>Ga0105090_10000993_pt1 | contig 14947 bp, 15 predicted proteins | sample PPLLak3March2015_FD_79110 | JGI IMG/M metagenome (GOLD analysis project Ga0105090, IMG submission 79110) | Freshwater sediment microbial communities from Prairie Pothole Lake near Jamestown, North Dakota, USA - PPLs Lake P7 Core (1) Depth... | ecosystem: Environmental > Aquatic > Freshwater >... | reverse complement strand
GGTAGTCCCGTATCGCCTGCTCGATCTCGTCGCGCGTGTTCATCACGAACGGGCCGTGTTGCACGACCGGCTCGTTGAGCGGCTTCGCGGCGAGCAGCAGGAAGCGCGCGCCGTCCGCGCCCGCTTCGACAGCGACGCTGCCTTCTGTCGAGAGCACGCCGGCAGAGTGCGCGGGCAGCGAGGTGCCGCCGATGGCGAGCGCGCCCTCGAACGGGTAGACGAACGCGCTGTGCCCCGCGGGCAGCGTATGGACGAACGATGTCCCGGGAGGCAGTTGCACGTCGAAGTACAGCGGCTCGGTGGCAAGCCCGGCGATGGGACCGCTCGTCCGCGAGCTGCCGACTTCCGCGACGCCGGCGATCACGCGCAGCCGGCCGCCGCCGGGCAGCGTAACTTCCGGAATTTCGCTCTTGTCGAGATCGCGATAGCTCGCCGGCTTCATCTTTTCGCGTGCGGGCAGGTTGATCCACAGCTGGAAGCCGGCCATGCGCCCGCTCTCCTGCTGCGGCATCTCGGAGTGCACGATGCCGCGGCCTGCCGTCATCCACTGCACACCGCCGCCCTTGAGATGCCCGCGGTGGCCGAGGTGGTCCTCGTGCAGCATGTGGCCGTCGAGCATGTAGGTGACGGTCTCGAAGCCGCGGTGCGGGTGCGGCGGGAATCCGGCCACGTAATCGTCGGGATTCGCCGACGAGAAGTGGTCGAGCATCAGGAATGGGTCGACGCGCGCGCCCGGCCCCTGGCCGAGGCTGCGCATCAGCTTGACGCCGGCGCCGTCGGAAGCGGGAACGGCGCGGATCACGCGCACCAGCGTTCGCTGCGTGTTCATCGGTGGCACCTGTGTCAGGGCCGGGGGCGCGAAGGCGTGGCAGGTCGTGCCGGCAGGTAGCCCGACGGCGGCGGATCCGGCCTCGGCGGGCGCGGCGGCACGGACGCCACCGGCGGCCATGGCCAATAGCCGCCCCACGCATAGCCTGGATAGCCGACGTACTCCGATTGTTGCCTGTCCAGCTCCGCCTGCCGTTCGGCGCGTGCGCGGGCCTCGCGCGCGTCGCGCGCCGCCTGCGCCTCCGCCTCGGACTTCGCTTCGCGCGCGGCCTGCCGTTCGGCGAACGCCTTCTCGTCGCGCCGCAACCGCTCGATCGCGGCGGGGTCCGCCTTGCCTGGGAGCACCTCGACCTTCGCACCGTCCTTGCACGGCGCGTCGGCGTAGAGCACGCCCCCCTTGCCGTCGTCGCAGCGGTAGATGGCCTGCGCGGCGGCGGCACTGCAAAGCAGGATCAGGGCGAGCGCAAGCGCGGCTTCACGTAGCGGCATGCGACTTCCCGGCGGTCATCCAGTCCGAGCGCTTGACGTCCTCGAACACGATGTCCACCGCTTCCGGCGAGCAGCCGAGCAGGCGCACGGTCTCGCGCGTCAGCGCCTCGCCGAGCTCCTTCTTCTTCTCCGGCGTGCGGCCCTCGAGCAGACGAATGTGGATGAATGGCATACCCGGGCTCCCTCGCGCGATTGCAGCGTCAATGATCGCACGACCGATCAGCCTCCGCGCATGAACGCGAGCAGCGGCGGCAGGCCCCACCACGACAGCGCGAAGATGAGCAGGATGCCCGTGAGGTTGAGCCACAGGCCGGCCCGCATCATCTGCGGGATGCGCACGAGCCCGGTGCCGAACACGATCGCGTTGGGCGGGGTGCCCACCGGCATCATGAACGCGCAGCTCGCGCCGAGCGTGGCCGGAATCAGCAGCATCGCCGGCGGCAGCCCGAGCACCGGCGCGATCGCCGCCAGGATGGGCACCATCGTCGCCACCTGCGCGGTGTTCGACGTCACCTCCGACATGAACACCATGATCGCGATCATCGCGAGCAGCGCGGCCCACGCCGGCCAGGCCGACAGGCCCTCGGCGAGCGTGCCGATGAAGACCGCCACGCCGTTGGCCTCCGCCGCACCGGCGAGCGCGAGACCGCCGCCGAAGAGGATCAGCACGCCCCATGGCAACTTGACGGCGGTCTCCCAGTCCATCGCCATCGCGCCGCTGCGACGGTCGACCGGGATCATGAACAGGGCCAGCGCCGCGGCCATCGCAATGCCGGCGTCGGAGAGCTTCGCGAGTGGCCGCACGCCGCCGACGGCGACGTCGATCAGCAGGGGCCGGAAGATCCAGAACGCAACCGTGCACGCAAACACGACGAGCGTGATCCGCTCGCCGCGGCTCGGCCGTCCCAGCTTCTCCCACTCGCCGGCAATGTACTCGCGCCCGCCCTCGATCTCGCGGATGCGCGTGGGAAACAGCAGCTTCACGTTGATGAGCCACGCCAGCGGCAGGAAGGCGAGCATCGCCGGCACCCCGATCATCATCCAGTCGAGGAAGTCCACCGGCTGCCCACGCGTTTCCAGATAGCGCACCAGGATGCCGTTGGGCGGCGAGCCGACGATCGTACCCAGTCCGCCGATCGAGGCGGAGTAGGCCACGCCCAGCAGCGTGGCGAGCGCGAAGTTGCGGTTGTCCAGGTTGTCGGCCGGGATGCCGCCGTGTTCGGCCAGCGTCCGGCCCGTGCTCCGCTTGAGCGAGACGTCGATGACCGATAGCGCGATCGGCACCATCATCGCCGCCGTCGCGGTATTCGACACCCACATGCTGATGAACGCCGTTGCCCCCATGATCCCCGCGACAATCGCGCCAGGCCGCGCCCCGACGACGCGCAGTGTCGCGAACGCGATGCGGCGGTCGAGCCCATGCTTCTGGATCGCGGCGGCGAGCACGAATCCGCCCATGAACAGGAATACCACGTCCGACCCGTAGGCCGCGGTGGTCGCCGCGAGCGAGGTCACGCCCAAGAGCGGGAACGCGACGATGGGCAGCAGCGACGTCGCCTCGATGGGCACCGCCTCGGTCATCCACCAGGTCGCCATCCACGCCATCACCGCGAGCGTCGCACGGCCGGCGGGCGAGAGCGTCCCTTCCGCGACAGTCTCGCTGGCGGGGAGCATGACGTACAGCAGGAGCGCAAGCGCCGGACCGGCCCAGAAGCCGATCCGGCGCGCGAGCAACGCGAGGTCCGCGGGCCTCGCGTGCGGCGTCATCGAGCCGTCATCCACGGATCATGGCCATCCAGGGTAGCGTGACCAGCAGGAAGAGCACGATGAAGATCAGGCCGTACACCGCGCCCAGCCGCCAGTAGTCCTTGCTGGGCAGGTAGCCGGATCCGTAGTACACGGGGCTCGGGCCGGTCGCATACGGCGTCAGCACGCCCATGATGCCCAGCGTCAGGCACAGCAGCAGCGCGAACTGTGGCACGTTCATCCCGGGAATCGTCGAGCCGACGGCCAGCATCACCGGCAGCAGCGCGGTGACGTGCGCGGTGATGCTCGCGAACAGGTAGTGCGTGAAGAAGAACACGAGCACCAGCACGATCATCACGGCGAACGGCGGGAAGCCGGTCAGGTGCGCGGCGATGCTGTCCGCGAACCACTTGACGAAGCCGACGCGGTTGAGGCCCTCGGCGAGCGCGACCAGCGTGGCGAACCACGCCAGCGTGTTCCACGCCGCCGAGTTCTTCACGATGTCGTCCCAGGTCACGACGTTCATCACCAGCATCAGGCCGATCACCACCAGCGCGACCGTCGTCGCGTTGATGACGTCGCCGCCGAAGATCCACAGGCCGAGCGCGAGCACCACGAGGATCGCAAGCTCCAGCTCGCGGGACGTGATGCCTCCCATCCGGCCGAGCTCGGCACGTGCCCACGCGGGCACCTCCTCGCCGGACTTCACTTCCGGCGGGTAGATCCAGTAGGTCACCAGCGGGATCGCGATCAGCATCAGGATGCCCACCGGCGCGAAGGCGACGAACCACTCCATCCACGTGAAGCTCACCTTCGCGGTCTTGTTCACCAGCTCGACAGCGAGCAGGTTCGGCGCCAGCGCGGTGAGGAACATCGAGCTCGTGATGCAGGTGGTCGCGATCGCGACCCACATGATGTAGCTGCCAATGCGCCGCGCCGACGGGTCGTTCGGCTTGCTGTCGTAGAGCGCGGGCAGGTTGCGGATCACCGGGTAGATCGTGCCGCCCGAGCGCGCCGTGTTCGACGGCGTGAAGGGTGCGAGCACCGTGTCGGCGATCGTCACGGCGTAGCCGAGCGTCAGCGTGCGCCGGCCCATCTTCTCGACCAGCCACAGGGCGATGCGCTTGCCGAGCCCGGTCTTCTCGTAGCCGAGCGCGAACATGAACGCGCCGAAGATCAGCCACACCGTGCTGTTGGAGAAGCCCGACAGCGCCCAGGTGAGCGCGGCGTTGGCCGACTTGAAGCCGGGCCTGGCGAGCTCGGCGGGCGCGAACAGCACGTAGGGCGCGAGCACGGCGACGGTCACCACGCCGATCAGGCCGACCGCACCGCCGGGAAGCGGCTCGAGCATCAGCCCGGCGATGACACCGACGAAGATCGCGAAGAAATACCACGCGTGCTGCGCGAGCCCGTCCGGCGGCGGGATCAGAGCGATGATCACGGCAATCGCGATCGGCAGCAGCGCACGCCACAGTCGACCGGGAGGAGTCGCGGCCGCCGTGGCCGTCGTGGCAGGCGGGACGGGGACGCGTTCGGGGGTGGTGGTGATGCCCATGCTCAGGCCTCCGTTGCGAGCCGCCGGCGCGCCACCCCGATGGTGACGTGAGGCAAGCCCGATGGGGAACGGCGAAGAATCGCGGCGCGGGTTGCAGCTTCGCTCACCGGCACTGGGGCGGCGGCGGAGGCCGGCGTTGCACTGCCGGCTTCGGGTTGCTGGGCCGCTTGCGCGCACATACGCACGGCGCGGCCCGCGGGCGGGGCCATTCGATCCAGAACTCGCGCGACGCGCATCGGTCGCGCGTCACTAGTGATATTCCGCCGCCCGGAGGGAACGGCGTTGACCGTGCTCAATCTGGCGCCGCAGTTGCCGCTTACGCGTTGACGCGCCTCAAGGGTGGCGCGACGGCGCGGCCGGAAATGCGGCTATCTACGCAAGGAAGCCGATCAACAACAGGCAGAGCAGCAGTACCAGCATCCACAGCCCCATGCTGCGCACCGACCAGGTGCGCGCGAGGATGCCGTCGGGGCCGTGCGTGCGATGCACGCTCGCCGCCGCCCGGTCGGCGATGCCGCGCGAGCCTTCGCGCCATGCTCCGGCCAGCGCGCGCCAGGCGCGCTCGACCGCGCCGGCCACGGCGGGCAGTGCCCGGCGCCAGAGCCAGTCGACGTCGAGCGTGATCGTCGGAGTGCGCTTGAGCAGCGGCAGCAGCGCGAAGAACGCGAGGCCCGAGAACAGCAGCAGCTGCAGCTGCCCAACGACGTGCCAGCCGGTGTAGGGCACATAGTCCGTCGGGAACGGCAGCAGCGCGTACAGCGGCTCGTACCAGACGCCCAGGCCGATGCAGAGCGCGGCGAAGAGGATCATCGCGAGCCGCATGTTGAGCGGCGGGTCCGGCGGCCGCAGCCCCGAGTCCTTCTGGAAGAACACGAACCACGGGAACTTGATGCCCGCGTGCAGGAACACGCCGGCCGAGGCCGCCGCGAGCGCGAGCCACACCCACAGGAGGTGCTCGTCGCCCGCCGCCTGCGAAATCATCGACTTCGACACGAAGCCCGAAGTGAGCGGGAAGGACGAGATCGCCAGCGCGCCGACGATCCCGCACAGCGTCGTGACCGGCATGGAGCGGTACAGCCCGCCCAGCTCGTTGCACTTGCTGCGGCCGGTTTCGCGGAGCACCGAGCCCGCGGCCATGACGAGCAGGCCCATGCCGAAGGCGAACGTGAGCGCGTGCGCCGCCGCGCCGCTGATCGCCGTCGCTGTGCCGATGCCCGTGCCGGTCACCATGAAGCCGGCCTGGCTCACGACGGCGTAGGCGAGAATGCGCCGCACGTCGTTCTCGAGCAGCGCGTAGACGACGCCGTAGAGCACCATGACCAGGCCGATCCAGGCAAGCAGCGGCTCGCCGGCAAAGGCGCGCAGCAACGCGCTGGCCGCGGCCACCACGGTGAACACGGACAGGAACGGCGCGCCGCTCCAACTCGTCTCCGGGAGCGCATCGGCGACCCATGCCGACACCGGGGGCGCGCCGACGCCCACCAGGAGGCCGGCGAGGATCGCCCAATAGCCCGGCACGGCCGGGCCGAGGTCGTGGAACGCAACCGCTCCCGTCGCCACGTAGTGCGCCGTGACGCCCAGCAGCAGGAGCGAGCCTCCCGCGGCGTGCACGAGCGCGTAGCGCATGCCCGCCCGGTACGCCCGCGGGGTTCCCGCGCTCCACAGGACGAGCGTGGAGCCGATCGTCATCAGCCCCCAGAAGGCCAGCAACATGAGCAGATCGCCCGCAAGGGCGACGCCGAGCGCCGCGCCCCCGTGCAGCAGCGCCGCGGGCATCTCCGACCTGCTTGGCTGGCTTAGCCCGAACAGCGCGCCGCCGACCGCCACGATCGCGAGGGTCATCCCGAACACGCGCGAGAGGGCGTCGACCGCGAACGGCACGACGGCGACGCCGGCGAACGTGAAGCCCGCGTGCGCGCCGTCGGGCGCCGCAAGCACGAGCGCCAGCGCGGCCAGCGGCGCGGCCAGCGCGACAACCGCGCGCGCGTTGCCGCGCAGCACGGCCACCAGCAGCGCGCCCGCGAAGAGCGCCAGCGCAGGGTGGGCGAGCTGCTCAGCCATCCCCGTCTCCGTCGTAGTGGTCGTCCGGCCGCCCGAACAGCGCGCCGAAGAGCCTCGCCAAAAGGATCGTCGCGACGGCCGCGGCGAATCCGAAGAGCGCCGGCACGCCAAGCCACCCCGCCGCGGCGAACGGCGGCTCGCCCTCGACGGCGAGCTGCGCGAGCACGCTCGCGACGAGCAGGGCGGCGAGCGCGCCCTTCACGCCAGGCGGCGCGCCGGGGCGGCCGGGCCGGCGCTTCTTCATCGCGTCAACCGAGCAGCCCGCGCGCGAGCGCGAGCGGCGTGTCGTGCCAGAAGAACAGCAGCACCGTCAGCGCAGCCGTCGCGACGAGCGCCACGACCATCGTGGCAGGCGCCTCGCCGTGAGGGGCAGCCCCCGCCGGCGGCGGGCGCAGGAACGCCCGGTGCACGATCGGCAGGAGGTAGCCGGCGGAGAGCAGCGTGCCGACGAGGATCGCGGCCGACGCGAGCACGCTCTCCGCCTGCGCGGCGCCCGCCTCGATGAACCACTTGCCGGTGAGCCCGATCGCCGGAGGCAGGCCGATCATCGACAGCGAGGCGAGCGCGAACGCGCCGAACGTCCACGGCATGCTGCGGCCCAGCCCGTCGAGCTCGCTCACCATCGTCTTGTGCGCTGCCGTGTAGACGGCCCCCGCCGCGAAGAACAGCGTGATCTTGCCGGCCGCGTGCGCGACGACGTGGATCGCGGCGCCCACGATCGACAGCGGCGCCAGGAGCGCGACCGCCAGCACCACGTAGGCGAGCTGGCTCACCGTCGAGTAGGCCAGCCGCCGCTTCAGGTTGTCGGCGCGCAGCGCGACGACCGACGCGGCGACCAGCGTGAACGCAGCGACGGTGACCAGCGGCGTGAAGTCGGCCACTGCGCCGTCCGCGCCAAACACATAGACGACGATCTTCACCACGCAGAACACGCCGGCCTTCACGACCGCCACTGCGTGGAGCAGCGCGGACACCGGAGTCGGCGCCACCATCGCGGCCGGCAGCCAACGGTGGAATGGCATGAGCGCTGCCTTGCCGATGCCGAACGCGAACAGCAGCAGCAGGAAGGTGCCCATGCCGTACGAGACCCGGCCGCGGAGGATCCCGCCGGGCACGAAGTCCAGCGTTCCCGCCACCACCCACGTGGCCACGATCGCGGGCAGGAACAGCAGCGTGGAGGTGCCGAGCAGCAGCGCGAGATAGACGCGGCCGCCGCGGCGCGCCTCCTCGCCGCCGTGGTGCGTCACCAGCGGCCACGTGACCAGCGTCAGCGCCTCGTAGAACACGAAGAGCGTGAGCAGGTTGCCGGCGAACGCCACGCCGATCGCGCTGGCGATCGCGAGCGCGAAGCAGGCGAAGAACCGGCTCTGGTGCGCCTCGCCGTTGGCACGCAGGTAGCCGATCGAGTACAGCGTGCTGGGGAGCCACAGCACGGCGACGATCAGCGCGAAGAGCAGGCCGAACGGCTCGACGCGGAACACGAGGTCGAGGCCTGGAAGCATCTCGACCAGCACGATCTCGGGACGCGCGCCCGCGAGCACCGGGCCGACGAGAGCGCCCACGCAGGCGAGGAGGACCGCGCCGGCGGCGAGCGACGCCGCCTCGCGCAGATTGGGCCAGCGGTACAGGAGCGCCGCGAGCGCCGCGGCCGCGACGGGCACCAGCGGCGCGAGCCCCGCGAGGGACTCGGCGCTCACGGGTGGGCCCCCACGCTTGCTGCTGACGCAGCTGCGCTGCCCCCCGGGGGGGCGCGCTCGGCGGCCTCCTTGGACTGGCGCGCCAGGCGTTCGGCCTGCGTGTCGGCCGCCGCCAGCGCGAGCGGACGCGCGCACTGCGCCTGGCGTCCGCCCCGCTCGCGCAGGCGTCCTCGGGGCGGCCCTGCGGCGCTCACTGGCCGCCCCCGAGCAGCAGGTCGACGGCGCGGCGGGCATAGCCGACGTTGAATGCGGTGAACAGCCCGAGTACGACGCACAGCGCCACCGCGACGGCCTGTGGAATCCTCATCGACCAGGGCGGCTCATGCACCGCGGCGCCGGCGGGCGCCGGCGCGAGGTATGCGACCTCGACGAAGCGCCAGACGTAGGCGACGGCGATCAGCGATCCGGCGACGAGCAGCGCGACGATCCACCAGCTCCCCTGCTCCGCCGCGCCCGCGATCAGGTACCACTTGGAGGTGAAGCCGGCCGTCGCGGGCACACCGATGAGCGAGAGCCCGGCGATCACGATGCCGAACGACGTCCACGGCATGCGCCGGCCCAGGCCGGCGAGACTTGCGAACGACGTGTCGCCGCCTCGCAGCACGATGCCCCCGACCAGCAGGAACAGCGCGCACTTGGTGACGCCGTGGTTGACGAGGTGCGCGAGCGAGCCGGTGAGCGCGGACTCGTTGGCGACGCCGAGCCCCAGCGTGATGTAGCCGATCTGCGCGACGCTGGAGTAGGCGAACATGCGCTTGAGGTCGGGCTGGAACACGGCGACCAGCGACATCGCGACGATGGCCGCCGCCGAGAGCGCGACCAGCACGGCGCCGACGGGCACGCCCTCGAGCGCCTGCGACGGGGCGAACACGAGGAAGTAGAAGCGCACCAGCACGTAGACCGACACCTTGGTCGCCGTCGCCGCGAGAAACGTGGTGACGACCGAGGGCGCGTAGGCATAGGCGTTGGGGAGCCACTGGTGCAGCGGGAACAGCGCGAGCTTGAGCCCGAGGCCCACGGTGATGAACGCCAGCGCGGCGAGCACCGGACGCAGCTCGCCGACGCCGGAGAGCCGCTGCGCGACATCGACGAAGTTGAGCGACCCGGTGACGAGGTAGAGGAGGCCGATGCCGATCACGTAGAACGTCGCGCCGATCGTGCCGACGATCAGGTACTGGAAAGCGGCGAGCAGCGCGCGCCGCCCGCGCCCGAGCGCGATCAGCACGTAGGTCGACAGCGAGCTGATCTCGAGGAAGACAAACACGTTGAACAGGTCGCCGGTGATCGTCATGCCGAGGAGCCCGGCGACGCACAGGCAGTACATCGCGTAGAAGAGATAGACCTGGCGCTCCGGCACCTCGGCGGCGACGCTGCGCCGCGCGTAGGGCATGACGAGGGCTGCCACGCCGGCCACGAGCACCAGCATGAACGCCGAGAGCGCGTCGACGCGGTATTCGATGCCCCACGGCGGCGGCCAGCTGCCCATCGCGTAGGACACCGTCCCGGTCGCCGCGACGCGCAGCGCCAGCGCCACCGCGATGGCGAAGGCGGCGAAGCTCGCCAGGGTCGAGACGAGCCACGCCGCGCCGGGGCGGCGCAGCAGGACGATGAGCGGCGCGCTCATCAGCGGGACGACGACCTGCAGGGCGGGCAGGTGCTCGAGCATCACGCGGCCGCATCCCGCCGCCCATCCTCCGCGAGGATCTGGTCCTCCTCGATGCTGCCGTACGCCTCGCGGATCCGCACCACTAGTGCGAGTCCGAGCGCGAGCGTGGCCACGCCCACGACGATCGCGGTGAGGATGAGCACGTGCGGAAGCGGGTTCGAGTACGTGGCGTACTGGGGCGCGACGATCGGCGCCGTGGCGCCGATCAGCTTGCCGGGTGCCAAGTACAGCAGGTACACGGAGGTCTGGCAGATCGACAGGCCGACCAGCTTCTTGACGAGGTTGCCGCGCGCGATCGTCACGTAGAGGCCCGCTACCATCAGGAAGATGGTGACGAAGTAACTGTAGTGGCCCATCGCCTACTCGTCCGGGTCGTGCCCGCGCGAGGCGAACATCGAGAAAATCTTGAGCATCACGCTCGAGACCGTGATCGCCACGCCGACTTCGACCCAGAAAATGCCGCGCTCCTGCCCATGCACAGGGTCGCGGTCGAGCACGAAGTAGTCGAGGTAGGCGCCGCCCATCAGCAGCCCGGCGACCCCGACGCCGGCGTAAATCAGCACGCCGATCGCCATCATCGACTCGACGATCGCGTCGGGGACGAGGCGGCGGGCCGCCGGGAGGCCGAACACGATCGCGTACAAAATGACGGCCGCCGCCACGATCACGCCGGCCTGGAACCCACCGCCCGGGCCGAGCTCACCGTGAAACTGGACGTAGAGGGCGAACAGCAGCATGAACGGCATGAACAACTTCGCGACGACGCGCAGGACGAGGTCGTTCTTCACTTGCCGTCCCCGACGTCCCGGCGCCGGCGGCGCAGCAACGCCACCACACCCGCCCCGGCAGTGAACACGACCATCGCCTCGCCGAGCGTGTCGAAGCCGCGGTAGCTCGCCAGCACGGCGGTCACGACGTTCGGCACGCCGGTCTCGCGCAGCGCGTCGTTCAGGTAACGCGGCGCCACGTGCGTGTGGATCGGCGCGCTCGGGTCGGAGAACGCCGGCAGTCCCAGCGTGCCGTAGACCAGCGCCACCCCCACGCCGATCGAAACGAGCAGCGGCAGCAGCGGCCGGTGCATCGGCTTGGCCTCGTCGGCCCGCACGAGGTAGAGCGCGCCCAGCAGCAGCACCGTCGAGATGCCGGCGCCCACCGAGGCCTCGGTCATCGCGACGTCGACGGCGTCCAGCGCGACCATCACCGTAGCCATGAGGAAGCTGTAGATGCCGGTGAGGACGACCACCGAGAACAGGTTGCGCTGCACGGCGACGGCGACCACGAGGACCGCCATCATCGTCAGGAGTGCGTTGATGATCAGGGCTTCGATGGCGCTTCCTCCGGCGCGAGCTGCGGCTTCACGCCGCGGGCGAGCGCCGCCTTGACCAGCGCATGCGTCGCCGCGGGGCTCGCGAAGAAGATGAAGATCGCCAGGAAGGCGAGCTTCACGGCGACCAGCGTGAACCCCGCCTGCAGCACGAGCCCCAGCAGGATCAGCCCGGCGCCGAGCGTGTCCGTGACGCTCGCGCCGTGCATGCGGGTGAAGAAGTCGGGCAGGCGCAGCAGGCCCAGCGTGCCGACGACGCTGAAGAAGCCGCCGGCGAGCAGCAGCGCCCAGCTCGCGGCGTCGACGAGAAGCTGCATGCCCACCGTCACGTCTCCCCGTCGGCGGGCGCGCCGAGGTCGCCGCGGCGGAAGAAGTTGAGCACCGCGATCGTGCCGACCAGGTTGAGCAGCCCGTAGACGATCGCGAGGTCGAGGAACTCCGGGCGCCCGGTGAGGAAGCCCATCACCGCGATCAGCATCATGGCGATTGTGCCGATCGTGTTGCCGGCCTGCACGCGGTCGAACACCGTCGGGCCGAGCACGGCGCGCACGATCGCCAGCGCCACCGCGACCAGCAGCGCGAGCGCGGCGGCGGCGAACATCACGGCGCGGTCTCCAGCGCAGCGACGCGGCGGTCCATCTCGCTGTCCACGCAGCCGTGCGCCCCGTCGCGCGTGAGCCCGTGCACCAGGAACTCCTCCGGTGTCGCCTCGATCGTGATCGTCCCGGGCGTGAGCGTGATCGAGTTGGCGTGCGTCACGAGCCCGACGGGTGTGCGCTGCAGAGGCCGGAAGCGCACCAGCGTCGGCGAGACCGGCAGCTTCGGGTCGAGGACGATGCGCGACACCGTCCAGCCCGATTTGGCGATCTCCTTGAGCAGCCACGGCCAGTAGCGGAACGCCGTGCGCCACATCACCAGCGGGAACGACTCGACGTCGACCATGTCCATGCGCCGGGCGAACCAGACGACGGCGATCGCCGACCCCGCGCCCGCCGCGATGAGGAACGGCGTGAAGACGCCGGACAGCAGCAGCCAGAACACGAACAGCAACGCGAACGCCGCCACGACGACCATCGCGGACTCCTCCGGGGGGCCCGTCCGTCTCGGGCGGACTTCGCGGGCTGCGCCGCGCGCGGCGGCGCGGGTGGTGGCAACTTACCACAAGCGCCGCGCGCCTTCCAAACGCGCGCGGGCGCGCGCTACCCGGGCGGCTGGCCGAGAAGTTCGAACGACCAGCGCAGTTCCGTGCCCATCGGCTGTCCGAGTCGTTCGCCGTTGGGCAGCGTGCGCTCCCGGGGACTGCGCAGCGTCAGAACATCATGCGCGCGAGCAGCAGGCCGACAATCACCGCCGTGGCGGTCGCCACCAGGCCCGGAATCATGAACGAGTGATTGAGCACGTACTTGCCGATCTTCGTCGTGCCCGAGAGGTCGAAGTTGATCGCCGCGATCAGCGAGCCGTAGGTCGGGATGAAGAAGTAGCCGTTGACCGACGGGAACATCGCGATCAGGAACTGCGGCGGAATGCCGAGCGCCATGCCCAGCGGCATCAGCGCCCTCGTCGTCGCCGCCTGGCTGTACAGCAGCACGGAGGCGAAGAACAGGCCGAACGCGAAGGTCCAGGGCGCGGCCTTGGCCCAGTCGCCGATGGCCGGCACGATCACGTCCTTGTGCGCGGCGATGAAGCTGTCGCCGAGCCAGGCCAGCCCGAAGATACCGATCACGGCGACCACGCCGGCGCGCAGCGTCGCGGTCTTCGGCACATCGTCCACGTTGATCCGCGTGACGAGCAGCATCATGGCAGCCACCGCCATCATGACGATCTCGATCACGATCGGCATCGCGAGCGGCGCCTTGGCGCCGGGCAGCCTGCGGAGCTCGGGGAAGAAGCCGAAGAACACCACCAGTGCGACGCCGCACAGGAACATGTACGCCGAGATCTTTGCCGACGGCTTGAGCGGCGCGCGGTCGGCCTCGACCTTCGGGGCGGGGATCTGGCCGGAGGCGAGCCGCGCCTGGTACTCGGGATCGTCCTTCAGGTCCTTGCCGATGAACATCGAGACGATCGCGGCGGCGATCACGCCGCAAAGCGTGGCCGGCACGCAGATCATCAGGATCTCGGGCAGGCCCCACTGCGAGAGGCCCTTCTCGCTGAACAGGCCGATCATCGCCGCGGTCGCCGCGGCGACGGGGCTGGCGGTGATCGCCTGCTGCGAGGCGATCGTCGCCACGGCCATCGGCCGCTCGGGCCGAATGCCGCTCCGATGCGCCGTTTCGTAGATCACCGGAAGCAGCGGATAGACGATGTGGCCGGTGCCGGCGACGAATGTGAACGTCCACGTCGTCAGTGGCGCGACGATGGTCACGTACTTTGGATTCGCGCGGATGATGCGCTCGGCGATGCGCACCAGGAAGTCGATGCCGCCTGCCGCCTCCATCACCGACGCCGCCATGATGACGGCGAGGATGATGAGCATCACGTCCACCGGCGGCGACGTCGGGCTGACGCCGAACGCCACGACCAGGACGAGGAGGCCGACCGCGCCCCACAAACCGAGCCCCACGCCGGAAAAACGCGAGCCCATCCAGATCGCCGCCAGCACGACGGCAAACTGCAGAACGATCGAGAGTGTCATTGGTGTGTGTGCCGCGGCTATTGCTCGGCGGCCTCCCTGGTTGGTTGTCCATGTGCGAAATGTCGCGCGTCGGCCGCCGGCGTCGACTCGCCCGGGCCGTCGATCCCCACTTCGTGGGGCCCCTCGCCGGCCGCTCGCGCCGCTATTTCGGACTGATCAGGTTCTCGAACGAGAACGTCTCGTCCCACTTGGCCTGCGTCATGAGCTTGCGCTCCTCGACGACGATGTCGTGCAGCGACTTGCCCGTCTCGTAACCCTCGCGGGCGAGCTCGGCGCACTGCTTGTAGCCCAGCGCCGGCTTGAGCACGGTCACGATGCCCAGCGAGTTCAGCACCATGTCGCGCGTGCGGTCCGCGTTGGCGGTGATGCCGTTGATGCAGTTGATGCGCAGACTGTCGACCGCGTGTTCCATCGTGGCGATCGAGGTGAACAGCGCGAACGTGATGACCGGCTCCATGACATTGAGCTGCAGCTGGCCGGCGGAGGCGGCGAGCGTGACCGTGAGGTCGAGCCCGATCACGAGGAAGCCGACCTGGTTCACGACCTCCGGGATCACCGGGTTGACCTTGCCCGGCATGATCGAGCTGCCCGGCTGCATCTGCGGCAGGTTGATCTCGTTGAAGCCGCAGCGCGGCCCGCTCGCCAGCAGGCGCAGGTCGTTGCAGATCTTGGTGAGCTTCGACGACGTGCGCTTCAGGACGCCCGACAGCAGCACGTAGGCGCCGGTGTCGGAGGTGGCCTCGATGAGGTCGCCGGCGAGGATGAACTTGCGGCCGGTGAGCTCGGAGAGGTACTTCGTGGCGAGCTCCGGGTAGCCCGGGGCCGCGGTGACCGTGGTGCCGATCGCCGTGGCACCGAGGTTGATCTCGTGCAGGAACTGGCGCACCTCGGCGATGCGCTGCACCTCCTCGCCGATCGTCGTGCCCCAGCCGTGGAACTCCTGCCC
>Ga0105090_10000992_pt1 | contig 14957 bp, 13 predicted proteins | sample PPLLak3March2015_FD_79110 | JGI IMG/M metagenome (GOLD analysis project Ga0105090, IMG submission 79110) | Freshwater sediment microbial communities from Prairie Pothole Lake near Jamestown, North Dakota, USA - PPLs Lake P7 Core (1) Depth... | ecosystem: Environmental > Aquatic > Freshwater >... | reverse complement strand
GTCGGCAAAAGCGAGCTGGAGCAGCACTTCCTCGATCCGCTGGTCGAACGGGTGTTTGCCGACTACCCGGACTTGGAGTACGCCAAGGATTCACGCGCCCATGCCCTGCCGCCCAACATTGAAGTGCGCGAGTTCTTCATGAAGACCGGCGACTACATCGGCAACGACGCGGCCCAGCAGGGCTACATCTCGACCAACTACACCTTTGTCGCACGCGACATGGCGGTGCAGGGCATGAACGTGATCGCGCAGGCGGTTGGCGCCCAGGGTGAGGGCGACACCCTGCGCCTGAGTATGTCGAGCAACCCCGACATCGTGTGCGAAGTGGTGGAAAACATGCGCGCGGCCGGCCAGCCCTTGCTGAAAGTCGCCGTGATCAACCGCAAGATGCCTTTCATGCCGAACGGCGCCGAACTGAGCCCCGACTTCTACGACGTGGTCATCACCGACCCGGCGGGCACCCATACGGTGTTTGGCCCGCCCAACAACAAGGTCAGCGCGGCAGACTACGCCATCGGGCTGCACGCGTCGAGCCTGGTCGCCGACGGCGGCACGTTGCAGATCGGCATCGGCTCGCTGGGCGACGCGATTGCGCAGGCGCTGATCGTGCGTGACCGGCATGGCCAGGAGTACCGCGCCATTCTGGAATCGGTGTCTGCGGACGGCATCGAGGGGCGGGAGCTCGGCCGCTTCGACCAGGGCCTGTATGGCTGCTCGGAGATGTTCGTCAACGGTTTCCTGAAGCTGATCGAGGCGGGCATCATCCGCCGCGAGGTGTACAACGACACCGTGCTGCAGCAGATGCTCAACGACGGGCGCATCCCCAATGAAACCGTCACGCCCGACATGCTGCGCGCCCTGCTGAAGGCCGGACGCATCGGCACGCCGATGACCGCGGGCGATGTCGACTTCCTGCGGCGCTTTGGCATCCTGCGCGCCGGGGTCAGGCTCGACGGCAAGGAACTGGTGCTGGAGGACGTGCGATGCCCGAACGACCTGCTCGATGCGGCCAGCTTCGATGCGATCTGCCAGCAAATGCTTGGCGCACGGCTGATCGGCGGAATTTACATGACCGGCGGGTTCTTCCTCGGGCCGAACGACTTCTACGAGCGCCTGCGCAGCATGCCACCGCAGGAACTGGCCAAGATCGACATGACGCGCATCGACTTCATCAACCAGCTCTACGGGCAGGGCGACCTCAAGCGTGCGCAACGTCGCAAGGCCCGCTTCATGAACACCACGATGATCGCGACGTTGCTGGGCTCGGTGGCCAGCGATGCGCTGGAATCAGGCCAGGTGGTGAGTGGCGGGCGGCCAGTACAACTTCGTCGCCATGGCGCATGCACTGTCAGATGCGCGCCTGCTGATGATGTTGCGCGCCACGCACGACAACAAGGACGGGCTGAGGAGTAGCATCGTCTGGAACTACGGCCATGTGACGATCCCGCGCCACCTGCGCGACATCATCATCACCGAATACGGCGTCGCGGACGTGCGCGGCCAGCCTGACGGCGAAGTCGTGAAACGGCTGATTGCCGTGGCCGATTCGCGCTTCCAGGACGAGCTGGTGAAGCAGGCCAAGGCGCACGGCAAGCTGGCGGCCAGCTACGAGGTGCCAGAACAATACCGCAACAATTTCCCCGAAGCGCTGGAAGCCAAGCTGCATCCGTGGGCCGAGGCCGGACTGCTGCCGCCCTTCCCGTTCGGCACCGACCTGACGGCGGACGAACTGAAGATCGTCGGCGCGCTGAAGAAACTCAAACATGCCACGCAGCACCCGAGCGAGTTGCTCGCCGTGGCGTTCAAGAGCTTCTGGGAAGGCAAACAGGCGCCGCAGGCCTATCTGGAGCGCCTGGGCCTAGCCGAGGCGCACAGCTTCAAGGACGCGGTGATTCGCAGGCTGTTCGCGGGCAATCTGTAGCTTGCCGGGCAGACGGGGCCGCCAGCTTCTACACTGGCGGCCATGTCCACACCTTTTCCAGCCGCGCCCGGCGCCCGGATCGTGCGTGCCACGCCGGATAGCACCGACCTGGCCAAGCCGCCGGTCAAGTCGCTGTCCGGCCTGCTCCCTTTTCTGCGGCCGTACCGCGGGCGCATCGCCCTGGCAGGTCTGTTCCTGGTGCTGGCGGCGCTCGCCACGCTGGCCTTTCCGCTTGCACTGCGCAGCCTGATCGACGGCGGCTTGGTGGCCAGCACCGCCCAAGGCCTGGCGACGCCAGACCGCAGCGCACAGGTGATGGCCTTGCGCGGGCATTTCCTTGCGCTGTTTTCAGTGCGGTGGCGTTGGGCATCTTTTCCGCAGGCCGGTTCTACATGGTGAGCTGGCTGGGCGAGCGTGTCACCGCCGACCTGCGCAACGCGGTCTACGCCCATGTCCTGCGGCAAAGCCCGGAGTTCTTCGAGACCACGCAGACCGGCGAGGTGCTCTCAAGGCTGACCACCGACACCACCCTGGTGCAGACGGTAGTGGGTTCGTCGCTCAGCATGGGCCTGCGAAATGCCGTGATGGGCGTGGGCGCTCTGGCGATGCTGGTCTGGACCAATCCGTGGGTGATGCTGCAGGTGGCCGTGGTGCTGGTGGGCGTGGTGCTGCCGAGCCTGTGGTTCGGCCGCCGGGTGCGCAAGCTCTCGCGCGCCAGCCAGGACCGGGTGGCCGACTCCAGCGCCATCGCCGCCGAGGTGCTCAATGCCATTCCGGTGGTGCAGAGTTACACCGCCGAGGGCCGGGAGGCCGTGCGTTTCGACCATGCCACGGGACAAGCCTTCCAGACCGCCGTGCGACGGACCCGGGCACGCGCGGTGCTGGTGGCCTTCATCATCATCGCCACTTCCGCCGCATTGCTGTGGGGCCTCTACCAGGGCACGCAGGCGGTCATGGAGGGCCGCATGTCGGCCGGACACCTGGGGCAGACGGTGGTCTACGTGATCATCCTGGCCGGCGCCTTCGCCGTGCTGGGCGAGGTCTACGGCGACCTGCTGCGGGCCGCCGGGGCGACCGAGCGGCTGATGGAGCTGCTGCACAGCCCATCGACCATCGTTTCACCCTCAAATCCTGCCATTCCCAGCACCGGACGGTCAGGTTCTGCTATTGAATTTGAGAACGTCACATTTCACTATCCGTCGCGTCCGGCCTTGGCCGCGCTGACGGCCTTCACGCTGAGCGTGTCACCGGGCGAGACGGTCGCGCTTGTGGGCACCAGCGGCGCTGGCAAAAGCACCGTGTTCCAACTGCTGCTGCGCTACTACGACCCGCAAGCGGGTGCATTGCGGATCGACGGCATTGCGGTGCAAACGCTGGCGCTGGACGACCTGCGCCAGCGAATCGCCATCGTGCCCCAGGACGCCGTCATCTTCTCGACCACGGCGCTGGAGAACATCCGCTATGGACGCCCCGACGCAACCGATGCGGAAGTCAAGCTCGCCGCCGCGGCCGCTTTCGCGCACGAATTCATCAGCGCGCTGCCCGAAGGCTACGGCACCTTCCTGGGTGAACGCGGCGTGCGCTTGTCTGGCGGGCAGCGCCAGCGCATCGCGATTGCGCGGGCCATGCTCAAGAACGCCCCGCTGCTGCTGCTCGACGAAGCGACCAGCGCGCTGGACGCCGAGAGCGAGCGCGTGGTTCAGGCGGCACTCGAGGCCGTCATGGAAAAGCACAGCGGGCAGCGCACCACGCTGGTCATCGCGCACCGACTGGCGACGGTACAGAAGGCCGATCGCATCGTGGTACTGGAACACGGTCACATTGTCGAGCAGGGCGATCACGAGGCCCTGATCGCGGCCAACGGCGTCTACGCCCGCCTTGCCGCGCTGCAGTTCACGACCTGAGGCAGGGCACAGCGGCCTGCGGCTCGCTCAGGCCTATTGAAGCGTTTCCTTGAGGGCGTCCGGCAGCAGCAGCGGCATCACCGCGATGCCTTCTTCGAGCAGGGCCTCGGTCTCCTGGGGCGTGGCCTTGCCGCGGATATTGCGGTCGCCGGATTCTCCGTAATGCATCTGGCGGGCCACCTCGGCAAATCGTTCGCCGACATCTTCGGTGTGGGCCATGACGTGGCGCACCATCTTCAGCCATTCTTGCTGCAAGCTTTTGCCCGCAACCACCGGCTCGGCCATCGCTGAATTCACCGGGCCGGACGCCCCGAGGTTCAGTCGCGGCGCGCTGAGCAACTTGGTAATGGCCGTGTCGTCACATATCGGACAGGCCACGAGCCCGCGCGCCAACTGGCTTTGGAAGTCATGCTCGGACGCAAACCAGCCCTCGAAAGCATGATGGTGTGCGCATTGAAGGTCGAGAACTTTCATGGCGTGAAATCATCTGTGGCTTCTGGCATCATCCATTCGACAGGCCAAGCACCTGAAAGCATATTCTGCACCCACAGCATCCCGGCAACGGTCTTCGCATCGGTGACCTGCCCGTCGCGACACCATTGCGCCAACTCATCCGGTGTCGCAGCGATCACGTCGAGAAACTCGCCCGCGTCCAGCTGCCGTTCACCCAATGTCAGGCTTCGCGCAAACCAGATTTCGATGAACTCGGTGGAATAGGAGATCACCGGATGGATCACCCCCGCACGCGCCCACTCCCTGGCTGAATACCCGGTCTCCTCCTTCAGTTCGCGGCGTGCACAGACGAGGCGGTCTTCGCCCGGCTCCAGCTTGCCGGCCGGGAACTCGACCATGACCTGCCCGATGGGATAACGGTACTGCCGTTCAAGGACAAGGCGGACGGCGCCGGCGGGGTCAAGCAGCAAGGGGATCACCATGACCGCGCCAGGATGCACCAGATACTCACGGCTACTGCTGCGGCCGTCCGGCAAGCGCACGCGGTCGCTGAAGGCGTGAAGGAATCGGCCCTTGAACAGCTCCTCGCGGCCGGTCTGGATCTCGATGAGGTGTGCGTCCTTGTCTGTCAACATGGCAATCAACCCCGGCGCCTGAAAAGATGTCGAATCACGAAACCGCAAACTCGGACGTCAGGAACCGACGCACCGAACGCGCGCAAAGCGCCCAGGTCCGGGGGCCATCAGGTCTTCAGCATCTGGACGATGGCGTTCGCGCAAAGTGACATCAGGCCCCCCGGGACCACGCCAAGGAGCAACACCAGCGCACCATTGACGGAGAGCACCGCGCGAACATCCATCGGCGCGGAGACCGTGGTGGCGGTGATGGGCTCGTCGAAATACATCACCTTGACGACCCGCAGATAGTAGAAGGCTCCGATCAGCGACATCATCACGGCAAACACCGCCAGCGCGATGTGAACGCCCTGGCCCGAGGAGATCAGCGCCTGCAGCACGGAGAGCTTGGCATAAAAACCCACCATCGGCGGAATGCCTGCCAAAGAGAACATGCACACGGCCATGACGCCGGCGTACAAGGGGCTGCGCTGGTTCAACCCGGCAAAATCAGCGATTTCCTCGCTTTCGAACCCCTCGCGAGCGAGCAACAGGATGACGCCGAAACTCGCCAGAGTCGTCAGTACGTAGGTCACCATGTAGAACATTGCCGAGCTGTAGGCGTTGGCCGCCGACAGGGTATTGCCATTGACAACCCCGGCCATCAGGCCCAGCAACACGAAACCCATCTGCGAAATCGTGGAATAGGCCAGCATGCGCTTCAGGTTGGTCTGGGCGATGGCCGCCAGGTTACCGAGCAGCAGCGATGCGATGGCCAGGACCGCAAGCATCTGCTGCCAGTCGAAGGCCAGTGGCAAAAAGCCCTCGACCAGCAATCGGATCACAATGGCAAATGCGGCCAGCTTGGGTGCGCCTGCGACCAGCAAGGTCACCGCAGTGGGAGCGCCATGGTACACATCGGGGATCCACATGTGGAACGGCACGACGCCCAGCTTGAAGGCGAGTCCGGCGACGACAAAAACCAGCCCGAACACCAGAACCTGGTGCTTGATCTGGCCCGACGCAATGGCTTTGAAGACCGCGTTCACATCGAGTGAGCCGGTTGCCCCGTACATCATGGACAAACCGTACAGCAGGAAACCCGAGGCCATGGCCCCCAGCACAAAATACTTCATTGCCGCCTCGGTGGCGTTGGCATTGTCCCTTCGCAGCGCCACCAGGGCGTAGCTCGACAGGGTGAGCAGTTCGAGCCCGAGGTAGATCACCAGGAAGTTGTTGCCGGAAATCATCACCGACATCCCCAGCAGCGAAAACATGGCCAGGGTGAACAGTTCGCCGCCCCGCAGCATGTCGCGGTCAGCCGCATAAGGGCGGCCATACACCAGGGTGACCATCACGGCGATGGTCGCGAAGCACTTGAGCCAATTGCCCATGGAATCGCTGACGACCATGTTGCCGAAGGCGTATATGGTCTGCCCGCCCTGCGCATACAGGCCATTCAGCAGGGCGACAACGCCGAGCGACAGGAGCGTCAGCACGTAGGTCGAGGTGCGGCGTGGATTCTTCACGAACAGATCGGTCATCGCGATCACACACGCCATGACCAGCAACACGATCTCCGGGTAAACCGCGATCCAACTAGCTTTGTCAATCATCTTCTGTTTCTCGATTCAGTTGCGTCAATTGAGCTTCGAGAGCGCGACGTGCTTGAGCAGTTCCGCCACCGATACATTCATCACATCGGTGAATGGCTTGGGATAAATCCCCATGTAGAGCACCGGCACGGCCAGCAGGCCCAGCGTGAGGAACTCGCGGGCATTGATGTCCTTCAAAGCCCTGACGTGATCATTGGCCACCGGCCCGAGGTACACCCGCTTGAACATCCACAGGGTGTAGGCGGCACCGAAAATCAGGGCGGTTGCCGCGCCGAAGCCAATCCAGAAATTAAACTTGACCGCGCCCAGGATGACCATCCATTCGCCGACAAAACCGGCGGTACCGGGAAGGCCGCAGTTGGCCATGGCAAACAGCAAGGCAAAGGCGGTGAACTTGGGCATGGTGTTTACCACGCCACCGTAACTTGCGATCTCGCGCGAATGGACACGGTCGTAGAGCACGCCAATACTCAGGAACATGGCGGCTGATACAAAACCATGGGCAATCATCTGCACGATGCCACCAGAGACACCGATGTCGCTGAAGATGAAGAAGCCCAACGTCACGAAGCCCATGTGGGCGACCGACGAGTAGGCCACGAGTTTCTTCATGTCGCGTTGAACCATCGCCACCAGCCCGACATAAATCACGGCGATCAGCGACAACGCGATGATGAGCCAGGCCCATTCGCGCGAGGCATCCGGTGCAATCGGCATCGAAAACCGCAGGAAACCGTAGGCGCCGAGCTTCAGCATGATGGCCGCCAGCACGGCCGAGCCCCCGGTCGGCGCTTCGACGTGTACATCTGGCAACCAGGTGTGCACCGGCCACATCGGAACCTTGACGGCAAATGCCGCAAAGAACGAGAAGAAAAGCAAACTCTGTGCAGTACCCGACAACGGCAGCTTGTGCCACGTTGCCAGATCGAAACTGCCGCCAGACTTGGTGTACAGGAAGATCAGGGCCACCAGCATCAACAGCGAGCCCAGCAGGGTGTAGAGGAAGAACTTGAACGCCGCGTAGATTTTGTTTGGCCCGCCCCAAATGCCGATGATCAGGTACATCGGAATGAGGGTCGCCTCAAAGAAAACGTAAAACAGCATGCCATCGAGCGCGCAAAAAACGCCGATCATCAGGCCGCTGAGAATCAGGAAGGCCCCCATGTACTGGTTGACACGGCGCGTAATAACCTCCCAGCCCGCGATCACAACGACGACGTTGATGAATGCGGTCAACAGGACGAACCACAGCGAAATGCCGTCCACCCCGAGGTGGTAGTTCACGTTGAACCGCTCGATCCAGACGCCTTTCTCGACGAACTGCATGGCGGCCGTATCGAGCTTGAAGCCGCCGTAGAGCGGTAGCGTGACCAGAAAACTCACAACGGCACCGACCAACGCAAGCCAGCGCACGGCGCCGGCCTGTTCATCGCGTCCTAGCGCGAGCAAGACGACGCCAAACAGAATCGGCGTCCAGATAGCGAGGCTCAACAAACTCATTTTTCTTGTTCTCCCTACTTGTTGAGCCAGACGAAGTACGTCATCAGCACAAACACGCCCAAAATCATGGCAAAGGCATAGTGGTAGAGGTAACCCGTCTGGAACCAGCGGACCAGGCCGGACACCCAGCCCACGACCTTCCATGAGCCATTGACCAGCAATCCATCAATCACGGCCTCATCGCCACCCTTCCACAGACCGGTTCCGAGGGCCCGCGCGCCACGCGCCAGAATGTTCTCGTTGATCCAGTCCAGGTAGTACTTGTTTTCCAGCAGTGTGTAAACCGGCTGGATGCGCTTTCGAATGGCTGCGGGCAAGGTCGGATTGACCATGTAAAGGTAGTAGGCCGAAACAACGCCAGCCAATGCCAGCCAGAAGGGTGCTGCCGTCAGTCCATGCAAGGCGAGTTGGGCAGGCCCATGGAATTCCGCACGCAACGTTTCCATTGCCTTGTGAATCTCACTGTTGACGTAAATCGAATCCTTGAAGAACTCTCCGAACAGCATGGGCTGGATGGTGATGAAGCCGATCACCACCGAGGGAATGGCCAGCAGTATCAAAGGTACCGTGATCACCCACGGGGATTCGTGCGGCTTGGCGGGACTGTCGTGATGGCCATGATGGCTGTCGTGATGCGCGTCCGGATTCTGGTCATAACGCTCCTTGCCATGGAACACCAGGAAGTACATGCGGAATGAATAGAAAGCGGTTACAAAAACACCCGTCAAGACCGCAAAGTAGGCAAAACCGGAGGCCGGCAACGAACTCGCGTGGATCGCCAGGATGATCTCGTCCTTGGAGTAGAAGCCGGAGAACAGCGGTGTCCCGATCAGTGCCAGAGAGCCCAGCAGGGACGTGATCCAGGTGATCGGCATGTACTTGCGGACACCGCCCATCCAGCGGATGTCCTGGTTGTGGTGCAGGCCCATGATGACCGAGCCGGCACCGAGGAACAGCAGGGCCTTGAAGAACGCGTGGGTCATCAGGTGAAATATCGCCACCGAATACGCCGACGCACCCAACGCCACAGTCATGTAGCCAAGCTGGGACAAGGTCGAATAGGCCACCACGCGCTTGATATCGTTCTGGATGATGCCCAGGAACCCCATGAAGAGAGCCGTGATCGCGCCAATCACCAGAATGAAGTTCAAAGCCGCGTCGCTAAGCTCGAACAGCGGCGACATGCGCGCCACCATGAAGATACCGGCCGTAACCATCGTGGCCGCATGGATCAAGGCCGAGATGGGCGTCGGACCTTCCATCGAGTCGGGAAGCCAGACGTGCAATGGAAACTGAGCTGACTTGCCCATGGCCCCGATGAAGAGGCAGATGCAGATGACAGTGATCAACATCCAGTCGGTGCCCGGGAAAGTCAGTTTTCCCAGCTCGCCCGCCTTGGCAAACGTCTCGGCGTAGTTCAATGTGCCGGCGTAAGCGGCAATCAGGCCGATGCCCAGAATGAAGCCGAAGTCACCGACCCGGTTCACCAGGAACGCCTTCATGTTCGCAAAAATGGCCGTGGGCTTGTTGAACCAGAAACCGATCAGCAGGTAGGAAACCAGTCCTACAGCCTCCCAGCCAAAGAACAGCTGGAGCATGTTGTTGCTCATCACAAGCATCAGCATGGAGAAGGTGAACAGGGAGATGTAGGAGAAGAAGCGGTTGTAGCCGTCGTCTTCTTCCATGTAGCCTATGGTGTAGATGTGCACCATCAGCGACACGAAGGTCACCACACACATCATCATGGCGGTGAGTCCGTCGACCAGAAAGCCGATTTCCATCTTCAAGCCGCCGACGACCATCCAGGTGTACAGGGTCTCGTTGAAACGCGCCCCGTCCAGGGCAACGCTCTTCAGCGTCGTCGCCGACAGAACGAAAGCAATCAGCACACCCAGGATCGTGAACGTGTGCGACAGGCGGCGACCGATGCGGTTGCCGCCAAACGATGTCCCCAGAACACCAGCAAGGATGGACCCGACGAGGGGTGCCAGCGGCACGGCCAGCAGGGTCGAGGCGGAAAGAGTTTGACTCATTTTGAACTTGTTGAACCGGCGTTCAGCCCTTGAGCGTGTTGAGTTCGTCCACGTTGATGCTGGACTTGTTGCGGAACAGCAGCACCAGGATGGCGAGGCCAATGGCCGACTCGGCGGCGGCCACTGTCAGGATGAAGAACACAAAGACCTGGCCATGCATGTCGCCCAGGTAATGCGAGAACGCCACGAAATTCATGTTGACGGCGAGCAGCATCAGTTCGATCGCCATCAACAGGACAATGAGGTTCTTGCGATTCAGGAATATCCCGATGATCGACAGGGCGAAAAGCATCGCGCCCAGAGAGAGGAAATGGCCCAGCGTCAAGGTCATGGCTGCTTCTCCGTTCCGGCGATGGCTTCAGCCGGCATGGCGGCATCCCGCGCGGCGAATGATTGCGTCGCCGGCATCTTTACCACCTCCATCCGGTCTTTCGACCTGACCCGGACCTGGACCGATGGATCAATATGCTTGCTGTCCTTGCGCTGGCGAAGCGTCAGGGCAATGGCGGCGATGATGGCCACCAGGAGGATCACCGCAGCGATCTCAAGCGGATAGATGTACTGGGTGTAAATCAGTATGCCCAGTTCCTTGGTGTTGGAGACCTGCGCGACGCTCTGGCCCAGCACCGCAACCGCCTTGGGTTCCTCCGAGATCCGGAAGCCGCCCATCAATACCGCCGCCATTTCCAGCACGATGAGCACGCCTACACCGGCCGCCAGTGGAAAATGCTTCCAGAATCCTTGGCGAAGGCTGTCCACGTTGATGTCGAGCATCATCACCACGAACAGGAAAAGCACCATCACGGCCCCGACATACACCAGCACCAGTGCAATGGCGAGGAATTCTGCCCTGAGCAGGATCCAGATCGCCGCAGCCTGGAAAAACGCCAGCACCAGGTACAGCGCCGAATACACGGGATTCCTCGCCGTGATAACCCGGAATGCTGCAAAAAGCAGCACGGCTGAAAAGAAATAGAAGAGACCTGTTTTGACGTCCATGAGTCGTTTCTTTTTTCGTTTGACTGGATAGCGGATCTGCTCGCCGTACCACTATCGATACTTGGCGTCGGCAGCCTTGGCTGCGGCGATCTGCGGCTCAAAACGGTCACCGACCGCGAGCAGCATGTCTTTTGTGTAATACAGGTCACCGCGGGTTTCGCCGTGATACTCGAGAATATGGGTTTCAACGATGGAGTCCACCGGGCAACTTTCCTCGCAGAAGCCGCAAAAAATGCACTTCGTCAGATCAATGTCGTAGCGGGTGGTACGCCGGGAACCATCGGCGCGAGCTTCAGACTCGATGGTGATGGCCATGGCAGGGCATACCGCCTCGCACAGCTTGCAGGCGATGCATCGTTCTTCGCCATTTTCATAACGGCGCAAGGCGTGAAGGCCGCGAAACCTCGGCGACAGCGGCGTCTTTTCCTCGGGATACTCCAACGTGATCTTGCTGCGGAAAGCATACTTTCCAGTCACAGCCATACCCTTGAAAAGCTCCTTCAGCAGAAAGCTGGAAAGGAAATCCTTCAAGGAAAAGGCTGATGGGGTCAGCGAGGCGACGGCGCTTGATGATGATTTAGTCATAGGCGGCTCGAGTTAATTCCAGATGTTCCACGGAGTCTGCATCCAGCCGCCCACAACCACGAGCCAAACAAGGGTGACAGGAATGAAAACCTTCCACCCCAGGCGCATGATCTGGTCGTAGCGAAAGCGCGGGAAGGTCGAACGCACCCAGATAAACAGCGTGACAATGGCAAATGTCTTGAGGCCCAGCCATATCCAGCCGGGAATCCACGTGAAGACCGCGCTCTCGATCGGTGGCAGCCATCCGCCCAGGAACATCAGGGTCGCCAGCAACGAGACCAGCCAGATATTGGCATATTCAGCCATCTGGAACATGGCCCACGACATGCCGGAATACTCCACCATGTGTCCGGCCACGATTTCAGCCTCCCCTTCGACAACGTCAAACGGAATCCGGTTGGTCTCGGCCAGACTGGAGACAAAATAGACGACGAAGATCGGCAACAGCGGCAGCCAGTTCCACGACAGGAAGTTCAGGCCCATTTCTGCGAACTGGCCCTTGCCCTGCCCGCCGACGATGTCGGTCAGATTCAGGCTGGCCGACACCATGATCACTACGACAAAGCAGAAACCCATGGCAATTTCGTAGCTCACCATCTGGGCGGAAGCGCGCAAGGCCCCCAGAAAGGCATACTTGGAATTGGACGACCAGCCCGAAATGATCACGCCATAGACCTCCATCGAGGTGATGGCCATCAGGAAGAGCAGGCCGGCGTTCAGGTTCGCCAGCGCGAGATCGGGGCCGAACGGCACCACGGCCCATGCCGCAAGGGCCGGCATGACCGTCATGACCGGTCCCACGTAGAACAGAAGTTTCTCAGCCGCCGCCGGCCTGACGATCTCCTTGGTCATCAACTTCAGGGCGTCCGCGATGGGCTGAAGCAGGCCCAAGGGTCCAACGCGGTTCGGCCCCAGGCGGATTTGCACCCAGGCAAGAAGCTTGCGCTCCCAGAGCGTGGTGTAGGTGACCGCAAACAGTACCAGCATCAAGACCAGGATGACCTTGATCAGCGCCCAGATGACGGGCCAAGCCAAGCTGGCCCACCATCCGGCACTGAGCAATCCCTGTCCAAAATTGAAAATCTCGTCGATCATGCGACAACCTCTTGCGGTTCATCACTGTGTCTGGCGTCAGAAGTCATCTGCAGGGACGCTGCCCGTCGGACCAAGCCATCGAGCTGATAAATGCCCGCTACAGCCGGCTGGCCTTGTGCGGGGGACAAATCGATCATGGCCTGCGTCGCATTGCTGAGGCGGTCAGCGAGAACCACCGTCCCCGCCGGCAACACCTGGACCCCAGGAACTGCGCGCAGCACTTCCTGAGAGGAATCGAAACCAAAATCGGCCAGATTCAGCAAATTCGCCAAAACCCGCAGAACCTTCCATGCGGGACGTGTCTCGGCCAGCGGCTGGACAACTGCATGGAAGCTCTGAAGCCGTGCCTCGGCATTGACGAAGCTGCCGGAGGTCTCGGTGAATGGCGCAATCGGCAGCATCACGTCGGCGAAGTCCATGTTCGCCTTGAAGGAATTCAGGCTGACCACCATGTCGGCAGCGCCCAGAGCGGCCTTGGCTTGCGCCCCGGCGGCGCTATCGAATTCAGGCTCACAGCCAAGCAAGACCATGGCCTTCAAACCGCCGCCCAGCATCTGCCCCGCGTTCAGCCCATTCGGACCGGGAACAACACCAGCCAACTGCGCGCCAACGGTGTTGGCAGCCTCGGTGAGGTAGCCCACCGTGGCGCCCGTCTGGCCGCCAATCCAGTTGGCCAGTGCCAGAAGGCTGGTGGCCTTTGCATGATGCGCTGCCGCATTGCCAAGCAGGACGGCCTTGCGCTCGCCTGAAAGCATGGACCGTGCAATGGCCTGGGCCGAATCCGTCAAGGTGCCTGCAACCGGTGACACGACGCCCTTCTCAGCTGCGATCGCTGCAGCGACATCGGCCAGCGCCTGCACCCAGACCGACGAATCCGCAAGCAAGGTGTTCGCCACCGGCATGGCCCAATCCACCGCCCGGTTCTGAAGCGCATTCACGACACAGCCCTTGCGCACGGCCTGGCGGATTCTCTGGGCAAACAGCGGGTGGTCCTTGCGCAGGTTGGAGCCGATGACAAGCACGCGCTGCAACTCCGACAAGGAGGCGATCGAGGTCCCCAAGTAGCGCACACCTTCGGCCGGCGTGAAATCGGCCTGGCGAAGCCGAGAATCGATATTCGGCGAGCCCAGGCCTTTCATCAAGGCGGTGGCAAGGTGCAACTCCTCCAGCGTGCAATGCGGACTGGCCAGCAGGCCGATGCTGCTGGCGCCGTGCTGCGCGCCGACTTGCCGCAGGCCATTGGCCACGTATTCCAGCGCGGTCTGCCAGTCCACGGTCTTCCACGCACCGCCTTGCTTGAGCATCGGAGCCGTCAGTCGCTCATCGGAGTTCAGGGCTTCGTAGGAAAACCGGTCACGGTCCGCGATCCAGCACTCGTTCACCGCTTCGTTTTCAAGCGGCACCACGCGCATCACGCGCTGGCCCTTGACCTGAACGATCAGATTCGCGCCGGTGGAGTCATGCGGGCTGATGGACTTGCGCCGCGAGAGTTCCCAGGTGCGGGCGCTGTAACGGAAGGGCTTGCTCGTCAGGGCGCCGACCGGGCACAGATCGATCATGTTCCCCGACAACTCGGAATCCACCGTCTGGCCGACAAAGGTCTCAATTTCGGCGTGCTCGCCCCGATGCGACATGCCGAGCTCCATGACACCCGCCACCTCCTGCCCGAAACGCACACAGCGCGTGCAGTGAATGCAACGGCTCATCTCTTCCATCGAGACCAATGGACCCACATCCTTGTGGAACACCACCCGTTTCTCTTCGGCATACCGCGACGTGCTACCGCCGTATCCGACTGCAAGATCTTGCAACTGGCACTCGCCACCCTGGTCGCAAATCGGACAGTCGAGCGGATGGTTGATCAGCAGGAACTCCATCACGGATTGCTGCGCCTTGATCGCCTTGTCGCTCTTGGTGCGTACGACCATGCCCTGTGTCACCGGCGTGGCACAGGCCGGCATGGGTTTGGGCGCCTTTTCAATATCCACCAGGCACATGCGGCAATTCGCAGCGATGCTCAGCTTTTTGTGATAACAGAAGTGCGGGATATACGTGCCGGCCTTCTCGGCCGCATGCATCACCATGCTGCCTTCGATCACTTCAACCTTCTTGCCGTCGCGTTCCATTTCACTCATGTTTTGTGCTCGCTCAGACGTGCATCACACGTACAACGGGACCATGCAGGTCTTGTGTGCGACGTGGTATTCGAATTCAGGACGGAAATGCTTGATCATCGC
>Ga0105090_10000991_pt1 | contig 14958 bp, 12 predicted proteins | sample PPLLak3March2015_FD_79110 | JGI IMG/M metagenome (GOLD analysis project Ga0105090, IMG submission 79110) | Freshwater sediment microbial communities from Prairie Pothole Lake near Jamestown, North Dakota, USA - PPLs Lake P7 Core (1) Depth... | ecosystem: Environmental > Aquatic > Freshwater >... | reverse complement strand
CGACGGCCTCGAAATAGATCACCACGTGCCAGCCCAGCGGCGCGATGCGCGTGGCGATCTCCAGCAACTCGTCGCGCGGCGTGAAATCCACCAGCCGCTTGACGAAATTGAAGCGCACGCCGCGCACGCCGCAGGCGTGCATATAGTGGAGTTCGTGGTCGGTCACCGTGCGCTTGACCGTCGCCACGCCGCGCGCGCGGCCGTCGGCATGTTTCAGCGCGTCGACCATGGCGCGGTTGTCGGCGCCGTGGCAGGTGGCCTGCACGACGACGTTGCGCGCGAAGCCGAGGTGGTCGCGCAGCGCATAGAGCTGGTCGCGCGAGGCGTCGCAGGGCGTGTATTTGCGCTCGGCGGCGTAGGGAAAGACCTCGCCGGGGCCGAAGACATGGCAGTGCGCATCGACGCTGCCCGGCGGTACCGTGAAGCGGGGTTTGCTGGGGTTGGCGGTCCAGTCCAGCCAGCCTGGAGACTTCTCGAATTTCATCTCATCCCTTGTTCTGCAGCGTGGGGTCGGCCGCCGCGTGCGCCAGCATGCGGTCGGCCTCGAGGCGCCAGTCGGCGCTGCGCGCGAAACCCGGGCTGCCGCGTGCCCCGAAGACGCCGGCGTCGGCGAGGTCCGCCACCCCGGCCTGGCGCTCGGCAGTGCCGGCGGCGCTCCAGGGAGTGAGGCCGGCCTCGCGCACCGTCTCGGCCACCTCGCGCACTTCCTCGCTGCGGCGGCGGCCGTGCTCGATGACACGCTGGAAGAAATAGGCCGCCTGCTTCTCCCAGTCGATGCCGGGGAAGGTTTCGCGCAGCGAGGCGATCACCGCGTCCTCGACGCCATAGTGGCGCGCCGCGGTGAAGCTCTCGATGACCATCGCCTCCAGGCCCTTGATCATCACGCTGCGGCACATCTTGGTGGCGCTGGCCACGCCGAGCTGCGCGCTGGCCACGCGCGTCGCGAAACCCAGCGCCTCCAGCCGCGGCTCCAGCGCCGCGGCATCGGGGCCCCCCAGGAGCAGCGGCACCTTGATGCGGTAGGGCGGGATCGAGGTCATCACGGCGCCTTCGACATAACGTCCGCCGGCGTGATTGACCACCGCGGCGGCGCGGATCTTGGCGCCCGGCGAAGCGGAATTCAAGTCCAGGAAGAAGGCACCGGTCTGCAGAGCTGGCGCACAGGCCACGGCCACCGGCACGGCCTGGCTGGCGGTGACGGCCGAGACCACCAGACCGGCGTCTCGCACCGCATCGCCGTGCGATTCGGCCAGCACCACGCCATGCAGCAGCGCATGCTCGCGCATCGGCTCGCCGGCCTCGCCATGCAGCTTGATGTCGAAGGCGGTCACCGGCATGCCAGCGGCGCGCAGGTCCTCGGCCAGGATGCGCCCGACCTCGCCGTAGCCGATGAGTGCAATGGACATGATCAGTCGATGTACTTCAACCCTGCCTTGGCCAGCGGTTCGCGCATCTTGTACATGTCCAGTCCCAGTACCCCCGCCGCCAGCTTCGCGCGCTTCTCGGCCTCGTTCGCTTCGCGCGCCGCGGCGGCGTCGGCGGTCTGCTGCGCCAGCGCCGCCGGCACCACGACGACGCCGTCGTCGTCGGCCACGATCACGTCGCCCGGGTTGACCACCGCACCGGCGCAGACCACGGTGACATTCACCGAACCCAGCGTGGCCTTGATCGTGCCCTTGGAGCTGATGGCCTTGCTCCAGGCCGGGAAGCCCATCGCGGTGAGGTCCTTGATGTCGCGCACGCCGGCATCGATGACCAGGCCGCGCGCGCCGCGGGCACGGAAGCTGGTGGCCAGCAGGTCGCCGAAGAAGCCGTCGCTGCAGTCGGCGGTGACGGCGGCCACCACGACGTCGCCTTCCTGGATCTGCTCGGCCGCGACATGCATCATCCAGTTGTCGCCGGGGTGCAGCAGCACGGTGACGGCCGTGCCGGCGACATGCGCGCCGGGGTAGATGGGCCGCATATAGGGCTTCATCAGGCCGACGCGGCCCATCGCCTCGTGCACGGTGGCCGAACCGAAACGGGCGAGCTGGTCGACCGCCGCGCGGGCGGCACGCTGGATGTTGCGTTTGACGATGCCGAGCTGGTACATGGTCTAAAGCCCCTTCGCCTTCAATGCGGCGTCCAGCCGCGGGTAGACACGCCGTGCATTCCCTTCGTAGACCTTGAAGCGGTCTGCGGCCGACAGCATGGTCGAGCTTTCGATGTAGCGCTTCGTATCGTCGTAATGGTGCCCGGTCTCGGGGTCGATGCCGCGCACGGCGCCGATCATCTCGCTGGCGAACAGGATGTTGTCGACCGGGATCACGGTGGTCAGCAGGTCGATGCCGGGCTGGTGGTAGACGCAGGTGTCGAAGTAGATGTTGCCCAGCAGGTGATCCTTGAGCAGCGGCTTCTTCAGCTCCTGCGCCAGGCCGCGGAAGCGGCCCCAGTGGTAGGGCACGGCGCCGCCGCCGTGCGGGATGACGAATTTCAGCGTCGGAAAGTCCTTGAACAGGTCGCTCGTCAGGCACTGCATGAAGGCCGTCGTGTCGGCATTCAGGTAGTGCGCGCCGGTGGTGTGGAAACAGGCGTTGCACGACGTGCTGACGTGGATCATGGCCGGGATGTCGTACTCGACCATCTTCTCGTACACGGGGTACCAGTGGCGGTCGCCCAGCGGCGGACTCGTCCAGTGCCCGCCCGAAGGATCGGGGTTGAGGTTGATCGCCACGTTGCCGTACTGCTCCACGCACTTCACGAGTTCGGGGAGGCAGCTCGCCGGGTCGACGCCCGGGCTCTGCGGCAGCATCGCGGCGGGGATGAAGTGGTCCGGGAACAGCTGCGCGACGCGGAAGCAGAGTTCGTTGCAGATCGCGGCCCAGGTGCTGGAGACCTGGAAGTCGCCGATATGGTGGGCCATGAAGCTGGCGCGCGGGCTGAAGACCGTGAGGTCGGAGCCGCGCTCGCGCATCTTGGCGAGCTGGTTGGTCTCGATGCTCTCGCGGATCTGATCGTCGCTGATCTTCAGGTCGGCGGCTTTCGGCATCTTCGCGGCTTCGGCGATGCCGGCGATCTGGGCATTGCGCCAGGTCTCCAGTGCCTTGGGTGCCGTGGTGTAGTGGCCGTGGATGTCGATGATCAAGGCGGTCTCCTGGATGGGGTCGGGTGTTCAGGCCGGTTCCATGCCGTGCCGGCGCTTGGCTTCGGCGGCTGCCGGCGAGGACATGAAGTCCAGCATCGCTCGCACCGCGTCGGCCTGCGCCGAGGCGGCACACACGCCGGCCGAGAAGGTGGTGATGAAGTCGCAGCCGGCGGGCAGCGTGCCGACCACGGCGATGCCTTCGAGGGGCATCAGTTCGCTGAGCTGCTGGAAACCGAGTTCGACCTCGCCGCGCGCCACCAGGCTGCCGACAGGCACGCCCGGCGGCGGCTGCACGATGCGGTCACGGATGCGGTCGCCGAGATCCCAGCGCTCGAACAGCCGGGCCAGGTGGGTGCCGCTGGGCCCGGTCGAATAGCCGATGCTGCGTGCCGCCTCGACGGCCTGCCGCAATGCAGCTTCGGAGCCCACGTCGGGCCGCGGCGCGCCCGTCCGCACCGCGATCGCTACCGGCGAGCGCACCAGGTCGACCCGGCTGCCGGAAACGACATGGCCCGAGGCGATGAGCCTGTCGATGGCGTCGGACGCCAGCACCACGACGTCGAAGGCCTCGCCGGCCTGCACACGTCGGGCCGCGTCGACCCCGCCCACCGATTCGATGGCCACCTCGCTGCCGGTGCTGCGGGCATGGGCGTCGGCCAGTTCGGCCAGCACCTGGCGCGTGGCCATCGACGAGATGCCGGTGATCTTCGTGGTCATGTCTTCCGAGGCAGCAAGGGCGGCAGGCCGGACCGGGGACGAAGGCGCGCGCGCGACACGCCCGGTGCGCGGCAAAGCCTCATTCCTGGACAGCTTGAACCATACAGCAACGCGACGCCGGCACGGCACCCGGCGCGACCCACGCGCGCACCGGCGAGCCGCAGCGGCCGGGCAGCGGGCGAGGCGGCGCATTTGCGATCATCGGCGCGATGAACGACACCTTCGAACAAGCCCGCGCCCACTTCACCGAGGCCCTGTCGATGCTGGAACAGGGCCGCTGGGCCGACGCCGAGGAGCGTCTCGAGGACTCCTTGCGCCTCCTGCCCGGCCGCGCCTCGACACTGATCAACCTGGGGGTCGCGCGGCTGCAGCTGCAGCGGCCGCAGGCGGCATTGGAAGCGCTGGACGCCGCGCTCGTCGCGCAGCCCGACGCCACCGACGCCTGGGGCCACCGCGGCCGGGCGTTGGCCGCACTCGGCCGCCACGACGATGCGCTGCAGGCCTTCGACGCGGTGCTGGCGCGCCAGGCCGGCGACGCCGCCGCGACCTTTCAGCGCGCACTGTCGCTGAATGCGCTGCGCCGCCACGGCGAGGCGCTGGCCGCCCTCGAATCGCTGCTGCAGACGCGGCCCGAATCCGGTGCGACCTGGGTCCAGCAAGCACGCACGCTGCAGTGCCTGGGCCGTCACGACGAAGCGCTACCCTCGTACCGCCGCGCGCTGGCGCTGGACCCGACGCTCGGCGAGGGCTGGAGCCTTCTCGGCCAATTGCTCAAGGACCGCGGCCGGACCGTGGAGGCCGCATCCTGTTTCGAGCAGGCCCTGGCCCACGGCGCGGCAGCCGACCTCAACCGCTGGTTTCTCGCTGCCGTGCGCGGTGGCAGCGCGCCGGAACATGCGCCGCCCGCCTACGTGCAGCGGCTGTTCGACGGCTACGCTGCCGAATTCGACGACCACCTGCTGCACGGCCTGCACTACCGCGCTCCCGAGGAACTCGACCGCCTGCTGGCGTCGACAGGGACGCCGCGCAGCCACGCCGCGCTCGACCTCGGCTGCGGCACCGGGCTGTGCGCGCCGATGCTGCTGCGCCACGCCAGGCATGTCGACGGCGTCGACCTCTCCGCCGCGATGCTCGAGCAGGCGCGCGCCACGGGTCACTACCGGCAGCTGGTGCACGCCGAGCTGGCGGCGCATCTGCAGGCAACGACCGAGCGCTACGGTCTGGTCGTCGCGGCCGACGTCTTCATCTACGTCGGCGCGCTGGATCAGGTCTTCGCCGGCGTGCGACGGGTGCTCGAACCCGGCGGCCGCTTCGCCTTCTCGGTCGAGTCCGCCGGCGAGGCGGTGCCCTACGAGTTGCGACCGAGCCTGCGCTACGCCCATGGCGTGGGCACCCTGCGCGAGCTGGCGCGACAACAAGGCCTGCGCTGGCTGGCGCAGCACGCCGCGCCGCTGCGCGAAGACCAGGGCCGGCCCGTCGCCGGACTCTACCTGGTGCTGGCGGCGCCATAGCGCATACGCGGCAGCGGCCCGAACCGCGGGCGTTGCGCCCCGGCGCGCGATCAGTCCAGATCGCGCGCCAGTCGCAGCCCGTTGAACTGCCAGCGCGCCTCGGCGGGGAAGAAGTTGCGGTAGCTGGCGCGGATGTGCGAGCGCGGCGTTGCGCACGAACCGCCGCGCAGCACCATCTGGTTGATCATGAATTTGCCGTTGTATTCGCCCACCGCGCCGTCCCAGGCGCGAAAGCCCGGGTACGGCGCGTAGGCGCTGCTCGTCCATTCCCAGACGTCCCCGAACAGCTGCAGCAGACCCAGCCGCAGGCGCGCCACCGGCACCGGGTGCAGCGCCTTCGATTCGACGAAGTTGCCCTCGGCGATGGCCGCCGGCGCCAGCGCTGCGGCGGCATGCTCCCATTCGGCTTCCGTGGGCAGTCGCAGCGGCGTGCCGGCGGCTTCCTGCGCCGAGCGCCAGCGGGTGTAGGCGTCGGCCTCGTAGGCACTGATGTGGGTGACGGGCGTTTGCTCGTCGACCGGCACCAGCCCGTGCAGCGTGAAGTTGCACCAGAGGCCGGGCCGTGCCGCGTCGCGCCGCCAGTACATGGGCGCATCGATGCCTTGTGCGCGCACCCAGTCCCAACCGGCGGCCAGCCACCAGCGCGGCTCCCGGTAGCCGCCGTCGGCGACGAACTCGGCCCACTCGCCGTGCGTCACCAGCCGGTTGGCCAGGGCGTAGGGCCGCAGCCAGTGGCGGTGGCGCGGCGTCTCGTTGTCGAAGGCGAAATCCGGCCCTTCATGGCCGATGTCGACGGCGCCGCCCTCGAAAGCCACCCAGTCCAGCGCCAGCGGCGCCACCGCCGCCAGTGGCCAGCGCGGCTGGTAGACCGGCGCCAGCGGGTTGCACGACAGCAGGTGCAGCACGTCGGTGAGCAGCAGTTCCTGGTGCTGCTGCTCGTGCTGCAGTCCGAGTTCGACCAGCGCGCACAGGGCCGGCGCGGCGCCCGGGCGCAGCAGCGCCGCCACGCGCTCGTCGACGGCAGTGCGGTAGGCCAGCACCTCGGCCAGCGCCGGCCGCGTGATGAGGCCACGCTGCGGCCGCGGGTGCTGTTCGCCGATGCCCTGGTAATAGCTGTTGAACAGCATGCGGTAGGCCGGGTGGTGCGGCCTGAACCCGGGCTCGAAGCGCTCGAGCACGAAGGTCTCGAAGAACCAGGTCACGTGCGCCAGGTGCCACTTCACGGGGCTGGCATCGGGCATCGACTGCACCTGGCAGTCGGCCTCGGACAGCGGCGCGGCCAGCGCCAGCGTCTGCGCGCGGACCTCGGTGTAGCGCTGGCGCAGCGCATGTGCCGTGGCATCGCCCGGGGCGACGCGGGCCGCGTTCACCGCAGGTGGCGCTCGAAGAAGCCCAGCGTGCGCTGCCACGCCAGCCTTGCGGCGGCGGGCTCGTACTCGACCGCCGGCAGCAGCTTGTGGTCACCGACCTGCGTCTCGTTGCAGAAGGCGTGCTGGGCTTCGTAGCGGTGGAATTCGCAGTCCACATTCGCGGCCAGCAGCTTGCCTTCGAGCGCATCGACGCCGGCGATCGGGAAGATCGTGTCGAGGATTCCCCAGTGGCCCATCAGCGGCGCCTTGATCTTGGCGGTGTCCACATATTCGAGCGGCGGATAGCCGTAGAAGATCACCGCGGCGTCGGCCTCGGGCACGTGCACCGCGGCCAGCAGGGTCAGTGCTCCGCCCATGCAAAAGCCCGTGACGCCGACCTTGGTGCTGCCGCCGGCCTTCAGGTATTGCACGGCGCCGCGCACGTCCTGGCCGGCAGCGTCGCCGAAATTCAGGTTCGTCATCAGGTGTTCCGCCTCGGCCGCCTCGACCGTGGACTTGCCGCGGTAGAGATCAGGCACGAGGGCGCGAAAGCCCTGCTCGGCATAACGGTCGGCGACACCCCGGATCTGGTCGTTGAGGCCCCACCACTCCTGGATCACCACTACACCGGGTGCGCCCTGCGGCGACGGCGGTTCGGCGAGGTAGCCCTGCACGGTCTGCCCGTCGGGGCGCTGGAAGGTTACGGTCTGGCCCATCTGCGGTCTCCTGATGCTGGCAATGGAATGAACCTGCGAAGTAGAAGCCCGCCGAGCGGGGCGCGTCAAGGCTCAAGGCTCGATCTTGCAGCGCAGCGGCGCCGCCGGGGCCGACCATGCCAGGCAGCGGCCCGTTGCCGGCGTGACAATGTCGGTGCCTGCCGTGCGGCCATGAGCCGGCGGCGGAACGCATGAACGCCATCGAAGACACCCGCCACTGGCTGGAAGCCGCTGTCATCGGCCTCAACCTCTGCCCCTTCGCCAAGGGCGTGCACGGCCAGGGGCGGATCCGGTGGGTCGAGAGCGCGGCGCGCGAGCCGTCCGCGCTGCTCGCCGAACTCGTGCACGAACTGCAACACCTGGCCGCCGCCGACCCGCAAGGGCTGGAGACGACGCTGCTCGTGCACCCGTTGGTGCTGGGCGACTTTCTGGATTTCAACGATTTCCTGGATGTGGCCGACGCGGCGCTGGCCGGACTCGGCCTCGAAGGCACGCTCCAGATCGCCAGCTTCCACCCGCATTACCGGTTTGCCGACACGGAAGGCGACGACATCACGAACCACACCAACCGTTCGCCGCACCCGACGCTGCACCTGCTGCGTGAATCCAGCATCGAGCGTGCGCTGGAGTCGGCGCCCGACGCGGCCGACATCGTCGAGCGCAATATACGCACCCTGCGGCGGCTCGGGCTCGCGGGCTGGCAGGCCTTGCTCGAACGCTGAACGTCTGCCGGAACCGCCGCAGCGACACGGTGCGCGGCCCTTAGACTGCCCCGGCCAAACCCGGAGGAGCCATGAAAGTCTGCATCGTCGGCCTCGGCGCCATCGGCGGCCTGTTCGCCGGCTGGCTGGGCAGCCGCCCGCCCGCCGCCGATACGCTGGAGTTGTCGGCGCTGGCGCGCGGCGAGACACTTGCTGCCTTGCGCCAGCATGGGCTGCGCCTGGACACCGTGCACGGCGTCGTGAGTCTGCCGCTGCGCGCCAGCGACGACGCCGCGGACCTCGGCGTGCAGGATCTGGTCATCGTCGCCGTCAAGGGACCGGCGCTGGCCAGCGTGGCCGGCGCGGTGGCGGCGATGTGCGGGCCGCAGACGCAGGTGCTGGCGGCCATGAACGGCGTGCCCTGGTGGTTCTTCGACGGCCTGCCCGGCCCCTGCCGGGGCCTGGTGCTCGAGTCCGTGGACGCCGGCGGCCGCGTTCGTGCGCTGATCCCCGCCGAACGCGTGATCGGCTGCGTCGTGCACCTGTCGAGTACCGTCGTCGCACCGGGCCACGTGCGCCACGTGAACGGCCAGGGCCTGATCCTCGGTTGCGCCGAGGGCGGCAGCACCGGCCGCCTGCAGACCGTGGCCGCGCTGCTGGCGCAGGCCGGGTTCGCGGTCACGCTGTCGGAACGCATCCAGCGCGAGGTCTGGTTCAAGCTCTGGGGCAACATGACGATGAACCCGGTCTCGGCTCTCACCGGCGCCACCTGCGACCGCATCCTCGACGACCCGCTGGTGCGCAGTTTCTGCAGCGCGGTGATGCTCGAGGCACAGGCCATCGGTGCGGCCTTCGGCATCCCGATCGAGCAGCGGCCCGAGGAGCGTCATGCCGTGACGCGCAAGCTCGGCGCCTTCAAGACTTCGATGCTGCAGGACCTCGAGGCCGGACGCCCGCTGGAGATCGACGTCATGCTCGGTGCCGTGCGCGAGATCGGCGGCCACCTCGGCATGGCGACGCCGAACGTCGACGCCCTGTACGGCCTGGTGCGGCTGATGGCGGCCACGCGTGGGCTGGGTGTCACAGGCGCGGCGACGGCGTGAACTTCGACCGCCGGACCGGCCCCCCCGAAGCGCGGGGCCCCTGCGGCAGCGGAACCCTCTTGTGATTACACTCGCCTGGCGAGACAGTCACCGATGTTCCGGCCAAGGCGTCGGGGCGTCTAACCGGAAACCCCATGTCACTGCTGGTCGCTGCCGTGCTCGCCGCCTCCACCGCGGTGCTGCCGACATGTTCCTGGGACAGCCCGGGGGCCCGGCCTTTCATGGGCGACGTCGTGACCGCCGTCGACGGTTACCGTGACATCCCGGCGCCCGTGCGCGCAACGCTCAAGCAACGCATGGCCCGTCGCGATTACGACGACATCGCCGTCATCCGCCGCGACACCATCGTCGGCAAGCACCGCTACGGCGCGGAGCTGCGCGACATGCATTTCGGCTCGGGTCAGGTCTGCCGCACCATCACGCGCGCGAAGTGGAGCCCGGCCGCCGAGGAGCGCGGGCTGGTCTATTGCGAAGGTGAACACTGCATCATCGTGCCCACCGTGTGCCGCAATGTCAGCCGGGTGACGCGCCTCGCGCCCGAGCGCACGGCCCAGGCATCACCGCCGCCGGCGGTGCCGGTGCCGGCCACCGAGACGGCCGAACTGGCGTTCGAGCCGCCGGCCGCCGGCCGCAGTTTTGCGCAGGCGGCCGATCCGGTCCAGCCCGCCGCGCTGCCTGGCCTCGCGCCGGGCGCCGCCCCCGGTATCAGCGGCGTTGCGCCTCCGGGCGACGCCGACGGGGGTCCGCGCTTGACACCGCAGGACCCCTGGGTTCCGGGCCCCTCGTTCAGCGGCGGATTGCCGCCGCCGGTGGTCCCGATTCCCGAACCCGGCACCTGGGCCTTGTGGCTGCTCGGTCTGGCCGGTGTGGGTGCCGTCGTGCGCCGGCGGCGACTCGGGGAGTCTTGACCAGCGCCGACACCACGGCGGTCGTGGTTTCCTTCAGCTTGTCGCGCGCCAGCGCAAGGGGACCCTATCGCGGGCGGACCTCGCGCAGTCCGGGCAATGTTCCAACGCGCGCGCAGCCTGGCATTGGGGCCAACAGGTCTTGCACGCGCACAAGGGCAGTCGGGGTCTGCCCACACTTTCACAGGCCTTCAGCCCTCCAGCGCGGCCACCTCGCCGGTCAGCCGCACCGCAGTTTCGGTGCTGCGGCGGAGCAGGTTGCGCAGCAGGAGAATCGCAAGCGCCGGGCGCTCGCGCTCGATGCGGGAGAAGGCCGCCACGTCGACCGTGCGGCACTCGACCGTGGTGTCGGCGCGCACGTCGGCCGAGCGCAGGCCGCCCGACAGCAGCGCCATCTCGCCGAAGCTCATGCCGGCCGACAGCGTCGACAGCCGCTTGTGGCCGCCACCGGGAAGGTCCACCGTCACGCTGACCTCGCCGCGCATCAACAGGTGGATCGCGTCGGCCGGGTCGCCGCGCCGCACCACGTCGTCGCCAGGCTCGAAGGCGACACGCCCGACCAGTGTCTCCAGATAGGCGATGTCCTCGGGCGCCGCCCCCTCGCACAGCCGATGCTCGGCCAGCGTGACGACCGCGGGCGCCAGCTTGCCGATGCCGTGCCGCCTGAGCAGCGCGCGCTCGCAGTATTCGAGCCCCAGATCCATCTGCGGATGGAAGCTGACGGCACGCACCGCGCGCGGGTCCATCGCGGTGTCGAGCGCCGCCAGCAGGTCGCCACGGCGCACGCGGGTCAGCACCACCTGCTGGCCCCGCGCGGCGCAGCGGCTGATCAGGGCCGACAGCATCTGCGTGGCCGCCAGGTCGACATGCGTGACGCGCTTGAAATCGAGCACCGCGAACTGCAGCCCCTCGGTGCCGGCGACGATCTCGTGCAGCACCGGCTCGATGGTGGCGAAGCGCAGGTCACCCTGCAGCTCGAACACCCGCGCCGCGCCGCCATGCTCGGCCAGCAGCTGGCTCTCGGCCGTCGGCCAGCGGCGCTTGGAGCGCACCTCGGCGAGAGAGTAGCGCGCGCGAATGGTCGATACCGAAGCCCGCGGCGGCCGCAGGAAGTGCAGCCCCAGCTCGCGCGAAATCGCCTCGCAGGCCTTGACACCGCGCACGCTGTTGCCGCGCTCGTCGAGCGCCGGCGAATACACGCCGATGCCGAGCTGCCCCGGCAGCACCGCGACGATGCCGCCGCCGACGCCGCTCTTGGCCGGCAACCCCACGCGGTACACCCACTCGCCGGTGAAGTCGTAGACCCCGCAGGTGGTCATCACGCTGAGGATGGGGCCGACGTACTCGGGCGCGACGGCGACCTTCCCGGTGGCTGGGTTGGTGCCGCCGTTGGCCAGCGTCGCCGCCATCAGCGCGAGGTCGCGGCAGTCGACCAGCACCGAGCATTGCCGGAAGTACAGGTCGAGCGCGGCGTCCGGGTCCTCGGTGAGGATGTCGTAGTTGCGCAGCATGTGGCCGATCGCGCGGTTGCGGTGGCCGGTGGCGCGTTCGGACTCGAAGACGGCGTCGTCGATCGTCAGGGCCCGCCCTGCGTAGGCCGACATCGCAGACACCACGCGCGCCAGCCGCTCCGCGGCGCCGTCGCCCTTCACCAGCGAGGTGGTCGCGATCGCGCCGGCATTGATCATCGGGTTCATCGGCCGGCCGGTGCCGGGCTCGAGGCTGATCGAGTTGAAGGCGTCGCCTGACGGCTCGACGCCGACCGACTGGCGCACGCGCTCGATGCCGTGGTCCGCGAGCGCGATGCCGTAGACGAAGGGCTTGGAGATCGACTGGATCGTGAAGCGCTCGCGCGTCGCACCCACCTCGTAGACGCGGCCGTCGACGGTGGCGATCGCGATGCCGAATGCCGACGGATCGGCCTTGGCGAGTTCGGGGATGTAGGTGGCGACCTTGCCGCTGGTCACGTCGGCAAGCTGGCGGTGGAGTCCGTCGAGGTAGTCCTGGATGGGAGATGACACGTCGGGGGCATCGTGAGAGGCGGGCTTCGATGCGGTTGCAACTTCCGTGCGCAGCCCCGCACCATCGGTGGGACACATTGCACCCCGACGCCATGGTGAGTGCGCCGCTCCTTGGTGCACGCCATGGCTCGACGCACCATAACGGGCCGGACGGGCCGCATCGGTGCAACCCCTCGCGGTCGAGCCCCCCCACTGTCGGCTACGCTCCCGCCATGCCCGCTGCCTGCCGTTCGCGCCCGCCGACTCTCCCGACCGGCCATCGCGGTCCACTGCGCGCATGACCGCCGCGGTCGACCCACGCCGGCACGCACCGTGGCTCAAGGAGGTTGTGGGCGGCGGCATCGGGTCGGTCGTCACCCTGGCGGTCGTGCTGACCTTGGGCCTGCTGGCGGTGGCGCCGCTGGGAGCCGCAGCCGCGCCGCTCGGGTTGTCGGCCGCGTTCGTGACGGTCTCGATCGGCGGCGTGGCGTTCGCGCTGCTCGGGCGCTCGGCGATGCCGGTCACCGGGCCCAGTTCGGCCACGGTGCTGATCGTGGCTGGGCTGCTCGCCGAACTCGCCCGCGACCCGGCAATCGCGGGCGGCGCGCACGGCCTGGGCCTGGCGATGTCCGCCATCGGCTGCACCGTGGCGTTGGCCGGACTGACGCAGATCGCCCTCGGCGCCTCGCGTCTGGGGCGACTCGCGCAGTTCGTGCCGCAGCCGGTGCTGGCCGGATTCATGAACGGCGTCGCGCTGCTGATCGTGGCATCGCAGCTGCCGGCGCTGCTCGGCCTGCACGATGCGTCGCTCGCCTCGTTGCTGGATCCCGCCGGGTGGCATCCGCGCACACTTGCGATCGGGCTCGCGACGGCCGGCTGCACCTGGTTGCTGGCCTGGCGCTGGCCGCGCTCGCCACACCAGCTGATCGGACTCGGCTTCGGCATCGCGCTGTACGCGCTGGCCGTCGCGCTGAAGCCGGACGACCCGCCGAGCGCGCAGATCGGGCCGCTGCCGCCCGGGCTGCTCTGGCCCGCTTTGCCGCAGCGTCTCGGCGAAGCGGGCGCCGCTGCGTTCCTGCTGCGTCACGCGTCGGCGATCGTGGCGACCGCGGCGATGCTGGCGCTGATCGGCACGCTCGAATCGGTGCTCAACGCGCTCGCGATCGACCAGCAACTCGGCACCGACCACGACTCCAGCCGCGAGCTGTTGATGCTCGGTGTCACCAACCTCGTCGTCGGCCTGTTCTGCGGCCTGCCGGCGGTGATGCTGCGCGTCCGCGCCCAGGCCACGCTGAATGCCGGCGGCGCCGGCCGGCGCGCCGCGCTCGCCGGCGCGGTCGTCTTCGCGCTGATGGGCCTGCTGCTCGGGCCGGCGCTCGCGCTGCTGCCCAAGGTCGTGCTGGCCGGGATCATGCTGACCGTGGCCTTCGCCCTGCTCGACAGCTGGACGCGCCAGCTGCTGGACCAGTGGCGCAACGGGGAGCGCTCGGCCGACCTGCAGCAGAGCCTGGCGACCGTCGGCATCGTGTGCGCGGTCACGCTGTGGAAGGGCTTCGCAGTCGCCGTGGCCGTCGGCACCGCTCTGACCCTGATGCAGTTCGTCCGCGCGATGAACAGGTCGCTGCTGCGCTCGATCTGCACCGCCATCGAGCAGCCGTCGCGGCGCCTCTATCCCCCGGCGCAGGAAGCGGCACTGCAGACGCTGCGCCCGCGCATCGCGGTGATCGAGCTGGAAGGCGCGCTTTTCTTCGGCAGCGCCGGCCGGCTGGCGCACGAGGTGCGGGCGGTGGACGCGGACTTCGTCGTGCTCGACCTGAGCGCGGTCACCACCATCGACGCCTCCGGTGCGACGCTGCTGCAGCGCCTGTCCACGCAGCTGCAGCAGCGCGGCGTCGGGCTGCTGCTCGCCGGCGTGTCGGCCGCGCACCGCCACGGACGGCAGTTGCGGGCCTTCGGCTGCTTCCGCAGCGATCCGCGCGAAGACTGGCACCCCGATGCCGACCGCGCGGTCGAGTTCGCCGAGTGCCGGCTGCTCGAACGCGCCGGACTGCCGCTGTCCGATACGGCACTGGCGCCCGAGTCGAGCACGCTGTTTCGCGGGCTCGACGCCGCGCAGGCGGCGACGCTGCGCGCGGCAATGCGCCCGCGCACGCTGGCGGCCGGCGAGCTGCTGTTCCGCCAGGGTGACCCGGCGGACGGCCTGTACCTGCTGACCCGCGGCTCGATCACGATCACTGCCGGTTCCAGCGCCGATCCGGCGCAGCGACGCTATGTCAGTTTCTCGGCCGGCCACGTGCTCGGCGAGACGGCGATGCTCGACGGCGGCACGCGCAGCGCACGCGCGACCGCCGACGGCCCCGCCGAGCTGCTGCAGCTCTGCACCGAAACGCTGGACGACCTGGGCCGACACGAGCCGGCGCTGGCCTCGCGGGTGCACCGCAACATCGCGATCCATCTGTCGGAGCGCCTGCGCCTTGCGACCACCCTGCGCCAGATCGCGCCGGTGTCCGGCAGGTGAAGGTGCACCCCGCAAACAGGAAGTGGCTAGACGTGGCTCGGTGAGCACCAATTCGGCCTTTGGTCTTCCTCGCATCGCTGCCGCGTCGTGTCGACACGGTGCACGACTGAGTGATGCGCCTCAAAACAAATCCATGAACTTCTGACTCACCACACTCATATGGTCGCCGCCGTCAATCATTGGCGAGTAGGTTCTTGGTTTGGGCGGGGATCGATCGGGTGATGCGACACGAGGGTTGCAGCGACGATGAATCAGACTCATATCCGCGGATTGGTTACCAGCACTTCATCGATTCGTCGTGGGCCTGCCTCGCT
>Ga0105090_10000990_pt1 | contig 14970 bp, 8 predicted proteins | sample PPLLak3March2015_FD_79110 | JGI IMG/M metagenome (GOLD analysis project Ga0105090, IMG submission 79110) | Freshwater sediment microbial communities from Prairie Pothole Lake near Jamestown, North Dakota, USA - PPLs Lake P7 Core (1) Depth... | ecosystem: Environmental > Aquatic > Freshwater >... | reverse complement strand
GCAGCACGATCGCGACCAGCAGCGCCACTGCCGCCGCCACCGCGTCGCGGGCGCCGCCCCGCAGGCGGCGCGCTAGCCAGGAGGAGCAGCCGCTGCCCAGTCCGGCGCAGACCAGGAAGCCGGCCAGCACGACCGCCACGGCGTACAGCGGGTGGGACAGGAACAGGATGAACTTCTGAATGAAGGCCATCTCGATGAACAGGAAGGCCAGGCCGAGCAGGAAGAAGTAGCTTGCCAGTCCGGCCGGCGCGCGCATGCGCGCAGTGTCCTGGTTCCAGGCCCGCAACCGCCCGCTGAGCCACAGCGGCAGCAGGATCAGGACCGTGCCGGCCAGCAGCGCCTGCAGCAGCGTCGCGACCAGCACCAGGTAGCCCCACTCGACCAGGCCGGCGCCGCCGCGTCCGCGCAGCGAAAGGATTTCGGGCAGCGCGCGCCACTTGAAGAAGTTGAAAAAGTACGGCTTCTGATCGGTCGCCGGCGAGATGTCGAATTTGTAGTCCTCGAGGTACTCCGGCGCCCGCTCTCCGAGCAGAGCGACGATGCCCTCGTAGAACCAGGGGCGTTCGAGGCGGTTGTAGCGGTTGGCCTCGCCCGCGGGCATGCCCGGGTACCAGGCCGTGTCGAATGAATGCTCGCGAGCGAACGCGCGCACGGCGGCGATGTCCTGCTCGCTGAACTCGCCGTTGCGGACCAGCAGGGTCGCCGTGTTCCAGCCGCGGATCATCACCATGCGGCGGCCGGGATCCGCCACCCCCGCCCGGCGCAAGGCCTCGATGGCCGTCGCGGCCAGTTTCAGATTGTCGCGCGGCGGGATTTTCAGCCAGCGCGTGATCGCCAGCAGTCCGCCGGGCTCCAGGCGCTCCAAGTAGCGGCCGAAAGCTTCCACGGTGTAGAGATAGCTTTCACTGAGCGCCTGCGCGCCGGCCCCCGCGACGGCGGACGAATCCAGCAGAGCCACCTGCACCAGGTCGAACCGATCCCGGACACGGCTTGCGTAGCCACGCGCCTCTCCAATGTGTAGGGTAACCCGTTCGTGTTCGTACAGATTTCCTGACCAGTCCGCGAAGTCCTCGCGCAGCAGTTCTGCGACCTGCGGGTTGAGCTCGACCGCATCGACTTTCGCCGCTCCGTTGTGCAGCGCGAGCAGCACGTCGTAGCCGGCCCCGGCGCCCAGCACCAGCACGCGGGGATGGCCGGCACTGTGCTCCAGCAAGCCGTAGGGCAGCGCGGCCGTGACGTCGCCGAGGAAGCCGAGACCGGCCGCATCGCCCACGAACGCGTTGATCACGCTGATGCCGTCACCGTCCGTGAACAAGGCCAGCTGCGCGGGCGGCAGGTGCCGGGTGGTGAAGCTCAGGCCGGGGGCATGGCGGAAGGGCACCCGCGGGCTTTCGACCACGCTCAGCAGGCCCAGCGGACCCGAGCGCTGCGCCACGACGCGCGCGTCCACCACCGCCAGCGCCTCGCTGAGGCCCTTGAACTCCGACATGCGCAGTTCGATGCGGTCACCCGCGCCGACGAACACCAGGCAGCCCAGCCAGGCGAGCTGCAGCAGCGCCAGAATGCGCGGCCTTTTCGCCAGCATGAGCGCCGAGGCCGCCAGCGCCAGGCCGGCGAACGCGACGACGGCGCGCTGCGGCGGCAGCAGGAACAGGACCGCGATCACCAGCGCGGCGCCCAGGCCGGCGCCCAGCAGGTCGGCCAGGTAGATGCGGTCGGCCCGCTCGCCGCGGCAGGCGAAGGCGAGCCCGATGCAGCCCGCCGCGAACAGGAAGGGCAACATGAACAAGAGGTACAGGGCGGCGAGGTAGACCAGCTGCATCGGCTCCCAGATCACCTCCAGGGCGTTGAAGGGCACGCGCTGCCCGAGCACCAGGCACAGCACCATGGCGATGCTGAACAGCAGCGCGCCGCCGGCAAAGGCCTGCTCGAAGCGCGGCTCGAGCCAGGCACGGGCCAGAGCGATCACCGTGCCGCTGGCGCCGTAACCGAGCAGGGCCAGGCTGATGATCATCCAGGCGAAGTGGTGCCACTGGACGATCGACAGGATGCGGATCAGCAGGATCTCGTAAGCGATCGCCGCCGTGGAGATCAGCAGGACGGAAAGAAAGGGCGTTCGATCAGTGGTCACCGGTAAGGGGCACGAAGCGCACGGCAGTGACCTGCCGCGTGACCGTCTCGCCGGCCGCCGTCTTCTCCACCAGCAGCAGGTACTGGACCGCGAAGCGGCCGCCGACGGGGATGACCATGCGGCCGCCGGGTTTGAGCTGGGCGATCAGCGGCGGCGGCACGTGGCTGGCCGCGGCGGTCACGACGATCGCGTCGAAGGGGCCCTGCTCCTCCCAGCCGAAATAGCCGTCGCCCAGCCGGGTGCTGACGTTGTCGTAGCCGAGCCGCGCCAGCCTTTCCTGCGCCTGCCGGGCCAGCGGCTCGATGATCTCGATGCTGTAGACCTCGTTGACCAGCTTCGCCAGCACCGCCGCCTGGTAGCCGGAGCCGGTGCCGATTTCCAGCACCCGGTCCCCCGGCCGCGGCGCCACCAGGTCGGTCATCAGGGCCACGATGTAGGGTTGCGAGATGGTCTGCCCGTGCCCGATCGGCAGCGGCCGGTTCGCGTAGGCCTCCGCCTGCACGTCCTCCGGGACGAAACGATGGCGCTCTACCTCGCGCAGCGCGCGCAGCACGCGCTCGTCGAAGCCCGGCTTGCCCGGTGGCGGGTCGTGGCGGCCGTATGCTTCCAACTCGTCGACCAGCGCGGCCCGTTCCGCGGCGAAGCGGGCAGCGTCGTCCGCCGCAATGGGCGCCGCTGCCAACATCATCGCGGCCAAGAGTAAGGCCGGGGTCAGGCCGCCGCCACGCACGGCGCGTCCTCCACGAATATCCAGGCGCCATAGCCGACCACCTGGCTCAGGCTGTCACCTGGACTCCCGGCCGTGTCGCCGGAATTGCGCAGGTCCAGCGTCATGGCGCGCAGGCCGCGGCGGGCGGCGGCGATCAGGAGGCCGCGCAAGGGCGTCGCGCCGCAGGCTTCCGAGTGCCCGATGTCGCGGCCATCCAGGGATTCGATCGCCAGGCAGGTGCCGCGGTCCCTGCGGCGCGCCTGTTCGTAGCCCAGGTAGTGGCTCAGGTCGGAACTCACGATGAGCAGGTCCTCGGGCCCGCGCCACACGCGGTCGATGACCGCCGCCACCGTCTCGGGGCTGGCGTCGCCAACCACGATCGGCACCAGCGTGAAAGCGCCCAGCACGACCTGCAGGAACGGCAACTGGACCTCCAGGCTGTGCTCGGTGCGGTGCGCGACATCGAAGCGGATGACGGCAGGATGATCGAGCGAGTCGATCGCTCCGCGATCCAGTGGCACGTCGCCCAGCGGCGTGCGAAACACGTCCGCGTCGCTGACGGCCAGTCCGCTGAACGGCACCCGGTGGCAGGGACCGAGCAGCAGCACGCGCCGGTAGCGCTGCCGGTGCCGTCGCAGCCGGGCATAGGCCGACGCAGCGACCGGCCCGGAGTAGGCATAGCCGGCGTGCGGCACGACCAGCGCCGCGGGCGCGGGTTCGGCTGCTGCCGGCGCCGCGTCGAGCATTCGCTGCAGGGCCCCGCGCAACTCGGTGGCATCGGCCGGGTAGAAGGACCCGGCGACCGCTGCTTCCCTGATCCGGATCATCACTGCCAGTATAGACCCGGCGCTATCATGGCATCAGGCGCTCTGCCTTCCGGTGTTGATATGGCTCAATCAAGCGAACAGGGCGACCGCATCGAGGGGATTCCGGCGCGCTACTGGCATCGGATGGACGACGGCCGCCTGCAGTGTGACCTTTGTCCACGCTTCTGCAGGCTGCACGAGGGGCAACGCGGGCTGTGCTTCGTGCGCGCGCGGGCCGGGGAGCAGATCGTCCTGACCACCTACGGCCGCTCCAGCGGGTTCTGCATCGATCCGATCGAGAAAAAGCCCCTGAACCACTTTCTGCCGGGCACGCCGGTGCTGTCCTTCGGCACGGCGGGCTGCAACCTCGCCTGCAAGTTCTGCCAGAACTGGGATCTCACGCGGTCGCGCGCGTTCGACCGTCTGCAGGACCGTGCGTCCCCGGAGGAGATCGCCGCGGCGGCCGTCGGGAGCGGCAGCCGCAGCGTCGCCTTCACCTACAATGACCCGGTGATCTTCCTCGAATACGCCGTCGACGCCGCGCGGGCCTGCCGCGAACGCGGGATCCGGACCGTTGCCGTCTCCGCCGGCTATGTCTGCGCCGAGCCACGGGCCGAGTTCTTTGCCTGCATGGACGCGGCCAACATCGACCTCAAAGCCTTCAACGAGCGCTTTTACTGGAAACTCTGCGGCGGTCACCTGCAGCCGGTGCTCGAAACCCTGGAATATCTCAAAAAAGAAACCGGAACCTGGCTCGAGCTGACCACGCTGCTGATCCCCGGCGAGAACGACTCGGCCGCCGAGATCGAGGCCATGGCGCGCTGGATCGCCGAACACCTGGGTGCCGACGTGCCGCTGCATTTCACGGCCTTTCACCCCGACTGGAAAATGCTGGACACGCCGCCCACGCCGACCGCCACGCTGCGCCGGGCGCGCGCGATCGCGCTGGACCAGGGCCTGCGCTTCGTCTATACCGGCAACGTGCACGACTTCGACGGCTCCAGCACCTACTGCCCCGAGTGCGGCGAGATCCTGGTCGGCCGCGACTGGTACGAGCTTTCCAACTGGAACCTGGTGCTCGAAGCAGGCCAGGCCCGCTGCGACCAATGCGCCGCCCCGATCGCAGGCGTTTTCGAGGCCGCTCCCGGCCACTGGGGATCCCGCAGGCAGGCGATCGATGTTGCTCACTGACTACCCGCTGTTCGACGCGCATTTCCACGTCATCGATCCGCGCTTTCCGCTGGTGCCGAACCGCGGCTATCTGCCGGATCGGTATACCGTCAGCGACTACAAGGAACGCGTGAAGGGCTACGACCTGCGCGGCGGCGCCGTGGTCTCGGGTTCATTCCAGGCCTTCGACCAGGACTACCTGGTCGACGCGCTGCAACGGCTCGGCCCGGCGTTTGTCGGCGTGACCCAGCTGCCCGCCAGCGTGGACGACGAGGAGCTGAGGGAACTGCACGGCTACGGCGTGCGCGCGGTCCGCTTCAACCTGAAGCGCGGTGGCTCCGAGGACGTCAGCCGGCTCGACGGCATGGCGCGCCGCATTCACGCGCTGCTGGGCTGGCACGTCGAGCTGTACATCGACGCCCGCGAACTGCCGCCGCTGCTCAACATGCTGGCGGCCCTGCCGGCGGTCGCGATCGATCACCTGGGCCTGTCGAAGGAGGGCCTGCCTCACCTGCTGTGGCTGGCCGAACGCGGCGTCCGCGTGAAGGCGAGCGGCTTCGGCCGGGTCGACTTCGACGTGCGCGATGCGCTCAAGGCCCTGTACGCGGCCAACCCCACCAGCCTGATGTTCGGCTCCGACCTGCCTTCCACCCGCGCGGCCCGCGCCTACAGCGATCGCGATTTCGAACTGGTCGTGCAGGCGTTGGGGCCCGAGGGCGCCCGCCGCGTGCTGTTCGAAAATGCCGTCGGGTTCTACCGCCCGCAGGGCGGGCACGCCGAGGCCTGAACCGCTACAATTCAGGCTGGCCCGAACCCGGCAGGCAGCGGACCCGGCATGAACAACAGCGCGCACCCTCCCGACGATCCGCAGGCGGAGCTGAGCCGGCTGCTCGAGGCCACCCGGGACCGCGGCCGTCCCGAAGCCGTGGCCGCGCGTCACGCCAGGGGCTACCGCACGGCGCGCGAGAACCTCGAGGACCTGTGCGACCCGGGCTCCTTCGTCGAGTACGGCCAGCTGGCCGTGGCCGCACAGCGCCAGCGGCGCAGCCTCGAGGACTTGCGCGGCAGCACACCCGCGGACGGGGTCATCACCGGCCTCGCCACGATCAATGCGGAACGCTTCGGGCCCGCCGCCAGCCAGGCGGCCGTCATCGTCTACGACTACACGGTGCTGGCCGGCACGCAGGGCTGGTTCCACCACAAGAAGCTGGACCGCATCCTGGACGTTGCCGAGCGCGAACGGCTGCCGGTCGTCATGTACACCGAGGGCGGCGGCGGCCGCCCCGGCGACACCGACGTCTCGACCCAAATCGCCGGCCTGGACCTGCCGACCTTCGCCCGCTGGGCCGGCCTGGCAGGCAGGGTGCCGCGCATCGCCGTCGCCAATGGCTTCTGTTTCGCCGGCAACGCCGCGCTGTTCGGCTGCGCCGACCTGCGGCTGGCCACGCGCAGCTCCTGGATCGGCATGGCCGGCCCGGCCATGATCGAGGGCGGCGGGCTCGGCCGTTTCGAGCCGACCGCCATCGGCCCGGTCGACGTGCAGTCGCGCAACGGCGTCATCGATCGGGTCTGCGCGGACGAAGCCGAGGCGACCGTCTGCGCGCGGGCGCTGCTGGGTTATTTTCAGGGCGCCCACGCCCGCTACGATCACGCCGACCAGGCGGCACTGGCCGGCCTGCTGCCCGTTGACCGGCGCTACAGCTATCACGTGCGCCGGGTCATCGACACATTGGCCGACTCCGGAACGTTCATGGAGCTCGGCGCCGGGTTTGGAGCGGCCATCGTCACCGGTTTCATCCGCATCGAGGGCCGGCCGCTGGGGCTGCTGGCCAACGATTGCCGGGTGCTGGGCGGCGCGATCGACGCGAACGCCGCCGAGAAGGCCGCGCGCTTCCTGCGCCTGTGCAGCGCCCACGGCGTCGCCGTGCTGACGCTCTGCGACACGCCCGGATTCATGGTCGGCCCGGACAGCGAAAAGCAGGCGGCCGTGCGGCACATGTCCGACCTGTTCGTCGCCGGCGCCCGGCTGGAGGTGCCCCTGGTGACGATATTCCTGCGCAAGGCCTACGGCCTCGGCGCCATGGCCATGGCCGGCGGCAGCTTCGCCGAGCCGGTCTACGCCGCCGCATGGCCCAGCGGGGAGTTCGGCGGCATGGGGCTGGAGGGCGCGGTCCGCCTCGGCTATCGCAAGGAACTGGAAGCCGAGGGCGACCCGGAAAAACAGGAACGCCTGTTCAACTCGCTGCTGGCCGGGCTCTATGCGAAAGGGCGCGCGATCGAGGCGGCGACCCACCTCGAGATCGATGCCGTGATCGATCCCGCCGACACCCGCCGGCTGGTCAGCCGCGCTTTTGCGGCGGCCGCCGGTTGACCTCACCGGCCGACAGCGCTGCCCTGAAAAGGGAATTCGAGCGGGCCATGGACCTGTTGCACGGCGGCGATGCCGCCGCCGCTGCGGCCATTTGCGGCACGGCGCTGCTTGCCGCGCCCGACAACGTGGACCTGCTGACGCTGCGCGGCGTGGCGCTGCTGGCCTGCCGCCGGCCGCGCGACGCGCTGGAGCCGCTGCAGCGCGCAGTGGAGCGGGCGCCGCGCTTCGCCCGGGCGCGTGAGAACTACGGCCAGGCCCTGCTGCAGACCGCCCGGCTGCGCGAGTCCGTGGAGCAGTTGCAGGAGGCGGCCAGGCTGGATCCGCGCTCGGAGACGGTGCGCATGAAGCTGGGCCATGCGCTGGCCAGCCTCGGCGCGGGGGAGGAGGCCGACGCCGTTTTCGAGCAGGCCTTCGGCCTGGCGCCGGATCGCGGCCTGCTGGCTGAAGCCGGCGAGCACCTGCGGGAGGGGCGCGTGCAGGAATGCGAGCGCATCTGCCGCGAACTGCTCGCGCGCCGGCCCGACGAAGTCAACGCGCTGCGCCTGCTGGCCAAGGTCGCCGGCGAGTCGGAGCGCTGGGGCCGGGCCGAGCGGCTTCTGCTGCGCGCGCTGGAGCGGGCGCCGGGATTCCACGACGCCCGGCTCGACCTGTCCCGGGTCTACAAGCAACAGGACCGCCTCGAAGACGCGGTACGCAGCGCGGCCGAGGCGGTGGACGGCAACCCCCACAACCCCAACGCCCACTACCTGCACGCCAGCATGCTGGCGCTGACCGGCCGCTACCAGGAAGCGTTGGCGGCCTATCGTCGCGCCCTCGACATCAGCGCCTTTCACCCGGCCGCCTGGGTCGGCATGGGCCACCTGCTGAAAACCCTCGGTCGTACGGAGGAGGGCATCGAGGCCTACCGGCGCGCCATCGAGCAGCGTCCGAACTTCGGCGAGGTGTACTGGAGCCTGGCCAACCTGAAGACTTTCCGCTTCTCGGCCGGGGAAATCGCCGACATCGAGCGCCGCCTGGCCGAAGAACCGCTCGACGAGGACGCGCGCGTGCACTTCCTGTTCACGCTGGGCAAGGCCCGGGAAGACCAGGGCGAGTACGCCCGCGCCTTTGGCGCTTATGCCGAGGCCTGCGCCCTGCAGCGTCCGCGCGTTGCCTACGATCCGGTCGAGACCGAGGTGATCAACGAGCGCATCCGCAACGTGTTCAGCGCCGATTTCCTCGCGCGCAACGCCGGCCTGGGCTGCATGGACCCGGCGCCGATCTTCGTCGTCGGGTTGCCCCGCTCCGGCTCCACGCTGATCGAACAGATCCTGGCCAGCCACAGCCAGGTCGAGGGCACCGCGGAACTGCCCGACGTCGGACGCGTCATCGCTGCCCTGTCGGCGCGCCACCCGGGCGAAGCCTACCCCGAGGCCGCGCGGCGGCTGGAGGCTTCCGGCTGGCGCGAACTCGGCGAGTCCTACCTGGAGCGCACGCGGCGCCACCGCGGCGGGCTGCCCTTCTTCACCGACAAGAACCCGAATAATTTTCCCAGCGTCGGGCTGATCCACCTGATGCTGCCGAACGCGAAAATCATCGACGCGCGGCGGCACCCGCTGGACAGCTGCTTCGGCAGCTTCAAACAGCATTTCGCCCATGGCCAGGCGTTCAGCTACGACCTGGTGGAGATCGGCGAATACTTTCTCGAATACCGGCGCATGATGCGGCACTGGCAGGCGGTGCTGCCGGGGCGCGTGCTGGAACTGCGCTACGAGGACCTGGTGCGCGACCAGGAAGGGCAAACGCGGCGGCTGCTGGCGCACTGCGGTCTGCCGTGGGAAGACGCCTGCCTCCGCTTCCACGAGACCGAACGCCCGGTGCGCACCGCCAGCTCGGAGCAGGTGCGGCTACCGATCTACAGTTCGTCCGTCAACCACTGGCGGCACTTTCGCGCCGAACTGGCGCCGCTGATCGAGATCCTCGGGGAGGAGCTGGACGGGTGGGACCCGTAGGACCGAACATCGTTCGGGAACCAGGCCACGACCATCCCGAACAAAGTTCGGTCCTAGCGGAAATACCGCCGCAGGCTGACCCCGTAAACGCGCGGGCGCAGCGTGCGCACGTTGTCGCGGCCCCAGAACAGGTCGGCGCCGGTGTCCTGGTACACCACCGCGCGCTCGTCCGTCAGGTTGTCGATGTAGAGCGCGAGTTCCCAGTCGGCGCTGGTGAAGCCGGTGCGCAGGTCCAGCAGCGTGTAGGACGGCTGCTCCACGCGGCCGCCGTAGCCGGTGCCGTCCGGGTCGCCGTCGTTGTCGACCAGGCGGTTGTAGGAGGTGCCGGTGTGCGCATATTGCCCGCGGATGTAGACGTCGCCGCCGCCCATCCAGTCGACCGGCCAGGTGAATTCCGTGTAGGCCGATACGTTGACGTCGGAAGCCAGCGGCAGCCGGGTGCCGCCCGGAATGTACAGCGCGAAGTCGTCCGGCGCGCGCTCGTCGGCCACCGCGATGGTTTCGTCGATCTCGGAGGTGAAGAGGTAGGTGGCGACCACGCCCAGCGACCAGTTGTCGGTCACCGCCAGGGTCACTTCCAGGTCGGCGCCGTCGACGATGGCGTCGCCGACGTTGGCGACCATCGTCTGGTACGGCTCGCCGAACGCCCAGCTCGGATCGGTCAGTTCCAGCTGCATGTCCTCCCAGACCTGGTGGTAGCCGATCAGGTTGAATTGCAGCCGGCCGTCCATCCAGCGCGATTTGAAACCGGCCTCGTAATTCTTCAGCAGGTCCGACTCGTACTGGATCGGCAGGGTCGGATTGCCGCGGGCGCGGTTGGTGCCGCCGGTGCGGAAGCCCTCGGAGTACAGGGCGTAGACCATTTGGTCATTTTCGAAGAAGTACTGGAAGCCGACCTTCGGCAGCACGCCGTCATCGCTGCCGCCGATCTCGAGCACGTTGACCGGCGCGGTGAGGGGCACGCTGCCGGTGACCAGGCGGTCGACATCGGCGTCGTACCAACGGGCGCCCACCAGCAGCTTCCACTGCTCGGTCAGGTTGAGCGTGGCCTCGCCGAACAGCGAGAAGTCGGTGCGCTTGCTTTCCTCGCCGGAAGCCCAGCGCACGTCGGTCGGCTCCAGCGGACCGTAGATGACGTTGTAGGCGGCCCAGGACTCGGTCAGCATGTAGTCGTCGATGTGGGTGCCGAAGACCCAATTCTGCTTGGCTTCCTGGTAGAAAAAGCCCGCCGTCCAGTCCCAGCGCGAGGTGCTGCCGCTCAGCCGGGTCTCGAAGGTCCAGCGCGTGTCGCGCTGGTCGTTGCGCCAGAAACCCGTCGGGTCGCCGTCGTCGACGTCGTAGCCGGTGCCGTTCAGTTCGCAGGCGGTCGAGAAGTCGTAGATGTTGTAGTACGCGTAGTACGGGTTGCTGCCGCAGGTGCCGCGGCCGTAGGTGCCCAGCACCGAGTGGTAATAGGCGATGCCGCTGGTGCCGTCGAACTGGTAGGCCGTATCGCGCTCGAAGTAGGCGAGTGACGAGGTCAGCTGCGCGAATTCGAGATCGCCGTCGAGCGTGAGCTGGTAATTGCTCCATTCGTCGTCCCACAGTTCATTGTGGAACTTGATCGTCTGCAGGTCGCCGGTGCTCGGATCGAAGTCGTTGAAGCCGTTGACCTCGGAATTGCTGTAGTTGTAGATGCCGGTCAGCGACCAGGCGTCGGTCATCAGCCAGCGTGCGGAGATGCGGCCGCCCAGCCAGTCCGCGCTGTTGAGATCCTTGCCGACGTAGGCGGCGTTGGTCTTGCTGCCCGGGATGCGTTCCCCGGTTTCGTAATCGATGCGTCCGGGCGTGTTGGCCAGCACGTTGTCGATGAAACCCGCGTCCTTGGCGCCGAACCCGACCAGGCGGATGGCCAGCGTGTCCTTGATCAGGGGAATGTTGACGGTGGCGTCCGCGTCCCAGCCCACGTCGCCCTGTTCGATCGAGTGCAGGCCGCCGCCGGCGTTGCCGGAAAATTCCGTCACGTCCGGCTTGGCGGTGATGTAGCGCACGGTGCCCGATTGCGAACTGGCGCCGTACAGCGTGCCTTGCGGGCCGGCGAGGGTCTCGATGCGCTCGAGGTCGATGGGCCGGATCTCGGGCGACTGCGCGCCCGTCGTCAGGGGTTGCTCGTCGAGGTAGATGGCGGCCGAGGAATCGGCGATGTAGGGCCGCGCCGAGTCGGCGAGGCCGCGAAAGACGATCTTGCTTAGGCCCGCGCTCTGGCCCACCACGGTCATCGCGGGCACGAACTTGGCGACGTCCTGCAGACCCTTGATGCCCACCCGATCGATGTCGGACTGGCTGAAGGCCTGGATCGACTGCGGAATATCCTGGATGTGTTCCTCGCGCTTGCGCGCGGTGACCGTCACTTCCTCCAGGGCGCCCGCCGCGTTCTCCGCCTCGTCCGCGGCGTCGGCTTGCGCCAGCACCGCCCCGCTGCCGCCGGCGGCGAGGGACGCCGAGATGGCGCTGAACAGCGTGCGCCGTTTCCAGCCGCCTTGCCAGTCGTTGATCCGGGGGTTAGCTCGGTCGTCCCGCATGTCGCTCTCCAGGTCGCCCGCCCCGCGGGCTTCGCTCGTTGTATGGTGGGGGCCCGGAAACTATATAACGCACTTCCCCGGCCAGTCCAGCCGGGTCTCAGCCCTGTGCCTCGCTCCCGGCCTCGCTGCTCACCAGCAGCAGGGAGCGCCCGGCGACCTTCCAGCGGCCGGCGCCGAGCGGCGCCGTCGCCGGGCTGCTGGTGAAACGCAGGCGCCAACCGGGGGGCAGATGCGCCGGCAGGATGAACTCGGCGTCTTCGACCGCCGCGTTGAACAGCAGCGCAACGGCCTCGACCACCGGGCTGTCCGCTTTCTGGTCGGCGTGGGTGGAGTACAGCAGCGCCAGCCGCCGGCCGCCGTTCCAGTCGCCCTCCCGCATCCGCCGTCCGTCCGGGTGCAGCCAGTCGATGTCGCACCAGCCGCGGTCGGTCGGCATGCGGCCGTGGACGTAGCGCGTTTGCCGCAACAGGGGCAACTCGCTTCTCAGGCGGACGAGTTCGCGCACCGCATCAGTGAAAGCCGGGTCCTCGTCGAGGCGCTGCCAGTCCAGCCAGCCGATTTCATTGTCCTGGGCATAGGCGTTGTTGTTGCCGCCCTGGCTATTGCCGAACTCGTCGCCCGCCAGCAGCATGGGCGTGCCGCGCGAGAACAGCAGCGTGGCCAGCAGATTCAGCCGCTGCTGCCGCCGCAGCGCGTTGACGGCGACGTCATCGGTTTCGCCCTCCACGCCGTGATTGCTGCTGTAGTTGTGCGCATGGCCGTCCTGGTTGTTCTCGGTGTTCGCCTCGTTGTGGCGCTGCTTGTAGCTGACGAGGTCGCGCAGGGTGAAGCCGTCGTGACTGGTGACGAAATTGATGCTGGCCGCCGGGCTGCGGCCGCTCGGCTCGAACAGGTCGGCGGAGCCGTGGATGCGGCGGGCGAACTCGCTGCTCTGGTGGTCGTCGCCGCGCCAGAAGCGGCGCGCGGAATCCCGAAAACGATCGTTCCACTCCGCCCATTCCACCGGAAACCGGCCCAGCTGATAGCCGCCGGGACCCGGGTCCCAGGGTTCGGCGATCAGGCGCGCGCCCTCCAGTCCCGGGTCGCCGCCGATGCGGTTCAGCAGGCTGTGTTGCTTCAGGTAGCCGCTGGACGTGCGGCCCAGCACCGTCGCGAGGTCGAAGCGGAAGCCGTCCACGCCCATTTCCCGGTGCCAGTACTTCAGGCTGTCGAGCACCAGCCGCTGCGCCCAGGGGTTGTCGGCATTGAGCGTGTTGCCGCAGCCCGAGTCGTTCACGTACACGCCTGGCGCGTTCGGCTCGGTCCGGTAGTAGGCCAGGTTGTCGATGCCGCGCAGGCTGAAGGTCGGGCCGAGCAGCCCGCCTTCGCCGCTGTGGTTGTAGGCGACGTCCAGCAGCACCTCGATGCCGGCATCGTGGATGGCTTCCACCATGTCGCGAAACTCGGCCACGCCGTCACCGCCGGTGAACCGCGCATCCGGCGTGAAGAACTGCACGCTGTTGTAGCCCCACAGGTTGCGCAGGCCGCGCGCGACCAGGAACTCTTCATCCACCATGGTGAACACCGGCATCAGTTCCAGCGAGTTGATGCCCAGGGCCTTGAGGTACTCGAGGATCCTGCCGTTGCTCAGCCCGGCGAGGCGCCCCCGCTCGGCCTCGGACAAGTCGGGGTGACGCATGGTGAAGCCGCGAACGTTCGCTTCGTAAATGACCCGTTCCGACCACGGAATGGCCGGCCTGCGGAACACGCGTCCGGGGGCGCTGGCCTCGACCACGCCCAAGGGGACGAAGGGGGCACTGTCCGCTTCGCTGCGGCGCCACTCCCCGGGGCCGGCCGGCCGTTCGTAGTCGAACACCGCGGGCGACCACTCGCAACGGCCTTCCAGGCGCCGCGCCCAAGGGTCGATCAACAGTTTCGCCGGGTTGCAGCGCAGGCCTTCGGCGGGCGACCAGGGCCCGTGCACGCGGTAGCCGTAACGCTGGCCCGCCCGGCAGCCCGGCAGGAACCCGCTCCAGACGCCGTCGTTCTGTTCCGGCAGGAAATGATGCGCCGTGGGATGGCGGTCGGCGTCGAACAGGCAAAGCTCGACCGCTTCGGCGTTTCCGGCATACAGCGCGAAGTTCACCCCCTGGTCGTCGCAGGTCGCGCCGAGGGAGCTTGACGTGCCGGCCAGAATCCCCGCGAAAATCATGGTGCGGAGTCTAGACCCTTCCCCGGAGTTCGTGAAGCAGCGCGGACCATTCCGGCAATCGTCCCGACCAGGTCCGGCCGCAGCGCGTCGGCGGGCATCCGCCAGCGCCAGTTGTTCAGCGTGGTGCCGGGCCGGTTGAGCCGCGCAGCCGAGCCCAGGCCGAGGAAGTCCTGCATCGGCGCCACGGCGATGGCGGCCCTGCTGGCGAAAGCCAGCCGGATCATGTCCAGGTGGATGGTCTCCGGAGTGCCGCCGGTCAGTTCCAGGGCGCGCGCGCGCGTGGCCTCGATCTCCTTCGCGGAGCGGGTGTCGTCACCGTTGCCGCGGAACCAGCCCAGCGTGGTGTCGTTGTCGTGCGTACCGGTGTAGCAGACGCTGTTCTCGCCGATTGACTCGAGGTCGAAATCCGGATCGCCGACTTCGAACTGCAGCACCACCATGCCGGGGATGCCGTGGCTCTCGCGCAGCGCATCCACCGCCGGCGTGATCACGCCCAGGTCCTCGGCGACGATCGGCAGCTGGCCCAGCGCCTGTTCCAGAGCCACGAACAGCGCGTCGCCCGGGCCCGGAACCCATTCGCCGTTTTTCGCGGTCTGCTCGCCGTACGGCACCGACCAGAACGCCTCGAAGCCGCGGAAATGGTCGACGCGAACGAGGTCGGACTGGCGCGCGGCGTGGCGCACGCGCTCGACCCACCAGCTGAAGCCGGTGCGATCGTGGTACGCCCAGTCATAGAGCGGGTTGCCCCACAGCTGCCCGTCCTCGCTGAAATAGTCTGGCGGCACGCCGGCCACGGCGGACGGGCACCCGTCGCGGTCGAGCAGCAGCATCTCCGGGTGCGCCCAGGCGTCGGCGCTGTCCAGCGCAATGTAAATCGGCATGTCGCCGAACAGGCAGATGCCGCGCTCGCCGGCGTACGCTCTCAGGGCCCTCCATTGCCGGTCGAAGAGGAACTGGGTGATGCGACTGCGCTCGATGGTGGCGTGGAACTCGTCGCGCACCCTGGCGAGGGCGGCCGCTTCGCGGTGGACAAAAGCCGG
>Ga0105090_10000987_pt1 | contig 14998 bp, 12 predicted proteins | sample PPLLak3March2015_FD_79110 | JGI IMG/M metagenome (GOLD analysis project Ga0105090, IMG submission 79110) | Freshwater sediment microbial communities from Prairie Pothole Lake near Jamestown, North Dakota, USA - PPLs Lake P7 Core (1) Depth... | ecosystem: Environmental > Aquatic > Freshwater >... | reverse complement strand
TGAAACCAGTAGCCGGTCGCCGCGGGAAACCACGCTCCGCCGCGCATGAAGCTGCGCGGTGGCGGCACGTCCGGCGCCACGATGTCGGCAACGCGCTCGCATGCGGCCAGTCCAAGTGCCGCGGCAAGCACGAGTCCGGTCGCGGCGAACGCGCGCATCCCTTGCCCGGGCAGCAGCGCGAGCCTCATCGGGTCGTCTTCCTTCGCGCCGGCTGGGCGTTCGCCGGCGGTTGCGCGCGTGCGACAACGTAGAGAAAGCACAAGTGCCAGACGAGAGAGAACGTGCAGAATGCGACGAGCACGCGGGCGCTGCGCGTGTCGAATGCGAATCCGGGCCGTTCGACCAGCCAGGCCGCGAGCAGAAGGCAGCCCACCGCCGACCAGCACGCGATCAGAGCGTACCTGCGCGCGAGGTTCGTCGTGGCGCGGCCGAAGAGGAGCCCGATGCTGGCGGTGGTCGTCAGCACGTGCGGCGACATCAGCAGCGCGAGACTGACGAACACGAACATCTTCACGAGTCCGTCCGCGTCCGCCACGCCAGGTCCGTCGCCCACATCCAGCAACGGTGTTGCGCCGAACATGTCGTGCAGGTGCCAAAGCACGGCGATGGCTGCGATGCCGAGCAGGATCTCGACACACGCGCAGATGAGGACGGCGCGCGAGTGCTTCGGCTTCGACGGCGCTGCAGCGGTCGCCTCCGGCGTGGCTTGATCCATGCGCGCAAGGTGCGGCCGTGCCTGGAACTGCTGCTTCACGTGCGGCCGGCCGAAGTACCAGACGTACACGGCGGTAAAGATGAGCGTCGTGCCGGCCAGCAGCGCGTTCGAATCGAATCGCCAGGTTGCGACCTGAATGCCGAGCTGCAGCGCGGCAACGCCGAAGGCGAGCAGGGACAGCGCCCGAACGATGCGGCGCGACCACTCGCTCCTGCGCGTCAAGCCGACGCCGAGCGCGACGGCGAGGATGTTGCCGGGCGCGAAGAACAGCTGCATCGCGAGCACGATGCCGCGCGACGTCGTGAATGGCGGCTCCAGCAGCGTGAAGTACGAGAGTACCGTCAGGTGCAGCCATTGCAGCAGCGGGCTGAAGATGAGAACGGTTGCCAGCAGCGTCACGCCGCCCTGGCCCGGCAGTCTTGCCGGCCCCTGTTCCCGGATGGCCTGCCCGGTGTTCACGTCGACGCTCCCAAACAACGGCCTTGCATCGAAGTCCGTGGCCCGCGCCGCGGGAGTGCTCGCGTCACCTGCCTCCCGTGGCGCAGCACTGCAACGCGTGCACTTGCAGGAGTGTGCAGCGCCCCTTTGGCGCGACCGGCCTGCGCGCGCCGGATACGCTTCACTGGGCCGGTGCGACTGCGCAGGCCAGCGCGTCCGTGGCCACCCTCACGGGGAAGCGCCGGTGCAGCAGCTCGGTCATCGCGGTCACGGTGAGCGGGCGGCTCAGCAGGTAGCCCTGCATGATCGTGCAGCCCATCGCGGTGAGCGTGTCGATCTGGTGCTGCGTCTCCACGCCTTCGGCGACGACCGTCAGGTCGAGGCTATGCGCCATCGCGATCACCGCGCGGGCTATCGCCGCGCCTTTTTCGTTCCCCGACGCGTCGGCGGTCAGCGCGTGGTCGAGCTTGAGCTTGTCGAACGGCAGCCGGCGCAGGTAGGACAGCGACGAGTAACCGGTGCCGAAGTCGTCGACCGCGATGCGGATGCCGGTGGCGCGCAGCGCCTCCAGCGTGGCCACCGCCTTGTCCCAGTCCCTGACCAGCGCCGACTCGGTCAGCTCGAGCTCGATGTGCTCGAACGGCACCCCGACCACCTCGGCGATCTCCGTCACGCGCTTGGCGAGACCGACTTCGGCGAACTGCACGCTGGAGAGGTTGACGCCGATGGGAATCGGCGGCAGCCCCTCCTCGCGCCAGGCGTTGTGCTGGATGAGCGACGTGACGAACACCCACTCCCAGATCGCGCCGATGAGGCCCGCTTCCTCGGCGACCTCGATGAAGTGCTGGGGCCACAGCAGGCCGAGCGTCGGGTGGTTCCAGCGCACCAGCGCTTCCATGCCGACGATGCGGCCGTCAGCCATGTCGATCTGCGGCTGGTAGTGCAGCACGAATTGCTCGCCCTCGATCGCGCGCCGCAGGTCGTGCTCGAGAGAGAGGCGGCGCGCCGTCGCCTGACGCATCGACGCGTCGTAGAACGCGAAGCAGTTCCGGCCCTCCGACTTCGCGTTGTACATGGCGATGTCCGCGTTGCGGAGCAACGCGTCGAGGTCCTCGCCGTCGCGCGGGTAGAGCACGATGCCGATCGACGCGGAGACGAACAGCTCCTGTCCGCCGATCGCGATCGGCTGCGCCAGGCGCTCGACGACGCGCTCGGCGGCGCGCGCGGCCTGTTCCTCGGTGGTCACGCCGTCGAGCAGCACGATGAACTCGTCGCCCCCCTGGCGGCACACGTCGCGCTCGAGCGTGCGGCCGCGCGGCACGACTGCCGCGTCTTCGGCGCGCACGACGCTGCGCAGCCGCTGCGCCACGACGCGCAGCAGGTCGTCGCCGACGTGGTGGCCCAGCGTGTCGTTGATGCGCTTGAACTGGTCGAGGTCGAGGAAGAGGAGCGCGAACGAGCGGCCCGCGCGACGCGCGAGCTCGAGCGTCTCGGCGAGCTTCTCGTGGAAGCGCGAGCGGTTCGGCAGCTCGGTCAGGACGTCGTAGTAGGCGAGCTTGTGGATCTGCTGGATGGCCTGCGTGCGCTCGGTGGCGTCCTGTACCGTGCCGGCCACGCCGACGACGCGGTCGCCCGCGCGCAGCGCCTCGCCCAGCACGTGCACGTACTTGACCTCGTCGTCCCGCACGCGCACGCGCAAGTCGAGGCCCTGCGCAGCGCGGCCGCGGGCCACAACGAGCATCCAGCGGCGGAACGCGCGCCGGTCATCCTCGTGGACGAGGTCGAGCAGCCGCGCGGCCGCCGGGGCGCTGCCCGCGGCGAGACCAAGGAGGCGGAAGACCTCGTCCGAGCAGGTCACGCGCTGTGTGGCCCGTTGCCACTCCCAGCTGCCCACGCGCGCGATGCGCTGCGCCCGCTTCAGGTGCTCGGCGACGCGCAGGTGGGCAGCGCTGCGTTGCCGTTCCTGCTCGTGCGAGCGCTTGAGCACCTGCAGCCGTTCGCGCGACTGCTTCTGCAGCGCCAGCAGCGCTGGGTGCAGTTCCGGGAGGCTCCCGTCCGCGGCACTATCCGCCGTTGCGCTGCGGACGTCCCGCGCCGGCCCCCTTCCGGACGCCTCGCGTCCAGCCAGGTACACGATCGCGCCGATCGCGGCCGCCGACAGGATGGCTGCGGCGGCTGTAAAGCCGCCGAGCGTCAGCCAGCCGAGCCGAACCAGGGCGAGTAGCGCCAGATGGACCGCGGCCACGGCGGCGGCGCTGCTGGCCACCAGCTCCACGACGCGCGGGCGCCCCGCGGCGGTCGGTGGGCGGGCAGGCGTGCGCTCGTCGCGGGCAGCGTTCATCATGGACGTCGGGCTGCTGGCAAAGGCAACGACCGTACATGCGGCCGCTGCCCCGCACCGCGCCAGGCGAGTGGAGGTCCCCCGTCATAGCGCAATTGGCGTGCCACTGCTCGCCGGCTTGGGCAAGCGTCCGACGCTCGGCGCAGTCGGGCGCTTCCCCTAGGTCGCGCTGGTCGGCGCAGAGTCCTGACGGCCCGATGCCGGCTCCGGCAGCCTGGCCACCCGCCACTCGCCGCACCGGCGATGCCGGCTTGGCAGGGCACAAGCCGCGCGAAGCCGGAAGGCGCCGCTGCCGCGCGGCGAGGTCAGCTGCAGTCCGGGCCCCGAGGTTTCCTGGGCGCCTCGGCGGGGATGGCGAGGCTCCCGCCTTCGTTCTCCCACGCGCTGACCTTTGCGGACGAGCATGTCGCCTTGCCCTTGCGCGGCGGCGTCGGCGCGAACGCCGGTCGGGCGCGTTCGCGGGGCAGCAACGTCCACTGGGTGATCGCCGTCATGCGGGAATCGACGAGCGCCTGGGGGGTGCGGATTGGCTGGTCGCTTCCGGGATCTCGGGGAGCGCAACCAGGAGATCGGCAAGTTCGTCGGCGTGCTCCTCCTCCACCGCCAGAATGCCCTCGATCAGGCGGCGCGTGGTGGGGTCATGGTCGCCGAGGTACTTGATGATGTCGCGATACGTGTCGATGGCGATGCGCTCGGCGACCAGGTCTTCCCTGATCATGCTTGCCAGCGAGTCGCCGGGGACGTATTCCGCGTGGCTGCGGGCTGCGAGGCTGTCGGGGGCGAAGTCCGGCGCACCGCCCAGCTGAACGATGCGGGCTGCTATCGCGTCGGCGTGTCCCTGCTCCTCGTTCGAGTGGACGAGGAACTCCTGGGCCACGCTCTGCGAGTGGATGCCGCGCGCCATGAAATGGTGGCGGCGGTAGCGCAACACGCACACGAGTTCTGTCGCGAGCGAGTCGTTGAGCCGCTTGAGTACCTCGGTGCGGTCCGCGGAGTACCCGGCGGTGACCGCGCCGTCGTCGATGTGCTGCCGGGCGCGCTTGCGAAGTGCCCGGATATCGGGAGAAATGGCGGGCTGCGTCATGTCGTTGTCTCGCTTTCGGCTGTGGAGGCGGCGCTACGCGGAGTGGGTCGGCCGGTAGTCCTTGTGCAGCTCCTCGAAGGCCTTGACCTGCACTTCCGCCTGGTCCTCGGTGATGCCGTACGCCTCCTGGAGTCGTCCCGCGAGCTGGTCGCGCCTGCCGGCGATCGTGTCGAGGTTGTCGTCGGTGAGCTTGCCCCACTTCTCCTTCACGTGACCCTTGAATTGCTTCCAGTTGCCTTCGACGATGTCCCAGTTCATGGCGTGTCCTTCGTGAGTTAGCGGACCGGCTGCACGTCCGCGGAGAGCGGTCGGTTGTCGCGCACGCTCCGTGCGTGATCCATGGCCGCACTCTAGTCGTGAACGAGCCGCGGGGTCGGTGCGGTGCCACACATAGAGATTCCCGGGCGCGTGCTCCGCGAGGCCCTCCCGCGGCGGCACTTTGCTGCCTCGCGGGGCGCAAAGCGCGCCAGCGAACAGACGTGCACCGATGCAAGGCGCAACGTTCGGGTCCAAGACGGAACATGCCGCTTCGCAATGGAGCTTGCCGCATTCGCACCGTCGCGTCCGTGGAGGGCCGGGCCGTGAAGGTCGCGGACTTGGCGCTCCATGCCTTCGACAAGGCGTCCGATACCGTCTTTCAACTACTGGAAAATCAATGTCCAAACTCATGCTCGCACTACTCGTGTCCACGGGGCTCGGCCTCGTCGGACCTGCCATGGCGCAGATGTACGCGCCGAAGACCACCACCACGCCGATGTCCAAGGACGTCTACAACGCGGCCAAGGCCAGCGCCGACGCGCAGTACAAGGTCGACAAGGACGCGTGCTCGTCCATGGGCGGCAACGCCAACGATGTTTGTGTCGCCGACGCCAAGGGCAAGGAGAGCATCGCCAAGGCCGAGGCGGAGGCTGCCTACGAGAGGACACCGAAGGCTCGCGAGGCCGCGCGCGTTGCGCATGCCCAGGCGAACTACGATGTTGCCATCGAGAAGTGCGACGACCGCGCGGGCAACGTGAAGGACGTGTGCGTCAAGGAGGCGAAGGCCCAGTTGGTCAAGGGGAAGTCGGACGCCAAGGTCGACCGTGTCACGACTGACGCGCGTCAGGACGCGGGAGCCAGGCAGGCCGACGCCCGGAAGGAAGCGGACGAGGCGTCGCGCAACGCCGAGTATCAGGTCGCGATCGAGAGGTGCGATGCCCAGGCAGGCACGGCGAAGGAAGCATGCGTCAGTGGCGCGAAGCTGCGCTTCGGCAAGTCGTAAGATCGATCCGACTCCGTCATGACTCCCGCCTCGGCGGGTGGCATGGCCGATCGAATCCTGCGGCCGGGATGCTGGACTTCCCGGCCGCACTTGCGTCCGGTTGCCTCGCATTCGCGGTTGCCGCGTTCGGGGCGACGGAGGCGGACTCCAGCGCCTGGCCGTCCTACCGGGTCTTCGCGGCACCCGTAATCCTGTGGAGCGCGGGCGGAGGCCATTGTCCTGGTTGATCGACGGCGAATGTCCTGGCGGGCGATCCGACGCGGGAGGGAGAGCCGAGTATCGCCGTGGTTGCTCCGAAACATGGGCCTTTGTGTGCGGTACCGTACAGAATATCCGCGGCGGGAGGAATAGGCTCGAGTGGCAATGTCAGGTAAGTCGCGTTGTTCACGCGACCCGGGACCTGTCCCTCCAACGCACGCAAAGGCCACGCTCATGAACAGGATCGTCTACATCGTCGGCGCAATCGTCATCATCATTGCTGTCCTGTCGTTCCTGGGCCTGCGCTGAACGCGCACGTCGGGGCCGACTCGCCGCGTTGCGCTGACAGGCGCAACGCTTGCGCGGGAGAGCGGAGTGGGATGTGGTTGGCAGACTTGGAGCGTCGCGGTGCGCGTTGGGCCTGGCATGCGGCATCCATGCCAGAGCGTCGATTCCGATGGTGCTCATCGCGACGAATGATCGTCGATGTGCGTGTGCCAGCGTACCGACGTGCGAGTTCGCTCCGGTCAGACTTGCACATCTCACAGGAGGAACCATGAAGCCAAGCACGATTGTTGTTTTGACAATCGCCGGCACCGCACTTCTCGGCGGCTGCGCGAGCACCGATTCGCGTTACGATCGCTATGGCAACACCGACTACCGTTACGATGGCGAGCGGCACGCCGAAAGCTACTACGGTTTCGTCGACTCGATCGAGTCGACGCGTAGCGAAAGCAACGGCAATGCGGTCGCGGGAACGATCATCGGCGGCGTCATCGGCGGGGTGCTCGGGCATCAGATTGGCGGAGGCACGGGGAATACCATTGCCACCGTCGCCGGGGCGGTCGGCGGCGCCGTGGTCGGGCACGAGATCGGCAGGATCAATGCCGACGGCGACGCCTATCGACTGCGTATCCGTTATGACAACGCCAGTTATCAGACGGTTACCGTGGCCAGCATCGGCGACTTGCGCGTTGGCGATCGAGTGCGCATCGATAACGGGCGCGTGTATCGGTATTGAGACGCTCCGCACCGTGCGGTCAGGGCCTTCCGGGGCATTCACCGTGCGGGAGTGCAACCGCGCGCCTGGGAGCGACTAGCGGGTGTCGCTCGACCGCGAGTGGCGCCCATCGGTGCGCGCTGCGCGGATGGGCGGTACTCTGCGACGAGTCCCCGGCTCAGGAGACGAGCGGGAACACCATCCGTTGATGCGGGTATCGGGGTCGATGCGGGTTCGGCCATGAGCACTCGTTCATGGCCGTTCCGGAGTGGCCGGTGTCGTGGCCAAATTGCCGCCTTTGCTCTCCCAGGACTTGACTTCCGCCATCCGTTCCGCTTCGTGCGCCACCCGGTAGCGGCGGCGGTGCGAGTTCAATGCGAGTGCGACGCCTGAGGCAAAGCTTGCGGCAGCGGCGAGCACCACGAACCAGTAGTTGTCGATGGTCAATGCAGTCACCCTCGAAATGGGAGAAGCCTGGCGGAACGTGCGAGGACCGTCGGTGCGCTGTCGCACCCAACTCCGCGACAGGCATGGGAAGCGCAGGGTGCCAGTGCCGATTCGTGATCAGGGGAGAGGTAGCGCATGAGGCTCGCCATGGCGGCCTACTTGCCCTCGCCTCCCAGCAATTCGGCCACCGGATGCAGCTGCTCCACGTGCGCGGAGACAACCTTGGCGATGACGACAAGCGGAATGCTGAGAAGCATTCCCCAGATGCCCCATAGCCACCCCCAGAACAGCAGCGAGATGAAGATGGCAGCCTCGTTCATCTTCGCGATCCGCCCGGTCATCCAGGTCGTGACGAAGGTCCCGACGACGGTGGCAATCGTCAGCGACGTTCCGCCGACCAGAAGCGCCATCGAGAATGACTCGAACTGCATGAACGCCGCCATTGCAACCGCAGCGGCAGTAACGCCAGGGCCGAGATAGGGGATGACGTGGAGCAGGCCGGAAGCGACGGCCCAGGCCCCTGCGTTCTCGAGGCCGATCCAGCGAAAGGCGATCCAGGCGAGCATGGCAACCAGCACGTTCGTCGCCAACAGCATGAACAGGTATTTCTGGATGGAGTCGTTGATGTCATCCAGGATCTGCACGGTGATCTTCTTGTTCGACAGCGTCGGGCCCGTCAGCCGGACCAACTTTCGCTTGAACATGTCCCCACCCAGGAGCAGAAAGTAGGTCAGGAACAGCACCATGATCGTCTGACCGGCAAAGCCAGCGACACCCATGGAGCCCGCCAGCAGGAAGTTGTTGAGCTTGAATCCGGGCGGGTCGACGACAACATGCGTTGCCGGCGCCCTGGACACGGCAGAGCCGCCAGCCGCCTGCGCAGCCGCCTTTTCGACTTCGGCCGCGGCGGTCTGCACCTTCTGCATGTTGCCGGCAGGGTTGGTTCGCAGCCGTGCCAGCGCAGTCGAAAAGGTCCTGGCCGCCTCCGGCAGCTGTTCAATGATCGCCTGCGCCTGCCCGCGCAGCGAGTAGGCGCCGATCGCCAGCGCGCCCACCACACCGGCAAGGACCAGCATCGCGCCTGCCGCGCGTGGAATCCTGACTCGTTCAAGGTACACGACGAGCGGATTCAGCATGTAGGCAAAGAGGATTCCGATCAACAGGGATACGAAGAAGGCCTGCGCCAGATGAAGTGCGAAGACGACCGCGATGACGGCGAGAACCGTGAGCGCGATGCCGCGGGCGTCGACGGGCACACGGACCTCGGGGTCGAGGTGCTCGGTCGCCAACGATGCAGCGGGCGGAGCGCCTGCTGCGGTCGCGAGCTCAGGCGTTACGGTTATTGGTATGGGCGTCGGCGGCATGGGTCACCATGAAATGTCGCCCGGGCGAGACTTGCGCTGCGCGCAACGCCCCGCCCGCCACCGCACGGGATGATGGGCATCCTGCGGCGCTCCGGACGATTGCGATCAGCGACCACGACGCTATCGCCCGGCATGCGAGCACGCGACGAGGCTATCCCGGAATCGCCGGGCCGTCTGTTCGCTGGCGTACTCAGTGAATCGCGCCGTGTCCGTGCGGAAACGCCGGATCGGCCACCCGGACGGCGCAGGCACCGCGCAATGTCGACGGACTCCTGTGTGGCCTTCCGCACAGACCGCCGGCGAACGGGGCGGAACAATTCGCTTCCTGCTGCCCATGGCAGGCTCACCAGGAGGGATCATGCCGCAACGACAGCCAATGCTCGCAGCGCGCGTGCCGCAGTGCGCGGATGGTGGGCGACCGGACCCAAGCGTGGATCCCGGTTCGGGCAACGCGCCGGCCGACGCCGGTCCAGCGGTCAGTCGGCTCTGGCAGCAAGCGTGCGACGAGCTGGTCGCAGTGGGCGCGGTACTCGCGTCGCGGCGCGTCGAGGAGGGGGCGGTCCCGCCTCAGCTGACGGCCTTGGCGCGTACGATTGAACGCATCGGCTCGAAGGCCCAGCTATTGGAACGGGAAGTGGTAAGAGTGCGTCACTTCGCCAACCACGACCCGTTGACGGGATTGCCGAATCGAAGCCTGCTTCTTGATCGTCTCGACCGAGCTCTGGCGCAAGCTGCCCGCCGGGGTGGACAGGTGGGCCTGCTCATGCTCGATCTCGACGGGTTCAAGCTGGTCAATGACCGGTTCGGGCATGTCGTCGGCGACCAACTGCTGCAGGGCGTGGCCACGCGCCTGCAGACCTCCACTCGCGACGCCGACACAGTTTGCCGCTTTGGCGGGGACGAGTTCGTCATCCTGCTCCCCGAGGCCGACGGCAGACAGGGCGCGACCGTCGTCGCGCAGAAGATCCATGCGAGCCTGGCGGCTCCGTTCCTTCTCGACGGCCACTCGATCACGGTGAGCGCGTGCACAGGCGTTGCGCTCTACCCTCTGGACGGCATCGATCCCGCTCATCTGCTCCAACGCGCCGACATGGCCATGTATGGAGCAAAGGACGATCCGACGCGGCGGCACCTGTCGCAGGGTAGCGAGCCGCCCGCGGGCCGTGTCGCCGGGCGGGGCGCGTGGCGCTTGCACGAAGTCGTGCCCGGTAGTAATGCGCCGGGCGCCGCCAACGCTGCCGGCGAATCGGGCCCGGGTCGGCCCAGGCGCGGAGTGCGCGACCGGTCGATCGTGGATCCGGATCCGCGCAAGCGGGTACCGGGCTAGACGTCCCTTCGATCCGACGGCGGCGGGTGGCCAACGTCAGGAGAAGATCACCGCTTGCCCAGCCGGCTTGCGTTCGCGGTGGCTTTGGCATGGATGGGTTTGAGCCCGCGCTGCGCGAGCTCGGCAGTCACTCTCGAAACTTCTGCCGAGATGGCTCCACAGCACGAATGGGACAACGTACGGGTAGCGTGAGAATTTCATCTTCACTCGTGCCTTGATGGGTTGGCGGAAAACCGGGCGGGATTCACGCCAGCGAGGTCGCAAGCCAGGCTGTCGGCAAAGCGATGATTCACATCGCGATGGGACCGAGCAGCACGCATCGAGTTGGGCATCTGCATGTTGGTTTCCTTGCGAACGAACAAGCGCACGCTACAGCGCGGGTTCGGCACAATCCGTTCGCCAGTGCACTGAGCGGGCCTCCCACCGATCCGGTCCTGGCTTCGGGCGTCCAGACTGCCCCGGGGTCGCGCCCTGACCGACCCGGCATCAGCTTGGCCGTCGAGGGCGGCCTCAACGTGGCGCTGCGTATCCTGTCGTCAAGCTTGGATCGGCGTTGCTCGGCCTGCACGGGATGGGCCGTGGTACGCTGGAACATCGGTGCGCTCGTCTGGGCCACCGAGGGCGACGCGGCTCCACGCGCGGCGCTGGGCGCTGCCCCCGGGCAGCTCGTTGCCTACTTGCGCCGTCGCCATGCGAAGCCGTCGGTCTCGAAGAGTTTCTGAATATCGGACTCGTGGCCATGGTGTACGGCGCAGCTCAGATCCTCACAACCTCCGGGTTCCTCGCCGTGTCCGCGGACACGCTCGTGTCGGTCACGCTGTGGACAGTGGCGGCATCGTTCGTCGTGCACGGCATCACGGCGCAGCCACTGATGCATCGCTTCCTGCTTCGCTGGACGCCGCGTGGCCGCAAGTGACGCAGGACGAGGATGCGTGACGTGAGCCCGGGCAGGCCAACGGTCTTCGAGCGCCTGCTGGCGATCACGGTCCGGTTTGGCCGCGCCGACGCGAGCGCAAGATACGCCGACGAGGAACCGCCGTTGCGATCGGAGCTGTTCAGCGCCGATCAGATGGAGCAGCACGGCAAGATCCTGGCAGCCACGCACGCGCTGGCGGCCGGCCACGCCCGCGATCATCTGCTGACGCGGTTGGCGGAGAACGAACGCATCCTCGTGGGCGTCTGCGACCTGGTGGCCGAGGCGGTCACGGCGAACCGCCGCATCACACCGGCCGCCGAGTGGCTGCTGGACAACTTCTACCTGGTCGAGCAGCAGATCCGCACGGCGAAACGCCACCTGCCCAAAGGGTACAGCCTCGAGCTTCCCCGCCTGGCGCGCGGGACCTCTGCCGGGCTTCCTCGGGTCTTCGATCTTGCCTTCGAGGCGATCTCGCACGGCGACGGGAGGGTCGACGCCGAAGGCCTGTCCCGATTCGTGGCCGCCTATCAGACGGTGACGCCGCTCAAGCTGGGCGAGCTGTGGGCCATTCCCATCATGCTGCGGCTGGCGCTGATCGAGAATCTCCGCCGTGTAGGAGCGCGGGTCGCTGCCGGCACGATCGACCGCAATCGGGCCGACGCCTGGGCGGACCAGATGATCGACATGGCGGAACGCGAGCCCAGCAGCCTGATCCTCGTGATCGCGGACATGGCGCGCTCGAATCCGCCGATGGTGAGCTCGTTCGTCGCGGAGCTTGCACGCCGCCTGCAGGGACGCAGCGCCGCCCTGGCCTTGCCACTCACCTGGATCGAGCAGCGACTCTCCGAGTCCGCTTCGACGATCGAGCAGATGGTTCAAGCGGAAACGCAGGAGCAGGCCGGCGATCAGGTCTCGATCAGCAACACCATCGGCAGCTTGCGCTTCCTCGAGTCGATGGACTGGTCCGAGTTCGTCGAGACGATGAGCATTGTCGAGCGGAAGCTGCGAGAGGACCCCGGGGGACTCTACGGAAGGATGGATTTCACGACCCGCGACCGCTACCGGCACGCCGTGGAAGAGATCGCGAAGCGAAGCCCCCTTTCCGAAGGCGAGGTCGCCCGCACGGCGATCCAGCTCGCCCACGAAGGTACCGCCGGCGCCCGCGGCGTGAACGGCGACGACGATCGTGAGGCCCATGTCGGCTTCTACCTGATCGACAAGGGGCGAGCGCGTCTCGAACGTGCGACCCGGATGCGCGCCCTCCCGTCCGAACTGTGCGGGCGGTTGGCACGACGCATCCCCGTGACGTTGTACATCGGTGGCATCGTGCTCACTGCCGTCGCCCTCACCGTGAGCCTGTTGGCCATGGTGGAGGTCGAGCGCATGTCCCTCGGCATGCTCGTGGGGCTCGGCGCTTTGCTGCTGCTCGCGACCAGCCAGCTCGCCGTGGGGATGGTGAACTGGCTCGCGACGCTGTCCGTGACGCCGCGCACGTTGCCACGCATGGACTTCGCGCACGGGATTCCCCCTCGAGCGCGCACGCTGGTGGTGATCCCGACGATGATCACCAGCCCCCAAGGCATCGAAGATCTCGTCGAGGCGCTGGAGGTCCGCTTCCTCGCCAATCGCGACGACCATCTGCATTTCGGCCTGCTGACCGACTTCGCGGACGCACCTTCGGAAACGTTGCCCGGGGACGAGGCGCTGTTGGCGATTGTCCGGAAGGGCATCGAGGAACTGAACGAGAAATATCGGCGGGAGGTGATCCGCGCCCGGAACGATGGTGACGGCGATGCTTTCTTTCTGTTTCACCGACCGCGACGATGGAACGCGAGCGAGGGCGTGTGGATGGGGCACGAGCGCAAGCGCGGCAAGCTTGCGGACCTGAACGCCTTCCTCCGCCAAGGCGACGTCGGTCGCTTCTCGCTCGTCGTCGGCGAAACCGCGGTCCTGGCGCGCGTGAAGTACGTGATCACGCTCGACACGGATACGCAGTTGCCGCGCGACTCGGCGCGCCAGTTCATCGCTGCGATGGCGCACCCGCTGAACCGGGCGCGGTTCGGTGCGGCCGGCAAGCGCAAAGGTGCAGAGCGCGTGACCGAAGGCTACGGCATCCTGCAGCCGCGCGTGAGCGTCAGCCTGCCGGGCGCCAACCGCTCCTGGTATGCACGCCTGCACAGCGGCGACCCCGGCATCGATCCCTATACGCGCGCGGTCTCCGACGTCTACCAGGACGTGTTCGGCGAGGGCTCCTTCATCGGCAAGGGCATCTACGACGTCGACGCCTTCGAGCAAGCGCTCGCGGATCGCCTCCCCGAGAATCGCATCCTCAGCCACGACCTTCTCGAGGGATGCTACGTGCGCTCGGGGCTGCTGAGCGACGCGCAGCTCTACGAGGAACACCCGTCGACCTACAGCGCGGACATCGGGCGCCGCCACCGCTGGATCCGCGGCGACTGGCAACAGGCGGGCTGGCTGTTGCCGTTCGTGGCCGGCTCCGCAGGTCGGCGAGTGCGCAATCCGCTTTCCGCGCTATCGCGCTGGAAGATTTTCGACAACCTGCGGCGCAGTCTCGTCCCGGTCGGCCTGACGCTGCTCCTGCTGCTGGGATGGACCGTGCTTCCCCACGGCTGGCTGTGGAGCCTCGCGGTGATCGCGATCCTGCTGCTGCCTTCGTTCTGCGCCGTCGCCCTGGACACGCTGCGCAAGCCGGACGAGGTGCTGCTGCGGCAGCATCTTGCTGCCACCACGGAAGTGGCCGGCCGACACGCTGCCCAGGCAGTGCTGACGCTCGCGTTCCTGCCTTACGAGGCGACGGTCAATCTCGACGCGATCACCCGTACGGCGTGGCGGATGCTGGTCACCCGGCGCAGATTGCTCGAATGGAATCCCTTTGCCGTCGATGAGCCCGAACGCCGCCGCTCCGGCGATGGGCCACCGCGCTCCGAGTTCGCGGCCAGCATGCGATCGATGTGGATCGCGCCGCTGATCGCCACGGCGGCAGCGATCCACATTGCGGTCGCCGCTCCCGGTGCATGGACTGCGGCCGCGCCGATCCTGTTCCTGTGGCTCGTTTCGCCCGGCATCGCCTGGTGGGTGAGCCGGCCACTTGCGCGACGCGAAGCGCGCCTGTCGACCGACCAGACCCTTTTCCTGCGGAGCCTCGCGCGACGGACGTGGGCGTTCTTCGAGACCTACGTCGGGCCGGACGATCACTGGCTTCCTCCGGACAACTTCCAGGAGCATCCGGTCGCAACGGTTGCGCACCGCACGTCGCCGACGAACATGGGATTTGCGCTGCTGGCGAATCTGACGGCCTACGATTTCGGCTACCTCCCGGCCGGGGTTGTCATCGCGCGCACGGCGGCGGCTATGAGCACGATGGCGACCATGGAGAGGCACGATGGCCACTTCTACAACTGGTACGACACGCGGTCGCTGCAGCCCCTCCCGCCGCACTATGTCTCGGCGGTCGACAGCGGGAACCTCGCGGGTCACTTGATGACCCTGCAATGGGGCCTCGTCGCGTTGGCCGATGACAGGATCATGGCGCCAAGGTGGTTCGAGGGCCTGAGCGACACGCTGCGTGTCCTTGCCGACGCCGTCGGTGGAGTCCCGGACGAGGCCATGGTCCGGCTGCGGCTGGACCTGGAAACCGCTTACGATGCGCGCCCTGCGACGATCGCGGATGCGCGGAAGTGGATCGACCGGCTCGGCACAGGCGTGGACGCTGTGGTCGCCGGGGTGGCCGGCCGGCCGGGTCCCGATCCATCTGCGCCGTCCGTGCCGGGTGGCGATGCGAAGTTCTGGGCCGATGCGCTGGTCCGTCATCTTCACGCGTTGCGCGACGAGTTCGACAGCCTTGCGCCGTGGAGCGCGCTGGCGAGCGCACCCGCCGGATCCGGCG
>Ga0105090_10000986_pt1 | contig 14999 bp, 17 predicted proteins | sample PPLLak3March2015_FD_79110 | JGI IMG/M metagenome (GOLD analysis project Ga0105090, IMG submission 79110) | Freshwater sediment microbial communities from Prairie Pothole Lake near Jamestown, North Dakota, USA - PPLs Lake P7 Core (1) Depth... | ecosystem: Environmental > Aquatic > Freshwater >... | reverse complement strand
GTCAGCGCGGTGCTGAAACAAACCTTGTAGCCGGCTTCTATGGCTCTAAGACCCAGGTTGTTTTTGGCTAAATTTAGGGGGTAGTGTTAAATATGGGCTAACTTTTCCAAAGAATGAATAATTTTGCCTGCCTGCAAGGTATGGGTAACTCGACCTGTCATGGTCTGCCCCCAAAACGGTGTATTAAGCCCCTGACTTTTCCAATTGCCTGAATTAACTTGCCACTCTAATTCCGGGTCAAAAATACATACATCCGCGGCGAAACCAACAGTTAATGCACCGCTGTTTATATGCAGAACTCGTGCCGGATTTTCGCTCAGTGAGGCTATACCTTGTTCCAGAGTTATGGAACTTTGCGCTACCAATTTAAGCATTAATGGCAATAGAGTTTCCAATGATGAAACGCCGGGCTCTGTCTCTGGAAATGCGCCCAGCTTGGCATCTATATCATGCGGCTGATGATCGGAACAAATACTGTTGACAGTGCCGCTGGCCAAACCCTGCCTTAGATATTGCTTGTCTGCTTCGGTACGGAAGGGAGGCAATACATGATAGTTGCTATCAAATGGAATCATGTCATTTTCTGTCAGATGCAATTGATGTATGGCAACATCCGCGCTCACTTTCATTCCATATTTTTTTGCCTGATGTATCTTAATCACTGATCGTTTACAGCTGAGCTGTCCGAAATGTACACGACAGCCAGTCAGCACGACTAATTCAAGACACTGTGCCAAAGCTATCGTTTCCGCCTCTTCTGGAATACTTGGCAAACCATAACGAGTTGCGACAGCGCCTTCATGAGCGCAACCGTTATTGCCCAGCCAATAATCGTTGGGCCGAAACATAACCAACAAATCATGGCTTGCTGCATATTCCATTGCCCGCCTTAAAATGAGCAGATTTTTCACTGGCTGATTGGCATTACCGACTGCGATACAACCGGCCTGCTTGAGCGATAACATAGAGCTTAATTCTGTGCCTTCCAGTTTCCGGGTCAACGCCGCAATCGGATAGATTTGTGGGTAGTTGGCTTTTTCCGACAATTCCTTGACAAGTTCTGCAACAGCGGGTGTATCAATGATCGGGCTCGTATCCGGCTGTAAACACATGGTAGTAACACCACTACGTGCAGCTGCAACCGTTTCACTAGTGAAAGTCGCTTTGCGGCTTTGTCCAGGTTGGCGCAACCGGGTACTTAAATCTATAAAACCCGGACAGACTATTTGATCATGCGCATTAATGGTTATATCAGGTTTAAAACCTGCGGGCTGGTTGGTTACCGAAACGATTTTACCGTCAGCTATATATACACAACCGATACGATTTATGTTGTTGGTTGGATCGATTATTCTTCCCTGTTTAATATGTATTTGGCTCATCACATGACTCCCTGTTTCTGCATAGCCATGGCCATAATGGCCATACGAATGGCTATGCCATTGCTAACCTGTTTGAGTATGACTGACTGCGGGCCATCGGCAACTTTTGAATCAATTTCAACGCCACGGTTAATGGGGCCCGGGTGCATGACGATAGCGTCGGGTTTGGCGATTTTCAGTTTATCTTCAGTCAATCCGAAACATTTAAAATATTCGCTTTCACTGGGTAATAACGCCGAGCTCATGCGCTCTTTCTGTAAGCGCAGCATAATAATGACATCAATATCCTTAAGCCCTGCGGTCAAATTATGTGAAACATTCACACCTAAACTTTCAACATGCGAGGGCAACAGGGTCTTGGGGGCAATCACCCGGATTTCAGCTGCTCCTAATATATTTAAGGCCTGAATCTGTGATCTGGCAACTCTGGAATGCAGTATATCGCCAATAATAGCTACTTTTAGATTAGCGAAATCCTTTTTTATCTGCCGAATAGTGAATATATCCAGCATGGCCTGAGTAGGATGAGCATGTTGCCCGTCACCCGCGTTAATAACGCTGATATGCGGCGCCGTTTGCTGGGCGATAAAGTGTGCTGCACCGCTGATTCCGTGACGAACCACAAACATATCGACAAACATCGCTTCCAGATTGCGTATGGTATCGAGCAGGCTTTCACCCTTGGATGTTGAAGAAGTCGAAATGCTCATACTTAACACATCGGCAGACAGACGCTTGGCGGCTAATTCAAAGGTCGTTCGTGTGCGAGTGCTGTTTTCAAAAAACAGATTGACGATAGTTTTGCCCCGCAAAAGCGGCACTTTTTTAATCTGTTGATCATTCATGCCGATAAAAGATTCGGCTATATCGAGAATTTCTGTCAACAGGCTTTTGTTTAAACCTTCAATAGTCAAAAAGTGCTTAAGTTTGCCTTCCGAATTTAACTGGAGGTTATCAGTCATAATTTATGCTGCCGCATCTAATGTTTGCAGATGAATAGCCAGGGGTTCAGGGCCGGTTAATTTGATCCGCTGACCTGCAGTCAGGGTGATACTCGCCCCGGCGCAATCAGGACACAATGGAATTTGTCTGCCGTCACGCTCTATCAACACCGCCAAAACTACTTGATTTGGCCTGCCATAATCAAAAATCTCATTTAGGGCAGCGCGAATTGTTCTTCCGGTATAAAAAACATCATCTATCAGAATAATATTGCGGCCTTCAATTTGCGGCGGCAATTGGCTGGGCTTTACATTGGGATTAACGCCAATTTGAGAAAAATCGTCACGATAAAATGAAATATCCAGCAATCCCAGGGGTTCACTGATGTTAAGCCGCTCATGCATCTGTTCAGCAATCCATACGCCGCCGGTGCGAATACCTATCATTAGCGGATCAGTCAGCTGTCTTTCAATAATAATGCGTTTTAGTTCGGCTTCCAGCCTATTGAGTAAATCATGTATTTCTAGCACTTAATGATCCTTTTCTTATAGTCATTTAACCAGGTTTGTAAAATAAGCTGGGCTGCGAGTTGATCCTGTACCTCCCAAAGCTTGTCTGCATTAACACTAACTTCATCAAACAACATTTGTTTAGCTTCGAATGTCGATAAAGTTTCATCCTGTTGATAAACAGGCAGTTGATAACGACCTTCCAATTGCCGGCAGAATTTTAACATACGCGGTGTAATCGGGTTGTCCGAGCCGTCAGCCTGTTTGGAAATGCCGACTACAAGTCCTGCAGGTCGCCACTCTTCAATCAGTCTGGTGATTATTTCCCAATTGGGATTTTGATTGATAGAGCGAATTGTCTGCAATGGGCTTGCTGTAGTAGTGATAGTTTGACCAATAGCAATACCTATTTTTTTATTGCCGAAATCAAAGCCCAGATAAGTATCAGTGTTGATTTTTGTTAATAATGGATCCAGCTTAGCCATGTCCCGCCGGCGTCGTTAACAAGTTAATATCAATACCAATTTGTCCAGCTGCTGCGCGCCAACGCTTGTCAATCGGCGTATCAAATAAGACATGTTTACTATAGGGCGTATTCAGCCATGCATTTGCCAATATTTCCTGCTCCAGCTGACCCTCACCCCAGCCGGCATATCCTAAAGCGATAAGATACTGATCAGGGCCTTTACCAACAGCAATAGCCTCAATAACATCACGCGATGTCGTTAAGGAAATTGACTCTGAAACGACCATAGTAGCGTCCCAACCTCCACCTGTTGTATGCAGTACGAAACCACGTTCCTGCTGCACCGGTCCACCGGTAAAAACAGGTATTTCTGCGGCGCCCGTTGATGTAACGCGTATATTCATTTGCTTAAAAATTTCGCCCAGCTTCATTTCCGCTGGCCTGTTAATGACGATACCTAAAGCACCTTCTTCATTGTGTTGACATAAATAGGTAACAGTATGAAAAAAATTAGGATCTGCCAAGTTAGGCATGGCGATAATAAACTGGTTATTTAAGTAAGTAGCTTGATTCATGATCCTTAGTATCGAAGGTTATGGTGACTTAAGCAACTATTTATCGAGTGACCAGGCCTGATTCATCAGAAAATTTCCAGACACGGGTAATCACCAGAACATCGAGTTCCTTACGCAGATCTAAAGGCAATTGTGCAAATGGCGCACTCATGCGGACAATATTTTTAGCTGCTTCATCCAGTGCAGGGTTTCCAGAAGACCTGCTTATGCGGATGCTGTAGATGCTCCCGTCGGAGTTAATCCCAACATCCATGGTTAACGTACCTGAGAAATTTTTCTTGGCTGCCGCTTCCGGGTAATTAAGATTTCCTGTTCGCTCCACTTTTCTTTCCCAGTCCTTCATATATTGTTCGGCAACATATTTATGCGCGCTTACCGAATCAACAAATTTTATTTTGGTTTGCTCTGCACTTGGTTTGCTTTGCCTGATTTCTGTACCTATTTGCGCAATTTGTTGCTGCAATGATTCTGCCGTCAATTGCGGATGTTTTTCAGGCTGACTGACCACGGCGGTTTTACTAGCTGTAACAACCTTTTTTTCAGCCTTTTTTTGTTGGGTAATTATTTTTTGTGCTGCTTTGGGCTTACTCACTTCTTTCGCTGACTTTTTGATTTGCTTTGCCTGGCTATTTCCTTGGCTGGGGAGCCTTTCTGCCGGGGGGGCAAGCTTTTTGGTTTTCTCGCTCGAACCTAACTGATTTTCCTGGGCTAAAAAATTCGCTTTTTCGGGTTCTTTTTTCGCAGGAGTATTAATTAGTGTAATGTCTATCGGTTTATTGATTTTCTCAGGTTGGGGTGTGGTGAAATTCATTTCCAATAACAGGACAACATGAACAATAACCGCTGCAAATAAAGCAATCAATAATGAATCATTATTGGACAGGGTAGTTGAAGGAGCAAACATTACCTTATCTGTCATTTTATTGAAGAGTATTTTCAATATGATCCATCAATAGACCCGCTATATTAAGCCCAAACTGCTGATCCAATTCCTGAGCGCAAGTAGGACTGGTAACATTAATTTCGGTCAACTTATCCCCTATGACATCCAGCCCGACAAAAATCAAACCTTTTTCCCGAAGTGTCGGTCCCACCTGATTTGCAATCCACCAATCTTTTTCAGTTAATTTACGACCTTCCGCACGCCCTCCTGCAGCCAGATTACCCCGAGTTTCGCCCTGTGCAGGAATACGCGCAAGCGCATAGGGTACTGCTTCGCCATTGACCAATAAGATGCGCTTATCGCCGTCTTTTATTTCCGGCAGATACTTTTGAGCCATCACATATCGGCTATTGTATTGAGTCATGGTTTCCAGGATTACACTAAGATTTGGATCATTTTGACGCAAATGAAATATAGAGGTTCCGCCCATTCCATCTAGCGGCTTTAAAACAATTTCCCCCTGTTCATGCAGGAAATTCCTTATTCTGGCGGGTTCTCTGGCAACCAATGTTTCCGCGCAGCATTGCGGGAACCATGCGGTAAAAAGTTTTTCATTGGCATCCCGCAACGATTGCGGCTTGTTGACAACGTAGACTCCCATGCTTTCGGCGCGTTCCAACAAATAAGTGGCATAAATATATTCCTGATCAAAAGGAGGATCTTTCCGCATCATAATGACATTCAGTTGATCCAGCGGAATATCTTGCTCACAAATAAACTGATGCCATTGTTGCGTGTTGCGCTGAACAGTTAGAGTTCGGGTTCTGGCATAAGATCTGCCATTTCTTAGAAACAAGTCATTAAGTTCCATATAATGCAGTTCCCAACCCCTGGCCTGAGCCTCAAGTAACATGGCAAAACTGGTATCTTTTTTGATATTGATATGGTCAATGGAGTCCATGACCATACCGAGTTTAATAGGCATTATTGTCCTGTTTTAATTACTGGGGAAGAAGATATGGGGTTTATTTTATAGATTGTTGTTTACCTTGAAAAGATTTTTTGGTATAAAGATCGGCTAACTTTTGAATTTAGGCACACCAAGAGGTTAATTATGTCTAGAGTATGTCAAGTAACAGGTAAACAACCCGTTACAGGTAACAACGTATCACACGCAAACAACAAAACCAAAAGACGTTTTCTTCCAAATCTGCAACATCACAGATTCTGGGTAGAAAGCGAAAATCGTTGGGTGCGTCTTAGAGTTTCCACGAAAGCAATGCGAATCATTGATAAAAACGGCATAGACGCTGTGTTGGCGGATTTGCGTAAAAACGGCACTAAAGTTTAAGGAGATAGAAAAATGCGCGATAAAATTAAACTGATTTCTACCGAAGGCACTGGTCACTTTTATACCACAACCAAAAACAAACGCACAATGCCTGAAAAAATGGAGATCAAGAAATTTGATCCTGTTGTTCGTAAGCATGTTATCTATAAAGAAGCTAAAATCAAATAACTATTTGGGCTTTACAAAACTTCTTTTAAGTGCTTAAAAACGTGCATAAAATAACTTGGATATATTATCCCTCTCCCCCTAAGGGAGAGCAACTGTGTTAACAATCAAGCTAATTTTCCATGATTAGGGTTCCATTCCGTATTATTTCTAATCATGGAATTAGCAACTGTTAATGGTTTTCTCATGCAGGCAACGAGTGCTACTTCTTTAGTTTTTTCTACGTCCATGTAGAGTATAGAACGGCCTTGCGTTCGTCCTCCCGATTTCGTTCGCTTGCCTTTTTGAGTACCGCTATCATGGCAAAAGGGCGCAACGCTCACCAGGGCGCTGATTTTTTTAGTCAGTTGGCCCAATTTAGGCAAATCAGCAGTTAAAGTCAGCGCCGTGATATCGCCAATGCCTTCGATCCCAGATAAACTTCTACTTTCTCGATAAGCGACGAATCGGCTTTAATTAAAGCCTTAACTGGCGTACTTTCCATTCCCTTCACCCTGAATTTTCAGTTCCGTTGAATCCACTATTATGATTCGGCATGGATTTTTTGCTTTTTCGAGAAAAATTTTGTCAAAAAAATTTTTTTAATTTTTTATGCTGAATAGTTACGAAAGTTGGACTAATCTTAATATTTTATTACCAATAAAAAGTGCTGTGAAAAATGTCGTTTAAAAAGGATGTGCGACGCTTAAATGAATTTCCTTATGAAATCCCGAAAACCGCCAATAAATCTATGAATCACTTTAGCATTGATCATTTTAAACTGAATCAAATCGGTTTTACTTATATCCGGCATCCACTTCCTGTTCAGGTATTAAGCAGTGAGTCGGAAGGTGAACATTATATTTTTCATTTGATAGATATAGAAGGGAATCAATTTCATGCCATAGGTGATACCGCTATAGCCATTGGACCAAAAGGTGCTAAAAATGAGGACAGCAAGGATTTAAAAGCGGATATCAGAATGGTCATTCTGGAATTCGACCACGACTCATTACGCACTCTATTGAAATTACGTTTTGGTCCTCTTTTTTCCGCAGTGCCCTGGCGTACTAATATTACTGAAAGTTCAGCTCATCTTATGTTAATACGTTCGCTGGTACTTTGGATTATTCAGGAAAAAAGAAAAGAAACACCTCCGTTAAGGTCCTGGCTGCATATTGAAAAGGCTTTGCTGGAGTTGTTTGTTGATAACCTGGATCGCAGAATTGTTCCGAGATTTGATGATACTGAAATTCAAAAAAAGTGGTTTGTTGAACTAGAAAACTGGATTGATAGCAATCTAACTGATCCAATCGTACTGAATGATCTGGCGAAAATTGCAGGAGTCAGTGTGCGAACTATACAGAAAGCATTTCGAGTGTACAGAGGATGTACGCCCATTGATGATATCAATAGACGTCGTATGGAAAAGGCACGCGCATTCCTGTTAGAAGCTGATTCTCATCTGAATGTGCTGGATATCGCCCTGGAGGCCGGTTATCAGCATCCTAGTCGATTTGCAGCCCTATACAAGAAAAAATATGGTGAAAATCCTTCACAGACTTTGGCACGAACCCGAACAATGAATGAGGGTGTAAAAAAATCTGTGTAAACTGCCTCTAATTAAAATTAGGCATTCTGTCCTCCTTAATGCTTAACAAATCTACTCCAGCGCTATATCTCCCTCAATGCAGCAATTCAAGCCAATAGCAGGGATATTCAGAGTCATTTTGACTGCTATAGTTTCTGTGCCGCTTAAAGTCCCGGATTCAATTGCTTTTAAAACAGCGTGTTCAATCTCACGCTGTGAAGTAACTCCAACTTTTTTGAGATATTTTCTGATTTCCATATTCAAGGTGTCTTCATTCATATTGACCTCCTGATGAATCAATTAACGTGGAATTTAATCATATTTGATGTATTTAAACCGAGGATCATCAGGAGTGCCTTCTAATGCACCGCCTTCTTTACCGGGTTGCCACATAATGACATCTTCGATCTTATGTGCCAGTTCAAAATCTTTGTTGGTAATCCCTTTTGCCGCATGATTCACTAGCTTAACGATCACAAAAGCATAAGAAACGGTAAGGTCGGGATGATGAAATGCCGCCTCTGCCAAGTGTCCCACAGTATTAACAACCATCAGTGTACTTTTCCAGCCGCTGGTTTTGTATTTGCGTCGAATCCAGCCGTTTTCCAGATACCAGTGCGGCAACTCTTCCTTCAATCGGGTTTCGGCCTCTTCATTGGTATAGGTTTCTTCTTGCTTGCGTTCTCTCCAGCCCATAATGACTCACCTTTTATTTTGTTAAAAACTTTTTGGTTACTTAACTTATGTCATTCGAGCTTCCAATCTAAAGAGAAGTGATTTTACAGATAACATCCCTTTAAGTGATGTTATCTGTTTCAGCTTAAGTTGGTAGCCGTCATTCGTAAAGACACTCACTCAAATCGGGTGTTTTAAAAAATTTTGATTTCTGGATTTCCTCGGCATTTTCGCAAATGAGTTTGCCGCTCTTACCTAATTGGGACATTTTATTGTCATGGACCATTTGAAAGGCTTTGTCGAAATCTGCATTGATAAAACTTCTTGATAAATAAGCACACAAACAATAAACCTCTGAATAATGGTTAGGGCTGCCGGATGCACAATTATTAATCTTGTCGGAAAAAAGTCGCATTAATGAAATGATAGATCCATCATGTTGCCATGATACCGGTTGATCCAAAACATCCGCTCCTTCGATAGCAATAGCACCCAATGCAGAATAAGAAAGATTAATCATTCCAGCTAAAATTTCGACCATATCCCCGGCTTTAATCGCTCTGAATAGCTCACTGCCTTCCTCCATAAGTAATGCCTGACGCATGATAATAGCCATTTCGGATAATTTAACATTTTCCCCTTGCGCTACTTGCGGCAATGACAATGCGCCGTGAAATTCTCTAACTAATTTCAAATGTTTGTTCATAGCTGCTGCCCTTTACAATTTGCTTCTTTATCTGAATAAATAGTCCACGCTAATGAGTCTCAAGTAATGCGGTCATTTCCTCTCTGTTAATGACCTCTTTTTCCTGTAAAAGGTTGGCCAGTTTTTCCAATACCGACCTGTTTGCGGTGATGATTTCGCGTGCGCGTGTTTCGCCTTCCTGAACCAGCGCCATTATTTCTGTATCGATAATACGGGCAGTCTCGTCACTGTAATTGCGATATTCCGATACTTCTGTTTCCAAAAACTGAAGTTGCTGACGCTTGCCGTAAGTCAGAGGGCCCAGTTTTTTGCTCATGCCCAAACTGCAAACCATGCTGCGCGCAATGTCACTGGCTTTTTCAAGATCATTTTGGGCGCCGGTTGAGATGCTGCCCAAGGCGATTTCTTCAGCCATTCGCCCGCCTAGTAAAATGGCTATCTGATCTTTCAGTTCATTCTCGGTGGACAAGAACTTTTCTTCCACGGGTAATTGTAAAGTAAAGCCCAGCGCTGACACACCGCGGGGGATTATGGAAATTTTATGAACAGGCTGTCCTGTGGGTACATGTTCGGCAACCATGGCGTGCCCGGCCTCGTGATAGGCGACCCGGCGTTTTTCTTCCGGATTTAATACGCGATTTTTCTTTTCCGGCCCGGCAAGGATACGATCGATAGCGGCTTCAAAATCTTCCATTTCAACCTGGTTATGGCCGATCCGTACCGCCATAATCGCCGCTTCATTGGCTATGTTGGCCAGATCTGCGCCGACCAGTCCCGGTGTGCGCTTGGCAACAACCGCTATATCGATGTTTTCAGCTAAGGTCATGGCTTTGGTATGCAATTTCAATATTTCGATACGATCTTGCAAATCCGGTTTATCAACGACAATCTGGCGATCGAAACGTCCGGCACGCAGCAGGGCTTTATCAAGCACTTCTGGACGATTGGTCGCCGCCATGACCACGACGCCGACCGAGGTATCAAAGCCGTCCATTTCGGTCAGCAGCTGGTTCAAGGTCTGTTCTCGTTCATCGTGTCCGCCCATGACCACCGGTCCACCGCGAGAGCGCCCGATGGCGTCCAGTTCATCGATAAAAATGATACAGGGCGCTTTACTGCGCGCCTGGTCGAACAGCTCACGAACGCGGGCAGCGCCGACACCAACAAACAGTTCAATAAACTCGGAACCGCTGATATTGAAGAACGGTACCTTGGCTTCCCCGGAAACTGCACGCGCCAGCAAGGTTTTGCCGGTACCCGGCTGACCTACGAGCAGCACGCCTTTAGGCATACGCCCACCTAAGCGCTGGATTTTTTCGGGCGCTTTTAAAAAGTCTATGGATTCCTTCAGTTCCTGTTTGGCGCTATCGGCGCCTGCCACGTCGGCAAAGGTTATGTTGGTCTGAGTATCCTGATGGATGCGAACTTTGTTGCCCAAATTAAGAAAGGACTGTGCACCTGTAGTGGCACGGCGCATAATCCAGGACCAGATCAGCGCAATGATTAAAAAGGGAATAACCCAGTTGAAAAGCATATTGGTCAGCCAGTTTTCTCCGCTTCTAACGACAAAGTCCACTTTATTCTGTGTCAGCATTTGCGCAAGATCATTTTGCCACAAAGGAACTGTTACGAAATGTTTGCCTGACTCTTTCGGGTCGTCAGACTTAATAACACCGGTAATAACACGTTCAGTCACGACGGCTTTATCAATTTTTGCTTCCTGAACCAGTTTAAGAAACTGACTGTAGGAAATTTCGTCACGTTGCACTTCCTTGATGCTATTAAAAAAAGACAGCATCAGGATTAAAAACAGCGCGAAGTAAATAAATCTTTTTTGCCTGAAACCATTTGGTTTACTATCCGCGGGCTTATTGAGCTCAAGATCCGGATCACGTTTGAATAGATTACCAAAGCCTGAGCTCAATAAGTTTTTCAGGTAGGTATAGATAGTGCCCAGAAAGGCTAAAATAGCCTTGATAATTGTGTTTTGCTGTTTATCCATTGTACTTATCCCTTCATTCGTCATAATAGTTTGACTGAAAGCTATTCCTTTATGATTCAATTACAGAAACAACCTCTTCGCAACGGATTATGTTTTTATTACTTTCTAGTATGTAATTGGCCAGTTTGGTAATTGCTTTCCAGTTTGCAGAATTACTTACAAAATCACATGCTACGGCAAACAATTCATTCAGTTTTTCATCTTGCAGTTGCTTACTTGCAGAAAAACTTTCTAAATATTCATGAGCCAATGCAAGATCGGAACCGCCGCCATAACTTTTTAGTGACTTCAAATCGACCAGGTGATTATTAAATAGTTCATCGTCCCTGTTATAGACATGTTTAGCCTCAGCTAATGGGCCGATTAGAAGATTAATGATATCAGCCTCAAAGGCAATGATGTAATCTTTTACCAATGGCGCCATAGCTTCATTGTTGTCAATTAATTTATGCGCCAGGCCATCAATTGAATGGGGTAACAATTCAATTAAGCGTCCGCCTTCCACTCTTGCAATATTATCGTCATGAGTTGCTTGAAATACTAATACGTCATAATCTGAAGCGCCGCTTATCTCCTTAAATACAATTTGAAAAAAAACCGGCGGCAGATTTCTGGCTTTGTTGTTTAAATAAATCGCTGCTGCATGCCCTGCTTCATGAAAAGCAATGCATTGTTTATGCAGTTTTAGTCTATTATGACTGTAAATATCAATTATTTTGTTACGTTTCATTTTGGATACCATAATGTGATGATCAATTAGCTCATCCGCGCTCTATTTTTGTATAAGCGTGGATTTTAGGAGCTAACCAGCTACTGCTTTGCCATAAGCTGTAAATTAAGAAAAGCCATGACCCATTCCCGCAGGTCATCGCTCAATCAATAGTTTGTCTTTGAAATTTTTTAGTGTAGTAGATTTGGTTAGAGTCATTGTTTTATGAAGAGACGAATAAGCCACTTTTAGCGCTTCTCTTCTTCATATCACACTATTCACATTGTTTCCTGTTGAGAGATTGCAGGATTTGTGATGATAATTTGATACATCACCTTATCGGAGCCAATAACGACGCTGGCTGCTTATATCCCGCTCGGCTTCAAGCCAGTCCTCCAGCTCATAACCGTCTTCGAAGCCTCTTTTTTCGGCTCTATAATAAGCATTAATAGCAACCATTTCTCGAAATTCATCCAGGCCAATATCGGGGCTATAAGTATCGGAAAATGATCCATGTTCAGTTTTCATTTCTCCTCCTACGGTGCGATAGATTGAAGAGACAGTCTTCAAGGTTTATTTTATAAACAAAAAGCTGAAGTAGACAATACGTATAAATACGTACTCTTGGTAAAATTTATAACTGAAATTACGCAAGTCACATTATTTCAGAATGTGTTGCCAATAGCATAAGTTCAGCGAGACTTTTTACCTGCATTTTTTCCATGATACTGGCTCTATGTGCCTCCACGGTACGATTGCTGATGTCCAATATTCTAGCGATTTCTTTATTAGAATGACCTCTGACGATCAAGGACAGCACTTCTTGTTCCCGGTGTGTTAAATGATCCAGGCGGTTTTGAATTTCACGATGTTCAATGAATTGTTCCCTACTCGCAATGTCTTTTTTTATGGCTTCATCGATGCGTTCCAGCAAAATTTCATTATCAAATGGCTTTTCCAGAAAATCCACTGCGCCCGCTCTGAATGCTTTTGCCGAATCTGGAATTCCGGCATGTCCACTTATAAATATAATGGGAATAAAAATCTCTCTTTTTAACAGTTCCCCCTGAAGCTCTAGTCCACTCATGGACGGCATTCTAACATCCAGGAGTAGGCATCCAGGGTGTTCAGGGTCATAGTTATTTAAAAAAGCCTCGGCTGATTCAAAACTCCTGACAGATTGTCCTGTTGATTCAATCAAGAGAGCCAGCGAATCGCGCACTGAAAATTCATCGTCAACCAAATATACCAAAGTACCAGGTTTATTAATGCTCACTTGATTTTTCTCTTGACCGGTAAGGTGAAATAAAAAGTAGTGCCTTTTTCCGGTTCACTGTTGAAATATAAAACACCCTCATGGGCCTCAATAATAGAGCGACTGATAGATAATCCCATGCCCATCCCTGTTGGTTTTGTGGTGAAAAAAGGAGTCAGTATTTTTTTTCTTTGGGCTTCATTAATTCCTGAGCCGTTGTCGTGTACCTTAATCTCTATCTGATTTAAACTCTTCATTTGAGTCTGGATCTGTATTTGCCGTTGTGTTTTTTGTGGTAAGTCCATTAATGCATCAATGCTGTTTCTGATCAGGTTTAACAAAACCTGTTCAATTTGAACATTATCAATAGTGACATTAGGAAGATTTCTTGCCAAATCAAGCTCCAGGCTTATGTTGTTTTGTTTAAAATCAGCGGCACATAAGCTGACTGCATCCTCGACCAGGAAATTGATATCGGTGTCGGTGCGATATTTCTTTCGAGAGCTGACAAAATCTTTCATACGGTGAATGATCTGACCCGCTTTCAGAGCCTGCTGATGTATCTTGAACAAGATTTCACCGAGTTGGCCCAGATCAGGTTTGTCAGCGCCAATAAAGCGTAAACAAGCCTGTGTATAATTGGCAATCGCTGTCAGTGGCTGATTAACTTCGTGAGCGATACCTGATCCCATTTCACCTATTAGACAAAGGCGGGTAACATGAGCAAGTTCTTCCAGATGCTCTTTCTTTTGTTGCTCCTGGTGTTTGCGTAAACTCACATCGCGTACGATACCGGTCAAATAATTTGCCCCATCTATTGAAAATTCCACTAAGGTCATATCCAGAGGTATCAGGGAGCCATCCTTGTGCATTCCCTCAACCTCACGGATTTGACCAATAACGCTGGGTGCCTTGGCTTGCAAATAACTTTTTAAATCATTACCTTGATTTTTACTCTGCGAGGGCGACAATAATTTGTTAAAACGACAACCAATGAGTTCTTTTTCACTGTAACCAAAAATGGTTTCTACTGCACTATTTGTAGACAGGATGATGCCAGAGCTATTAATAGTGATAATGCCTTCAATTGATGCATTAAAAATGGCATTGAGCTTGACTTCCCGTTCCTTTAACTGGCGTTTGGAGTGTTTGAGTTCTTCAATCTTTTTGGTTAAATCCAGATTACGTTCCATCAGGGCAGATGTCTGTTCAAGAATCTTTTGCTCCAATTTTTCATTGAGACAGGCATTGGTTTCCTGAGCGTACTTATATTCAGTAACATCCTGAATTGCTAAGCATATTTGCATCCCATTTTTATAGTTTTTATTGACAGCACCCCGCAATTCCACATAAGTGAACTTGTTGTTGTGCATACATAATGATCTCGTGCAGCCGAGAAGCGTAAAGCCCTGACATACGGAATGTATGGTCGCGCTATTTTTGGCCTCCAACTTCGCATTCAGAATATGATTTTTTTTCTCCATGACCAGATCCTGAAGATAAAAATAATATTTATCCTGATCTGAAGGATGAATAAACTTCCCGAGCTTCTTGTTTACAAGTCCCTCTTTTGAACCGCCCAATAGCTGTGCAGCAGCAATATTCGCTTTCCTGATAATGCCTTGCTCATTTAGCGACAGGTAAGCTACAGGCGATAAATTATAAATCTGTGCAAAGTCATCACGGGATGCACTCAGCTCCTGATGCGTTCTTTTAAGCTCCTCATTCTGCATTTCCAGCTCTATCTGATGTACCTGCAATTCAAACAGCAGCTTTTCAATATCCGCACTGGGCATCCGGGCAAGATCT
>Ga0105090_10000985_pt1 | contig 15001 bp, 11 predicted proteins | sample PPLLak3March2015_FD_79110 | JGI IMG/M metagenome (GOLD analysis project Ga0105090, IMG submission 79110) | Freshwater sediment microbial communities from Prairie Pothole Lake near Jamestown, North Dakota, USA - PPLs Lake P7 Core (1) Depth... | ecosystem: Environmental > Aquatic > Freshwater >... | reverse complement strand
CGGATCGTCGCTCGGTCCCTCCTGGCCGGCGTTGGCGCTCAGGTTGTGCCCGTGCCCGTCGCGGTTGTCCTCGCCATTGGCATCGTTGTGCTTGTGGATGTACGAGGTCAGGTCGGCCAGCGTGAAGCCATCGTGGGCGGTGATCATGTTGATGCTGGCCAGCGGGCTGCGTCCACTGCCCTGGAACAGGTCGTTCGAGCCCGCCAGGCGCCGTGCGATCTGCCCGCGCGTGCACGCGTGCCCGAGCCACCAGGCGCGAACCGTGTCACGAAACTGGTCGTTCCATTCGTGCCAGCGCGGCCCGAAACCGCCGGTCTGGTAGCCCTCGGGCCCGATGTCCCAGGGCTCGGCAATGAACTTGGCGCGGGCCAGTACCGGGTCCTGCGCCATGGCCGAGAACAGGGTGCCAAAGGGATTGAAGCGCCGGTCCAGCGCTGGGTCGCGTCCCAGCGCCACGGCCAGGTCGAAGCGGAAACCGTCCACTCCGTAGGCCTGCACCCACCAGCGCAAGCTGTCCATGGTCATCTGCACCACGCGCGCCTCGCCCATGTTGAAGGTGTTGCCGCAACCGCTGGGGTTGAGGTGGTGGCCGTGAGCGTCCAGGGCGTACCAGCTGGCGTTGTCCAGGCCACGCCAGGACAGCGTCGGGCCAAGTGAGTTGCCCTCCGCCGTGTGGTTATAGACCACGTCGAGGATGACTTCGATGCCGTTGCGGTGCAGCGTGTCCACCATCTGGCGAAACTCGGCCCGCACACCGGCGTCGTTCCGGTCCCGCCCGCGGGCGGCAGGCGTTGCATAGCGTGGCTCCGGCACAAAGAAGGCCAGCGTGTTGTAACCCCAGTGGTTGGTCATGCCGCGCTCGACCAGATGGTGTTCGTCCACGTGCAGTTGCACAGGCAGCAGGCACAGCGCGGTCAGTCCCAGGCGCTTGTAGTGCGCCAGCATGGCCGGGCTGGCCAGCCCGGCGTAGGTGCCTCGCTGTGCGGGCGCAACGCCCGGGTGCAGCGCCGTCAGTGCCTTGACGTGCACTTCGTACAGGATGGTCCGGGCCATCGGCGTGTCGGGGCCCGGCATGATCGCCGCGCCAGCGAGCAGCTCGGCGGCCATATCGACCACGCGGGCCTTGGGCATGCGCTCTGCGTTGTCGGAGCCGCAAGGCTGATCGGGGGCGCTGGCCCGGTGCCCGATCTCCAGCGCCAGCTCGGCCAGCGGGCCGGACAGCGAACGGGCCCAGGGGTCGATCAGCAGCCGCTCGGGATTGAAGCGGTGGCCGGCCGCTGGATCCCAGGGTCCGTGGGCGCGCAAGCCATAGCGTTGTCCAGCGCCCGGTCCCGGCAGGAAACCGTGCCAGACGCCTCCGGTGCAGGCCGGCAAGCGGATTCGCGCTGTCTCGGCCTTGCCCTCGTCGTCGTAAAGGCACAGCTCGACGGCCGTCGCATGGCGCGAGTACACCGCCACATTCAACCCGGCACGCCCACCCATCACGGCCGGCACCACGCCCATCGGCCAGGCGCGCCCGGGCTCGCAGACGGGGCTGGCGACTGCATTCATGCGGCGGACTCCGGCGCCAGCCAGATCACAGCCAACGGGGGTAGATGCAGACTCAGCGACCACGGCTGCCCGTGCATCGGGACAGGCTCGGCCTCGACGCGGCCATGGTTGCCGGCATTGGTTCCGCCATAGTGGGCGGAATCGGTATTCATGCACTCGCGCCAGGCGCCGCCGTGGGCCACGCCAATGCGGTAGGCGTCGCGCGGCACCGGCGTCAGGTTGCAGACCACGGCCAGATGATCGTGCTCGGCGTGACCATAGCGCATGAAGCTGAACACCGAGTTGTCGCGGTCATCGGCGTGGATCCAGCCAAAACCGCCAGGATCTGAATCGCGCGCATGCAGGCCCGGGTGGGTGCGATAAGCGTGGTTGAGGTCGCGCACCAGGCGTTGCACGCCAGCGTGGGCGGGGTCCTGCAGCAGGCCCCAGTCCAGCTCGGCATCGTGGTTCCATTCATTCGGCGAGGCCAGCTCGCAGCCCATGAACATCAGTTTCTTGCCAGGGAATGCCCACATCAGCCCATAAAGCGCGCGCAGATTGGCGCGCTTTTGCCAGGGGTCGCCGGCCATCTTGCCCAGCAGCGAGCCCTTGCCGTGCACCACTTCGTCGTGCGACAGCGGCAGCACGAAATGCTCGCTGTACGCATACATCATGGCGAACGTGATGCGCTCGTGATGCCAGCGGCGGTACATCGGGTCCAGCGCGAAATACGCCAGCGTGTCGTTCATCCAGCCCATGTTCCACTTGTAGTCGAAGCCCAGGCCGCCGTGCGCCGTGGCGCCGGTCACGCGCGGAAACGCCGTGGATTCCTCGGCCAGCGTCACCACGCCAGCGGCCTCGCGATGCAGGATGTCGTTGGTCTCGCGCAGGAAGTTGATGGCCTCGTAGTTCTCGCGGCCACCGTCGCGGTTCGGCACCCACTCCCCGGCCGGTCGGCTGTAGTCGCGGTAGAGCGTCGAGGCCACCGCGTCCACGCGCAGCCCGTCCACCCCGTACTGCTCGACCCAGAACAGCGCATTGCCGACCAGGAAGTTGCGCACCTCGTTGCGGCCGAAGTTGTAGATCAGCGTGTTCCAGTCCCTGTGAAAGCCCTCTTTCGGGTCGGCATGCTCGTACAGCGCGGTGCCGTCGAAGCGGGCCAGCGCGTGCGCATCCGCCGGGAAATGACCGGGCACCCAGTCCAGGATGATCTTCAGGCCGGCCGCGTGGGCCGTGGCGATGAATCGGCGCAATGCCTCCGGCGAGCCGTAGCGCGCGGTGGGCGCGTACAGGCCGGTGGGCTGGTAGCCCCAGGAGCCATAGAACGGGTGCTCGCTGACCGGCAGCAGCTCGATATGCGTGAAACCGAGGTCGGCGGCGTAGGGCACCAGGGTCGCCGCCAGATAGTCCCAGTCCGGCATCTGGCCGCCCGGGCGGCGCCAGGAACCGGCGTGCACCTCATAGATGGCGATGGGCACAGTGCCGTGGTCGGGCGCGGGCCGCTGGGGCGAGTCGCCCGGCGTCGAGCCGTCGGGGGCAAGAGCGCCCTCGCAAACCCAGGCCGCGTTGCCGGGTGGACCTTCGCTGCGGCGCGCATAGGGGTCGGCCTTGACGCTGCACTGCCCTTGGGCGTCCACAATCTCGAACTTGTACAGCGCCCCTGCGCCCACGCCGGGCAGGAAAATCTCCCACACGCCACACTCGACACGCCAGCGCATCGGGTGGCGCCGGCCGTCCCAGCCGTTGAAGTCCCCCACCACGGAAACCCGTTGCGCGTGGGGCGCCCAGACGGCAAACGCCGCGCCTTCCACGCCGTCCAGCGTGGCCAGATGCGCGCCCAGCTTCTGCCAGGGGCGATGGTGTCGCCCTTCGGCCAGCAGCCAGACATCCATATCGCCCAGCCAGGGGCCGAAGCGGTAGGGGTCTTCCAATGTTTCCCGATGGCCACCGTAGCCAACGTCGAGCTGGTAGTCCGCCCCGGCGGCCCCGGGAAGCCGGCCAACGAACAGGCCTTCGCCGCCGCAGTTCGCCAGTTCAACCAGGGGTTCTCCGCTTTGGCGGGCACGTGCAACAACCGCAGTGGCGCCCGGCAGGTACACCCGCAGCGTGGTCAGGCCCGAAACCGTGTCCGTGTGAGGTCCAAGGTGACTGAATGGGTCGCGGCAACGACCTTGTTGCAAAGACAGGGCGAGCGCAGATTCCGGATCGGCAGGGGACATAGGGGCGGGAAAAGGAATAAGTAGTGGTGTCAGGCACATTTTGGCACTCCTGAAGCCTGTTTTTGCGCTGCGCCCCGAGGTTTCAGTGTCGGGAGCCGACAACTACACTCGCAACCTGTTCAAACGACCTGCAAGCTCCCATGGAAATCGTAACGCTGGTGATGGTGATTGCCCTTGGCGCCTATGCCGTCAACGCACGGGATCAGGCGCGGCGTATTGACCTGCTCGGCCGTCATCTCGGGCGCTTCCAGATCGAGAAGTTGATGGAAACCCTGACCGACGGCTACCTGCGTGCGCTGGGCGAGGCGGACCCCGAGCGCCAAGGGCAGGTCATGAACCTGTTGGGCGCTTCGGAGACCGAGCTGTCTGCGCAGTTCAGCCGGTTTGTGACCGAATTTGCCCGGGTCGAGGAGGCGCAGGCGCGCGTGAGCCAGCTGGCGTGGCCGATTCCCTACGCGGTCCGGCTTTTCCCGAAAGCCACGTTCGACATGCGCAAGCTGCTGGCCGTTCACGCGCACGGCATCGCGGATGCGGCGAACAACCGCCAGGGCCAGTCGACCCGCGACAGGGCCTTTACCCTGTCGGCCGAACTGTTCCTGATGCAACACAGCTGCCACTGGTTTTGCCGGTCACGGGCTGTCGCCTCGGCGCGCTTGCTGGCCCGGCACCAGACCTCCTACACCCAGGTGCTGGCGGCGGTGGCACCGTCGACGCGCCATGCCTACGAGGCCGTGCTCGCGGCTTGAGTGCGCCGACTTGCCGTCCAAGGCCGGCGGGCGGCCTTTCGGTGCGAATTTATGAAGAATATCCCACTATTCCAGCGTCGGCAGGTCGCATCAAGCTATTATTTATATAGCGATTCCAGGCCTGCTTGTGCCAACCGAACGGCCTCATTCGCGGGCCATCCGTTGGGTCAGGCAACCCCGGGCCGGCGCGCGCCGGCCGCTTCACACGGTTGAGCCAGATCAAGGTTTGTTGAATTTCCGTCCAAAGTCGATTCCGGGCCAGTTTTCCCCCTTCTGGTGCATCCGGTTGCGGCATAGACTCGCGGACGTGGATTCCCCACGAAGTACCGGGAGAATGGAAATGGGTCAGAGCAAGTGGCTGCGAGGGTTCGTTGCACTGTGTGCGACAGTCGTTCTTGGCGTTTCCATGGCGCAAACCAAGGGGCCTGATCCGGCCTACGCCAAGCAGCAGGAGGCAACCATTGGCCAGACGAAGGGCAATCTGGCGAAGTCGGCCGAGTCGAAGATCAAGTATGTGGACGTCAACAACTGCTACAGCTGCCACAAGGACATCAAGGAATTTCACCTCAACAGCAAGCACTCCAGTGTGAACTGTGCCTACTGCCATACCGGCGCGGAGAACCACCTCGCCAAGAACGGCAAGGCCGACGGCATCAACCAGTCCATCGGCACGCGTACCGACCACGCTGCCTGCGCCACCTGCCACCAGGAACAGTTCAACTCGTTTGCGACGGTCAATCATGATTCCCACGCCAAGGTCGAAAAGGCCACGGCCCGAGGCGTGTCGCCGTTGTTCGACAAGCTGATGGCGCCGCACGGCTTCACCCGGGAGCACAACGAGCCGCGCAGCCACGTCTTCATGAACCTGGACCACCTGATCGTCGACCGTGCCTACGGTGGCCGTTTCCAGCTCAAGGACTGGACCTACATCACCGACTCCAAGGCGGTTCTGACCAACATGTGGGATGTCGTGCTGAAGGATGCGGACCCCACCAACAACGACCAGAAGATTTTCCTGCCTGGAACTGCCACCGCGGCCAACCCGGTTTGCATGAATTGCAAGTCCTTCGACAACATCCTGAAGTGGAAATACATGGGCGATCCGGATCCGAAGGCAAAGTGGAGCCGCGTTTCCAAGCCGGTCGAGTTTGCCCGCGATGTCAATCACGCGCTCAACTGCTACATGTGCCACGACCCGCACTCGTCAGCGCCCCGTGTCGTGCGTGATGCCTTGATCCAGGCCGTGGTGGACCGTGGCGAGGGCACCTATCCCTACGACAAGGTCAAGAGCGAAAAGAACCCGATGAAGAAGGTGACTTTCCGCGACGGTTTCCGCGCCATTGGCCTGCTGTCCAAACCCGATTCGAACCTGATGTGTGCGCAGTGCCACGTTGAATACAACTGCAACCCCGGTATCGAGCCCAATGCCGGCCCCGATGGGAAGGACAAGCCGGTGACGATGGCCGACCAGCGCACCAACCTGTTCCAGTGGACCAACGTGTTTGATTACAACAAGAAGATGGTCGACAAGTTCGGCAACTTCAAGGACTTCCGGCACGCGGTGACCGGCGCGCCCCTGTCCAAGATCCAGCACCCCGAGATGGAAACATTCTGGATGTCCAAGCATGAGCGCGAAGGCGTGCAGTGCAAGGACTGCCACATGGGCAAGGTGGACAAGGGTGGCAAGACCTTCACCAACCACCAGCAGAAGTCGCCGCGCTACATGCTCAAGGAAACCTGCGTGAAGTGCCACGGCGAGATGACCGAGCAGGACGCCAAGGGCCAGATTGACGCGATCCAGAACTACACGCGCGGCAGGATCGCCAAGGCCGAGTTCTGGCTGGCCCAGCTGATCGACACCTTCGCGCGGGCCCGCGCGGTGGGTGTCCCGCCTGAAGCGATCAAGGCGGCGCAGAAGCACCACGACGACGCGCAGACCCAATGGGAATGGTGGACCGCCGAGAACTCGGTTGGCTTCCACAATCCGGCAGCAGCCCGCAAGTCTCTGACCCAGTCGGTCGTCGAGTCTCAGGCCGGTATCAAGGTGCTCAACGACGCGATTGCCGCCAAGATGGCGGTGCCCGTGGCGGCAGCCACCCCAGCGGCTGCCCCAGCGCCTGCAACGGCGACGAAGTAGTCATTGCGCCCGAGTACGATCCCCGGGGCGCGGAATTCCGCGCCCCTTTTTTGTCCATCGGTTTGACACCATGATTCCAGAACTCGGCCATGTGGCACTGATCATCGCCCTGCAACTGGCACTTCTCCAGGGCATCCTCGGGCTGGCAGGCGCATCCCGCGCCAAGGCGGTCTGGATGGCCATGGCGCGCGGAGCCGTCGCCGGGCAACTGCTGTTTGTCGTGCTGGGGTTCCTGGCGCTGATCTGGTCCTTTCTGGTCAATGATTTCTCCGTGATGAATGTGGCTGATCATTCTTCGCGGCACCTGCCGATCGAGTATCGCTTCACCGCAGCCTGGGGTTCGCATGAGGGCTCTTTCCTGCTGTGGACCACGCTGATGGGCGGCTGGACCCTGGCCGTCGTGTTGTTCAGCCGCAGCCTGCCGGCCGACCTGGTGGCGCGCGTCATCGGCGTCATGGGCCTGCTCAGTTCCTGTTTTCTGGCCTTTATCCTGTTCACCTCCAACCCATTCATGCGCCTGCAGCCGCCGCCGGCCAACGGGCGCGATCTGAACCCGCTCTTGCAGGACCCGGGAATGATCTTCCACCCGCCACTGCTTTACATGGGCTATGTCGGCTTTTCGGTGGCGTTCGCTTTCGCCATCGCTGCCTTGATTTCCGGTCGGCTCGATGCCGTCTGGGCGCGTTGGGTGCGGCCCTGGACGCTGGTGGCGTGGTCTTTTCTGACCTTGGGTGTCACGGTCGGTTCGTTGTGGGCCTACTACGAACTGGGCTGGGGTGGCTGGTGGTTTTGGGATCCGGCCGAAAACGCTTCGCTGATGCCCTGGCTCGCGGGCACGGCGCTCTTGCATTCGCTGGTAGTCACCGAGCGACGCGGTGCTTTGCGGGTGTGGACCGTTTTCCTCTCGCTCGGCGCGTTCTCGCTGTCTTTGCTGGGCACTTTTCTGGTGCGATCGGGCGTTCTGTCCTCGGTGCATTCCTTTGCCCAGGATCCGCTACGCGGCTTGTTCATACTGATCTTCCTGGCGATCGTCATCGGGGGCTCGCTGGTGTTGTTCGCCAGGCGCGCGAACGCTGTGAAGATCGCAGGCGATCTCGCCAGGACCACCGGTGACTTCAAGCCGACCTCGCGCGAAACAGCGATCCTGGCTGGCAACGTCCTGCTTTTGGCAGCACTGGCCACGGTGTTGCTGGGCACCCTGTATCCACTGGTGCTCGATGCCTTCGATCTTGGCAAGGTCTCGGTGGGCGCGCCCTACTTCAACGCCGTTTTCGTGCCCATGATGGTTCCGGTTCTGTTGTTGCTGGGCATTGCGCCGCGCTTGCGCTGGCGGGAGTCGAAGATTGGCGCGGTCCTGCGCGTTGTGCGCTGGCATGCCCTGGCCGCGCTGGTGCTCGCGGTCGCTGTGCCCTTTGCTTTCGGCGAATTCAGGTGGCAGGCCGCATTGGGCGTGGGTCTGGCCGCCTGGATGATTCTTGCCACACTGGGCGGCCTGATTGCTCGCCGGCGGGAGGCGGGTTTCTTGTCTCTCGGCATGATTGGCATGGGCTTTGCCCATGTCGGTCTCGCCATCGGCATCATTGGCATCGGACTGGTTTCAGCCTATCAGAGCGAAAGCACCGTTTCGATGCGCAAAGGCGACAAGGCGACACTGGGCGGCTACGAATTTGTGTTCCAAGGCGCGGCCGAGGTTCCAGGCCCGAATTACTCTGCCATGCGCGGCACGCTCGAACTCGGTCGTGACGGCGAGGCCATCGCCCTTTTGCTGCCTGAAAAGCGCATTTACGTGGCCTCCAGGACGACCCTGACCGAAGCAGCCATCCGCTATGGTTTCGTCGGCGACGTCTACGTGGCCCTCGGGGAGCCCTTGCCGGGCGGCGCTTGGAGCTTGCAGTTGTACATCAAGCCCTTCGTAAGCTGGCTCTGGGCCGGCGCGCTGTTGATGGTCTGCGGTGGTTTGCTGGCCGCCCTCGGCGCGCGCAAACAAACGGAGATGAAAGCATGAGTCTGTGGCTGGCCGTGGGCGCGTTGGTCGTCGTCGCTTTGCTTTTCCTTCTGACTCCCCTCTGGCGCGACAAGTCAGCGCTGTCGGGACGGCACTGGTTGACCTTGGGATTGCTGGGGGTCCTGCCGGCAGTGACGGTCGCGCTCTACCTGTATCTGGGGGCGCCAGCGATTCTTCAGGAGCAGGCGTTGACGCAGGCGCATTCGGCCTACGATACCGACGCCATGGTCAAGGCGCTGGAAGGCAAACTGAAGGCAAAGCCCGACGATGCCGAGGGCTGGTATGCGCTGGGACGTGCCTACATCGCCCTGCAACGCCTGGACGATGCCGAGCAGGCTCTGGCCAAGGCCGCCAAACTGGCGCCCAAGGAGGCCAGGATGCTGTCCCAGTACGCCGAAGCGATCGCGCTCAAGGCGGGCAGTCTGGAGGGGCGGCCGCTGGAAATTGTCATGCAGGCGCTGGAACTGGATTACGAGGACGAGAAGGCGCTTGAACTGGCCGGTCTGGCGGCCTATCAGCAGCAAAAGTGGGCCGAGTCGCTGCATTTCTGGCGTCGGCTCATGAAGAAACTGCCGAAGAACAGCGAGTTTTACGAAGAAATCGAGCGGGCCGTGAAGATCGCCGAAGGCAAGGTGGTGGAAGCTTCGGGTCTCGGCGAGCGTGCCAAGCTGGCGCCGCCGGAAAAGAAGCAGGCGCCCCATTGACCCTCGCCGCAGGCGGGTTTGGTTAACGGCCGTCCACGGGCAGCCGCGACATGAAATCCGAGACGGCGGCGTTGTCGTCGTCGGAATAACTGCTGATGGCCTGGACCATGTCCGGATGGGCATTGCGTCGTTTGCCGTCGCGAATCAGGCCGCCTTCGCGAAGCAGGTACTGGTAATGCTGGCCGGATACCCTGGGGAAAAATTTGTCGGCCTTGCCCTCGCCTTGCCGGCCGTGGCAGACCTGGCAATCGCGTTCGTAGAGTTGCTTGCCGCGCGCCAGACTGTTGCCCGGACCCTGTCCCTGGCTGGCCGGCACAGGCAGCGATTGCAGGTAGGCGGCAATATCGGCAACGTCTTGCATGGAGAGCGCCTGATGGTCGGCGAACGGCAGCATTTTCAGATTGTCGCGCCGTCCGGAGCGCACGTCAGACAGTTGCTTGATCAGCACTGTGGCGTGCTGTCCGGCGAGGCGCGGATAGCTGCCATCGGACCGCCCCAGAGCGCCGACGCGATGGCAGCCCTGGCAAATCACGAAGGCAGATTCGCCACGGACGATGTCGCCCTTCAATCCGAGCGCTGCCGTTTTTTCCGCGTAAGGCGTGTTCCAGCCCTCTTGTGGCGGGCTGGCCAGCGCCAGCGAACAGCCCAAGCCGCCGAGCAGGAGTCCAAGCAAGTGTCGAGACAACATGTTTTCCTCTCAAAGCCCCGCGATGTATTCAGCCAGCGCCCGGGCTTCATCAGCGCTCAGGCGTTTGCCGACGGTGGTCATCAGCGGGTCGGTGGCGCGGCGCCCGCTCTTGTAGTCGGCCAGCTGTTTCAGCGTGTAAGCCGGATGCTGTCCTGCCAGACGGGGAAATCGCGCATTGCCCTTGCCATCGGATAGATGGCAGCCAGCGCAGGCCGGCACGCCACTGTCGGTGTTGCCGTCTTCATACAGCGCTCGCCCCTTGGCGGCCAGTTGCGCATCCAGCACCTTGCCCGGCGCCGGTTTCTGGGGGCCGTAGTAGGCGGCCAGTTTGGCGAAATCACTGGTATCGACCGTGGCAATGATGCCCGACATGGCGTCATCGCGGCGCGTGCCCGCCGCAAAGGCTTTGAGCTGACGCATCAGGTATTCCTGGTCCATGCCGGCGAGCTTCGGATTGACGGGGTCGGTGCTGTTGCCATCGACGCCGTGGCAGGCGGCGCAGACTTTCTTGACCGTTTCCTGGGCATCGGCGGCACGAAGGGATGCGGGCAGCAGTAGCGCCAGCGAAAACAGAAAAGGAGTCAGGACGCGCATACCAGGCATCGAAAAAACGGGGGTGAAAAGAACATTATTGGGCTTGCCGAATCATTAATTGTGCGCCAATTGAGGCTGCCAGGCCAGGTCGGATTCAGCGTCGGCGTGTCCTGTGGAGGCCTTGTCTTGATTGAGGCACTGAATCCGCGCCGAGGTGCTCGCTAAAGCGCATCGACGCGCTCCTCTTCCGCTTCGTTGAGCGCTTTTCTACCGTCTTTCCTGTTGCGTCGACGCAAATAGCGGACGAGCAGTGCGATACCGACGAGTTGCAACGCAAAAGGCCCCGCCCACAGCAAATAGGTGGTGGGCTTTAAGGGGGGACGGTACAGGACGAAGTCGCCATAGCGGGTGACCAGGAACTCCTTGACCTGCGCATCGGTCTTGCCTGCCTTGATCAGGTCGCGCACTTCGCGCTTGAGATCCATCGCGAGCTCGGCGCGTGAACCGGCGAGCGATTCGTTCTGGCAGACAAGGCAGCGCAGTTCCTCGGCGATGTGGTTGAGGCGGTGCTCGATCACGGGATCTTCAGCCAGCGGCGCGACTGGGCTGGGCAGCGCCGGCTGGATGAAGCAAAACGCGGTCAGCGCGGCGAGCAGCCATTTCATCGGTTCAGCTCCTTGATGAGCGGCAGGATGTTCTTCTCCAGCGCGGCGGCCGTGATGGGGCCCGTCTGCTTGAAGCGGATCCTGCCGGCCTTGTCGATCAGGTAGGTCTCGGGGACACCATAGACACCGTAGTCGATGCCAACGCGGCCATCAGCGTCGAAGGCGGACAACTGGTAGGGATTGCCATAACGCGCCAGCCAGAGCAGGCCATCGTCGCGCTTGTCCTTGTAGTTCAGTCCGATGATGGGCACGGCCGATTCGTTCTTGGCATAGGCGACCAGAACCGGATGTTCCTCGCGGCAGGCAACACACCATGAGGCCCAGACGTTGAGCAGCCAGACCTTGCCAGCCATGTCCCCGGGTGAAAAGTCCAGGCTCGGATCATCGAGTCGCGCGACGTTGAAATCCGGCGCCGGCTTGCCGATGAGCGGGGAGGGGACCGCGCGCGGGTTGAGCGTCAGGCCGACCGCGAGCACCGCAACCAGCACGGTGAAAGCTGCCAGGGGAAGGGTGAATTTGTTCATGTTGCGACCCTGATGCCGAGGGTGCCCCATCGCTTGCGTCTGGCATCGCCGATGCAAGCGGTTGAGCCGTCTGTCGGGCGGGGTGTGGTTCTTGTCGGGGCCAAGGGCAAGGCTCGATTACCAGTGCACACCGCTGAACACCTGCGAGAACAGCTTGCGCGCAAGCGCCACCGGATTGCCGGCCAGGTCCTGCGCAGCGGTTTCGCCGTCTTCACCATTCTTGCCCTGCGCGGCCAGCGAGTCGGGGAACAGGCGGAAGGCCTGGTTCAGCACGAACTCGCTGATGCCCGGCGTCAGCGCCTGCGCCACCGCGCCCACCAGGCCCAAGCCGGTGGCCACGCGCTTGGGCTTCTCGATCACGGCCTTCATCACCAGCTCGGCCGCCTCGTCCGGCGACAAGGCCGGGAAGGCGTCGTAGAGCCTGGTCGGCGCAATCATGGGGGTGCGCACCAGCGGCATGTTGACGGTGGTGAAGCGCACGTTGCTGTCGGCGAACTCGGACGCAGCACACCAGGAGAAAGCGTCCAGCGCCGCCTTGGACGCGACGTAGGCCGAAAAGCGCGGCGGGCTGGCCAGCACACCGATGGACGAAATGTTGATGATGTGGCCCTGCTTGCGCGCCAGCATGGTGGGCGCAAAGCCGAAGATCAGGCGCAGGGCACCGAAGAAATTGAGCTGCATGGTGCGCTCGAAATCATGAAAGCGGTCGAAGGAATGCTTCACCGAGCGCCGGATTGAGCGCCCGGCGTTGTTGATCAGGATGTCCACGTGGCCATGGTTTTCCAGCACGGTCTTGCAGAACCGGTCGCAGTCGGCCAGGTCGGCAATGTCGCAGGCATAGGCAAAGGCGCGGCCGCCCTGCTGCTCGATTCTGGCTACCGTCTCCGCCAGCTTCTGGGGCGTGCGCGCCGCCAGGATGACGATCGCGCCGGCAGTGGCCAGCTTGAGCGCACAGTCCTCGCCGATGCCGGAGCTGGCGCCCGTCACCACCACCACCTTGTTACGCACGGCCTGGGCGAGGCGGCTGGATTTGTCGGCCTGGACCATCGCCTGGGCAGCAGCACCAGCCTTGCCCACCGGACTTTGCCGGACCAATCGGGTGGCCTGTTTCGCCGTCTTGAAGGCCTTGGCAAGCGGGTCGGTGGCGGGTCTGACCCGCTTTGCCGTGGCGGTCACGGTAAGGGCCGGCGCAGGCTTGCGCACCGGTTTCGCGGGCGCCCTGGCGGTCGCCCTGCTGCGCTTGACCGGTGTCGGTTCGCCCATTGTTTTTTTTGTGGTGACCATGTGGGCTCCTGAACTCCAAACAGAGGGTGAATCGTAAGGGCTTTTCCCCTTGGGCTTAGAGCCTCGCCTTGCCCGACAGAATCTGGCGCTGGATTTCAGCCGTCAGCGTTTCGTAGCCTTTGTTCCTGTTCAGCAAGACAAACAGCGGATCGCTGATGGTGGCCGGATCGAAACCCTGCTGCTTCAGCTCGACCTTGCGCAGCTTGAAGGTGCCGGTGGTTTCCTGGGCTTTCACGATGCGCATGAAAAGCGGCACCGCATAAGCGGGCAGGTCCTGGCCAAGCTGCTGCGCCATGGCCTGGCCGTCGAAGGCCGCGCCAGGCTGCATCACGAGGGCCGCCATACCCGCCCGCCCGTCGCGGTGCGCGACTGCGACGCCATAGACGCTGGCCTGTGCCACGCCGGCCACGGCGCCGATGGCGCGCTCGACCTCGGTGGTGGCGACGTTCTCGCCCTTCCAGCGGAAGGTGTCGCCGACCCGGTCGACGAAGGCAATGTGCCGCAGGCCCTGGGAGCGCACCAGGTCCCCGCTGTTGATCCAGACGTCGCCCTTTCGGAACACGTCATGCAGCAGCTTGGCCTCGGTGGCCTGGGCATCGGTGTAGCCGTCAAAGGGATAGGCCGCGCTGACCTCGGTGATCAGCAGGCCGGTCTCGCCGATCGCCACGCGGTGCATGAAGCCCTGGGCATCCCGTTGGGGGCGCTCGTTCGCCGTATCGAAGGCGACGATGGCGTATGGCATGGGCGTGAAGCCGGCCGTGCGAGGCAGCCCGAAGGCGTTGATGAAGACCAGGTTGCCCTCGCTGGAGCCATAGAACTCGCAGATGTGCGGGATGCCGAAACGCTGCTGGAATTCGTCCCAGATCTCGGGTCGCAGACCATTGCCGATCACCACCCGCACCTGGTGATCGCGATCGTGTTTGTCTGCGGGCCGGTTGAGCAGGTAGCGGCACAGTTCGCCGATGTAGACAAAGGCGGTTGCGCGCGTGGCGCGGATGTCGCGCCAAAAGCCCGAGGCGCTGAACTTGCGCGCCATGGCCAGCGTCGCGCCGCTGGTAAGCACCGCGCTCCAGCACAGCGTCAGGGCGTTGTTGTGATGGAAAGGCAGCGGGCAGTAGAAGACATCGTCGGCTCTCAGCCGCATCGCCGCCTGTCCCATGCCGTAGCCGCTGCGCAGCCAGCGCAGGTGCGTCATCACCGAGGCCTTGGGCAGGCCCGTGGTGCCCGAGGTGAAGATGAAATAGCAGGGCGCTCCGGCAAGAACGCTGCCGGTAGACGCCGGGTTTTCAGTGCTGGCGCCTGCGCAGGCGGTGGGCAGGCTGATGAAACCCCTTGGCACCGGTCCGATTCCGGCCCAAAGCCAGGGCACGCTGGCAGGCCGCTTCAGGCTCGCCGAGTGAAGCGCTGAGTCACAACCGTCGCCGATGACCACCAACCGGGGTTTGATGATGTCGATGCTGTGCCTCAGCACCGCGCCGTGCTGCCTGGGATTGAGCATGCCGGCGACCGCACCGAGCTTGGCGACGCCCGCGACGCAGGCCAGCAAGGCGGGACAGTTCTCGAACAGCAGGCCGACCGTGTCGCCGGGGCCGATGCCCTGCTGCTGCAACACATCAGCGATGCGGTTGGCCCAGGCGTTGAAGTCGCGGTAGTTCCAGCGCTGGCCTTCGAACAGCAGGCAGTCCTTGTCGGGGATGTTTTCGGCCTGGTGTTCCAGGATCGAACCGATCGACTGCTGGCTGTCCGGCGAGACCGCGTAGAGCTTCAGGGTCGCCCACAGTGAGCCGAGGGCCGAGGGCAGCAGGCCCAGCGCGGCGCGGCCGAAGTCCAGCAAGCCGATCTGGTCGTGAGTTGTTTCCATCTTGGGATTTTGCGTTCATTTGGTCGGGACTTTCTGCGGCTGCGATGGCAGGCCGGTTAAAGACAACTCCGGGCGGGCTGCTGTCAACGTCGCATTGCCGACGT
>Ga0105090_10000984_pt1 | contig 15001 bp, 16 predicted proteins | sample PPLLak3March2015_FD_79110 | JGI IMG/M metagenome (GOLD analysis project Ga0105090, IMG submission 79110) | Freshwater sediment microbial communities from Prairie Pothole Lake near Jamestown, North Dakota, USA - PPLs Lake P7 Core (1) Depth... | ecosystem: Environmental > Aquatic > Freshwater >... | reverse complement strand
TGTCCACCGCGCAGAAGCGGCAGGCGCGCGTGCAGACCTCGCCCATCAGCATCAGCGTGGCGGTGCCGGCGTTCCAGCACTCACCGATGTTCGGGCACTTGGCCTCCTCACAGACCGTGGCGAGGCGATGCTCGCGCACCGTCTGGCGCACGGCATCGAAACGCTGGCCGGCAGGCATGGGTGCACGCAACCACGACGGCTTGCGCCCCGCCGGCAGGGGCGCGGTACTGGCTGTAGCCTTGATGCCGTCCTTGATCGCCGTGATGCCCTGCGGCGTCACGTACTTCTGGCCACTGCGCGCGGCGCTCGGGACGACGGGAATTCCCTTGAAATCTGGCATGGTCAACTTGCCTGCGTGGTGGCGCATTGTACTCGGTCAGGCTGGCTGCGCCGTGTCCCGCGCCGCGCGGGCCTTCGGGCAATGGTTTGCCGGGGCGTCACGCGGCATGGACGCCGCGTGCGAGCCCCCAGGGAAGGGTTCACGGCGTCCCCGGCAAGCCATTGCCCGAAGGCAAAGGCGGCGCGTGCTACCGGCGCGCAAACATCCCTTCGCAGCCAATCCGCAGCGGATTCAGCCGCGGCGCCGCTTCAGCAGTTCGTCGAGGTACGCCAGCCGCTCCGGCGTGCCGATGTCGAGCCAGGTGCCCGGATGCAGTTCGCCGCTGACACGCCCGCCCCGGGCCGCGGCGCGCAGCAAGGGCGCGAGCTTGAAGATGCCGTCGCGACAGCCGTCGAACAGTTCCGCCCGGTAGATACCCACGCCGGAGAACGTCAGGCGCTCGCCGGCGGTCTCGACGATGCGCCCGCGCTCCAGCACGAAATCGCCCTGCTCGTTGTGGGCGGGGTTCGGCACGAGCACGAGATGCGCGAGATCGTTCGGCGCCAGCCGCTCGCGCAGCCTCGCCCAGTCGATGTCGGTCCAGACGTCGCCGTTGAGCACCAGGAACGGGCCCGCGCCGAGCAGCGGCAGCGCGCGGAAGATGCCGCCACCGGTCTCGAGCGGCTCCGGGCCTTCGTCGCTGTAGTGCAGTCGCACGCCATGGCGGCCGCCGTCGCCGAGCGCCGTGCGGATCTGCTCGCCGAGCCAGGAGAGATTGACGATGACGTCGCCGAACCCCGCCTTCTGCAGCGCCCGCAGGTGATGCACGATCAGCGGCGCGCCACCCGCCTCGAGCAGCGGCTTCGGTCTCGCGAGCGTCAGCGGGCGCATGCGCTCGCCACGGCCCGCGGCGAGGATCATCGCCCTCACGCGCGAGCCGCCCCGAGGCTTGCCTGCACGGCTGGCAACACGCGCTCGGAGACGAGCGCGCCGAGCGCGGCGAACTCCGTGTGGCGCGAACAGGCCTGCACGACGTATCCGAGCGTGCGCGGCACGTCGGGCAGGTAGCCTGGCTTGCCGTCGCGATGCCACAGCCGTGCAAAGATACCGCTCGCCTTGAGGTGGCGCTGGATGCCCATCAGGTCGAACCAGCGCAGGAACTGCGCGTCGTCGTCACCCGCCGGCAGGCCGGCCGCCAATGCCTGGCGGCGGAAGTCCAGCGCCCAGCGCACCACCTGCTCCTGCGGCCACGCCACGTAGCAATCGCGCAGCAGCGAGACGAGGTCGTAGGTGAGCGCGCCGTGCACCGCGTCCTGGAAGTCGAGGATGCCCGGGTTGTCGTCCGGGCAAACCATCAGGTTGCGCGAATGATAGTCGCGGTGGACGAACACCTGCGGCTGCTCGAGGGCATTCGCCACCAGCGCGTCGAACGCCGTCGCGAGCGCCGCCGATTCCGCCGGCGACAATTCGAGCGACAGGTGGCGCCCGATCAGCCAGTCGGTGAACAGGCTCATCTCGAAGCGCAACAGGCGCTCGTCGTACGGCGGCAGATTCCGCGCGTGCTCGGCACCGCCCGCCTGGATGCGCACCAGCGCACGGATCGCATCGGCGTACAGTGCCTCGGCGCGGCCGGGGTCGGTCGCAAGGCCGGCAAGGTAGGTGAGCGAACCCAGGTCGGTCAGCAGCAGGAAACCGTCGTCGGCATTGCGCGCCAGCACCCGCGGAGCGTTCACCCCGATCCCGGCCAGCATCCCGGCGACCTTGAGGTACGGCTCCACGTCCTCCTTGTCGGGCGGGGCGTCCATCGCGATCACCGTCTCACGGTCGCGACCGGCCACCCGGAAATAACGACGGAAGCTGGCGTCGGCAGACGCCGGGGCCAGCTGCACCTCGTGCCAGCCCAGCCCCTGCTCGAGCCAGTGGCGCAACAGGTCGAGCCGGGGGTCTTCTCGGCAGGTCTCGGACACGGAAGCCTCGGAAACTCGGATGGCGAATCGCGTGGCAATTATAATCGCAGCGATGAAGCCGTCCGACCGAATCACGGGCCGCCCGCGACGGCTCGTCGCTGCGATCGCCGCCTGCCTGGCGGCGCACGCTGCGCCGGCGGAAGACCTCGCCTGCCGCGTCACGACTGAGGTCGACCCGCGGCTCGAGGAACTGCTCGCGGCCGACCCGAACGATCCCCGCATCGACATCACCAGCGACCACGGCGAGCTGGGCCGCGCCGGCGATGCAAGCCTCTCCGGCAACGTGCGCATCCGCATGGGCCAGCGCCTGCTCACGGCCGACAGGGCCGAGATCGACGCCGAGCAGCGCAGCGTGCGCCTCGAAGGCACGGTCGAATACCTCGATCCCACGCTGCACGTGCGCGGCGAGGGCGGCAATTTCGCCGGCGGCGCGGGCCAGTTCGAGGGTGCCCAGTTCGAACTCAAGGATCGCGGCGTGCGTGGCGCCGCACGCGACGTCAGGTTGCGCGACGAGTCGGTGATCGATCTCGAGGGCGTCCGCTACACCGCCTGCCCTCCAGGCAACGACGACTGGAAGCTGCGCGCGGAACGCATCTCGATCGACCAGGAGACGCGCGTCGGCACCGGCCGCGACGTCAAGCTGGAGTTCAAGGGGGCAACCATCCTCTACTCCCCGTGGATCACGTTCCCGGTCGGCGACGCGCGCAAGTCGGGGTTGCTGTTCCCCACGATCGGCAGCAGCAGCCGGACGGGCACGCAGGTCGCGGTACCTTACTACTGGAACATCGCGCCCAACTACGACGCCACGCTCACCACGCGCTATTTCTCGTCGCGCGGCCTGCGGCTCGACCCGGAGTTCCGCTACCTCACGCAACGCAGCACAGGCGTCTTCAACGCCCAGTACCTGCACAACGACCTCGAGGACGACGGCTCGCGCAGCCTGCTCGACCTGAAGCACGTCACGCACCTGCAGCCGACCACGCGCCTGCGGGTGGACGCCGCCCATGCGAGCGACGAGCAGTACTTCGAGGACTTCGGCGTCGGTTTCGAGGGCACCAGCGTCACGTTCCTCGACCGTCTCGCAGAGGCACGCCACGACACGACGCATTGGTCGCTCGTGGGCCGGGTCCAGGACTACCAGATCCTCGATCCCGACCTCGCCGATGACGAGCAGCCCTACTCCATCCTGCCGCAGGTGACGGCGATCGGCCGCTGGCGTGATTTCGCACCCGGGCTCAGCGCCACGGTGCGCGGCGAGGCGGCGAACTTCGATCGCGACACGGGCGTGACGGGCGTGCGCATGGACGTCGAGCCGGCGCTCGAGTGGCGTGTCGACTCGCGTGCCGCGTACGTTGCCGCGAATGCCGCGTGGCGCGCCACGTCGTATTCCCTGTCGCACGCGGCTCCCGGTGTCGACGAATCGCCGCTGCGCACCGTGCCCACGCTGAGCCTCGATTCCGGGTTCGTGCTCGAGCGCATCGCGGGCTCGAAGGATGACCGGCTGCAGACGCTCGAGCCGCGGGCTCTCTTCCTTTACGTGCCCTATCGCGACCAGGATGAACTGCCGGTATTCGACAGCGGGCTGCCCGATCTCAACCTCGTGCAGCTGTTCCGCACCAATCGCTACGTCGGCGCCGACCGCGTGGGCGACGCCAACCAGCTGAGCATCGGCGTCACCAGCCGGCTGCTCGATGCGGAGGGCGGCCGGCAGTACCTCAGCGCGACGCTCGGCCAGGCGATCTATTTCGAGGATCCGCGCGTGCGCCTGCCCGACGAGCCGCAGCGCGACCTCAGCACCTCCGACCTGGTCGCGGAACTCGAGCTGTCGGCATTCAAGAACTGGAACGCACGGCTCGGCTACCAGTGGAACCCGGACCTCGCCGAGAGCGAGCGGTCGGAGTTCTACCTGCAGTACCGGCCGGCCTCCGACCGGGTCGTGAACGCCGGCTACCGCTTCCGCCGCGACTTGCTCGAGCAGTTCGACGTCTCCGCGGCGTGGCCGATTGGCGAGCGGTGGCGCGCCTACGGCCGCTGGGTGTACTCGCTCGACGAGGAGAAGACGCTCGACCAGTTTGCCGGCTTCGAGTATTCGTCCTGCTGCTGGGCGGTGCGCGTCGTCACGCGCCGGTTCGTCAGCAGCCGCACCGGCGACTCCGACACCTCGATCGGCCTGCAGCTGGAACTGAAGGGGCTGTCCAGTGTCGGAGTGGACAGCGAAGCTTTCCTGCGCGATGCGATTCGTGGATACTCCGCGCTCCCGCCCGAGGCCCGTCCCTGATATGTCATTGATCTACAAAGGATTGCTTCTGGCCTGTGTGCTGCTCGCAGGCGCCTTCACGCAGGCCCGGGGCGCCGAGCTCAGCACGCGCGGGACGCTGCTCGACCGGGTGGCCGCCGTGGTCAACGACGGCATCGTCCTCGTGAGCGACCTCGACCGGCAGCAGCAACTCATCTCCGACCGCTTGCAGCAGGCCGGGCAGCAGCTGCCGCCGAGCAACATCCTGCGCCAGCAGGTGCTCGAGCGGCTGATCATGCAGGAGATCCAGATGCAGCGCGCCGAGCGCCTCGGCCTCAAGGTCTCCGACGAAATGGTGAACCAGGCGCTGGCTGAAGTGGCGACGCGCAATGGCATCCAGTTCAGTGACCTGCCCGATGCGCTCGAGAAGCAGGGTGTCGACTACCGCGCCTACCGCGAAGAGGTGCGTCGCGAGATGGCCCTCAACGGCCTGCGCCAGCGCGACGTCTACTCACGCATCTACGTGTCGCCGCGTGAGGTCGAGCAGTGCTTCGCCAAGCGCAAGACCTCGCCGGGTGACGACGTCGAGTACGACCTCGCGCACATCCTGGTGGCGGTGCCCGCCTCCGCCACGCCCGAGCAGGCCGAGGAGCGCGTGGCGCGCGCGCAGGGCGTGTACGAACGCGCCCGCCGCGGCGAGGACTTCGCACAGCTCGCCATCTCCTACTCCGACGCCGGCACGGCGCTCGAGGGCGGCGCGCTCGGCTGGCGCAAGGGCAGCCAGCTGCCGTCGTTCGCGGCGGACGTCATTCCGCGCCTCAATCCGGGCGAAGTGACCGAACCGCTCCGTACGCCGAGCGGCCTGCACATCTTCAAGCTCGTCGAGAGCCGCGGCGCCACGGGCTCGACGCTCGTCTCGCAGGTGCACGCGCGCCACATCCTGCTCGAGACCAATGCCGTCGAGGACGACGACGCCATTCGCCAGAAGCTCACCCAGTTCCGTGACCGCATCCTGAAAGGCGAGAGCTTCGAGGCGATCGCGTCGGTCAACTCGGCTGATCCGGGCTCGGCCGCCAAGGGCGGTGACCTCGGCTGGGTCGGCCCGGGCACGTTCGTGCCGGTGTTCGAGCAGCAGCTCGACCTGCTCGCGGAGAACGACATCAGCCAGCCGTTCAAGACGCAGTTCGGCTGGCACATCGTGCAGCTGCTCGGCCGTCGCACCTACGACGCGACCGACGACGTGATCCGCAATCGCTGCGTGGCGCAGCTGCGCGAATCGAAGGCCGATGAAGAGACCGAGATCTGGATGCGCCGCCTGCGCGACGAGGCGTTCGTCGAATATCGCCTGTGAGCGCGGGCGCCGCCACGCCGACCATCGCAGTCACCACCGGTGAGCCGGCAGGGGTCGGCCCCGAGCTGGCCGCCGCGCTGCTCCACGGCCACGAGCTCGGCGCGCGCATCGTCCTGATCGGCGATCGCACGCTGCTCGCGCAACGCGGCGGCCGCCCCATCCCCGAGTCGAACCTCCTGCACGTGCCGCTCGCGGCACCGAGCGTGGCCGGGCAGCTCGATACCGCCAACGCGCGCTACGTGCTCGACCTGCTCGATGCAGCCGTGGACGGCTGCGCGGCCGGCCGCTTCGACGCGATGGTCACCGCCCCCGTGCACAAGGGCGTCATCAACGATGCCGGCGTGCCGTTCACCGGCCACACCGAATACCTCGCCGACCGTACCGGCGCCCGCCTGCCGGTCATGATGCTGGTGGGCGGCGGCCTGCGCGTGGCGCTGGCCACCACGCACCTGCCGCTGGCCGCGGTGAGCACGGCCATCACGGCCGAGCGCCTCGCCGACGTACTGACGATCCTCGATGCCGACCTGAAGGCGAGGTTCGGCATCGCCGCGCCGCGCATCCTCGTCTGCGGGCTCAATCCACACGCCGGCGAGGGCGGCCACCTCGGCCGCGAGGAACTCGACGTGATCGAGCCCGTGCTGCACCGCCTGCGCGCCGCGGGGCTGCAGCTCACCGGGCCGGTGCCGGCCGACACTGCGTTCCTGCCCGAGCGCCTCGCGGGCCACGATGCGGTGCTGGCCATGTACCACGACCAGGGGCTGCCCGTGCTCAAGCGCGCTGCATTCGGCGAGGGCGTGAACGTGACGCTCGGGCTGCCGCTCGTGCGTACGTCCGTGGACCACGGCACCGCACTCGATCTCGCAGGCACCGGCCGCGCGGACCCGGGCAGCCTCGTCGCCGCGACGCGCCTGGCCGTCGAACTCTGCGCGCGGCCTCGACCTTGAACCGCGCCAAGAAACGCTTCGGCCAGCATTTCCTCCACGACCCGGGGACGATCGACCGCATCCTGCGCGCCATCGCACCGCAACCCGGCGACCGCCTGGTGGAGATCGGCCCGGGACGTGGAGCGATCACCGTGCCACTGCTCGATGCGGCCCGGACTCTCGACGTGGTCGAGATCGACCGCGACGTGATCCCGGAGCTCGAACGGCGCTGCAGCGGTCACGGTGAGCTGCGCATCCATCACGCCGACGCGCTCGAGTTCGACTTCCGCGCCCTGCGCGGCGACGGCCCGCGCCTGCGGCTCGTCGGCAACCTGCCCTACAACGTCTCCACGCCGTTGCTGTTCCATTTCCTCGGGCAACTCGACGCGGTCGCCGACATGCATTTCATGTTGCAGAAGGAAGTGGTCACCCGCATGGCGGCACGGCCGGGCGGCAAGGAGTATGGCCGGCTCACCGTGATGCTGGCGCCGTGGGTGCGCGTCGAGCCGCTGTTCGACATCGGCACCGGGGCGTTTTCGCCGCCGCCCAGGGTCGTGTCGACATTCTTCGCCTTGCGCGCCCACGAGCAGCCGCCGTTCGACCTGGGGGACAGGAGTGCTTACGCGCGAGTCGTCGCATCGGCCTTCACCCAGCGGCGCAAGACCCTCCGCAACTCGCTCGGCGGCCTGCTGAACCAGGCACAGATCACGGCTGCGGGCGTGGATCCCTCGGCCCGCCCCGAGACCCTGCCGCCGGCGCAGTTCGCTGCCCTCGCCCGCGAACTGGTCGCGTCGGGAGCCCATGATTGGTCGCAGGGGAACGGCGACCTATAATCGACGCCACAGCCGCCCCTGGCGCCTGCAGGAGACCACGATGCGCGACTACAAGAAGATCCTGCTTTGCCTCGACCTGACCGACGACAGCGAGACGATCGCCGGGCGCGCCAGGGCGCTGGCCGCAACGTTCGGCGCCGAGCTCACGCTGCTGCACGTCGTCGAGTACGTGCCCGTGGAGCCGATGGGCGAGGCACTGCTGCCGGCGGTGCAGATCGAGGGCGAACTGGCGGAGCGTGCCCGCGTGCGCATCGGGGAGCTCGCTGCGAAGCTCGGGCTCGAGCACTGCGAGCAGCTGGTGCACACCGGCAACATCAAGACCGAGGTGGTCCGCATCGCGCAGACGCGCGCCACCGACCTGATCGTGATCGGCAGCCGCGAGCGGCACGGTGTCTCGATCCTGTTCAACTTCACCGAGGACACGGTGCTGCACGCCGCGCCATGCGACGTCCTCGCCGTCCGCCTGCACAAGGAGTGAGCGCCCTCCGCGGCGACGGCATGAGCAGCACCGACTATCAAATTCGCGTCGACGTCGTCACGAATTTCGTCGAGGACCAGTCGAATCCCGGCGACGGCCGCTTCGTCTTCACCTACACCATCACCATCCGCAATGAGGGCAAGGTGCCGGCGCGCCTGCTCTCGCGGCACTGGATCATCACCGACGCGAACGGCAAGGTGCAGGAGGTCGTGGGCGACGGCGTGGTGGGCGAACAGCCGCACCTGCAGCCCGGCGAGGGCTTCCGCTATTCGAGCGGCGCGATCCTCGAGACGCCCGTGGGCGCCATGCAGGGCAAGTACCGCATGGTGGCGGACGACGGCGAGCACTTCGACGCGCCGATCGCCCCGTTCCGGCTCGCGGTGCCCGGCCTGCTGCACTGAACCGATGGCGACGTACGCGATCGGCGACGTCCAGGGCTGCTGCGACGAACTCGAGACCCTGCTCCGTACACTTGCCTTCGACCCGGCGCGCGATCGCGTCTGGTTGGTGGGCGACCTGGTGAACCGCGGCCCGCGCTCGCTCGACGTGCTGCGCCTCGTGCAGCGCCTCGGCGACGCTGCGGTCACCGTGCTCGGCAACCACGACCTGCACCTGCTCGCCATCGCGCGGGGCGCCGCGCACCTGCGCCCGGCGGACCACACGCTCTTGCCGGTCCTCGAGGCCCCGGATCGCGACACCCTGCTCGACTGGCTGCAGTCGCGGCCGGTGCTGCACCACGATCCCGCGCTCGGCGTCACGATGGTCCACGCGGGGCTGCCGCCTCAGTGGGACATCCCGCTCGCACGTCGCTGCGCGACTGAACTCGAAGCGGCGCTGCGCAGCGAGTACAGCGGCGGCCTGTTCGCGGACATGTACGGCAACCAGCCGGACCTCTGGGACGACGAACTCGAGGGCACGGATCGCCTGCGGTTCATCACCAACGCCCTCACGCGCCTGCGCGTGTGCGACAGGTCCGGTCGCCTGCTGCTCAAGTTCAAGGGCCCACCGGCGAACATGCCGGCCGCCGCGATTCCGTGGTTCCAGGTACCGGGTCGCCGCTCGGCCGGATCGCGCATCGTGTGCGGCCACTGGTCCGCACTCGGCTACCACGACGGCGATGGCGTGCTGGCACTCGACACGGGTTGCGTGTGGGGTGGCCGACTGACCGCCCAGCGGCTCGATGCCCCGGCTGCGCCGGTCGCAGTGCCGAGCACGCTGCCCGCGATGTTCAGCGGCTCATGATGCGGCGGTAGATCGGCGCAATCGCGGAGCCGAGCAGGCGCACGGCGAAGTTGATCATCCGGGCGTCGAGCCCGACGCGCCAGTGCACCCGGTCGCCATGCACGGCCTTCCACACCGTCGCCGCCACGCGTTGCGGGGGAACCTTCACGCCGAGACGGTCGATCGAGGCCGGCTTCACCTTGGCATCGAACACCATGCCGGTCTGCACGTAGGCGACATAGATCGCCGACACCTGGATGCCGTGCTCGCGGTACTCGATGTTGAGCGCCTCGGTGAGGCCGCGCACGAAGAACTTGGTGGCACTGTAGGCGGCGTGCTGTGGCGACCCGTACTCGGCCGACGTGGAAGCCATCGCCACCACGTGGGCACCGGGCGTCTGCCGCAGGTAGCCGAACGCCGCGTCGATCGTGTGGATCACGCCCTTCACATTCACGTCGACGAGCAGGTCCTTCTGTGCGGGCGTGATCGTTTCGTCCGGCCCCATGAACAGCACGCCGGCGTTGGCGAAAAGCGCGTCGAGCCGGCCGCCCGTACGCGCCGCGAAGTCGTGCAGCGCAGCTGCGATCGCGGCGCGGTCGCGCACGTCGGCCGGGTGCAGGCTGATCCGCTCGGCCCCGAGCTCGCGCTGCAGCCCGGCGAGGGCCGCCTCGTTCACGTCGGAAGCACCGACGAACCAGCCATTGCGCGCGAACAGCCGGGCTGTCTCGGCGCCGATGCCCGCCGCGGCGCCGGTGATGAAGATCGCCTTTTGCCCCGTCATGGCGCGGGCACGGGCTCCAGCACCTCCACGATCATGCGCACGGCACCGAGCGAGACCTGCCGCGGCACGCAATGGACCTGCCCGGCGACGACCGTTGCGCCGAACTTGCCGAACACGTCGTTGCGCACCAGTTGCTCCATGAGCTCGCAATCACCGTCCTGCAGGTCGTCGAGCGTCGTGCGGCCGCTCGCGAATTCCACGCGCTTCACGCGCGCCGGGAACTGCGCGGTGGCCTCGGTCACCGGGTCGGGCTTGCCCGTGGCCCGCGCCGCGAGTTGCCGCTTCGACGCTTCGCCCGCGAGCTGCTGGAGCAGTTCGGGCGTGGCCTCGGCCGGGAATGCAGCGACGATCTCGACGCCGGGGAACAGCTCCGGCCCCTGCGCCTCCATGCAGCCGCGCGACCTCACCTTGAACCCGGGCTTGGCGCCTAGCTGCCGCAGGATCCAGCGGACCTTGTCGCGCAGGCCGTCGCACGAGTAGTAGCTGGTGAGCGGCATGTAGGAGAAGTTCACCTTGCGTTCCACCCACACCGCGCTCACGGTCGCAGCGGCCTCCGGCGCCGGTGCATCCACCTGAGCCACAGCCGCGAGCGGCAGCGCGCACAGTGCCGCCACGACCCAACCAGCCTGCCAAGAGCGCCTCATCACACACCCTCCTGCCCCGTCCCGGGGACTCGCGTCTATACTGCCACACGTCCCGAACCGCCGGCCTGCGCGCCATGCTCGACCTGGAATTCACCACCTGCGGACGACGCTGGCAGGCCGATGCGTCTGCGCCGGTGGACCTGGCCATCACGCTGCAGTTCCCGGGCCCCCAGCCGCGGTTTTTCGCGGACGCTCCGGCCAGCGCAGCGCCGTTGCGCGCCGGCAGCTTCATCGGCACGGTCGCAAGTGGCGCGAGCTGCAATTGCGGCATCTATACCCTGTCCCCGCACTGCCACGGCACGCACACGGAGTGCGTCGGCCATGTGACCGACAACGCGCCCGCGCTGGCCGGGTTGACACCCGCGCCGCCCGCCCTTGCCGTACTGGTGAGCGTACGACCCGAGCCGCTCGGCGAGGCAGCCGCCGGGCCTGCGGGCCCGCGGGACGCAGCCGACCCCGTGATCACCCGGGCCCTGCTGGCAACGGCCGCCGCGCGCTGGATCCGCGACCCATGGACCGCGCTTGTCGTGCGCACGCTGCCGAACGACCCCGGCAAGCGCCACCTGCTGTACGAAGGGCCTTGTCCGGCGCCGTACTTCACTGCCGACGCAATGCACTGGATCGTCGAGCGCGGCGTGACCTCCCTGGTGGTCGACCTGCCGAGCCTCGATCGCGCCGATGACGGCGGTTCACTCACAGCCCACCGCTTGTATTGGGGACTGCCACCGAACGTACTCGACGCGCACCAGGCCCAGCGCGGGCGGGCGCTGGTGACGGAACTCGCCTACGTCCCCGACACTTCACCCGACGGCCTGTACCTGCTCGACCTGCAGGTACCCGCGTTCGCCACGGACGCCGCACCGAGCCGTCCCGTGCTGTATCCGGTCAGGGAGGTTGCGCCGTGAGACTCGACCGCGACCACGCGCGAGCGCTCGACGCCGCCGATGCCCTGCACGCCTGGCGCGATCGCTTCGTGCTGCCGCACGACGACGCGGGCCGCGAACTCGTCTACCTCTGTGGCCACTCGCTCGGCGCACAGCCCGCGATCGCGGCGGACTACGTCGAGGAGATCATGCGCGACTGGCGCCGGCTCGGTGTGGACGGCTTTTTCGAGGGCCGCCACCGCTGGCTCGACTATCACGAGCGCGCGCTGCCGGCGCTGGCCGCGCTGGTGGGTGCGCAGCCGCAGGAAGTGACGGTCATGAACTCGCTCACCGTCAACCTGCACTTGCTGCTCGCGAGCTTCTATCGCCCCGCCGGCACGCGCACGGCGCTGCTCATCGAGCGGTCGGCGTTCCCTTCGGACCGCTACGCCGCCGAGTCGCAGGTGCGTTTCCACGGGCTCGACCCGGCGCGCGACCTGATCGAGATCGCGCCGCGCGCAGGCGAGCACTGTCTCCGCACCGAGGACATCCTCGCCGCCATCGAGCGGGACGGTCCGCGCATCGCCACGATCCTGCTGCCCGGCGTGCAGTACTTGACGGGTCAGCGCCTCGACGTCCGCTCCGTCACTGAGGCCGGCAGGCGCGCCGGGTGCACGGTCGGCTGGGACCTCGCGCACGCCGTCGGCAACGTGCCACTCGAACTGCACGACGACGGTGTCGACTTCGCGGTCTGGTGCCACTACAAGTTCGTGAACGGCGGGCCCGGCGCCGCCGGCGGCGCATTCGTGCACGCCCGTCACGCCGCACGGCCCGACCTGCCGCGCCTGGCCGGCTGGTGGGGTCACGACAAGGCGACTCGCTTCCGGATGGGCCCGGTCTTCGAGCCCATCCCGGGCGCCGACGGTTGGCAGGTCAGCACACCCTCGTTGCTTGCGCTCGCGCCGGTAGTGGCGTCGCTCGAGCACTTCGCAGCGGTGGGACTCCCGGCGCTGCGCGCCAAGTCGACGAGGCTGACGCGCTACATGGAGTCACTGATCGACGCGCGACTGGCGGGCCGCGTGACGGTGCTCACACCGCGCGCGCCAGACCAGCGCGGGGCCGCCCTGTCGCTGCGCCTCGAGCGCGAGCGCGACGCCGCGCGCGCAGCCTTCGAGGGCCTGCTCGGGCGCGGCATCGTGCCTGACTGGCGTGAACCGGGCATCGTTCGCGCCGCACCCGTCCCGTTCTACAACACCTACGAGGACGCCTGGCGGTTGGTGGACGCACTGCATTCCGAGCTGGGTGCCTGATGAGCATGCCGCAGGCGTCCGGGCCCCGAGGTGGCGGGCTCGCGCTGCGGGTGCCGCCGGTCGCGCTGTTCCTGATCTTCGGGCTGCTGATGTGGGCGTTCAGTGCGTGGCTGCCTGCGTGGCGAGTCACGCTCCCCGGCCGCACGGTGTTCGCCATTCTCCTGCTGCTCGCGGCAGGAACCATCGGTATCGCCGGCGTGCGCGCTTTCGGTCGCGCGCGCACGACCGTCGATCCGCTGCGGCCGGAGAAGGCTTCCATGCTGGTCACCACGGGCATCTACCGCAAGACGCGCAATCCGATGTACGTCGCACTCGCGATGGCCCTGCTCGCATGGGCAGTCTGGCTGGCACACCCGCTCGCACCACTCGGGTTGGCCGCTTTCGTGGCCTGGATGAACCGCTACCAGATCGCACCCGAAGAGCAAGCGTTGCGGAGCTTGTTCGGCAGGGAGTTCGAACGCTACTGCAGCGAGGTGCGGCGATGGTTGTGAAGCGCCGCCGGGCCGACCCGCTTCAACTTCAGGAAGCTGTAGGCGTGCGCGTGGCGCTCGTCGGCCGGACGATCCTCGCGCGCCACCTCCTCCCACTCGGCCGCATCGAGCGGCGGGAATAACGTGTCGGCCTCGACCGAAGCGTGCACGCGGGTGAGGTGGATGACGTCCGCGTATTGCAGCGCCTGGCGGTAGATCTCGGCCCCACCGATCACGCAGGTCTCCGGGGCATCTGCGGCCGCCCGCAGGGCCGCCTCGAGCGATTCGAACACCTCGACCCCGGCAAGCGCGAAACCCGGCTGGCGCGACACCACGAGGCTGCGCCGCCCCGGCAGCGGCCGGCCGATCGAGTCCCAGGTCTTGCGGCCCATCACGATGGGCTTGCCCATGGTGAGCGCCTTGAAGCGCTTCAGGTCTTCCGGCAGGTGCCAGGGCAGCCCGCCGTCGCGGCCGATGCCGCCGTGCTCATCGGCCGCAACGATGATCGAGACCGACCTCACCTGCGGGCTTTGGTGCGCGTCTTGCTGCGGACGGGGGCGGCCTTTTTCTTCGCCGCCTTGCGACTCGCCTTCTTCTTGCGCTGCTTGTCGAGCGGCACCGGGTCGAGCATCGTGCCGCGGCACTTGGCGGCGCCGCAGCGGCAGGCGTAGTTGGCGAGTTCGTCCGGGTCGTCGGAGCTCTCCCAAGTGAGGCCATACTCGTAACCGAGTTCTTCGCCCTGCGCGATGTCGCGCAGCGCCTCGATGAACACGCGGCCACCCTCGATCACAGTCTCGCAGTTGGGGTCGCAGGAGTGGTTGATGTAGCGCGCGTCGTTGCCGTCGACGCCGGCGTCGATCACCAACCTGCTGCTCACGACGAACAGGAAGGTGTGGCCGTCGTCCTGGCCTTTCTCCTCATAGCGGGCGTCGGCCTGCGCGTGCGAGATGCGCTCGCCGAGGTACTCCACGATGCGGGCGCCCTTCGTGATCTCGCGCGCCGCGTAGACGCCGTTGCCGTGGATCTTCGAGCGGCGCACCACGTACAGCGGCGCGTCGGAGCGCGCGGCGTGGCGCATGTGGGCGTGGTGGGGATGCTTGCGGGTCTGCTTGGCCTTTTTCATACGGCGATTGGAGCCTTGATGGCGGGATGTGACTGGTAGCCCGTGACCTCGAAGTCCTCGAAACGGTAGTCGAAGATCGAGTCCGGGCGGCGCTTCAGGGTGAGCGTGGGCAACGGCAGCGGCTCGCGCGCGAGCTGCAGGCGCGCCTGCTCGAGATGGTTGACGTACAGGTGGCAGTCGCCGCCCGTCCAGATGAACTCGCCCGGCCTGAGGTCGCACTGCTCGGCCATCATGTGCGTGAGCAGCGCGTAGGACGAGATGTTGAACGGCACGCCGAGGAAGATGTCGGCGCTGCGCTGGTAGAGCTGGCACGAGAGGCGACCGTCGGCCACGTAGAACTGGAACATCGCGTGGCACGGCGTGAGCGCCATCTGGCCGAGCTCACCCACGTTCCAGGCGTTGACGATGATGCGGCGCGAATGCGGGTCGCGGCGCAACAGGTCGATGGCCGCCGCGATCTGGTCGTGGGTGCGGCCGTCGGC
>Ga0105090_10000983_pt1 | contig 15011 bp, 14 predicted proteins | sample PPLLak3March2015_FD_79110 | JGI IMG/M metagenome (GOLD analysis project Ga0105090, IMG submission 79110) | Freshwater sediment microbial communities from Prairie Pothole Lake near Jamestown, North Dakota, USA - PPLs Lake P7 Core (1) Depth... | ecosystem: Environmental > Aquatic > Freshwater >... | reverse complement strand
CCGGCAAGCAGCCGGTGACGCTGCTGCCCGGCGGCTGCTTCTTCCACCATGCCGACAGCTTCGCGATGATGCGCGGCGGCCACCTGGACATCTGCGTGCTCGGCGCCTTCCAGGTGTCGGCCGGCGGCGACCTGGCCAACTGGCACACCGGCGCGCCCGATGCGATCCCGGCGGTGGGTGGGGCGATGGATCTGGCCATCGGTGCCAAGCGCACGCTGGTGATGATGGAACACTGCACCAAGGCCGGCGAGAGCAAGATCGTGCCGCGGTGCAGCTACCCGCTGACCGGCCTGGCCTGCGTCAGCCGCGTCTACACTGACTTGGCGGTGCTGGACATCACGCCGGCCGGCGTGCAGGTGCTGGACCTGTGCGACGGCCTGAGCGCCGCCGCGCTGCAGGCGCTGACCGCCGTGCCCCTGCTCTTCCCGGAGACCAAGCCATGAACGAAGCCTTCATCTGCGACGCGATCCGCACGCCCTTCGGCCGCTATGGAGGTGCGCTGTCCTCGGTGCGCACCGACGACCTGGGCGCCATCCCGATCCGCGCGCTGATGCAGCGCAACCCCCAGGTCGACTGGCAGGCGGTGGGCGACGTGCTCTACGGCTGCGCCAACCAGGCCGGCGAGGACAACCGCAACGTGGCGCGCATGGCCGCGCTGCTGGCCGGGCTGCCGACCGACGTGCCGGGCGCCACCATCAATCGCCTGTGCGGCTCGGGCCTGGACGCGGTGGGTTCGGCTGCACGCGCCATCCGCTGCGGAGAGCTGCAGCTGGCCATCGCCGGCGGCGTAGAAAGCATGAGCCGCGCGCCCTTCGTCATGCCCAAGGCCGAGAGCGCCTTCTCGCGCGCCAACGCCGTGTACGACACCACCATCGGCTGGCGTTTCGTCAACAAGCTGATGAAAGCGCAGTACGGCGTGGATTCGATGCCCGAGACCGCCGAGAACGTGGCCGAACAGTTCAAGATCGAGCGCGAGGCGCAGGACCGCATGGCGCTGGCCAGCCAGCTGAAGGCCGTGGCTGGGCAGAACAGCGGCTTCTTCGAACGCGAGATCACGCCGGTGAGCATCGCGCAGAAGAAGGGCGACCCGGTGCTCGTGGCCAAGGACGAACATCCGCGCGAAACCTCGATGGAAGCGCTGGCCAAGCTGAAGGGCGTGGTCAAGCCCGAGGGTACGGTGACGGCCGGCAATGCCAGCGGCGTCAACGACGGTGCCTGCGCGCTGTTGCTGGCCAGCGAAAGCGCCGCCGTACGCCATGGCCTGAAGCCGCGCGCCCGCGTAGTCGGCATGGCCACGGCCGGCGTGGCGCCGCGCATCATGGGCTTCGGCCCGGCGCCGGCGGTGCGCAAGGTGCTGGAGCTGACCGGGTTGAACCTCAAGCAGATGGACGTGATCGAGCTCAACGAGGCCTTTGCCGCGCAGGGCCTGGCCGTGCTGCGCGACCTGGGGCTGGCCGACGACGACCCGCGCGTCAACCCGAACGGCGGCGCCATCGCGCTAGGCCACCCTCTGGGCGCCAGCGGCGCGCGGCTGGCCACCACCGCGCTCAACCAGCTGGAGACTATCGGCGGCCGCTACGGCCTGTGCACGATGTGCATCGGCGTCGGGCAGGGCATCGCGCTGATGATCGAGCGGGTCTGAATATCATTTCGCGGGCGCCACACCAGAATCTCGGCGCTCCGGCCCCGCGACCTGCCCGAGCAGCATTCCGATGCCCGACACGCCACGCCGTACTTCCCTGCTCGTCGCTGTCTGCGCCTTGGCCCTGCTCGCCGGCTGCGGCAAGGAAGTGCCGAAACTGGCGCTGCCGCCGCTGGAGGTGAGCATCCTCACCGTCAAGCCGCGCAACATCGAGATCTCAGCCGAGTACATCGCGCAGACGCAGAGCTCGCAGGCGGTGAACATCCAGGCGCGCGTCACGGGCTTCCTGGACAAGCGCGTCTATACCGAGGGCTCGCTGGTCAAGGCCGGGCAGGTGCTGTTCCGCATGGACCAGAAGCCCTTCCAGGTGCAGCTGGATGCGGCCAACGCCGCGCTGCAGCGCAACCAGGCAGCGCTGACGGTGGCCACCGCCAACCTGAACCGCACCAAGCCGCTGGCGGCGAAAAACGCGCTGTCGCAGAAAGACCTGGACGACGCACAAGGCCAGTACGAGCAGGCGGCCGCGGCGGTGGAGCAGTCGAAGGCGCAGGTCGAATCGGCCAAGCTGGACCTGGGCTATACCGTCATCACCTCGCCGGTCACGGGGGTCAGCAGCTATGCGGCCGTGGCCGACGGCACCTACCTGAGCCCGCAGAACAGCCAGCTGACCACGGTGTCGGTGCTGACGCCGATATGGGTGAATTTCAGCCTGTCGGAGAACGAGTTCCTGCGCGTCCAGAACGACATCCGCGACGGGCGGTTGCAGCTGCCGCCGGACACGAACCTGACGGTGGAAATCGTGCAACCCGACGGCAGCGTCTTCCCGTTCAAGGGCAAGATCACCTTTGCCGACCCGTCGTACAACCCGCAGACCGGCACCTTCCTGATCCGCGCCACGGTGGACAACCCGAACGGCATGCTGCGACCCAACCAGTACGTGCGCGCGCGCCTCAAGGGCGGCGTGCGGCCGAACGCCATCCTGGTGCCGCAGCGCGCGGTGCAGCAGGGCGCCAAGGGCCATTTCGCCTGGGTGATCAACGCGCAGGGCCTGGCCGAGCAGCGGCCGCTGGTGGTGGGCGACTGGCACGGCGACAGCTGGTTCGTCAAGGAAGGCCTGGTGTCCGGCGACCAGCTGGTGGTGGACGGCGGGCAGCGCCTGTCGCCCGGCGCCCAGGCCGTCGTGGTGCAGGCCGACGGCGTGCCCAAGGCGGGCAGCGCGACGGCCTCGGCCGCCAGCGCCGCACGCTAGGCCGGCGCGCTGATGTTTTCGCGCTTCTTCATCGAGCGGCCGATCTTCGCGGCGGTGGTCGCGATCCTGCTGTGCCTGGCCGGCCTGGTGGCGATGACGCAGCTGCCGGTGCAGCAGTACCCGGCGATCACGCCGGTGCAGGTGACGGTGCAGGCCACCTACCCGGGCGCCGACAGCAAGACGCTGGCCGACAGCGTGGCCTCGCCGATCGAGGCGCAGATCAACGGCGTGGACAACATGCTCTACATGAGCAGCACCAGCTCGGCCACCGGCCAGCTGGTGCTGACCGTGTACTTCTCGCTCGACACCGACCCCGACATCGCCCAGGTGCAGGTGCAGAACCGCGTCAACCTGGCGCTGCCCGCGCTGCCCGAAGCGGTGCAGCAGCAGGGCGTGTCGGTGCAGAAGAAGAGCTCGTCGATCATGATGCTGGTGGCCGTCACCGGCAAGGACGGGCGCTACAGCGCCGACTACGTCGCCAACTACGCCAACGTCTACGTGCTCGACGCGCTCAAGCGCGTCAACGGCGCCGGCCAGGCGCAGATCATGGGCGTGCCCGACCAGGCGATGCGCATCTGGATGAACCCGGACCGCATGGCCTCGCTGGGCATCACCACCAGCGACATCGCCAATGCGGTGAATACGCAGAACGCGCTGTTCAGCGCCGGCCAGGTGGGCCAGCAGCCGAGCAGCGGCGAAGTGCAACTGACCTTCCCGGTGGTCACGCAGGGCCAGTTCACCGACCCGCGCCAGTACGAGCGCATCATCCTGCGCGCCAATCCCGACGGCAGCGCCATCGTGCGCCTGGGCGACGTGGCGCGCGCCGAAATCGGCCTGCGCCAGTACATCGTCGACAGCCGGTTGAACCGCGAGCCGGCGACCTTCATCGCCATCTACCAGCAGCCCGGCGCCAACGGCCTGGTGGTGTCGAACGCGGTGCGCAAGACGCTTCAGGAGATGAAGGCGCGGATGCCCGAAGGCCTGGAGACCACCATCGCGCTGGACACCAACGACTTCGTGCGCCTGTCGATCGAGGAAGTCATCAAGACGCTGGCCGAGGCACTGGTGCTGGTGGTGCTGGTGGTGTACCTGTTCCTGCAGAGCTTGCGCACCACGCTGATCTGCGCGTTGGCGATCATCGTCTCGCTGGTCGCCACCTTCAGCGGCATGCTGGCACTGGGCTTCTCGATCAACCTGCTGACGCTGTTCGGCCTGATCCTGGCCATCGGCATGGTGGTCGACGACGCCATCGTGGTGTGCGAGAACGTCGAGCGCAACATGGTGCAGCACCACCTGTCGCCGAAGGACGCGACCATCCGCTCGATGAGCGAGATCGGCAGCTCGCTGGTGGCGGTGGTGCTGGTGATGGCCTCGGTGTTCATCCCGGCGGCCTTCCTGCCCGGCACCACCGGACAGCTGTACAAGCAGTTCGCCATCACCATCGTCGTGTCGGTCATCATCTCGGGCTTCGTCGCGCTGACGCTGACGCCGGCGATGTGTGCGCTGCTGCTCAAGCACACGCCGCCGCCGACGCGCGGCTTCTTCGCCTGGTTCAACCGCCAGGTCGACCGCCTGACGCGAGGCTTCGGCCATGCGGTGGAATTCGTCATCAAGCGCATGGTGGTCGCCTTCGTGCTGCTGGGCGTGTTCCTGTACGCCATCTGGCACCTGTTCAGCATCCTGCCGACCAGCTTCGTGCCGCAGGAGGACCAGGGCTACGCGATGGCGGCGATCATCATGCCGCAGGCCGCCAGCCTGGAGCGCACGCAGGCCGTGGCCGAGCGCACCGACGCCATCCTGGCGAAGATCCCCGGCGTGGCCACGCGCTCGATGATCACTGGCTACAGCCTGGTCGATGCCGGCTTCAAGACCAACGCGGCCACCTTCTTCATCACCTTCAAGGACTTCAGGGAACGCTACGCCGACATCGCAACGGCCAGGCAGCAGAACGCGCGCGCCATCCTCACCGCCTTCTACGACGAGGCCAAGCACATCCGCGAGGCCGTCGTGTTGCCGATCGCGCCGCCGGCCATTCCCGGCATCGGCACCACCGGCGGCTTCGAATTCTGGATCCAGGACACCGCCGCCGGCTCGCCGGTGGAGCTGGGCAACCAGGTGCAGGCCTTCCTGGCCCAGGCGCGGCAGCGGCCCGAGCTGGCCGGGCTGAACAGCACCTTCAATGCCAACTCCCAGCAGCTGCGCGCCGATGTCGACCGCGAGAAGGCGATGCTGTTGCAGGTGCCGGTGCAGGACGTGTACAGCGCCATCCAGGCGCAGTTCGGCTCGCTCACCGCCAGCCAGTTCAGCCAGTACAGCCGCGTGTGGTGGGTGATCGTGCAGTCCGACGCGCCCTTCCGCCAGCAGCCCGGCGACCTGACCCTCCTGTACACCCGCTCCACCCAGGGCAAGATGGTTCCGCTGTCGGCCGTGGTCAGCACCAGCTGGACGGCGGGCCCGGACCTGCTGCCGCACTTCAACGGCTTCCCGGCAGCCAAGATCATCGGCAACCCGGCCGCCGGCTACAGCTCGGGCCAGGCGCTCGCGGCCATGGAAGCGCTGGCGCGAGAACTGCCACCCACCTACACCTTCGCCTGGTCGGGCCTGGCCTTCGAGGAAAAGCAGTCGGGCGGCACCTCGGCGCTGGCGTTCGTCTTCGGCCTGCTGATCGTCTTCCTGGTGCTGGCGGCGCAGTACGAGAGCTGGACGCTGCCCGGCGCGGTGATGACGGCCATTCCCTTCGGTGTGCTGGGCGCGCTGCTCGTCAACCACATCCGCGGGCTGGAGAACGATGTCTACTTCCAGATCGGCCTGCTTGTGCTGATCGGGCTGGGCGCGAAGAACGCGGTGCTGCGCGTGTCGGCGGCGGTGGACTTCCGCAAGCAGGGCCACAGCATCATGGAGGCCACACGCCTGGCCGGCGAGCAGCGCCTGCGGCCGATCATCATGACCTCGCTGGCCTTCGCGGTGGGCTGCCTGCCGCTGGCCATCGCGGTGGGGGCCGGCGCCAATGCGCGACACTCCATCGGCACCGGCATCATCGGCGGCATGATCGGCGAGACCACGCTGGCGATGCTGTACGTGCCACTGTTCTTCTACATCTTCGACCGCTGGGGCGAAGGCCGCAAGGCCAAGGCCGAAACCAAGGCACCAGCCAAGGCCAACCTGCACGCCACCGGCGGGGAGGCCTGAGATGCGGCGCCGCTCGCTCGCCATCTGCGCCATGCTGGCCCTGGCCGGCTGCACGCTGGGCCCGGACTACCAGCGCCCGGCCATCAAGTCGCCGGCCGCCTTCCAGTACGAGCCGAAGGACGCGGCCGCCACTGCCGACACGCTGTGGTGGAAGCAGTTTCAGGACCCGGTGCTGGACCAGTTGATCGACGAGGCGCTGAAGTACAACACCAACGTGCAGATCGCCGCGGCCAACGTCGAGCAGGCGGCAGCGCTGCTGACGCAGACGCGCTCGCAGCTCTTCCCGACCATCGGCTACGGCGCAGGCGCCCAGCGCGAGCGTGCACGCGAGCCGGCGTTCGCGGCGCTGATCCCGAACTACCCGAACCCGACCTCGGCCTACCAGGCTGCGCTGCAGGCCAGCTGGGAGGTCGACCTGTGGGGCCGCATCCGCCGGCAGTCCGAAAGCGCCCTTGCCAACGTGCTGGCCACCGACGAGGCGCGGCGCGGCGTGATCCTGTCGCTGGTGGCCCAGGTGGCCAACAGCTACCTGCAACTGCGTGGGCTGGACGCGCAACTCTACGTGGCGAAGAAGACGCTGCAGACCTACAAGGAGTCGGTGGATCTGTTCACGCTGCAGTTCCAGTACGGCCAAGTGTCGATGATGAACGTGGCCCAGGCGCAGTCGCAGTACGAGACGGCCGCGGCACAGATCCCGTTGATCGAATCGCAGATCGCGCAGACGCAGAGCTCGCTGGCGGTGCTGATCGGCCGCGACCCGGGGCCAATCTTGCGCGGCAAGTCGGTCTACGACCTGCTGCTGCCGCAGGTACCGCAAGGCGTGCCCTCGGCGCTGCTGGAGCGCCGCCCCGACCTGGCTCAGGCCGAACAGCAGCTGATCGCCGCCAACGCGCAGATCGGCGCGGCCAAGGCGCTGTACTTTCCGACCATCTCGCTGACCGGCACCTACGGCAATGCCAGTGCCGATCTGTCCAAGCTGTTCAGCGGGCCGGCCAGAGTGTGGAGCTACGCCGGTTCGGTGATCGGGCCGATCTTCAGCTTCGGCGCCATCAGTGGCCAGGTGGCGCAGGCCGAGGCCGCGCAGAACGCGGCGCTGCTGAACTACCAGCTGTCGATTCGCAACGCGTTCGCCGACGTCGACAACGCACTGATCGCGAACCAGAAGCTGCGCGAGCAGCTGGACGCACAGGTCAAGCTGGTGGCTGCGCTGCAGCAGTACAACGAGCTGGCGCGGCTGCAGTACGACGGCGGCTACACCAGCTACAGCACCGTGCTGCAGGCCGAACAGGCGCTGTTCCCAGCCGAGCTGAACCTGGCCTCGATCCGCGCGCAGCTGTTCGCGTCGTCGGTGAACGTCTACAAGGCCATGGGCGGCGGCTGGGTCAGCCAGGCCGACCGCATCACCGGCAGCGCGCCTCAGCCACCGCCGGCCAGCGCACTGCCGCCGCCGCTGTTCTGACTTTCGCCATGCCCAACGAGGCGAGCATGAGCCACCGTCGACCGGCGGGACTTGCCCTGAGCGTGCAGGCGCCGCCTTCGCCGGTGATGTCGCCGGCGAAGGCGGCGCCTGCCGAGGAGCGCCTGTACGGCGGCCTCTACTCCAAGGCATGCCACGATGTCCGTGGCCTGCGGGTGCGGCTCTTCGGCGATGTCATGACGGTGGGGCCATCCGGCAAGGCGGTGGGCGCGAAACCCTTCAGGTCGTCGACGAACGTGCCGTCGGGCATCGCGCTGCCGGCGGATTTCAAGATCGCCTGCGTCGGCGAGGTCAAGCTTGGCGATGGCCTGGTCTTCGTGCTGACGCACGATGCCAGCGGTCTGTTCGGCACGCTGCAAGGCGGGCAGAAATCGCTGGCATCGCTCGGCACTGGAGCGCAAGGGCTAAAAGCTGCGTCACAGCGACCCGAATCGAAGCGCCTTACCCGGCGCGCCGGTGTCGCATTCGATCAGCCCGCCGGAGCTGTTGCGCGACCCGAAGTTCAAGGCCCCCAACCCCAAGGCGCTGGGCCCGCTGGCCGGCGAGAAGTGGCTGAGCTCGCTCGCCGGGCCGGCGCCCGAGGTCAAAGCGCGGAATCTGGCCGGCACCGCGATGCAGCTGGCCAGCGTCTGCAAGCCGCACGACTGTGCCGGGCACAACACCGTGGTGCTGTACGACAGCGCGCGGCCGGCGGTCCATGGCAAGGTCTACCAAGCGGGCCGCAACACGCTGCTGGGCAACCCGGCGCCGGCAGCGGCCGCTGAACCGGACAAGCTCTTGCGGCAGGAGGGGCGCAGCGGCAGGTAAGACTCAGGCGCCTGCGCGCTGGCAGCTGACGCCCAGCTCCCTGCACACACCCAGGATGCGCTCGACAAGGGTCGAGCTGGTCGACGTGGCAATGACCGGGTGCGCGGTCGACACCATCAGCTGCGACAGGCTGTCGCCCAGCTGGCTGATCTGGATGCCGCCAATCTGCCGACCGTCGGTGAACTCCACCGATCGGCGCGAGTCGTCGGTCCTGGTTACGCGCACTTCGGTGTTCCTTCCGAGCCTCGACTTCACCGTATCGACGACCTTGGCCGGCGGCACCTCGATGATCACCGTGGCCACGTCGTAGGCCGCACCGCCGCCGCCGGCCGCCTGCGCCGACGACTGCTGCATCTGCTCGACCCGGCCGATGGCCTGGCGGGCCAGGAACACCCACTGCGCCACGGCCGCGCCGCTCAATCCCAACGAGACCGCGCCCACGCCGAACTGATGCCACAGCCTGTTCTCGCTTTCATGCGATTCCTCCCGCGCACAAGTTCGCCGTGGGCAGTGCCTCAACGGGTCCAGTGGTCGGTCTTCGACAGCAGCCCGGCATCGACCTTGAGCTGCAGCCGGCCATCGGTGCCAATAGACAGCTCCGCCGGGTAGCTCTTGCCGGCACGCGGTGAATACACGGTGCCAGCGCCCCAGCCACCGCCGGCAGCCTTGAAGCCGGCAAGGATCGGCAGGCCCAGGATCGGCCGCTCGCGTTGCGCCGCGTCGGCATTGTTGGCGTCGCGCACAGGCTTGCCGTCACGCAGCGGTTCCTTCAGCCAGACCACCTTGCCGGCGTAGACACTGCTGCCATCGGCCGCCTTCGCGGCCGTGACCTCGACCCTGGAGGCACCGTCGTCGGTGAGCCAGGTGCCGAGGATCGCGTCCGGCGGCGCGGCGCCGGACAAGGAGATCGCCAACGCCCATGCCGCTGCGATGCACCAGGGCCCCAGACGCGCTGCGCACGGCTTCGCCATGCCTTGCTCCCTGCTCGTTCTCCCGAATACAACCTTAGCGCATCTCCGGCTTGCCAAGCAACGACCCCGCTACGGCCAAGGAGAACTCGACAAGTCCTCGGGTGGCGATCGTCGTCGCCGGCCTGTCCGGGCCGCTGCTCGGCGCGTTGCTTCACGAGCACGGCACCGCCATCATCATCGTCGAGCAGCACAGCGCCGGTTGCGTTTCGGCCTGGGTGGACGGCGTGTTCTTGGGCCGCGGCCAGACCCAGGTGGCCCACGAGCTGGCCTATGCCAAGCGCGCGCGGCGTCGCGCAGTCGGACGACGCCTTCTGGGCTGAGCCGAAGAGTTGGCTGCCGCAGACACTGCCCTGGCACCTGATGACCGGCCCATCGATCGAGAAGAGCTTTGCGCCGATACCGCGCGGCTTGCCGGGGAACTGCGTCGGGCTGGCGCTGCGGGCCGCGCCCAGACCGGACAGTGAACCGGCTGCACCACCGGGCAGGCGTATTCGCGGCCGACCATCGCGCGGGCGCCGAAATAGGCGAGGCGCAGCCGATCAGGCAGCGCATCCAGATCCACCTGACCGGTCGCGTCGCAGGGCAAGACGACACCGCGGCCGGGGTGGAACAGCGAGGCGAAGCGCAACTGGTAGGCGGTATGCACGTGTTGTGCGCGAACCTGGGTCTGTGTGTCCATGACCATCTCCCACACCGCAACGCAACCCGGCCTGCGCTGCACGGCAAGAGGCCCCGGCGCTGCCGCCCTTGCCCCACGCTTGCGGGTGCTCGTACCCGACGCGCAGGCCGATCTTCGGCCGGATCCGCCGGGCCGGTTCATCGAGAAGCGGGACGATCCCGCGCCACATCGGCGGTGCGTGAGGCAGGTCACGGCGCGCTTATGATGAACATGTGAATCTGCTCGGCTGGCTACCTGGGGCCCAGCGCCCGATCCGGATGATCGACGACTCCAGGCGAGGCCGTTGACAACGCATGGACGTCTTCATCCTCATCGGCAACCCCAACACGCGCAAGGCTTCGCTGGTACGCAGCCTGACCGGCTGCTTCAACCGCAGCGTGCGCGACATCCTGCCGCTGGGAGGCAAGCAGCCGCTGCGGCTGTACGCGCGCGTCGGCTCGCTGCAGGACACCAAGTCCGGTCCGGAGGACTTCGTCGCCGAGGTGGCCCGTGCCCGCTGCAATGCGGTGCTGTGCTGTCTGGCGCCGACCGCCAACCCCGACCATGCCGAGCGCTACCCCGACCCACACGCCTATCTGGCGGCCTTCAAGGCGGCCGGCTGGCGCATCCGTGCCATCGCGGTGCTGGGCCAGAACGGCGGCGGCGTGCGCTCGCCGAACCTGATGCAGTTTGCGCAGGCGCCGATCGCGCCGATCAACCAGACGGCGCGTGCGGTGCGTGCGCATTTCGGCTGGGAGTAGCATCGATCATGGATCGTCGTGCTGCTGTGGTCGGCTTGGCGGCGTTCGGGCCGGTGCTTGCCACGCGGGTTCACGCCCAACCGGTGCGCAATGCGCGCATCGCTTGGGTGACGATTGCGCGCGCTGAACCGGATTCGCCGTTCTTGCAGGGCTTTCGTGGCAGGCTGCGCGAGCTGGGCTGGGTCGAGGGTCGCAACCTGACGCTCGATATCTGGGGTGGTGACGGCACGGCGGCACGCATGAAGGAACTGGTTTCTCTGGTCGTGGCCAGCAAGCCGGACGTGATCGTGGCCACTGGCGGCCCGACCGTGCGCTACTTTGCCGATGCCGACGCACCGCAACCGGTGGCCTTCACCAACAGTGCAGACGTGGTGCTCTCGGGACTGGTCAACAGCTGGGCGCGGCCCGGCGTCAACCGCACTGGCGTCTCCTTCTTCTCGCTGGAGCTGATGCCCAAGCGGATGGCGCTGATGAAGGAGTGCCTGCCGCACATGAAACAGGTGGCTACCGTCGGCTGGCCACCCCACGGGGGCGAGGGCCTGGAACTGGACGCCGCCAAGGCCGCCGCGGCCAAGCTGGGCCTGCAGCATCGCTACTACGGCGTGCACAACGCGGCCGAGGTCGACGCAGCGCTCGAAGCCATAGCGCAGACGAAGGCCGATGCCATCATGGTGTTCGCAGGCACCGTCGCGGCTGCACATGGCGAGCGCTTCGCCGCGTTCGCCCTGCGCACGCGCATACCGGCGGTCTCCGCCTGGGCGGCCTTCGCGGAAAGCGGCAACCTGATGAGCTATGGCCCGGTGCTGCGTGAGAGCTTCATCACCCTGGCCGGCATCGTCGATCGACTTCTGAATGGCGCCAAAGCCGCCGACACGCCGGTGGAACGACCCACCCGCATCGAGATGGTGCTGAACATGAAGACTGCGAATGCGCTGGGCCTGAAGGTGCCGCCAACCACCTTGCTGCAAGCCGACCGCCTGATCGAATGATCGGCGTGGGCCTGCCTCGCAGCGACGGCGCGCGGTTATATTGCATTCGCGCCAGGTGCCACCCTGACGAGGAAAGCGACGCTTGATCGACCTGCTGGACATCCGCTACGTGCGTCTTGGCACGCGCGACCTGGTCGCGGCGGACCACTTCGCCCGCGAGGTCGTGGGCCTGGAGCTGGCGCGGGTGGACGCCGGCGCGCGCTACTACCGCAGCGACGATCGCGACCACACAATGGTGTACTTCGAGGGCGATCCGGGCGACCACACCGCGGGCTTCGAGTTGCGCGACGGCGCCGCACTGCAGGCCGCCGCCGCGGCGCTGTCCGAACGGGGATTTCAGGTGCAGCAGGGCTCTGCCGACGCGCGCGAGCAGCGCCGCGTGCACGACTTCGTCAGCTTCCGCGACCCGACCGGCAACCGCATCGACCTGGTGGTGCGACCTCAGCACAGTGGGCGGCGCCACTTCCCGTCGCGCGATGCCGGCATCACCGGTTTCAGCCACATCGGCCTGTGCAGCACCGACGCGCCGCGTGACGAGGCCTTCTGGTGCGGCGTGCTCGGCGCGCGCGTCAGCGACCGCATCGGCGACGCGGCACTGCTGCGCATCGACCCGGTTCACCACAAGGTGGCGCTGTTTCCTACCACGCGCTCGGGCATCCAGCATGTCAACCACCAGGTGGCCAGCATCGACGACGTGATGCGCGGCTGGTACCTGCTGCGCGAAAAGGGCGTGAAGATCGTCTTCGGCCCGGGCCGGCACCCCACCTCGGGCGCTGTGTTCCTCTACTTCGAAGGGCCTGACGGCATGATCTTCGAATACTCCACCGGCGTTCGCACCATCTTGCCGGAGCAGGAGGCGGACTACCGCCCCCGGCAGTTCCCGGCAGTGCCTTCATCCTTCTGCATGTGGGGCTCGCTGCCCGACATCCCCGAATTCAGGAAAGCTGACGCATGAGCACCACAACGAACGGCGTGCTCGCCGGCAAGGCCAAACCGCGCGGCAACTATTCGCATGTCAGGCGCGCCGGACCCTTCCTGTTCACCGCCGGCATCAGCAGCCGGCGGCCAGACAACACCATCGCCGGCGCCGAGATCGACGCGATGGGCACGATGCGGCTGGACATCCGCGAGCAGACGCGCGTGGTACTGAGCAACATCCGCGACATCCTGGTCTCCGCCGGCGCCGGGCTGGAGGACGTGGTCGAGGTCAGCAGCTTCCTGGTGAACATGAACGACTTCGCCGGCTACAACGAGGTCTATGCCGAGTTCTTCGGCCCCGGCGGGCCGGCGCGCACCACGGTGGCGGTGCACCAGCTGCCGCATCCTCAACTGCTGATCGAGATCAAGTGCGTGGCCTACAAGCCCTGAGCTGACCATGCCCGAATTCCGCTACGGCCGCCCCTTCAATTTCCAGCGCTGGCTCGACGAGCATGGCCACCTGCTCAAGCCGCCGGTGGGCAACCAGCAGATCTGGGCCGATGCCGACTTCATGGTCACGGTGGTCGGCGGACCCAACGCGCGCAGCGATTTCCACGACGACCCGTTGGAAGAATTCTTCTGGCAGTTCAAGGGCAACGCCCATCTGCTGGTGTGGGACCGCGGCCGCTACGAGCGGGTGCATCTGAAGGAAGGCGACATCTTCCTGATGAGCCCGCACATGCTGCATTCGCCTCAGCGGCCCGAAGCCGACAGCCGCTGCCTGGTGATCGAACGCCAGCGCCCGCTGGGTCTGACCGACGCCTTCCAGTGGCATTGCGCAGGTTGCGGTGGTCTGGTCCGGCGCATCGAGGTGCAGCTGGGCGACATCGTCGCCGACCTGCCTGCCACCTACCAACGCTTCTACGACTCGAGTGATGGGCAGCGCACGTGCCCGCACTGCGGCACGGTGCACCCGGGCCGCGACCACCGCGCCTGGCATGTGGCGCTGGAGGCGTCGGGGCTGCTGGATGGGGGCTCGCAATGATCGACATACATGCCCACTGCTTCCCGCGCATCGCGCGCGAGGAGGCGTTTGCAGTGGACATCGCGCGCGCACCCTGGCTGGCCGTCGAGCCCGGTGGCGCACGCGGTTGCATCATGCTGGGTGATGAGGCATTTCGCCCGGTGACGGCGTCGCTGTGGGATCCTGCGGTGCGTGTGGCCGAACTCGATGCGCAGGGCGTCGCGGTGCAGGTGGTGTGCGCCACGCCGGTGATGTTCGGTTATGCGTGGCCGGCCGCACGCGCAGCCGATTGGGCGGCGCGCATGAATGAACACGTGCTCGGCTACTGCGCTGCCGCGCCCGCGCGGCTGAAGGCGCTGGCGCAGGTACCGCTGCAGTCGTTGGACCTGGCCTGCCGCGAAGCCGAGCGCGCGATGGACTCCGGCTGTATCGGCGTGCAGATCGGCAACCATGTCGGCGAGCGCGATCTGGACGACGAGTCGCTGGTGCAGTTCCTGATCCACTGCGCCGAGCACCGCATTCCGGTGCTGGTGCACCCCTGGGACATGATGGGCAAGGGGCGCATGAAGAAGTGGATGCTGCCCTGGCTGGTGGCGATGCCGGCCGAAACCCAGCTGGGCATGCTGTCGCTGATCCTGTCCGGGGCACTGGAGCGCATCCCCGACACGCTGAAGATCTGCTTTGCCCACGGCGGTGGCAGCTTCGCCTGGCTGCTGGGCCGGGTGGACAACGCCTGGCGGCACCGCGACATCGTGCGCCAGGAGTGCCCACAGTTGCCCTCGTCCTATGCCCGGCGCTTCCACGTCGACACGGCAGTGTTCGATACCGGCGCGCTGCGGTTGCTGACCGAGGTGATGGGCGCCGACCGGGTGATGCTCGGCTCGGACAGCCCGTTTCCGCTGGGCGAGCAGCACATCGGCAGCCTGGTACGCGAGTCGCCGCACCTGAGTGACGCCGACCGCGAGCGCATGCTGCGCGGCAATGCCGAGGCCTTCTTCGGGCTTGCCCTAACTGCCGCCGCAAATACTTTAGGTCTAAACTAGTTTCATCCACCCCTTCTCAAGGAGCCCTACCATGACCGGACGCAAGACGCGCCTCCTGGCCGCACTCGCCCTCAGCGGCGCCGCCACCCTCGCCTTCGCCCAGGCGCCGATCAAGATCGGCTTCATGGCCGAGCTGTCCGGCCCGCAGGGTGCGCTGGGCCAGGACCAGTACGACGCCTTCATGATGGTGGTCGAGCGCAACGGCGGCAAGCTCGGCGGCGTGCCGGTGCAGGTGCTGCGCGAGGACAGCCAGCTCAAGCCCGACGTGGCCACGCAGATCGTG
>Ga0105090_10000982_pt1 | contig 15015 bp, 20 predicted proteins | sample PPLLak3March2015_FD_79110 | JGI IMG/M metagenome (GOLD analysis project Ga0105090, IMG submission 79110) | Freshwater sediment microbial communities from Prairie Pothole Lake near Jamestown, North Dakota, USA - PPLs Lake P7 Core (1) Depth... | ecosystem: Environmental > Aquatic > Freshwater >... | reverse complement strand
CCGGTCATTCGAGAAATACACCCATTTTGGAAATGCTTCATTTATTCATGGATTTCTAGTAGGAGCCATGCCAGATTCTGTGAGAACTTATTTCTGAAGTTTTTAAGTCAATCCCAGCGTTTTTCTTCACTTATGGTGAGCGTTTTTCTGAAATAGCTCCCCATTCTGGTATCATCTAGGCTCTAGCGCTTCATTGCTGAAGGCCAGAGCTTGTTAGAAACAGTTCCCAATCATGAGGAAATTGGAAACCGGCAAATCGTCACTTATTTACCTTTGGTATCCGTTGTGGTGGTTGAGGTGGATTCCTGAGTTTTAGTTGTAGATGGTTCTGGAGCTGGTGTTGTTACGCTTTTAGTAGTGGTAGAGGTAGACGTGGATTCCTTTTCTTTATTGCAGCCAGCCAATAACGCCAAAGTAACTAAACCAATAGCTATAATTTCTTTAGTTTTCATAGTAGTGTCCTATCATTATAAGTTTTGTTAGACAGATTCTTCCCCAGTCGAAGAAATATCCTCGGCATGGGCGTCCTCAAAGATTTTTTTCGCCTTATCAACCCCTTCGCTGCTTTCCGTATGAACGGAAATCAAGGCACTTCCACCGACGATTTTTCCCTCATAGCGTTTGGCTTCATACTCTGGGATACCCAGCCCGATTAAAGCGCCAGCCAAGCCTCCCGTCGCCGCGCCAACTGCCGCACCGCTTAGTGCCCCCATAATGGGTCCTGCAGCGATTAACGGACCGACGCCTGGAATAGCCAGGCCAGTAAGGGTTCGACTGCGATATTTATACTCATATTCATAGTGGCCCTCCTTTAAAGTAGATAAAAAAAGTCTATCGTTAAGATCGTATTTAGTCTGTACGGTATCGAACATAAGAACACTGTTGGCGATACCTAGGTGAGGAGAATCCATCATGGCGCCAGTGAGATTCACATTACAGGGTGCCTCGCATAGCGGCATGATCAGTCAGGTTCACCAAAGGGTCCTTGAGTCCAGCTTTCCCGTCCCAACGGATATATGTGCGTTAACGTACAGACAGTAGAAAGCTTCTGCGGTAAGCTGCTTTCTAATTAGTGGAGATATTCTTCCTAACAAACTCCGACATCGGGATTATCTTCTTCATGGATTTTTGTCCCGACCGTCGGGTTTTTCCTGATTTGGCAGGAGAGCACCCGTGCCGTCCAGACAAGCTACCCCAACTACCAATCTTCTACTGGCCGCTTTGCCTCGCAAGGATCGCGAACAATTGCTCGCAAATTGCGAACCAATCGAGCTCATTTTTGCCGAGGTGCTTTACCGCCCCGGAGAACTCATATCGCACGTTTACTTCCCGGCCGGAAGCTTTATTTCCTTGGTAACCCCAATCGATTGCGATGCAAGTTTGGAAGTAAAGCTGATCGGTTATGAAGGCATGCTCGGAATTTCCCTCATACTTGGAGTCGATGTCGAGCCATTTCACGCAATGGTTCTGGGGGCAGGCCCCGCATTGCGCATGGCGGCGCCATTGTTTCTCTATGAACTCGAACGCAGTCCTGCGTTACAGATGGAGTTGAAGCGCTACCTCTATGTGTCGATGAGCCAACTCGCGCAAACGGCCGCCTGTACCCGCTTCCATATAGTGGAGGCCCGCCTCGCCAGTTGGCTGTTGATGACTCAGGACCGCGCGCACTCGGACCACTTCCATGTTACCCACGAATTAATGGCCCATATGCTGGGTGTTCGGCGCGTGGGCATCACTAAGGCAGCGAATTCGCTATTAAAGCAAAAGCTCATCAGCTACCGCCGCGGAGACGTTACGATTCTTGACCGCTTCGGTCTGGAAGACGCTTCTTGCGGGTGTTATCGGACCGATAAAGAAACCTATGAGCGTCTCATGGTTTAGTGTGAAATGATTACCTTGGCACCGGACATCGATACCCAAGCGCTAACAAGTGCTACACAGAGTGTCCATGCCTGAAAATCCAGACCGTCTGAATTTCCCCAAAAGGAGGGAACATGTCATATCAAACAATTCAACACCACGACGCCTCGCAAAGCGCCGAGAAACTCCGGTTGATTCCCCGTTTACAGCGCTTGTCCTGGAAAGCCAGGATAACGCCAAACAATGCCATGTTTCTCGGCAAATGGCTTTTATGCGCCTTGTTAGTCACCTTGATCGGCACCTTGGCTATTTCCGGCTGTAACTCCAAAAACTCGGAGGAAAACTCAGGCGGGCACGGCAAACTAACGCAGCAAGAGAAAGGGAAAGCCACCACCAAACCTGTTCACAAGGAGGTAGGCGAGGCGTCCTGGTATGGGCCCGGATTTCAGGGCCAAGAGACCGCCAATGGTGAGACTTTTGACCAAAAAGACATGACGGCCGCCCATCCGAGTTTGCCGATGGGGACCAAAGCCAAAGTGACCAACCTCGAGAATGGCAAGAAGGTCGAGGTCAGAATCAATGACCGTGGACCTTATACCGAGGATCGCGTCATCGATCTATCCAGCGCTGCGGCTAAAAAGATTGATATGAAAGAGGATGGCACCACCCAGGTCAAGATTGAAACTAAAGCCGTCAAGAAGAAGGGCTCGGCCAGCCAATCCAGCAAGCCAAAATAAAGAGCAAAATGTGCCGTACGATCTAATTGATTTCAGGCCAGCGCTGTCTTTTTTTTCACTGCGTTCGGTACCGCACTGATCTTATCCGACTTACACTGTATTCTGAACTTTCTCAAGAGAAGTTCTTCCAAATGAAAAAAGTATACGCGCCGGCTCAATAACAGAGGAGACAATATAGTGAAGAAAATGTTTATATATGGTTCGCCCGACATTGACATGGCGGGGCTCATTGACTATGTGACCGAGCAAGGTGACGCTGAAGCCACAGTGCATTCATTATTGCATTATGCCCTTTGGGAGTTGGCGGAACTCAAACGAGAACTCGCAACAAGTCAACTCAAGTCAAAAGATGCACAACAACAAATTGAAATGCTTGCGGAATCCAATAGGAATCTCAAACAAAAATTGATAAGGCTTGCGAAAAAGTGCTCGGAGGCGCGTTACTTCGGGTATCACGACGAGCTTACCGGGTTACCCAATCGCAGCTTGCTACTGGACCGGCTTAAACAGGCGATGGCTCATTCCGCTCGGCAACATAAACAGGTGGCGTTTCTATTTATTGACCTGGATAAGTTCAAAAACGTCAATGACACGCTCGGGCATGCGGTGGGAGACAAACTCTTGCAGCAGGTGGCGGAGCGTTTAACGGCCTGTATCCGCTGTGGTGATACAGCCTGCCGATATGGGGGCGATGAATTCGTGGTCATGCTACCGGAAATCAATGGTCAAGAAAATGCAGCGGCAGTGACAGCGAAAATTCGCTCCCATTTGGCGAGGGATTATGTAGTGGACGGCAATGTCATTGCGATAACTGCAAGTATCGGCATCGCCGTCTATCGGGACGGCGGGCAAAATTGCAGTGATTTGATCAAGCAGGCCGATAATGCCATGTATCTTGCCAAGGCGCATAAAGAGCTTCTAAAGCGATCTTTCGAAACGGCCATGCAGAACTAGCTTAAAGTTTTTTTATATCATTTATTTCTGGGGATCCTTCAATCCCATTATGTGCGCTACCGTACCGACATCGAATAGTTTTACAGCTAAAGTGTTTCTAAGTTTTGGACGCGACTTCCGCCCCGAAGGATTGGTTCTTGATCGAGATGAATTTCCGGTTGCAGGGATAAGCACTTAACTGGAGATTTACTCATGCAACACCTTATTAAACTTTTTTACACATTACCGGAGATTTACTCATGAAACACTTAATCAGATTTTTTGCCGCATTCTTTTTGGCCCTGTCCTTACTAACTGCCGTGGGTTGCGCATCGACGCACAAACAGGAGGGCACCGGGGAGTATGTTGACGACAGCGTCATCACCACCAAGGTTAAAGCGGCTATATTGAATGAGCCGACCTTGAGCTCCGCCGAGATCAACGTTGAAACCTTCAAGGGCGTGGTTCAATTGAGCGGCTTCGTGAATTCCAGTGCCGATATTAGCAAAGCAGTTGCTGTAGCGCGCAGCGTGGGCGGTGTGAAATCAGTCAAGAATGATATGCAGCTCAAATAAAGGAGAAAACTATCATGAAAACAATAGACAAAGCATCACGTTCTGCACATGAGGCTTACGATAAGATCGCCAATGCGACCAGTAATGCTGCTGAAGCTCTTGGCGAAAAAGGGGAGCAACTGCAAAAAGCCGAGCAGCAATTAATGAAGAATTGCCGTGGTTATATCAGCGATAATCCCATAACATCGGTAAGTATCGCGGTTGCGGCAGGTTTTCTGCTGAGCCGTCTGTTGAGCCGACGTTAGACCGTCAATCAACATGAACCCCAACACCGTAAATAATATGCGTATCAAATAGAGAGGAAACCCCATCATGGAAACAATAGACAAAGCATCACATTCAGCTCATGAGGCTGTCGATAAGATCACTAATGCGACCAATCAGGCTGCGGAAGCTCTTGGCGAAAAAGGAGAACAACTAAAAAATGCCGAGCAACAATTAATGGAGAGTTGCCGTGGTTATGTCCAAGACAACCCCATAACGTCGCTGGGTATTGCGGTAGCAGCCGGCTTTTTGTTAAGCCGCGTTTTGAGCGGACGCTAGATCGTCAAACATCATGGACCGGAACGCCTTAAAGGATGAGACTCCCGGACGAACTGCAACGCGTAGCGATCCGGTAGGCGATTCTACCGTGATTGAAGATGCTCAGTCGTTATGGCATGAGCTGTTTGGCATAGCCCACGATCGGTTCCGGCTCGCCGCACTGGAAACGCGGCGGGCGGGCGAAAGTTTGGTGTCCATGATTATGGCGGGTGTGATGGTTGCGTTTTTGCTGAGTAGCGCTTGGCTGGGACTTATGGCCAGCGCCGTGCTGGGACTGATCGGCAACGGTGTCGTGGCAAGTAGCGCCATACTGCTTGCCGCTGCTTTGAATTTGCTACTCGCGCTGATTTTCTATCGCGTAATACGCCGCAAGAGCCGTTATCTTCAATTTCCCGCAACCCTCCGCGCTCTTCAGGCCAAGACTCAAGAGCGTCAGGGCGCACAGAAGTTATGATCAGGGTTTACGTTTCAAGCGTAAGCAAATCCAGGTCCCTGACGGCTCAAATCAGGGCGGCAGAACAGCAAATAGTGATTCGTCAACAGGGGGTTGGTGTCCGCACTGCTACCCTGATCAAGAAAATTCACCAAGAGATAACCGCTCCTTCAACCTTGCTCCTGGCGGGCGGCATCGGATTTATCATTGGCGAACTTACCAAGTGTCAAACAACCAACATCCGTGATACCGCCAATAAACAAAATACTACCGAGACTTCACCCCTGAGGACCGCGCTAAACCTCTTGACTTCGATGCACACCTTGTACACAGCCTTACCCATAGCATGGATGCTCAAGTCTTTCCAAAAGCCACGCGGGTCGAGCCGTCAAGTCCCCGAACGACGATCCCAACCGGTGCCGGCAGCTTCGGGTGCGGTTAGTAACCGCCGAAGATCAAGACGCCACTTGGGGGAACCTTAATGATTTATAATGGATAAAGTTTACCGAAGAAGCTAAAAAAAGAGACTTGGATTGAAGATCAAAATAAAAAATCTGAGTCTGAGTAGATAAAACAATTTATCTACTATATGCGACACTGCATAGATGCTAATTATCTTATTTTTTTAACAAATAAACCAAGGAGTTCCAACATGCTTTCAACTGTACCTGATGTAATTTTTAAAACACGTGTTCGCGACGAAAGTATCGGCGGCGACAACCCGTTTCGCTGGCAGGATGTCAGCACCGATGATATCTTCAAAGGCAAAAAAATTGTTGTTTTGGCTCTTCCCGGCGCCTTTACACCTACCTGCTCAAGCAAACATTTACCCGGATATGAAGCCAAATATCAGGAACTCATTGATCAGGGCGTTGATGAAGTTTATTGCGTAAGTGTTAATGATTCCTTTACGATGTATCAATGGGGCAAGCATCTTGGCATCAAGCATGTAAAAATGCTGCCCGACGGAAATGGCGATTTTACCCGGGCAATGGGCAAGCTGGTGAAAAAAGAGAACGTTGGTTTTGGCAGTCGTTCATGGCGCTATTCAATGGTTGTCGACGATAAAAAAATTATCAAATTGTTCAGCGAACCGGGCCAAGTTGATAATTGTCCTGATGATCCATTTACCGTAAGCGATGCTGATACCCTGCTAGATTTTTTAAAACATAACAAATGAGTCTGTAAGCCCTTTATTCCATACTGGATACTGCATTTCGGGCCAGATTAATCATTACGGCTTTATCCCCCATAGCTATTATTTATTAACGAGAAGCTTCAATGACTCAATATGACTATGACCTGTTTGTAATTGGTGCAGGTTCAGGAGGCGTCCGTGCAGCAAATATTTCATCGGGTCATGGTGTAAGGGTAGCCATTGCTGAACAACGTTATTTAGGCGGCACCTGTGTCAATGTGGGATGTGTGCCCAAAAAACTGCTTGTCTATGCCTCCCAATTCCAGGATCAATTCGATGCGGCAGCGGGTTTTGGCTGGACGGTGGGCAAATCTACTTTCAACTGGACAAGCTTGATCTCAAACAAAAATCAGGAGATAGAGCGGCTACATGCTGTTTACAGCAACCGGTTGCAAAAATCGGGCACCAGTATTATTACTGGCAGAGCACAAGTGCTTGATGTCCATACCGTCTCTGTCCATGGCAGAAAATACAGCGCCGAACGCATACTGATTGCAACAGGGGGCTGGCCGTTAGTTCCTGATATACCCGGCAAGCAACACATCGTCACATCGAATGACATGTTTTTCCTCAAGCAATTGCCCAAACATATCATTATTGTCGGTGGCGGCTATATCGCAGTGGAATTTGCCAGCATTCTTCATGGCCTTGGCGTGAACACCATACTTTGTCATCGTGGACACAAACTGCTGAGTGGGTTTGATGAGGATATAAGTGATTTTCTGGCCCAAGAAATGAGCAGGAAAGGTATTAAACTTCTTTTCAATACCGATATTGAGGCTATAGAAAGCGCAGGCGATTGCTTCGCAGCACGGCTTATTGATGGCAGCAAAGTGAGCACAGACCTGGTGATGTATGCCACCGGCAGAACACCGAATTCAACCGGATTTGGCCTGGAGACGCTAGGTGTTGAACTGGACAGCGAAGGAGCGATTAAAGTCAATAGTGACTATCAAACCAATGTGCCGTCAATCTATGCCCTGGGCGATGTGACTAACCGGGTCAACCTGACGCCGGTAGCCATAGCAGAGGGCATAGCTTGGGTGAATAAGTTGTATGTCAACAAAGCGAAACCGGTAGATTATGACACTATTCCCACTGCCGTTTTTAGCCAGCCCCCTATTGGTATGGTAGGTCTAACCGAAGCACAGGCGCGTGAAAAATACCCGGACATCGATATTTACAAAACCAGTTTCACACCAATGAAAAACGCCCTTTCCGAGTCGGATGAAAAAACCCTGATGAAGATGATCGTGGTTCGCAGCACTGACCGGGTTGTCGGCATGCACATGGCAGGGTCTGACGCCCCTGAAATTATCCAGGGTATGGCTGTTGCCATACGCGCCGGTGCGACCAAGGCAGTCTTTGACTCAACTATCGGCATACACCCGACTGCTGCCGAAGAATTTGTTACTCTGCGTGAAGCCGTGACTTAAGAATTCATTCCACACTACTTCTTGCCGCGAGACATACCCTCATACCGCTGAAACTATTGCGATTCACCACCATTCTATTAGTCGCGCTGCTCTCGGGCCTAGCTTTCGCTCCATTTCTTGAGCAACCTGCAAAGATGCAGTATGACTTATCTTTTCCTTCTGGATTGCCAATGATTCGTCCCACAGGTCTTCCCTTAACAAATTCACTTTTTGATGAGTTCGTCAACTATTTAAGGTGCGCGGTGCGCACCTTATCCAGCTTTTATTATTCAGAAGTCGAGTAAGAATTCAGCGAGCCCGATAATACAAAGCCACGGCTCGCCCTTGGTAGTCTTAGGGAGCAGGTACGACAATGACAGTGCCGCCACTCGTCTTTCCTTTTGCGCCCGTGTTTCCTTTTGCACCTATGTTGCCGGTAGCGCCGGTGCCTCCAGTCGCCCCTGTGTCTCCAGTTGCGCCTGCGCCTCCTGCCGCCCCGGTTTCTCCAGTTGCGCCTGTATTTCCGGTTGCTCCGGTTGCACCTGTGCCTCCGGCAGCGCCGGTGTATCCAGTTGCGCCTTGCTGTCCGGGAGGACCTGCCGGAAACGTACATGCGCTTATCGCGAAAGTTGCCAATAGTACGACCAATATTTTCGAATATTTCATGATAATGCCCTTTATTTTGCTAATGAAAGATTAAAAGAATACAGGAATTGCCTGGCTAATACTGTTCGTTAGCGTACATAGGGAAGTATTTCAGAATATTTACCCCTAACAGGGCACATCCTTTATGAAGCTTGCATGATACGGAATTTCGTAACACAGATGAAATCAAGTTTGCAAAAAAATCCCTTTCAGCTCCTCAGGCACTAGCGCGTAATTCCTCCAAATACGATCTACATCATCCTGGTGATGAGGTCCAAAGCGGTTCGGAAATTTCTTTAGCAATGCCACACCGTCGACCGTTTGTGCGCGATGCATAGCAGCAACAGCCTGAATTACAAGCAACAAATTATCATCAGCAATTGGCGCATCCCGCTCCAGATAATCATTAATCATAGGGGCAAGCTCAATTGACGGCATTTGCAAGGGGAGGAAAAGAATCCATTTTTCGATTTCATGATCTGAGGTGGTGCGCATAACATCGCCAAGAATTTTGTACATGGGTTTTTCGCAACATGAATATGCCCAGATATAATTTAATACCCATCCTCTATCGTCTTCTGAAAGATTACCCAAGTGTAAAATCGGTTCTGCCTGGCGGCGAAGTTCATCGGCGATTTCCGTGAGCTGATATTTTCCTATAAAATCACTGGCAAGGTATTTCAGGTTCTTATGGCTTTTAGGTTCGATCCAGGTACTGAGTATTTTGACGATTTCTTTAGGCCGCATTTTGACAAGCGTATCGAAAAAATCCATGCTTTCGGTAAACGTATATTCGTTACTTTTCGGTCGTGCAGGATGAAACAGCGTAGGAGTCTGATTGATCTGGCTGGCAATCTCCTTTAATAAATGAAAAACTTCATCAGGTGTGAGTACGCTATAGGCTCTCAGAGCCTGGTAGACCTGCTCCTGGCTCTCATGTAGAAGATTTTTCAGTATCTCTTCGCGAAATAAATGTGATGTATACTCATAAGTTAAGCCGATGACCACGGCAACGATCAACGCAATTGACAAGTGCTCGGCCCAATTCTGGAGGACCTCAGGAAGCTTCGGTTCAAAGTACTTTAAGAAAAATGCTGCTATCAAAATAATCCCAAAGATAAGAAAAGGGACCGCTGCATAAGTCGTTTTATTTGTTGATGGCACAGTTTTTCTCCCAAATGGAATCAAGATGCTCAGTTGTTCAGGGTCAGACTCGATTGATTTTAATAGAGTAGATAGCAGGCTAGGCTACATTCATTGTAGCGAAGTTAAAGTCGGGGGCCGGGATGCGCCAAGAATCGAAAGACATCGGTCGCGTACGACGCGCTTGAAGACCTTACCCAGGAAAGATGTTTATATGGAAGCCGGCAGCACGATCAGTGTCATCATATGGGTTCAAGTGAAGGCTACTCCAATCCATCTCCCTTAGTCGGCATCATTGATTAACCATAAGCTTAAGCCCATAAAACTTAATTAGTTGTCGACACCGCCGACTGTAGCACAGGTTGATTGAGTATTTGGTTTAGTGCTGTTTGTTCAGCCCAAACCGCCATATAGGTCAGCGCCGCCTCCCCGATGATAGTCGCGAATGATGCATCGGCAGCATCGCGACCAGTGCCAATACGTACAAATCCTTCAACCGGCGCCATTCTTGTAGCATCAAACAAATACCAGCGAGCCCCCAGATAGGCTTCAAAAAACCCATGAAAATCGGGTGGCTGCAAAGCCACAGCGTATCCTGAAATATATCGTGCGGGAATGCATAAGGCCCGGCACAGGGCGATGGCGAGATGCGCATAATCCCGGCATACACCGACGCGCTGTATCAATACGTCGCAGGCGCTGGTACTTTCGCCAGTACTGCCTGCTTGATAGTCGAGATTGCTGTTTATCCAGTCGCAAATCGCGGTAACCCTGGAAAATCCAGGCTCGACATTGCCAAACATCCGCAAGGCAAAATGAGTCAAACGATCAGACTCGCAATAACGGCTGGGGTTAAGGTAAGGCAATACTTCGTTTGGCAATTGAGAGTACCCGGTCTCGATAATCCGCGAAGTATCATATATTTCAGGACGTAAATCTATGGTCGCACGGTATTGAAGTTGCAGGTCGCAGGGTTCGACAGTTAGACGGTAGACCTGAATATCCTCTGTGCCCATTGTGCTGGCTTCGTATTGAATATTGGGGTTTAACTGCAAAATCTCCTGGGTAATGGTCTGGTGCCCGGTTCGTGCCACCGCTACGTTAAACAGGAAGCTCGTGGGATTTGTGACCGAATAGGTTAAGTCGCAGCCTACTTGAATTGTTGTCATGTTTGTTCACCTTTTGCCGTACGGTCAATAAGTGTACTTGAATTAGTTTAAGTTACCATAAAAAAGCGGCATGCATCAGTTCATTGGAAAATCATTTACTTCAATCATCCGGCCTTCAACTGAATCGTCCGGTTTACTGCTTTGATGTGTATGCTGCATGGTGGGATCCTATTTTGAAGACGGTAAGTCAGTATGACGGTCTAATTGCCGGCCTCCATACCGAAGCGATAGGGCATGTCCATTCACTCCAAAAAGGAAGAAGACGATCCCTAAGGCGAAAATGCATGCTTGGGCTAACTGTAACCCATTGAGGTATTGGATTGACACTCACTAGTAACGCTAGCACCACGAGCGACGGGACTAAACCAAATACAATAATCAGCGCGATAATAAAGACAGGTTGTTCTGCTCCGGAGGGTTTTGATTTCAACGGTTACCAACTTAAGCCGGGACAGATAACATCCCATAAAGGGATGTTATCTGTAAAATCGTCCCGCTTTAAATTGGAAGCCGTTTCAACTTATCAATTTAGATTCTTGGCAATCCTGAAAACCGTCATTATGTTGCGGGATGGGATTTCCAGGCTGCCTGATGTTGCCGTATCACTCCGGCCATAATGCGTTGCATACGCACAATTTAGTGCCGTTAGACACGTCTACCTTGAATGACACGCAGAATAATCACTATGACCGCGATAACCAACAGAATGTGAATGAATCCGCCGACTGTGTACGAGGAAACCAAACCCAGTACCCAGAGGATGATTAGGATGATTGCAATACTTTCAAGCATGTGTGCTTCTCCGTAAGAGGCCGTCAATTGACGGCGATATAAACCAGAGATAAACAGATGAAGTATTACCGAAATTCAGAACGTTGCCTGACCATAAACCGGTAAATAGCATGTTCATCCCCTGTGAAAAATGTATTTGAAAACATCTTGTTGCGGCGGTGCAGCCAGCCACCTCTATCAAGACTCGGCTGCACAGCTTAACAATGCCCGTTTTAGAGACTGTCCTTAATATCTTCCTTGAGATCACCAAAACCCGATTGGACTTTGCCGACGTTTTTTTGGACATTTCCTTCTATCTCCATACCCTTGTCGTCCAGTATCACACCGGCGGCTTCCTTGACTTTGCCTTTGACTTCTTCGACTAAACCTTCTACTTGATCTTTGTTCATGAGTGTCTCCTGATAATTATTAGTAGCCATGACCAGATAGCCATAACTTAAGCGTGGAATGATGTAGCCCATCGCTTAGCTAAAATGATACATGCAAAACTGAATACGGTCGGTGCGGTAACGCACATAGATTATGAGTATTTCTTAGGGAAGATGATTTTTTCGAACAGCTTATGTGCGGGAACAAACCTATTCGCAGTCTTGGGCGGCACCTATTTTGCGGACAAAATTATCTTGCTAAAGCCATAAACACTTACAAGATACGGCTATACTCATTTGATCGAGCTCTAGTTTGAGATCCTGCGGCAATAGCTCACGAATAAACACGCCATGCTCTAGAAAACGCTCTGCGATCATGCGCTCGCCCGAGGCCGGCGTCATTTGGCACGCACCTTCAACCACACGGCCTGCAATGCTTGCCTGTTAAACCGCATTGGCATGCCCGAACCGTAAAGTATCGAACTGCGCTAACCGGACCTGCAAATTGCAGTTAAATTTTTTAACAGTGCCGGATTCCAATGCTCTATTGCCCAACCAAGCAACTCAGTTAACGGAGCATGTTGGAGTTCGCTCGGTGGGTTTTGTTTCAATAAAGTCAACAACTCAAAAATGACCATATGAGGTTTCTTTATATCGACTGCTGTAGCGAGGGTTTGTTTGCTGAGCTTAAATCCCTGCTCATCAATAATAACCGGTACATGCATATAGCCAGGCGGAACTAGACCCAGTAATTGTTGCAGATAGATTTGTCGGGGCGTTGAATCCAGTAAATCGAAGCCGCGCACAACATGATTTATGTGTTGTCTGTCGTCATCAATCACAACAGCAAATTGATAAGCAATAATCTGGTCTTTTCTTTTTAAAATAAAATCGCCATGCTGCTCAGCCAGATTATGAGAAATTAAGCCCTGTAACTCATCATTAAAGGAAATGATGCGGTTATCGGTTTTGATACGCAATGAATAGGGACTACTGGGCAGTGTCTGTTTATTCCGGCACACACCGGAATAAACATCGGTCAATGTTTTTCGGCTGCATGTACAGGGATAAATTAGTTTATCTTTGACTAATTGATCAAGATTTTCATGATAATCGTCGAGATATTGACTTTGATAGACTACAGTGTCATCCCAATATAGACCAAAGGCATCCAGCGTTTTTAAAATGCTATCAGCGGAGCCTTTGATATTACGGGGACTATCGAGGTCATCAATGCGTAGCAGCCACAATCCTTGCTGGGAACGGGCTTGCAGAAAACTGGCTAATGCTGTGTAGAGTGAACCAAAATGCAAGGGGCCGGTAGGCGAAGGTGCAAACCGGCCGATATAAGGTATTTTTCCGCACGACAAGCTAATTTAGCCCATTTGTTTTTCCCGAATTTCATCGAGTGTTTTACAGTCAATACACAAAGTGGCTGTTGGTCTGGCTTCCAGACGGCGTATGCCTATTTCTATGCCACATGATTCACAAAAACCATAATCCCCGGATTCGATTTCTTTAAGGGAATCATCAATTTTCTTGATTAACCTGCGTTCCCGGTCACGCGTTCTCAATTCCAGACTGAACTCTGATTCCTGAGTCGCCCGGTCATTAGGATCGGGGAAATTAGCGGCATCATCCTGCATATGGTGCACGGTACGGTCTACTTCGTGCATTAATTCGGCTTTCCAATTATTCAGAATGGTCTCAAAATGTTTTAATTGGGCTTCATTCATATATTCTTCGCCTTCTTTTTCTTTGTAAGGCGTAAAACTGAAAGGTGATGCAACAATCGGTTTAGCACTATCGGTCATCCATTAACTCCTAAAGACGGGATAAATAAAAACTGCGCATTTTTAGCAGAATAGTCACCAGTTAGCAAGGATTATTGGTATCATTCATGTTTTTTTATGAGCTTCAATATCATGAGTAATCGACTGGCAGAGCGAAATTCGGAAATTTCTTCGTTTTATGTCATGGAATTGCTGCGACGCGCCAAACAATTAGAGACCCAAGGCAAAGATGTTATTCACATGGAAATTGGTGAACCCGACTTTCCGACACCCCCAACCATCGTCGATGCGGGCATTAAGCATCTTCTGACCGGTGAGGTTAAATATACCCCTGCCGCCGGGTTGCCTGAACTGCGAAATAAAATAGCTGCATTTTATCAGAAGCGCTATGGTGTAACTGTCAACGAACAGCGTATTTTTGTCACGCCTGGTGCTTCTGGTGCGTTTTTATTGGCTTTTGGGATAAGTTTAAATCCGAACGAAGAACTCTTAATGGCTGACCCTTGTTATCCGTGTAACAGTAACTTTGCTACATTGTTTGGCGGCAAAACCAAAACCATCGCTGTTGATGCCAGCAGCCGTTACCAATTAACTGCAAGACACATCAAAGAACAATGGACATCGGCCACTAAAGGCGCCTTGATTGCCTCCCCGTCCAATCCTACAGGAACACTTATTACTCCTGAAGAATTAAATCAATCTATCAATATAGTGAATACTCTGGGCGGCTGCTTTTATTCGGATGAGATTTATCATGGACTGGTATATGGTACGAATGCTACAACAGCACTCACTTATAGTGACGACGTATTTGTTGTTAACAGTTTTTCTAAATATTTTGGCATGACTGGCTGGCGCATTGGTTGGTTAATTGTGCCTGATGAATTTATTGAAGCCGCCGAAAAATTAGCCCAAAATATTTATATCGCTACCTCCACGCAATCGCAATATGCCGCATTAGCGGCGTTTGATAAAAACACCCTAGTGGAGCTTGAAAACAGACGCGCAGAATTTGCCGCCAGGCGGGATTTTCTTTATGACAATTTATTAGGTTTAGGCTTTGAAATCTCCATAAAACCGGAGGGTGCTTTTTATATTTATGCCAATTGCAAAAAATTTACCGATGACAGTTATCAATTTGCACTGGATTTTTTAGAAGCTGAAGCTGTTGCCATAACACCGGGAAAAGATTTTGGTAGTTATGAAGCTCATCACATGCTTCGTTTTGCTTATACGACTTCTATAGCTAAAATGGCTATCGCCATGCAACGCCTGGATCGATTTATTAATAGAGGATAACAATGACTGTAAAACAACTATCAGCAACAGAATTAAAGAACAAAATTCAACAGGAAGAAAAATTATTTTTGCTGGACGTCAGAGAACCCCATGAATTTCAATACGCCCATAT
>Ga0105090_10000980_pt1 | contig 15024 bp, 14 predicted proteins | sample PPLLak3March2015_FD_79110 | JGI IMG/M metagenome (GOLD analysis project Ga0105090, IMG submission 79110) | Freshwater sediment microbial communities from Prairie Pothole Lake near Jamestown, North Dakota, USA - PPLs Lake P7 Core (1) Depth... | ecosystem: Environmental > Aquatic > Freshwater >... | reverse complement strand
TGCGTTCTGGGCTGCGTTCTGAGCCGCGTTCTGAGCCGCGCCTTGAGCCGCGTTCTGAGCTGCGTTCTGAGCTGCGTTCTGGGCGGCGTTGTCGGCCGCGGCCTGGCCGCCGCTGGACGTCGAGCTGCCGCCGGAGCTGCTGCCCGGCTCCCCGACCTTCACGTCGGAGGCGCCCGGTTGTGGGGCGCGGAAACGCTGCGCCGGCGCAATCGTTCCGGTGGCACTTTCGCCGGATGAGGGCATCTGGATCACGCCACCGATGAACAGGGCCGCCACAGCGGCAGCCACCCCGCCGACGATCCAAAGTCCGCGACCGCTCTTGCTCATGTGTTGACTCCCCCAGTTGTACCCGGACGCTGTCCGAGAGGTGGCGGCCGGTGCGGCCGATTTGCGGACGATGATGTCCGATCCCGATGGGCCAATTACACCCGAAGTCGAAAAAGGTTGGTGCGCCGCCGCCTGGCCTGCAACCGGCAGGGCAGAGATCACGCGGTCGGCCAGGCCGGCCGATGGCTCGGCCTGCGGCAGGCTTGCCAGTGCGGCGAACAGGCGTTTCAGGGCGTCGAACTCCGCCTGCGCCGCGGCGTCCGCGGTCAGCCGGCGCTCGAGCTCGGCAAGTTCGCGGCCATCGGCGGCGCCGTCGAGCACGGCATGCATCAGGCGCTGGGTCTCGGCGTCGGCCATGTCTCAGATCTCCGGCAGCAAGGCGCGCAATCGCTGCCGCGCCTCGAAAAGCCGCGACTTCACGGTCTTTTCGTCCAGTTCAAGCGCATCGCCGATCTCGCGATACGAGAGCTCGGAAAAATGGCGCAGTGTCAGCACGGTGCGATCGGCGGTGTTCATCTTCAGCAGCGCGGCCCTGAGCCGAACTGCACGTTGACCCTCCAGCAGCTGAAACTGCGGGTCAGCCTGGTCGTCGGCGAAGTCGCTGTCGTCGTCAAGCGCTTCTTCGCGGCTCGACCGGCGCCGGAGGTTGAGCGCCTCGTTGACCGCCATCCGGTAGATCCAGCTGAACAGCTTGTGCTGTGGGTCATAGTCGTCGGACTTCTCGGCCAGGCGCAGGAAAACGGTCTGTGCCACATCTTCGGCATCGCCGGCATTGCGCAGCACCCAGTATGCGGCGTTGTAAAGCGGCCGCTGGTAGCGCAGCACCAGTTGCCGAAACGCGGCGACGTCGCCCCCCCGATAGCGTTGCAGCAGTTCGTGGTCGTCGTCGCCTTCCACAAGTACACCCGATGGGCTGGAAAGTTGGCCGCCCTTCGTCAGCCTGCCGCCTCGATCTCGAAGATCTGGTCGAAGCCGGCATAGACAAGGATGTCGTGCAGGTGCTTGCCGACACCCGCCAGCTTCAGCTTGCCGCCGCTGCCGAGCAATCGCTTCTGGGTCTTCAGCAGCACGCCGAGACCGGCGCTGGAGATGTACTCAAGCCCGCTCGCGTCCAGCGTCACGGTGCCCTGCACCCGGTCGAGATAGGCCTGCGCCGCCGGCGCCTGAGCGGCGTCGAGCCGCCCTGCCACCACCACGACACCCTCACCTCCCGATTCGATCGTCAGCATCGTTGCTTTCCTTGGCTTGGCCGGCCGGCCGGCGATCGTCTTGCGAAACATGATCCGCGACTCGCGGCGTTCCGGCGAGTAGCGGTACTCCATATCGTCGACCAGCCTTCGTGTCAAATGCAGGCCAAGGCCGCCGGGCACGCGCTGGTCGATCGGCAGCGTCAGGTCGGCGTCCGGCGCCTGCGTCACGTCGAAGGGCGGCACGTCGGCGTCGACCAGCGTCACCTGCACTCCGCCGTCGATCGCGGCAATGCCGACGGCGATCGGCGACGAGCTGCCGGCTCCGTACTTGACCGAGTTCGTGAACAGTTCCTCGATGGCGAAGTCCACTGCCGGCAGGAGGCTGCTGTCGAAACCGCGTTGAGCGAACACCTGGGCCGTGAAGGTGACGATTTCGGCCACAGCGTCGATCCTGCGGTCGAAGCGTCGGCAGTCGCCGGGCGGCGAGTCGCAGAACATCGTCATGCGGGCGAATGATCCACCGCCGGCCGAAGACCGGCAATGGCGGCCGCGGTGACTACGTACTCGAATTTCACGGGACGATCGGCAGCGTCGAGTTACCATCCGCGCCTTGCGGCTGCGGGGACCCGGGGGGGTGAACATGACGATGAATTCCGATCGCGTATCGGCAGGACGCCGCCGCGCCCTGCGTGTGTTCGGCTGGGCGGCCCTGTCGCTGGCGCTGCCCTTTGCGCCCGCAGCCTGGGCGGCCGCTCCGCGGTCGATATCGATGTACTACACGCATACCGGCGAACGCCTCGAAGCCGTCTACTACGACGGCGGCGAGTACGTCCCCGAGGCCATTTTCGAGCTGAGCCGGCTGCTGCGCGACTATCGCACCGGCGAGGTCTGCCAGTTCGACCCGCAACTGTTCGACATGCTGCATGCGCTGAACCTTGCCTGCGGCGACGGCGCCTACGAAGTGGTTTCCGCGTACCGCTCCGAACAGACCAATGCCATGCTGCGGCGGCAGAGCCGGCGCGTTGCGACCAACAGCCTGCATGTGTCGGGGCGCGCCCTCGATCTGCGACTGCCGGGCCGCGATACGCGCCATTTGCGCGATGCAGCACTGGCGCTTGCGCAGGGTGGGGTCGGCTTCTACCCGCGCTCGAACTTCGTGCATCTGGATACCGGGCCGGTACGACGCTGGTAGCGCCGCCCGCAGGCCACCGCGGCTACTGCGTGATCGCCACCAGCACGCTGCAGTGCGCGTGCTCGATCAAAGCCGGCGAGGTCGAGCCGCGCCACCAGCGGGCGGCCCAGCTGTCGAGATGCTTGTGACCGATCACGACGAGGTCGGCGGCGATCTTCCTCGCGTAGGCCGTGATCTCCGCCACCGGCTCGCCGACGACCACTTCGCCGCGTGCCGGATAGCCTGACGCTGCGAGGCGGCGCAGGCCGTCGTCCAGGATGCCCTGGAAGCGCAGCCTTTCCTCCTCTTCGCTCTCGTTGATGTAAAGCCCGCCCTCCAGGCCGGCATAAGTGGTCGCCAGCCGCGGCATCACGGCGACCATGTGCAGTTCGGCCTGGCTCCATTGCGCGATGTCGAGGGAATCGAGCAGTGCCTTCTGCCCGCATTCCGACCCGTCATAGGCAAGCAGGATGCGCTTGTACATGGATCTCTCCCGAGTCGAGTGCGGCGTGCGCGTCGGCCGCGATTGTCGCGCTGAATGCGCCACCGTGCGCCTCGTCCGCCGCCGGCGGGGCCGCATCCGCGGCGCGGATTCTCACGACGACTTGACCAGGCCGAGCACGGCGCGGAAGCGCGGGTCGACCGCGCTCGCCGTCCATTCGAACAGCGCCGTCTCGGTGCCGGTCAGCGCGCAGCCGGCGGCGGCCAGGCGCTGCAGCGCGAGGTCGAGATCGAGCCGGCGTGCCTCGCGCGAACCGACTGCATCGGCCACCACGGCCACCTCGAAGCCCTGCTGGCGCAGTCCGAGCGCGGTCTGCATCACGCACACGTGCGCTTCCATGCCGGTGACGATCACCTGCCGGCGTCCGCTGGCCTGCGCCCGTGCGACGAACTCGGGATGGTCGGCGGCGCCGAAGCAGGTCTTTTCGAAGATCTCGTCAGCGGCGAAGCGCCGGCGCACCGACTCGATCACCGGGCCGATCTGGCTCGGGCAGTGCTCGGTGAGCAAGCGCGGGACGCCGAACAGTTCGGCGGCGTCCAGCAGCAGGTGGGTGCGGCGGATCACCTCTTCGTGGCCGGCGATGTGAGGCGCCAGCCTGCTCTGGATGTCTATCACCAGCAGCAGCGAGTGATCGCGTTGGATTCGCATGGTCGGATTGGCCGGCACGAGGTCTGCTGCGCGGGAATGTAGCGCTGCCGGGCCTTCTTGCGGTGACCCGCGGCTCAGTCTGTGGGAGTGTCGATGTCGAACAGGCAACCCGGGTCGTCAACTTGGATGCGCAGGGGTGCATGCGCCGCCAGCACCTGGCGGGCGCCGCGGTCGCCGGTCAGCGCCAGCAGCTCGTCGCGGCAGGCGGCCGCGAAGCCGACCGGGTGGCCGGGCTGACCTCCGAAGACCGGCACCGCCGCTTGCTCGCCTGCGGCGATCGCGTCGCGCACCGCCGCAATCGTGGTCAGGGCGATCGAAGGCATGTCGGCGAGCGCGATCACCCAACCCGCAGCGTTGGCCCGCGCGGCGACACCGCAGGCGATCGAGTGCCCCATGCCGCAACGAGCCTCGGCACAAACGACGAGTTCCGCGCCCCCGGCCTGCAGCAGAGCGTGCAGCGTTGCCTGGGCTGCCGTGTCGGCCGGTCTGACGACGGCGACCACATCTTCACAGGAGGCCGCGAGGCGCCGTAGCGCCACTGCGGCCAGCGGCTGCGCGGAGCTGTCGTCGGTCGCCGGTTCGAGCAGCTTCAGCCGCGCGCCGCTCGGATCGAAGCGGCGGCCAATGCCCGCGGCGAGCAGGACGCCGACGATGCCGGCGCCGCTCATTTTCCGGGGCCGCGGCCCTCGGTCACTTGGCGTAGAAACGGTCGCAGCCGCTCGCCATCTCGGACCAGGGCGCCGGCGCCAGCGCACCCTGCACGGCGCCGGTCACGGCGACGTCGGCGACGCCCGTGGCGCGCAGCGAGCCGGTGATCGTGTTGCCCTGCACGGTGCCGGAGAAGTGCTGGGTGACACCCTTGGCGTCGTTGAACGAGAAGCGGATGTTGCTGCCGTTGAGCGAGGCGCCGATCACCGGCTGCTTGCGACCGCCGATGGTCACTTCGCCGCCGATCTTCTGGAAGCTCTGCGACAGCGCCAGCGCGAAGTCGGCATTGCCGCCGCGAAAGTTCCAGTTGCCGCCCACCCGCGCCGGCACGATCCACAGGTAGGCGTTGCGGTACTCGACCTCGAACGGTTCGTCGGCCTGCCACTCGCCCATCGTGAACGAGTGCGAGGTGACCCGCGTGCCCGGCGCCATCGCCAGAATCCGGTGGCGCACGCACAGGTTCAGCTCGGGCAGCAGGTACATCGTCACCACCGTGGCCTTGCTGAAATCTTCCTTGAAGATGTCGCCGCGGATGATCTTGACCTTGTCGGCGACGCCGGCGGCCTCGACGTAGCACTGCCCTAGTTTCGCCATGTCCGGGTTGTACTCGATGCCGGTAGCGGTGGCGCCGAAGTTCTTGCCCGCAGCGATGGCGATCTTGCCGTCGCCGGCCCCGAGATCGACGACGTAGTCCTTCGACGTGACCTTGGCCATCGTCAGCATCTGGTTGACCAGGGCGTCGGGTGTCGGCACCCAGATCACATCCTTGCCCGCCTGGCCGACCTGAGGCGTGTAATCGCGCTCGCAGTCGGCGCGGGTCTTGGCGGCGGCTCCGCCGGCCGCGAGAAGCGAGGCTGCGGCAAAGGCGATCAGCGAACTAGCGAGCTTCATTTGTTCACGACTCCGGTAACAGTGCGTAAGGGCGCGGAAGTTTCGCACGGCTTGGCGCCGCGCTCAGCGACGCCCGGTGAAGCGGGCAACCAGCCAGGCGACAAGCCCGGCGGTCATCAGGTAGGCACTCCAGTGCAGCGCGTTGCGCGATTGCGCATAGGTGATGCTCGAGTAGAAGAGGTAGCCGCAGGTGACGATGAAGGCCAGCGGCAGGATCGGGTAGGCGGGCACCTTGAACGGCCGCGGCACATGGGGGTAGCGGAAGCGCAGCACGAAGAAGCCGACGCCGACCAGCACCAGGAACCCCCAGAAGACCGGCGCTGTGAACTCGACCATCGTCGCCACGCCGCCCTTTTCGAACGCCGCCACCGCCACCAGCAGCAGCGCGATGGCAGCCTGCACCAGAAGCGCGACGACGGGCGCGTTTCGCTCGCCGTGCCAGCGGCTCATGAACGACAGCAGCGGCCAGTCCTGGCCGAGGGCGTAGTTGTTGCGGGCGCCGACGATCATCGTGGCGTTGATCGAAGTGAGCGCGGCAACCGCGACCATCGCGCCGATCAGCCTTTCGCCTGCCGTGCCGAAGGCCGCGCCCATCATGTCGGCGCCGACCGCCTTGCTCGCCTTAAGCCCGTCGAAGCCCAGGCCCTTGACCAGCGCCAGCACGAAGACGAGATAGATGACGGTCAGGATCAGGATCGAGATCACCAGCGCCTTGAGGATCGCGCGCTGCCCGCCCCGGACCTCGGCCGAGATGTAGGCGGCCTCGTTCCAGCCCCCGAAGGTGAACAGGACGAAGACCAGCGCCAGGCCGAACATCGCCGGCATCCCGCCCGCCTGCCCGGCCGCCGGCGCGGCCGGTGCGGGGGCAGTGACGATGAGTCCGGCCAGCACCACCAGCAGCAGCCCGCCGACCTCGACGGCGGTCAGCACGTTCTGAATCCGCGCCGATCCGCGCAGGCCGACGATGTTCACCAGCGTCAGCGCGGCGATGATCGTGGCGGCGTAAATCGCTGCCGAGTACGGGCCGAGGTCGAGGACCCGCGTCAGGTATTCGCCGCAGACGTAGCCGAGCATGGCGATGGAACCGGTCAGGATCACCGTGATCCGCGCCCAGCCGAAGAAGAAACTGAGGTCGCGCCCGAAGGCCCGCGTCAGGAAGTGGTAGTCGCCGCCCGGATGCGGAAAGGCGCTGGCCAACTCGGCGTAGCACAGCGCGCCCGCGAGGGTCAGTGCCGCGCCGACGGCCCAGGCAATCAGCATCCAGTCGAAGGAACCGGTCAGGCCGGCTATGGCGGGCGGCAAGGCGTAGATGCCGCCGCCGATCACGATGCCGACGATGATCATCACGGCGTCGAAGACCGACAGCGCTGGCCTGGGGGCATCGCCTTTCGCCGGCGTGGTCGCTGGATGTGCAGTGCTCATGAGCCTTGCCTCGGTGATCAACAAAAAGCCCCGCCGCGGCGGGGCTGGCGTCTCCGACGCGCGATCATCCGCGCTTGCCGCTGACCTTGACTTCGGCGTTGCCAGGGCCGCGCAGGGTGCCGTTAATCTCGCTGCCCGTGACTGTGCCGGTGAACGTGCGCGACTGTCCCTTGTCATCGTTGAACGTGAAGGCGATCGCATCGCCCCTGAGCGTCGGCGCCGTCAGCGGGTTCTTGTTGTAGCCGACGCTGGCTTCGCCCTTGATCTTCTGGAAGGTCTGGGAAAGCGACACCATGAACCCCGGTGCGCCGCCGGTCTCGCGGAAGGTCCAGGTACCCTCGACCTTGGCCGGAACGATCCACAGGTAGGCATTGCGGTATTCCATTTCAGCCGTCTGGTCCGGCTCCCAGTCGCCCATGGTGAACTGGTGCGAGGTCACGCGCGTGCCGGGCTTCATGTTCAGGATGGTCGGTCGCAGGCGCATGTTCAACTCAGGCAGCAGGTACATCGTCACCACCGTGGCCTTGCTGAAGTCTTCCTTGAAGATGTCGCCCTGGATGACCCTCACCTTGTTGCCGACATTGGCGGCCTGAACGAAGCACTGCGCCAGTTTCGCCATGTCCGGGTTGTATTCGATGCCGAGCGCGGTGGCGCCGAAATCCCGGCCCGCGGCGATGGCGATCTTGCCGTCGCCGGCGCCGAGGTCGACCACGTAATCCTTCGCCGTGACCTTGGCCATCGTCAGCATCTTGCTAACCAGTTCGTCGGGTGTCGGCACCCAGACGACATCCTTGCCGGCCTGGCCGACCTGGGGCTTGTAGTCGCGTTCACATTCGGCGCGGGTTCGCGCGTCGGCGGTCGCGACCCATGACAGGCAGGCGACTGCGGTCAGGGCGATCAACGTTGCGTTCAAGCGCATGGATTGGGCTCCTTCGATAGCTTTGCGGCGGCGGAGTTTGGCATGGCGGGCGGCCGTCAGGCCGCCAGTTCGAAAGGCAGGCTGCGCAGGCGCTGTCCGGTCATTGCGGCCACGGCATTGGCCACAGCCGGCGCCAGCGGCGGCACGCCTACTTCGCCGACGCCTTGCGGTGCCGCGGCGCTCGGCACGATGTGCACCGCGATCTGCGGCATTTCGTCGAAGCGCAGCAGCGGATAGTCGTTGAAGTTGCCCTGCTCGACGCGGCCGCCGGCAAGCGTGATCCGGCCGTAAAGTGCCGCCGATAGCCCGAATACAATCGCTCCTTGCACCTGCGCTTCGACGGTCAGCGGATTGACTGCCAGGCCACAGTCGATCGCGACCGTGACGCGGTGCACGCGAATGCGCCTGCCTTCGACCGACACTTCGGCCACCTGGGCGCAGACCGTGCCGCGGCTTTCGTGCAGCGCGATGCCGCGTGCCAGCCCCTTCGGCGCCGGCTTGGACCAGTCGGACTTGTCGCGGACCAGGGCCAGCACGCCGCGGTGACGCGCTTTGTCGGCTCCGAGCAGGTCGAGCCGATAGGCGATCGGATCCTTCTTCGCCGCCGCGGCCATCTCGTCGAGCAGCGTTTCGACGACGAAGGCGTTGCGGTGATGGCCGACCGAGCGCAGCCACAGCACCGGCACATTGGCTTCCGGTTGGTGCACGGTCAGTTGCATGTTCGGTAGGCGGTAGGGCGTGTCGGCGATGCCTTCGACGACGTTGCTGTCGACCCCGTTCTTGACCATCAGTTTCTCGAAGGCCGTGCCCTTGGCGATCGACTGCGCCACGACGGTGTGCTGCCAGCCCGCCGGCATGCCCTTGTCGTCGAGACCGACACTGACCCGATGCAGGTGCGATGGCAGGTAGTAGCCGCCCTTCATGTCGTCCTCGCGCGACCAGATCACCTTGACCGCGCCATCGACACCGGCCTTCTTCAGCTCCCGCGCCACCCGCACCGCTTCGACGACATAGTCCGAGGTCGGGATGGCGCGGCGACCGAAGCCGCCGCCGGTAAAGGTGGTGACGATCTCGACCTGTTCCTGCTTCAGCTGCGCCGCCGATGCGGCGAGCACCTGGTCGACGGTCTGGAACTGCGAACCGCACCAGATTGTCATCTTCTCGGACTGCAGATCGACAACGCAGGACAGCGGCTCCATCGCCGCGTGCGCGAGGTAGGGGAAGGTGAACTCGGCGTCGATCTTGCGCGGCGCGTTGGCGACCGCGCCGGCGTCGCCCTCGCGCCTGGCGGGCAAGCCCGGCTCGCGGGCAAGCTGTCGAAACTCGGCCAGCTGGTCGGCCGAGGTCACGCCGCCCGGCAGCTCCCACTCGACGACCAGTTGATCCCTGGCCTGCTTGACGGGCCAGTAGCCATTGCCGACTACCGCGACGCCAAAGCCGCCGCGATCGACCTGCACCGGGAACACCGCGACCACGCCTTTGACCGACCTGGCCTTGGCGTCGTCGAGCTTGGCCACCTTGCCGCCGAACACCGGCGGCCGCGCGACCACGGCAACGCGCAGATTCGGCAGCTTCTTGTCGATCGCGTACTCGGCGCGGCCGCTGACCTTCTCGGGAGCGTCGAGCCGTCGCGTTGGTTTGCCGACAATTTCGAAATCCTTCGGATCGGCCTTGACACCGGCCCGCGCCGGTACCGGCAGCTTCGTTGCCGCTTCGGCCAGCGAGCCGTAACTGGCGCGGCGCTTCTGCCCGCCGATCTCGATCACCTGGCTGCGGCGCGTATCGATGCGGTCCTTGGCGACGCCCCAATGCTGCGCGGCGGCCTCGATCAGCAACAGCCGCGCCATGGCACCGATAGCCCGGTACTGGCTCCAACTCGACGCGGTCGAGTCCGAGCCGCCGGTCGCCTGGATGCCGAACTGTGGATTGGCGTAGATCGCCGCCACAGGCGCATGTTCGGCTCGAACCTTGCTCCAGTCGGCATCGAGTTCTTCGGCCAGCAGCATCGCTTGCGAGGTGAACACACCCTGGCCGAACTCCAGACGGTTGCTGATCACCGTAATGCTGTCGTCGTTGCCGATGCGAACGAAAGCCGATGGCGGATAGCTCGCCTTCGCCGGCGCCTGCTGCGCCCTGGCCGATTGCCCGCCAAAGTCGGGCAGCCCGATGGCGAGCATCAGGCCGCCGCCGGCCAAGCCTGTTGCTTTGAGGAATTCCCGCCGCGACAGTTTGCGCGGCCGCTTCCCATGCGGAGCGTCGACAAACGATCCGGTACCGATCCGCGGTGTTTGCAAGGTTTGCTCCTCAGGCCACGTTCTTGGCCGCGTCCTTGACCGCCGCCCGGATGCGCGCATAGGTGCCGCAGCGGCACAGGATGCCTTTCATCGCCTCGTCGATGTCGCGATCCGAAGGACTCTTCTTCGTCTTCAGCAGCGCGGTGGCGGCCATCACCTGGCCCGACTGGCAGTAGCCGCACTGCACGACATCGTTACGGATCCAGGCGTCCTGGACCGCGCGGCCGACGCGGTCGGCTTCAATCGACTCGATGGTCGTGATCCGGGTGCCGGTAGCCGCGGAAATTGGCATCGTGCATGCCTGCTTCGGCTGGCCGTCGATGTGTACGGTGCAGGCGCCACAGGCAGCAATGCCGCAGCCGAACTTGGTGCCGGTCAGGCCGAGTTGCTCGCGCAGCACCCATAGCAGCGGTGTCGACGGATCGACATCGACCTGCTCCGTCTTGCCATTGACGTTCAGTGTGATCATGGGGGTCCCTTCGTTGGCCCGCTTCGATCATCGCAACGCAATCGGTCGGGCGGCAACGGACGGTGATGAAGACTACTCGATGATCGGGCCTGCGGCCGGCCGGACGGTGACAGTCGTGGGCCCGGGTGCATCGACCTAGGAATTGACGTCGACGACAACGCGGCCACGCAACCTGCCGGCGAGCAGATCGGCTGCTATCGCGATGGATTTTGCCAGCCCGATCTCGGTGGTGATCGTGTCCAGCTTGGCGCGCGAAAGATCGCCTGCCAAGCGCTCCCATGCAAGTCGGCGTCGAGGCGACGGGCACATTACCGAATCGATACCGAGCAGCCTAACGCCGCGCAGGATGAATGGCGCGACCGTCGCGGGAAAGTCCATGCCCTGTGCCAGCCCGCAAGCCGCGACGCTGCCGCCGTAGCGGGTCTGCGCGCAAGCGTTCGCCAGCGTGTGCGAACCGACCGAGTCGACGACGGCCGCCCAGCGCTCCTTCTGCAGCGGCTTGCCGGGGGCTGCCAGTTCGGCTCGATCAATGATCGAAGTGGCGCCGAGCGCGCGCAGGTACTCGGCTTCGGTCGCCTTGCCGGTGCTCGCGGTCACTCGGAAGCCCCATCCGGCGAGGATGGCGATCGCCAGAGAGCCGACTCCGCCGGTAGCGCCGGTCACCAGGATGTCGCCCGACTCCGGTCCAATGCCGTCGTCGCGCAGGGCCAGGCAACAGAGCATAGCCGTGTAGCCTGCCGTTCCGATCGCCATCGCCTGACGCGTCGAGATGCCCGCCGGAAGTTGCACCAGCCAGTCGGCTTTGAAGCGTGCCCTCTGGGTCAGTCCGCCCCAGTGCTGTTCGCCAGCGCCCCAGCCATTCAGCACGACCCGGTCTCCCGCAGCGAAACGCGGATCAGCGCTGTCGAGAACCGTTCCCGCCGCGTCGATGCCGGCCACCATCGGCCATTTGCGCACGACTGGGCTCCGGTTGGTCAGTGCAAGCGCATCTTTGTAGTTGACGGTCGAGTATTCGACATTGACCGTGACGTTGCACTCGGGCGTGTTGGCACGCAGTTCGTCGTCGGCAACTTCGCGAACCTGGGCGCCAAACTGATCGCCCGCCTTGGTCAGTACGACGGCTTGCGGCATGTTGTCCTCCGTTTGATTTGGCAGCAGTTCTATGGACTGCGCCAGTGACGCTCCCGCCAAGGGGCGTGTGCGCGATTCGACATGGCCATTCGGATATCAGCGGCGGCGGTGAAGGGCGGCATCCATCTAATGCAGTGTTTCGTTCTTTTTAGAACTTAAGCGGTGGTTGGCGCGAATGACCTTTTGCAGGATGTCGCGCGCGCTTTGGGTCCAGATGAACGGTTTGGGATCGGCGTGGTGATGGGCGACGTATGCATCGATGGCGGCGACCAGTTCGGGCACGCTGGTGAACACGCCGCGGCGCAGCCGCTCGGTGGTCAGATCGCCGAAGAAGCGCTCCACCATGTTCAGCCAGGAGGCCGAGGTCGCCGTGAAATGCATGTGGAACCGCGGATGCTTCGCCAGCCACTGCTGCACCGCCGGGTGCTTGTGGGTGGCGTAGTTGTCGGCGATCAGGTGCAGCGTCCTGTCTTCGGGCGTCTCGCGATCGATCTGGCGCAGAAACTTCAGCCACTCGGCATGGGTGTGGCGCCGCCGGCATGGGCCGATGACCTGCCCATCGAGCACGTTCAGCGCCGCAAACCGCGTGGTCGTGCCGTGGCGCTTGTAGTCGTGCGTCATCGTCTGCGCGCGCCCCTTCTTCAGCGGCAGCCCCGGCTGCGTGCGATCGAGCGCCTGCACCTGGCTTTTTTCGTCGCAGCACAGCACCAGCGCATGCTCGGGCGGGGACATGTACAGCCCCATGATGTCCTCGAGCTTCTCCGCGAACTTCGGATCGCGCGAAACCGTGAAGCCGCGCACGAGGTGCGGCTTCAGTCCGTGCGCCTGCCAATGCCGCATGACGGTGCTGGCGCTGACGCCCAGGACCGCCCCCATCTTGCGCGTGCTCCAGTGGGTGGCCGCCTCGGGCGTGGCTTGCGTGGTCAACTCCACCAGCTTGGCCACCTCCACCTTCACCGGTGGCGCCCCGCGCGGCAGGTCGCGTTCGATGCCTTGCAGCCCCGACTGCAGGTAGCGTTCGCGCCAGCGCGCCACCTGTACCCGCCCGATGCCCAGTTCTTCGGCGATGTCCTTGTTCTGCAGCCCTTGCGCCGCCAGCAGCACAATGCGCGCTCGCTGCGCCAGCCGCACGCTTGTGCGCCTTGAACGTGTCAGGCGGTTCAGCTCGCCCTCCTGCGCCTCCGTCAACACAATCGCCGCGGCCACTCGCACTTGCTCGCTCCAATGCAAACCAAAGTAGAGCATTGGAGCCAGGCGACTCACTTAAGTTCTATCAAGAATCAAACACGACACTGAAGTCGGCGACGAGCACTGCGAATTCGATCCTTGGCGCAAGGCCGGCAGGAGTCATTGGCAGGGCCGATCAGCAGCGCAGGTGCGACAAGAATCCCCAACTGAAAACGAGGCGCTACGCGAATCTGGGCGTTTTCGCCGTCGCGATGGTCCGTCCCCAATGGAGTGCGCCGAGATAGGCCGGGAACACGGCGGCACAGGCGGCCAGGGCCAACTTGGCGAACCGCGGTGTCGTCACTCACCCGATCGCCGCAGTGTCCGGAAGCCATGAGGGAAGCACGAGGCCACGGGAGGAGTGCCAGTGCCCCAGGTCTCTTGGCGTGGCGCAACGGGGTGATCATCGGAAGCTGGACGGGAGACGCGTTGACGATCCGGGAGTCTATCGGCGCTACTGGCCGGGCGACAAAGCCGGACCCGGCAATCGTCAGCAAGAATCGGCTGCAGGAATCGGCTGGCAGAATTGTCGTTGCCTGCGGCCTGGATCACGGCGTTCACCGCAGTAACCCACTATCAGGGAGAACGAAGTGGAATTCGAGAACATCCTGGTCGAGACTCACGGTCGAGTTGGTCTGATTCGGCTTAATCGCCCCAAGGCACTGAATGCACTGAACGATGCCTTGATGAACGAACTCGGCGCCGCGCTGTGCGCCTTTGACGCCGACGAAGGCATTGGCGCCATCGTGCTCACTGGGTCGGAAAAGGCATTCGCAGCCGGTGCGGACATCGGCGCCATGAAGGACCTGTCCTACATGGACGTGTACCGGTCGGACTTCATCTCCCGCAACTGGGAGGAGATGAAGAAGATCCGAAAGCCGGTGATCGGGGCCGTCGCCGGATTCGCGCTCGGTGGCGGCTGCGAGTTGGCGATGATGTGCGACATCCTCATTGCTGCCGATACGGCCCGGTTCGGGCAGCCGGAAATAAAGATCGGAATTATTCCCGGCGCTGGCGGAACGCAGCGGCTGCCGCGCGCCGTCGGCAAGGCCAAGGCAATGGATCTTGTCTTGACCGGTCGCATGATGGACTCGCAGGAGGCAGAACGCGCCGGGCTCGTTTCGCGAGTCGTGCCGGCGGACAAGTTGGTCGACGAGGCAATTGCAGTTGCAGCGGTGATCGCCCAGTTCTCGCTGCCGGCGGTCATGATGGCCAAGGAGGCCGTCCAGAGGGCCTACGAGGTGCCGCTCTCGGAGGGCATGCTGTTTGAACGCCGCCTGTTCCACTCGCTATTCGCGAGCGCGGACCAGAAAGAGGGAATGGCCGCCTTCATCGAGAAGCGTCCCCCACGCTTCGCGCACCGCTGACTTCTATAAGCATCAGGGACTTGCAACGTCGTGGAGTTTCGACAGTTCGTCGATTTGACAGCCGAAAAACTCATCGTCATAATCTCCCTTCTCTGCTGCTTTCCGGTTCGTGCGCTGCATCAGCAGCCGCGTCGGGGCGGCCTGTTCCTTAAAAACTGAAACAGCCGATAAGTGTGGGCGCTTGATAAAAAGGCGCAACCACCGGCGGGGGCCTCACGTCCTCCGCAGGTGGCAGTGCTCTAAGCATCAAGTGCTCATACGCGAATGAAGGGGATTATCAAATCCACTTCGATTCCGTGAGTGAGCGACGTACACAAAGTGTGCGAAAAGGTTCGAACTGAAGAGTTTGATCCTGGCTCAGATTGAACGCTGGCGGCATGCCTTACACATGCAAGTCGAACGGTAACGCGGGGGTAACCCTGGCGACGAGTGGCGAACGGGTGAGTAGCGCATCGGAACGTGCCCAGTAGTGGGGGATAGCTCGGCGAAAGCCGGATTAATACCGCATACGACCTACGGGTGAAAGCGGGGGACCGCAAGGCCTCGCGCTATTGGAGCGGCCGATGCCCGATTAGCTAGTTGGTGAGGTAATGGCTCACCAAGGCGACGATCGGTAGCTGGTCTGAGAGGACGACCAGCCACACTGGGACTGAGACACGGCCCAGACTCCTACGGGAGGCAGCAGTGGGGAATTTTGGACAATGGGGGAAACCCTGATCCAGCCATGCCGCGTGCGGGAAGAAGGCCTTCGGGTTGTA
>Ga0105090_10000978_pt1 | contig 15029 bp, 14 predicted proteins | sample PPLLak3March2015_FD_79110 | JGI IMG/M metagenome (GOLD analysis project Ga0105090, IMG submission 79110) | Freshwater sediment microbial communities from Prairie Pothole Lake near Jamestown, North Dakota, USA - PPLs Lake P7 Core (1) Depth... | ecosystem: Environmental > Aquatic > Freshwater >... | reverse complement strand
CCGGCTCGACGACCGGGGGAGCGCCCGCCACGCGCTTGCGTGTGGCGGGCCTGCTCGCGACCCCTACGGCCGGGAAGGGTAGATGCCCTCGGTGGCGATGCAGTAACGCAGGCCCAGGAACGGATCGAGGGTGGTGTGCGGCTGACTGCCACCCGCCGTGCCGACCGTGGCCGCGCCGGCTGCCAGCGTCGCATTGGCCGCTCCAGTCCCGTAGTGCGTGGAGGTCGCCGACCTCGCGGGCAGCGCGCCGGCCGGGCTGTCGGCGTTGCCGACCGACGACGAGACATTCAGCTGCGTCGCGTGCGTGTGCATCGGCATCTGCGCGGTCGTGAGCGTGACGCTTTCCTGCCCGGAGACTTCGCCCAGATCGACATTCGACAGGCCCGGGCCCTGGCCGATGCCGCGCGGCACGCGGCCGCGCAGGTCGGGCAGCGCGAACGTCGTCGTGCCGTTGCCGCCGTACGTAGTCCCCAACAGCGAGAACAGCGCCGAGTTGGAGCTAATCGCCAGGATCTGGCCGCTCGCTTCCGCGTAGCCGCGCGGGCAGAACGTGAAGGCGACGATGCAGATCGAGCCCATCATCGGCTCGGTGCTGCAGGTCGCGCTGGCCGGCGCCCCGGCCAGCAGTCCGCAGCTTGCGGCAACGCCCACCAGGGCACGCTTGAAGTGTCTCATCGGAAGTTCCTTCACTGCAGCCTCAAGGGTGGCGCGATCGTCGCGGGCAGGCCCGCGGCAACGGCGGTGATGGGCGCGAGCGGCCACATGTGCTGGTCGGAGGTCGCCGCCGCACAGGTCGGATTGTCGATGCCCTGGATGGTGAAGGCGCCGAGCGACGGCCGCGTGGTCTGCGCGGTGCCGTCGGGCGCGAGGCTGCCGGCGGTCGCCGTCATGAGCGAATTGAGCGATCCGGCGAGCACCAGGAACCTGCCGTACATGCGTCCCGGATCGGCCGTCGAGCCCGAGTTGAGGTAGGCCGAACCGCTGCACGCGCCACCGGTGAACGACGTGTAGTAGATCTGCGCGGGAGGGAACGTTCCGGTCCAGTTGATCGTCGTCATGTAGCCGGTCGAGGTCACGAATGTCACGGTGCTGCGCGTGGCGGTGACGACGTTGCCGAGCACCGCGTTGTTAGAGTCGAGCAGGCGCACGCCGGTGCCGGCGGGGCCTTGCGGGCCGATGGGACCTATCGGGCCGATGGGGCCGATGGGGCCGATCGGACCCATTGCGCCTGTCGCGCCCGCTGGACCTGCCGGACCCGTTGCGCCCGTCGTCCCGGCAGGACCCGTCGGTCCTTGCGCTCCGGCGACACCTGCGGGGCCTGTCGCTCCTGGCGAACCGACGGCTCCCTGCGGACCTTGCGGGCCTGCGGGCCCGGCGGGCGGCGTGCCGCATACCCAGTCCGTGCCGTTCCACCTCATCACCTGGTCGATCGCGCAGTTGAGCGGGAACAGCGCCTGCGACAGCCGCTCGAGGAACGCCGCGATCTGCAGCCGCGACACCGCGTTGTCCGGGCAGTAGAGCCGGCGATTGCCGTCGATGGTCGCGCAGCCCAGCGTGACGTTGTTCTGCGCCATCCAGGTCACCGAGGCGCAGAACGGGTTCGAGGCGTCCACGTCCACGAAGACCCAGCCGTCGCGGCCGGGGCAGGATTGGGCGTGGGCCGTACTCCACAACACGGCGAGCAGCAGGGCGGCCGCGAACTTCAGTTGTTTCAGCACAGGAGGTCCTTGTTGCCAGCGAATTGGGATTGCTGCGCTGGCCAGCATACCTGTGCAGTAACCAACCGAGCACTTCCGCCGGTCGACGGCGAGCGATTTCGCATGACCGTGTTGTATCGCGGGCGGCGCGTTGCGAGAGCGGCGGCTCCCGAACGCATCTCTCGCCGCCGCCTTGCCTATTCCACCGTCACCGACTTCGCGAGATTCCTCGGCTTGTCGACGTCGGTGCCGCGGATCACCGCGGCGTGATAGGCGAGCAGCTGCAGCGGCACGACGTGCACGATCGGCGAGAGCAGGCCGGCGTGCTCGGGCAGGCGGATCACGTGGATGCCATCACCGGCCGCGATGTGACTGTCGAGGTCGGCCACGACGTACAGCTCGCCGCCGCGGGCGCGCACCTCCTGCAGGTTGCTCTTGAGCTTCTCGAGCAACGCGTCGTTGGGCGCGATAGCCACCACCGGCATTTCGCGATCGACCAGCGCCAGCGGACCGTGCTTGAGCTCGCCGGCCGGGTACGCCTCGGCGTGGATGTACGAGATCTCCTTGAGCTTCAGCGCGCCTTCCAGCGCGATCGGGTAGTGCAGGCCGCGGCCGAGGAACAGCGCGTGCTGCTTGCGCGCGAACTTTTCCGACCACGCGATGATCGCCGGCTCCAGCGCGAGCGCCGCCTGCAGCGCCGCCGGCAGGTGCCGCAGGCCGCGCAGCCAGTGCGCCTCCTCCTCCACTGACAGCCGCCCGCGCTGCTTCGCCAGCGCGCAGGCGAGCAGGAACAGCGCGGTCAGCTGCGTGGTGAACGCCTTCGTCGAGGCCACGCCCACTTCCACGCCGGCGCGCGTCAGGTAGGTGAGCTCCGTCTGGCGCACCATCGTCGAGGTGGCGACGTTGCAGATCGCCATCGTGTGCTTGTGGCCGAGGTCCTTCGCGTGCTTGAGCGCGGCGAGCGTGTCCGCGGTCTCGCCCGACTGCGAGATCACCAGCACCAGGGCGTTGGGGTTCGGCACGCTGTCGCGGTAGCGGTATTCGCTGGCGATCTCCACGTTGCACGGGATGCCGGCGACGGTCTCGATCCACTGGCGCCCCACCGATCCGGCGTAGTAGCTGGTGCCGCAGGCGAGGATCAGCACTCCGTCGATTGCGCGCAGCACCTCGTCGGCACGCGGGCCGAACAGCGCGGCGTCGATGCGCGCGACACCCTCGAGCGTGTCCGCCACCGCGCGCGGCTGCTCGAAGATCTCCTTCTGCATGAAGTGGCGGTACGGCCCCAGCTCCGCCTGGCCGCCGCTTGCCTCGACGATCGTCGTCGGACGGTCGGCCGGCTCGCCGCGCACATCGAAGATCGTGTAGCCCTCGCGGCGCACGTCGGCGACATCGCCTTCCTCAAGGTAGACCACGCGGCGCGTCACCGGCAGCAGCGCGGCCGCGTCGGAGGCGAGGAAGTGGTCGCCATCGCCCAGGCCCACGACGAGCGGGCTGCCCGCGCGCGCGCCGACGATGCGGCCAGGCTCGCGCGTGCTGATCACGGCGATCGCGTAGGCGCCCTTGAACCGTGCCACCGCCGCGGTCACCGCGCGCAGCAGGTCGCCGCCGCCGGCCGCGTGCCACTCGCAGTGCACGAGGTGCGCGATGACCTCGGTGTCGGTCTGCGTGCGAAATTCGTAGCCGGCGGCGGACAGCTCATCGCGCAGCGCCTCGAAGTTCTCGATGATGCCGTTGTGCACGACCGCGACCTCGCCGTGCGAGGTGTGCGGGTGCGCGTTGTCCTCGGTCGGCGCGCCGTGCGTGGCCCAGCGCGTGTGCGAGATGCCCACCGTGCCCTGCAGTCCGCGCGCATCCGCCTGCTTCGCGAGGTCGGCCACGCGCGCGACGCTCACGCAGCGCTCGAGCGCCGGTGACTCGCCGCCGTTGATGACGCACAGTCCCGAACTGTCGTAGCCGCGGTACTCCAGGCGCCGGATGCCGTCGATCAGGATCGGAACCACGTTGCGGCGCGAGGCCGCCCCTACGATGCCGCACATTCACTTTCCCTTCTTGTTCTTCACCGGCCGCTTCCAGTCGCCGATCGTCACCGCCTTCGCCCGCGCGAGCGTGAGCCCGCCCGGCGGCGCGTCCTGCGCCAGCGTGCTCCCGGCGCCGACCGTGGCGCCCGCGCCCACGGTCAACGGCGCGACGAGCACGCAGTTCGACCCGATGTGCACGTTGTCGCCGATCACCGTGCGGTGCTTGTTGGCGCCGTCGTAGTTCGCCGTGATCGAGCCCGCGCCGTAGTTCACGTTCTCGCCCACCTCCGCGTCGCCCAGATAGGCGAGGTGGTTCGCCTTCGCGCCCCTGCCCATGCGCGTGGCCTTCACTTCGACGAAGTTGCCGATGTGCACGTCGTCGGCCAGCTCCGCGCCCGGCCGCAGGCGCGCGTAGGGGCCGATGCGGCAGTCGCGGCCCACGCTCGCGTCCTCGAGGTGCGAGAACGGTGCCACCGTCGTGCCCGCGCCGATCGTCACGTCGGCGAGCACGCAGTGCGCGCCGATCGTCACGTCGTCGCCGAGCTTCACGTCGCCGGCGAAGATGCAGCCGACGTCGATGCGCACGTCGCGTCCGCACTCCAGCGTGCCGCGCTGGTCGAAGCGGTCGGGGTCGGCGATCCACGTGCCGGCCGTGAGCAGCGCCTCGGCGCGGCGGCGCTGCAGGACGCGCTCGACCTGCACCAGCTGCAGGCGGTCGTTGATGCCGCGCACGTCGCGCTCGTCGTCGTGGAGCAGCGCCTCGACGGCCAGTCCTTCGGCCACGGCCATGCCAACGACATCGGTCAGGTAGAACTCGCGCTGCGCGTTGTCGTCGCGGAGCGCGGCGACCCAGTGCGCGAGCTTCGCGGTCGGCGCCGCGATGACGCCGGTGTTGATCTCCTCGATGCGCTTCTGCTCGGGCGTGGCGTCGCGCTCCTCGACGATCGCGCACACGCGCCCCTGCGCGTCGCGCACGATCCGGCCCAGCCCGCGCGGGTCGCCCGTCCGCGCGGTGAGCACGGCGAGCCTGCCCTCCCGCGCGACCGCGACCAGGCGTGCGAGCGCCTGCGACGGCACCAATGGCACGTCGGCGAGCAGGACCAGCGTCACGCCGTCGGCGGGCAGCGCCGCCAACGCCACGCGCACCGCATCGCCGGTGCCGCGCGGCGGATCCTGCAGCACGAACGCGAGGTCCGGGGCGGCCAGCGTCTCGCGCACGCGCTCGCCGCCGTGCCCGTAGACGAGCGCGATCGCGCGTGGCGCAAGCCTGCGCGCGGCGTCGATCACGTGGGCGGCGATCGGCTTGCCGGCCAGCGGGTGCAGGACCTTCGGCAGCGCGGAGTGCATGCGCTTGCCCAGGCCCGCTGCGAGGATCACGACGGAAAGCGGTGGCTTCATGCGAGGACGGCCGTCTGCTGCGCCATGGGAAATGATACCCGCCCGCATCGGCGGCGACCCGTCCGCGGCCGAACGATGGTCGCTGTATGCTTCAAGACGGTATCCTTCGCGCATGGCGATCGTTGCCGTGTTCAACCAGAAGGGCGGCGTCGGCAAGACGACCACGGCGCTCAACCTGCTCGCCGGCATCGCCTTGCGCGGTGTGCGGCCGCTCGGCATCGACCTCGACCCGCAGGGCCACCTGTCGCACATCTTCGGCGTGCAGCCGCGGATGGCCGACGACTCGGTGTTCAGCTTCTTCGTCCGCCAGCGCCCGCTGGGCGATCTCGCGGTGATCACGCGCAGCGGCGTCGCGCTGTGCCCATCGCACCTCGAGCTTGCCAAGCTCGACTCGGTGCTGGGCAAGGGCGTCAACGTGGTCACGCGGCTGCGCACGGCGCTGCGCGGCGCAGAGCGCCCGGACGCGCCGGTGGTCATCGACTGCTGCCCATTGCTCAACGTGCTGTCGCTGAACGCGGTGTTCGCCTGCGACCTCCTGCTGGTGCCGGTGTCGGCCGACTACCTCGCGCTGCAGGGCGCGCAGGCGGTGGAGCGGGCGCTCAACGCGCTGGAGCCGGTGTTCAAGCGGCGGTTGCCGCGGCGCTACCTGCTGACCCGCTACGACGGCCGGCGGCGGATGAGCGCGGACGTGGCGGAGCGGATGGCGGGGTCGCTCCGGCCCGAGGAGATCTGCACAACTCGCGTGCGCGAGAGCGTGAAGCTGGCGGAGAGCCCGGCGGTGGAGCTCGACGTTTTCCGCCACGCCCCGGGCAGCCACGGCGCCCGGGACTACGAAGCACTCGTCGAGGAGCTAGTGGGTGGGGGCTTTTTGCAGTGACGGCAGCGCGCTCATCGACGCGCCGCTGATGAGCCCGATGACGCCCTCGACGTCGAGCGTATCCACGCGGCGCGGCACGGACTGCTCGCGGCACTCGAGAACCTCGCAGTTCATGTACATCTGGCGCAGCCGCCGCTCGGCGTCGTCCTGGGTGGCGGCCATGATCGAGATGTTGTCGACGCGTTGTCCCGTCTTCGTGCGGATGTGGAAGCCGTACCGGATCATTGGAATCTCCTCCGGGCTGCCGGCGATGGCCGGGCCCCGAAACTGCTGTGTGCGATACAACGCATCGATATGCCGGACCAATCGCAATGCAAGGAGCGTTCCGCCGCAGGGAAGCAGGAAGTGACGCCCGCCGGACGGTCGCCCCAGGTGGCGGATTCTGCCCCAGTAGCGGGCTGGATGCACGGACTCTTGCGAGAAGTGACGCAAGGAAGCGCTTACTTACCTGCGCTGGCTCAAGCGCTCGCCGGAGGCGTGTCGTCCGACATCTACCGGGTGGAGACGCGCGTAGCGACGTTCTGCGTCAAGCGGGCCTTACCTAAACTGAAGGTCGCGGCCGATTGGCACGCACCTGTAGGCCGCAATCGCTTCGAGGTCGAGTGGATGCGCGTGGCCGGCGCGATCGCTCCCGCCGCGGTTCCGCGCGTCCTCGCCGAGGACCCCGAGGCCGGCGCGTTCGCGATGGAGTGGCTGGAGCCTGCGCGCTACCCCGTGTGGAAGGAACAGCTTCGCGCCGGGATCCTCGACCCTTCGACTGCCGGCGCGATCGGGGACGTGCTCGGCCACATCCACGCCGCCACTGCCGACCGGCCCGAGGTCGCGCGGCGCTTCCCGACCGACGACGTGTTCCACGCCATCCGCCTCGAGCCCTACCTCGTGGCGACCGGCCGGGCGCACGCCGACCTTGCGGCGAGGCTGGAGGCGCTGGCCAGGACGACCGCCGCCACGAAGCGCGTGCTGGTCCATGGCGACTTCAGCCCGAAGAACCTGCTGGTCGGGCCCGACGGGCCGGTGATCCTGGACGCCGAGTGCGCGTGGTTCGGCGACCCGGCATTCGACCTCGCCTTCGTCCTCAACCACCTGCTGCTCAAGGGCGTGTGGAAGCCCCACTGGCGCGGCGGCTACCTGCACCTGTATGCGGTGTTGGTCGATGCCTACCGCCAGCACGTGGCCTGGGAGCCGTGGACGGCGCTCGACGCTCGCGCCGCGGCGCTGCTGCCCGGCCTGCTGCTCGGACGCGTCGACGGCAAGTCGCCGGCCGAATACCTCACGGCCGAGGACGACAAGGCGTACGTGCGCGCGTTTGCGCGGGCGCGGCTCGTCGCGCCGCCGCCGTCGCTCGCCGCCATCGCGGCAGACTGGGAAGCGCGGAGGTGAGCACCGCGATCACCCGCATCCACGCCCGCCGCGTGTTCGACTCACGCGGCCGCCCGACCGTCGAGGCCGAGGTCGCGCTTGCCGGCGGCGCGAGCGGGCGCGCGATCGCCCCGGCAGGCGCGTCGCGCGGCACGCGCGAAGCGGTGGACCTGCGCGACGGCGGCCAGCGCTTCGGCGGCTTCGACGTCGCCATCGCGATCGCGAACGTCGGCGGGCCGATCGCGCGCGCGCTCGCCGGCTGCGACGCGCTCGACCAGGCGGGCTGCGACGCGCGCATGATCGAGCTCGACGGGACGCCGAACAAGGCGAATCTCGGCGGCAACGCGACGGTGGCCGTGTCGATGGCGATCGCCCAGGCCGCTGCCGCCGCGCAGCGCGTGCCGCTGTTCAGGCACCTCGCGGGTGACCAGCCGGTCACGCTGCCGCTGCCCGAGATCCAGATTTTTGGCGGCGGCGCGCACGCGGGTCGGCGCATCGACATCCAGGACCTGATGGTGATGCCGGTTGGCGCGTGGTCGTTCGCCGATGCGCTTGCCATCGTCGGCGAGGTCTACCGGGCGGCCGGCGAGATCATGGCCGAGCAGGGCCGCCTCGCCGGCGTGGCCGACGAGGGCGGCTTCTGGCCGGCGTTCGACAGCAACGCGCAGGCGCTGGAGACGCTGGTGCGCGCGATCGAGCGGGCCGGGCTGCAGCCGGGCGCCGACGTCGCGATCTCGCTCGACATCGCGGCTTCCGAGTTCGGCCGCGACGGCGTCTACCAGCTGGGGCTCGACGGCCGCAAGCTCGACCGCGACGCGCTCGCCGAGATGCTGCTCGGCTGGCTCGACCGCTACCCCATCGCCTCGATCGAGGACCCGTTCGCCGAGGACGACCGCGTAGGCTGGGTGGCCTTCATGCGCGCGTGCGCCGGCCGCGTGCAGGTGATCGGCGACGACTATCTCGTCACCAGCGCGGCGCGCGTGGATGCCGCCGCGCTCGACCAGGCGTGCAACGCCGTGCTGGTCAAGCCGAACCAGGCGGGCACGCTGACCGAGACGCTGGCGGCGGTCGCTGCAGCACGGCGCCACGGCTTCGCGACGATCGTCTCCGCGCGCTCCGGCGAGTCCGAGGACGTGACCATCGCGCACCTCGCCGTCGGCTGGAGCGCCGGCCAGCTCAAGGTCGGCTCGTTCGCACGCGGCGAGCGCACAGCGAAGTGGAACGAAGTGCTGCGCATCGAGGAGGCGCTCGGCGACAAGGTTCGCTTCGCCGGCGCACAGGCGCTCGCCGTGCGCTGGCCGCGGGCCTGACGTCGTTCGACTCCGGAGGACCCGCGTTTCGCCACGCACTTCGTCTTGCCCGTGCCGGCAAGCTGTTCTGCCGAAACGGCGGCACGGAATCGGCGGCGCGCGCCGCACGGATATTGGCCCAGGGTCAATGCGGGCAACGGCGACGAGGCGTAGTCTGATCCTCATCCGGCACCAGAGAGGGCCGGGACGATGCTTGCAGAAGTTCGCCCGGACACCACCACGTGGTTCGTCCAGAAGTTCGAGGACATCGACCTGGAGCTGTCGAAGTACGTGGCGGTCTGCGACCTCCATCTGCTGGACGGCGACGTGGCCAATCGCGTGCTGCGCGGCGATCGCACCGTGTGCAGCAACCTGAGCAGCGACGCGTTCGAGAAGATGCGGCAACTGCTCATCATGCACTTCCTCGTGCGCCATGAGGCCGTGGAAGCGATCGGCGAAGGGCGGACGCGCGGCCTCCTTCACGACGTGATCGGCCGGCTGCGCGAGCGCGTCGCGCTGCATTAGGAAATTGGGGAATTGGGGTCAGACTCGATTTGCCGTACCGTGGCAACGCGTTCCGCCAGACGGGAAATCGAGTCTGACCCTATTCTCCGAGCAGGTGGTCGACGAGCTCGACGAAGCCCGCGCCGCAGCGCTGCCGCGTGACGTATGCCGGCGGCGTGGCAATGCGGTCGATCTGGTCGCGCACGTTCGCCACCCCCACCGAGCGCGGGAAGAACGCGAACATCGGCGCGTCGTTGGGCGAGTCGCCGGCGAAAACGAAGCGGTCGGGATCGGCGTCGAGATCGACGCCGCAAGCCTCGGCGAGAAACGTGCGCGTCATCCCGAGCTTGTCGTAGCGGCCGAACCAGCCGTTGACGTGGATCGAGCTGACCTTGGCAGTCATGCCCTCGGCCTCCATCAGCGCGACGATGCGGTCGATCGCCTCGCCCGGCAGCGGCGCCACGTCTTCGCGGAAGTCGATCGCGACGTCGGCCTCCCGGTAGCGCTGGTCTGAAGCGGGCGCGCACCCGGGCACCTCGCGCAGGATGCGCTGCGCGATCGCGTCGAGTTTCGCGCGCTGCGCGCTGCGCTCGGCTTCCGGAACGAGGAAGCGGCGCACGAGCTTGCGCGCGCCGTCGTCGTAGCGCATCCAGAACGCGCCGTTCTCGCCCACGACCCCCGTGACCGGCCACATGCGCGCGATGTGGTCGCACCACCCGGCCGGCCGGCCGGTGATCGGCACGACGATCTTCGCCGCGTCGCGCAGCCGGCCCAGCGCAGCATAGGCTTCCGGCGTGAGCTGCCCGTCGGTCGTCAGCGTGTCGTCGATGTCGCAGAGCACGCCCGCGACGCCGTCGCGCGGCATCTCGGCCAGTGCTCGCATTACGGCCCCCACGCTTGCCGCCTTCGCCGCGACGCTCGCATCACGGCTGCGGCACCGGATCGCGGAACCACTTGGGCGCCGGCGGCGGCGCGCGCCAGCGCAGCACGGCGTCGATCGCGCGGTCGACGTCCCCAGCGACGTCGAGCATCGCGCGGTTGGCCGGCGTGAGCAGCCGGTCGTCCACCGCGCGGTCGAGCTGCGCCAGGAAGCCGTCGAAGAAGCCGTCGACGTTGACCAGCACGACGGGCTTCTCGTGGATGCCGAGCTGGTCCCAGGTGAGCATCTCGCACAGCTCGTCGAACGTGCCGAAGCCGCCGGGCAGCGCGACGAAAGCGTCGGCCAGGCTCGCCATCAGCGCCTTGCGCTCGTGCATCGTCTCGACCACGTGCATGCGCGACAGGCCCGCGTGGCCAACCTCGCGCGTCATCAGCTCGCGCGTGATCACGCCGATCACCTCGCCGCCGGCGGCGAGCGTCGCGTTCGCCGCCTCGTTCATCAGGCCCACGCTGCCGCCGCCATAGACGAGCGCCAGCCCGCGCGCGGCAAGCGCCTCGCCAAGGCGCCGCGCCGCCTGCGCGTAGGACGCTCGCGCACCGACGTTCGCGCCGCAGAACAGGCACACGCGCGCAACGGGCTTGGCGTGCTGCGCGCCCATGTTCAGCCGCCCATGCGCGCGGCCAGCGCCGCCCGCTGCCGCTCGTCCATTCCCAGGCCGCACTTCGTTCGGCGCCACAGCACGTCGTCGGCGCACGCGGCCCATTCGTTGCGCACGAAGTGATCGACTTCGCGCGCGGTGAGTCCGGCCCCGAAGTCGGTGCCGAGGTCGCCGGGCACTTTCGCGTCGCCCAGCACCTCGAGCGCCAGCGTGCCGTGGCGGCGACCGACGTCGCGCAACAGCGAGGCCGGCAGCCGCGGATAGCGTCCTCCCAGCTCGGCGATCCACGCGTCGCGGTCGCGCCGCGGCAGGTCGCCGCCCGGCAGCGTGTCGCCTTCCGTCCACGCCGGCTTCATCGCCGGGAACCACGGCTTCAGCGCCTGCAGCGCGGCTTCCGCGAGCTTGCGGTAGGTGGTGAGCTTGCCGCCGTAGATCGACAACACGGGCGCCTCGCGCTCCCGCTCGCCAGCATCGGTCTTGAGCACATAGTCGCGCGTGATCGACGAGGGGTCCGACTTGCCGTCGTCGTACAGCGGACGAATGCCGGAGAACGACCACACCACGTCCTTCCGCGCGAGCGGCTTCGCGAGGTAGGCGTTGGCGAGCGCAAGCAGGTAATCGGTCTCGTCCGCGGAGATGGCCGGCTTCTCGTAGTCGTCGACCGGCACGTCGGTGGTCCCGATCAGCGTGTAGCGGTCCTGCCAGGGGATGACGAAGACGATGCGCTTGTCGGCGTTCTGCAGGATGTACGCGTGCGCTTCGGCGTGCACGCGCGGCACGACGATGTGGCTGCCCTTGACGTGGCGGACCTTGGCGCCGGTCGGAGCATGCGGCACGGAGTCGAGCACGTCGGCCACCCAGGGCCCCGCGACGTTGACGATCGCCTTCGCGCGTACCTCGTGCGTGCCCTGCGCGTCCTGCAGCGACGCCCGCCACGCGCCGCCCTCCCGCAACGCGCCGGCGAAGCGGGTGCGCGTGCGGATCCCGGCGCCGTGGTTGCGCGCGGCCACCGCGGTGAGCACGACCAGCCGCGAGTCGTCGACACGCGCGTCGGCGTAGACAAAGCCCTTGCGGAAATTCGGCTTGAGCCCCGCGCCCCAGCGACTCCGCTCGAGGTCCACGCCGAACGAGCGCGGCAGGCTCATGCGCCCGCCGATGCGGTCGTACATGAACAGCCCCGCGCGGATCATCCACGCCGGCCGCAGGTGCGGCTCGTGCGGCAGCACGAACGACATGGCCTCGATCAGGTGCGGCGCCTGCGCGAGCAGCACCTCGCGCTCGGCGAGCGACTCGGCGACGAGGCGGAACTCGTAGTGCTCGAGGTAGCGCAGTCCGCCGTGGATCAGCTTGGTGCTCCACTGCGAGGTCGCCGCGGCCAGGTCGTCGCGCTCGACGAGCAGCGTGGTCAAGCCGCGGCCCGCGGCGTCGCGCGCGATGCCCGCGCCATTGATCCCGCCGCCGACCACGAGGAGGTCGACCTCGCCGGAGGTTTGCGTTGTCATGGAAGGGAGAGTCGCCAACGGAGAGCGTGATCTTACCGTCCCGAACGCATGCGCCCGTTGATCTGGCTGGGGTACGATGCGCTTTCCCCGCCCCTTGCCGCGCCGCCGCCATGAACCTCGTCCCCGAAGCCGTCGCGCTTGAGCCACAGATGCGCGACTGGCGCCATCACCTGCACGCGCATCCCGAGACCGCGTTCGAGGAACGGGCCACTTCGGCCTACGTCGCCGAACGGCTGCGGAGCTTCGGCCTCGAGGTGCACACCGGGCTCGCGAAGACCGGGGTCGTCGGGGTGTTGCGCAGTGGCTCGTCGGAGCACGCAATCGGCCTGCGTGCCGACCTCGACGCGCTGCACATCCAGGAGGCAAGCGGCGTGGCCTACGCTTCGCGCCACGCGGGCCGCATGCACGCCTGCGGCCACGACGGGCACACGGCCATGCTGCTCGGCGCCGCGCAGTCGCTGGCGCAGCGCCGCGCGTTCGACGGCACGGTGTACTTCGTCTTCCAGCCGGCCGAGGAGAACGAGGGCGGCGGGCGCGTGATGGTCGAGGAGGGGCTGTTCGACCGCTTCCCGATGGAGTCGGTGTACGGGCTGCACAACTGGCCGCTCAGGCCTTTCGGGACGTTCGCCACGCGCGTCGGCCCGCTGATGGGCGCCTTCGACATTTTCGAGGTCGCCGCGACGGGCAAGGGCGGTCACGCGGCCATGCCGAATCTCACGCGCGATCCGATGCCATTCGCCGCGGGGCTCATCAATGCGCTGCAGACGATCGTCGCGCGCAACCTCGACCCGCAGGACGCCGGCGTGGTCTCCGTCACGCAGGTGCACGGCGGCGACACCTGGAACGTGATCCCCGAGCAAGTCGTCGTGCGCGGCACCGTGCGGTCGTTCAAACCCGGAGTTCAGGACACAATCGAGCGCCGCATCCGCGAGATCGCTGCGGGCGTTGCGGCCACGTTCGGCGTCGAGGCAACGGTGCGCTACGAGCGGCGCTACCCGGCCACCGTGAACACCGACACCGAGACCGGCTATGCGGTGCGCGCGGCGCGTGCCGTGGTCGGCGACGAGCACGTCGACACGGACCCGGTGCCGAACATGGGCAGCGAGGACTTCGCGTTCATGCTGCAGGCCAAGCGCGGCTGCTACGTCTGGATGGGCACGCGCACCGGCGAGGCGACGGTCAACGTGCACAACCCGCGCTACGACTTCAACGACGCCGCGCTGGTCGTCGGCGCTTCGTACTGGGTGACGCTGGCCGAGCAGCTCTTGCCCGCCGCGGCGCTGCGTCGCGTTGCCTGAACGCGCTCCCCCGAAGGACAAGTCGATGGCGCTGCCTCCCGGTTCCCGCGACCTGACCCGCATCGTGCTCGGCGTGCTCGTCATCGGCGCGCTGCTGGCCGGTGTGTTCCTCGTCCTGCAGCCGTTTCTCCCGGCGCTGCTGTGGGCGACGATGATCGTCGTGGCGACGTGGCCGCTGATGCGCGCGCTCGAGCGGCGCCTCGGCGGCCGCCGCACGGTGGCGGCTTTGTTCATGGTGCTGGTGATGCTCGTCGTCGTCATCGTGCCGCTGGCCACTGCCGTGTCGACGGTGATCCAGCAGGCCGCGCGGCTTCCCGAGATCAAGCTCGCCGAGCTGCATGTGCCCGCGCCGCCTGCGTGGGTCGCCGGCCTGCCTCTCGTGGGCGAGCGCCTCGACGCCGAGTGGCAGGCGATCTCCGTGGCGAAGCCCAAAGAGCTCGCGGCGAAGGCCGCGCCCTATGTCGCGCCGGTTGCGGGGTGGATCGCGTCGGAGGCGGGCGCGGCCGGAGCGTTCACCATCCACCTCGTCCTCACGCTGCTTCTCTGCGGCGTGCTCTACGCCACGGGCGACGAGGTTGCGCGCGGCGTCCGCCGCTTCGCACGCCGCCTGCACGGCACGCAGGGCGACAACGCCGTCGTGCTCGCCGCCGCATCGATCCGGGCGGTGGCGCTGGGCATCGTCGTCACCGCGATCGTGCAGACGGCGCTCGGTGCGCTCGGCCTGCTGGTCGCCGGCGTGCCGTTCGTCTCGCTGCTCGCCGCGCTGATGTTCGTCTTCTGCATCGCGCAGCTCGGTCCGGCGATTCCGTTGATTGGCGGCGTAGCCTGGCTGTGGTTCACCGGCGCGACGACCGCGGCCGTGCTGCTCTTCGTCTGGATGCTCGGTGTCGTCATGCTCGACAACGTGCTGCGCCCGCTGCTGATCAAGCGCGGCGCCGACCTGCCGTTGCTGCTCATCATGGCCGGCGTGATCGGTGGCCTGCTCTCCATGGGCCTCGTCGGGCTGTTCGTCGGCCCGGTGATCCTCGCTGTGGCCTATCGCCTGATCGGCGCGTGGGTCGCGGAGCAGGACGACGCAGCGCCCGCCGGCTGACCGCCCCTCACCCCCGGCCCCTCTCCTCGCTGAGGCGGGGCGAGGGGCATCAACGCCCCGGCCGAGTCATCGCCGCCGGGTCGACCCAGCGGTCGAAGTCCGCGCCCGCGACGCCGAGCGCCATCGCCGCCTCGCGCAGGCTCGTGCCGTCGCGGTGTGCCTTCTGCGCGATCGCCGCCGCCTTCTCGTAGCCGATGTGCGGGTTGAGCGCCGTGACCAGCATCAGCGACGCGGCGAGATTGGCGGCGATGCGCGCGCGGTCGGGCTCGATGCCACGCGCGCAGCGCTCGTCGAACGAGCGGCACGCGTCGGCCAGGAGCCCGATCGACTCGAGCACGTTGTGCAGCATCACGGGCTTCATCACGTTGAGCTGGAAGTGCCCCTGTGATCCGGCGAAAGCGACGGCGGTGTCGTTGCCATAGACCTGCGCGACCACCATCGTCACCGCTTCGGCCT
>Ga0105090_10000977_pt1 | contig 15030 bp, 12 predicted proteins | sample PPLLak3March2015_FD_79110 | JGI IMG/M metagenome (GOLD analysis project Ga0105090, IMG submission 79110) | Freshwater sediment microbial communities from Prairie Pothole Lake near Jamestown, North Dakota, USA - PPLs Lake P7 Core (1) Depth... | ecosystem: Environmental > Aquatic > Freshwater >... | reverse complement strand
GGGCTTGGCTGCTACTGCGGGCTTCGCTGCTACTGCGGGCTTCGCTGCTACTGCGGGCTTCGCTGCTACTGCGGGCTTCGCTGCTACTGCGGGCTTCGCTGCTGCCACCGTGGTGGCGGGCTTGGTCTCCTGATCTTCCGACATATGCTGCTCCCTCTCCTCTAAGATAACAGTGCAAGTTTAGCGGATTCTCCGCGCTGCGGTGTCAACCTTTTTGACGGGTAAAATGGCGTTCTGCCAATCGCGGAGAAGTACCATGAACCAGGACGAACTGAAACATGCGGTGGCTCTGGCGGCCGCCGAATACGTTGCGGCCAACGCACCCGCCGGCAGCGTCATCGGCGTCGGCACCGGGTCGACCGCCAACCACTTCATCGATGCACTGGCCAGCCTCAGGTCGCGCTTCCGTGGCGCTGTCGCCAGTTCCGAAGCGACCCGCCGCCGGCTCGAGGAGCACGGCTTTACGGTACTCGACCTTAACGATGTCGATGGCATTCCGATCTACGTCGATGGCGCCGACGAAATCGACGGCGGCCTCAACATGATCAAGGGCGGCGGCGGCGCGCTGACGCGCGAGAAGATCGTCGCCGCGGTGGCGAAGACCTTCGTCTGCATCGCCGATGATTCGAAGCGTGTGGCGACCCTCGGCAAGTTCCCGCTGCCGGTCGAGGTGATCCCGATGGCCCGCGCGCACGCCGCGCGAGAACTCGTCGGACTGGGCGGCAAGCCGACGTTGCGCGACGGGTTCATCACCGACAACGGCAACCTGATTCTCGATGTCTCCGGTCTCAGCATCACCGACCCGAAGGGACTCGAGGCGCGGATCAACCAGATCGCCGGCGTCGTCACCAACGGCCTCTTCGCGCTGCGCCCGGCGAACGTCCTGCTCCTCGGCACGCCCGAAGGCGTCAGGACGTTCGTCTGACTGCGCGCCCGGCGGTAACGCGACTAAGGCGCCGGCGGCACGTAGCCCTGGATCTGGTCGGCGCCGTCGCCGAAGAAATGTTTCTCGACCTGTTCGGCCAGGTACTTGCGGTGGCGCGCATCGACGAGGTTGAGGCGGTTCTCGTTGATCATCATGGTCTGCAGTCTGATCCACTGTTGCCACGCCTCCTTCGAGACGCTATCGAAGATGCGCCGGCCGAGTTCGCCGGGATACGGCGGGAAATCGAGGCCTTCGGCCTCGCGGCCGAGTTTGACGCAATTGACGGTACGTGCCATGCGAGACTCCTTCGGGGTTGATGCCGAGGATTATAAGCGCTGGCAAGGCAGCCGCTGTCACACGCAGTTCATATCGATTTGCGACAATCCTGCCGGCAGGAGCAAAATGTGTTCGTCGGGACTCCGGAGAAGCCGCCGGGATCCGAAGGCATGTACGCGGGGCAGCAGGTCGCGGGGAGAAGCCTATGGCAGCTGGCACGGTTGAAAGTATCGATTGGAGCGCCCTGACGCTGGGGATCATCATCCTCGGCGGTCTGCTCTGCGTCTTCTACCTCGTGCTGCGCCAGAACCGCAAGGATCTCGTCGATCTCGAGGGCCTGCTGAAGGCCGAACGCGATAACGACCAGCCTTGAGCGGCAGGCGCCCTGCCCTGGCAGTCAGGGCCAAATTCAAAGGGTTTTGAACAGCACTTTCGAACGTCGCTGATAGTTGTACATGTCACGCTTTCTGGCCGGCAGGTCGTCGACCGTGCCACGCTTGAAGCCGCGCTCGACGAACCAGTGCTCGGTGCTGGTGGTCAGCACGAGCAGGCGCTTGATACCCGCCTTCTTCGCCCGGCGCTCGATGCGCCGCATCAGTTGCTCGCCATAGCCGCCCTCGCGATGCTCCGGGCTGACGGCCAGGCAGGCCAGTTCGGCTTCATCGTCCGAATGCCGGTACAGGGCGGCACAGCCGACGATGATGCCGTCGTGCTCCATGATAGAGAACTGCCGGATCTCGCGCTCCAGCAACTCGCGCGGGCGATGGACGAGAATGCCTTCGCCCTCGAGCGGCTCGATCAGCGTCACCAGCCCACCGATGTCGTCCGGGCGCGCCTCGCGGATCAACTCCAGGGATTCGCGGGTAATCACCGTGCCGACACCGTCGTGGGTAAACAGTTCGCGCAGCAATGAGCCGTCCTGCTCGAAGCAGATCAGGTGCACCCGGCTGACGCCGAAGCGGCTGGCGCGCACGGCGCACGGCAGGTAGCGCCTGACATCGGCGGAAAGCCACTCGCCCGACTTCGTCAGATTGGCGACGTCATCGGCGGTCATGGCATCCAGAAGCTTTCCCGAGGGGTCGGTGACACCCTGGCTGTCGGCCAGGAACACCAGCTTGTCGGCCTTGATCGCGATGGAAACGGCTTCCGCCACCTCCTCCATCTGCAGGTTGAAGATTTCGCCGGTCGGAGACGGCCCCTCGCAGTTGAGCAGCACGATGTTGCCAAGAGCCAGTTGGGCGTTGATACCCTCGCCGTCGACCTTGCGCACCTTGCCGGCATAGTGCATGTCGATGCCGTCGAGAACGCCGATCGGCTGGCCGGTGATGAAATTCCCCCCGATCACGCGTATCCGGCTGTTGGCCATCGGCGTGTTGGGCAAGCCCTGCGACAGCATCGCCTCGATTTCGAGATAGACGCTGCCGACGGCATCCAGCACGCAGTTGAGCGTTTCCGCATCGGTGACGCGATAGCCGCGGTGGTACTTCGACTGCAGGTTCTTTTCGCGCAGTTCTTCCTCGATCTGCGGCCGCGCCCCATGCACCAGCACCAGCCGGATGCCGAGGCTGACCAGCAGATTGACGTCGTAAGCCAGCGTCTTGGCGAATTCGCTGGCCACTGCCTTGCCGCCGAACGCGATGACGAAAGTCCGGCCGCGGAAGGCGTTGACGTAGGGCGTGACCGCCCGGAACCAGGAGACGAAGTGCTCGTCGTAGGGGGATTCGATCATCGTGCGCAGTTATTTCTTCTGGCCGTTTCCCTTGTCCTTTTCCTTCTGCTCATCCAGCTTGAACGCGTACTCGATGCTGTCGCAGATGGTCTTCAGGACCTTGACCCGGGCGAAGTTCTTGTCGTTGGCTTCCACCAGCGTCCACGGCGCGAGGCCGGTCGAGGTGCGGTCGACCATGTCGCAGACGGCAGAAACGTAGGCGTCCCACTTTTCGCGGTTGCGCCAGTCCTCGTCGGTGATCTTGAAGCGCTTGAAGTCAGTGTCCTGACGCTCCTGGAAGCGGCGCAACTGCTCGTCGGCACTGATCTGCAGCCAGAACTTGACGACCACGACACCGGCATTGGTGAGCTGGTGCTCGAAGTCGTTGATCTCGGCGTAGGCGCGCAGCCAGTCGGCTTCCGAACAGAAGCCCTCGACGCGCTCGACCAGCACCCGCCCATACCACGAGCGGTCGAAGATGGCGACCCGCCCGGTGCGCGGCAGATGCCGCCAGAAGCGCCAGAGATAGGGCTGCACCCGCTCTTCCGAGGTCGGCGCGGCAATCGGGATGATCTGGTACTGGCGCGCATCGATCGCCGACACCAGGCGGCGGATGGCGCCGCCCTTGCCCGCCGCATCCGAACCCTCGAACACCAGCACCAGCGAGCGCTTGTTGACGAAGCGCGGATCGCGCACCAGTTCGGAAATGCGCGCCTGGGCCTTGGAAAGTTCGCGCTCGTACGTCCTCTTTGTCAGCTTCTTGTCGAGGTCGAGCTCGGTCAGCACGTTCTTGTCGTCGATGGCGTGCATGATCGGCGGCGCCACCGGCACCTGCTGCCGGCCCTGCTGTTGCAGGCGGCGGCGCATCGCATCGAGGACGATGCGGCCGACGGTCAGCGAGCGGTATTCGTCATTGGTGCCCTCGACGATGATCCACGGCGCATGCGCGGTATTGGTCACGCGCAGCACATGGCCGGCGACCTGCTGCAGCTTGTCGTAGGTCTTGACCCGCTCGTAGCTATCCTTGGTCACCCGCCAGGCGGTATGCGGATTGGCTTCCAGCGCCTTCAGCCGCTGCTTCTGGCCATCCCTGGAGAGATGGAACCAGAACTTGAGGACGAGCGCGCCCTCGTTGACCAGCATCGCCTCGAAACGGTTGATTTCGTCGAGACGCTCGTCCATCTCGTCGCGTTCCATCTTGTTGGCGATGCGGTAGGCGATCGGCTGCGAGTACCACGAACCGGCGAAGACGCCGATCTTGCCCTGCGGCGGCAGGGCACGCCAGTAGCGCCACATGTAGGGGCGCAAGCGCTCCTCGTCGCTCGGCTCGGCAAACGCCAGCGTCGAGATATGGCGCGGATCCATCCACGAATACAGCAGGTTGATGGTTTCGCCCTTGCCACTGCCGTCGACCCCGCTGATCAATATGACGACCGGGAATTCCTTCTTCTCCAGCATGTCGTACTGGACGTCGAGCAGCGCCGCGCGCAGCTTGGGAACTTCGGTCTTGAAGGTTTCCTTGTCGATGACGTGGCCGAGTTCTGCCGATTCAAACATGTGCGCTCCTCCCTCTGAAATCACCCCACAAAGCCTGCATCGCTGCCAGCGCCGCGAGTCCCGCGGTCTCCGTGCGCAGAATGCGCGGCCCCAAACCGACTGCCTGAAAGCCTACCTGTCCAGCGGCCAGAATTTCCTGCGGATCGAGGCCGCCTTCGGCGCCGACCAGCAACTGCACCCGCTCTGCCGGCGCCAGGTCGACCAGCGATTGCCCGGCGTCGGGCGCGAGGACCAGCCGGAGTTCGTTACCCGCCGGCCGCGCCAGCCAGAATTCCAGCTTCTCCAGCGGCGCGACCTGCGGCACCTGGTTGCGGCCGCACTGCTCGCACGCCGCCGCCGCCACGCCCTGCCAGTGCGCCACCCGCCTGGCGGCGCGCTCGCCTGCCAGGCGCGTGACGCTGCGCCGGCTGGCGACCGGGAAGATCTGCGTGACGCCGAGTTCGACCGCCTTCTGCACCGTCAGATCCATTTTCTCGCCCGCCTGCACGGCCTGCACCAGCGTCACCTCGAGCGGCGACTCACGCTCGACATCATGCCAGGCGCCGAGGGCAGCGATGACGCGATCCCGGTCGATACGCTCAATGCGCCCTTCATACTCGCCGCCGCGGCCGTCGAACAGCACGATCGGCGCTCCCGGCGGCAGCCGCAGCACACGGATTGCATGGCGCGCGACCGGCTCCGGCAACTCGATGTGAGCACCCGGCGCCATGGCTTCCCGGCAATAGAAACGGGGCAGGTTCATGCGCATTATTATCAGCCAAATGACACCGCCGGGGAAAAACATCGTCGCCCCCGCCAGCCCATGCCATAGACATGGCAGCCGTTTCCTTCCCTGTCGGCGGCGACCGCAATCGCCGCGGCGTCGCCTGTCCCGGGCGCGCCAGCGCGACTGCCGTCGTCCCCTCCGGCCCTACCAAGACCGGGGTTTTTCGGGGATAATTCCATCTTTCCTGAAGCCGGACGTCCGGATCGTGAGCATCAGCACCTCTCCCGAGTTCTCATCCGTGACCGTTGCCGCGCCCGGCGTCGACCGCCCCGACGAGTCTGTCCCTGCCGGCCCACCCCGCGAAGTTTTCGATTTTTCCGCCGCCGCTGCTGCCTCGACGCGCGCGGCGCTGTCGTCGTGATTTTTCTGCAAGAGGAATAGTTCCATGGCCATCAAGGTCGGTATCAACGGGTATGGCCGCATCGGTCGGTGCACGCTGCGCGCCATCTACGAATTGGGTCTGGAGGATGAATTCGAGGTCGTCGCGATCAACGCAGCCGGCGACCTCAAGACCAACGCCCACCTGACCAAATACGATACGACGCACGGCCGCTTCCGCACCTCCGTCGAGACCGAAGGCGACAACACCCTGATCGTCGATGGGCGCAAGATTCCCTTCTACTCGACCAAGAACCCGAAGGACATCGACTGGGGCGATCACGGCGTCGACGTGCTGCTCGAATGCACCGGCGCCTACACCTCGAAGGCGAAGGCCCAGGCCCTGCTCGAACAGAACGCCAGGCGCGTGCTCATCTCCGCACCGGGCGGCGACGATGTCGATGCCACCATCGTCTATGGCGTCAACCACGATATCCTGACCAGGGACATGACGGTCGTCTCGAACGCCTCGTGCACGACCAACTGCCTGGCGCCGGTGGCCAAGGTGCTGCAGGATAACATCGGCATCAGGCAGGGCCTGATGACCACCATCCATTCCTACACCAACGACCAGGTGCTGGTCGACGTGCGCCACAAGGACCTGCGCCGCGCCCGCGCCGGCGCCCAGAACATCATCCCGACCAAGACCGGCGCGGCCGCCGCCGTCGGGCTCGTGCTGCCCGCCCTCAAGGGCCGGGTCGACGGCTTCGCGCTGCGCGTACCGACGATGAACGTCTCGCTGGTCGACCTGACCTTCACCGCCGAACGGCCGACCTCCAGGGACGAAATCAACCAGTTGATGAAAGACGCCGCCAACGGCCCGCTGAAAGGTGTGCTGGCGGTCAACAACGAGCCACTGGTGTCGTCCGACTTCAACCACGACCCGGCGTCGTCCACCTTCGACGCGACGCAGACCCGCGTCATCGACGGCAACCTGGTCAAGGTGCTGGCCTGGTACGACAACGAGTGGGGCTACTCCTGCCGCATGCTCGACGCCGCCCGCGCCTGGATGAGCGCCAAGTAACCCGAGAAAGCGCTGCCCCCCTTACCCCGCCCACGCGGGGCGAGTTCCGTCCGGCCGAAGAGAACAGAAGAAGCAAGTCCGCTAACGCAACCCACGGAGACCCGAAATGAGAGCCGTTACCGCCCTCGCCGCACTTTGCCTTTCCCTCAATCTTCCCGCGGCCCTGGCCGAGGCCGCCAAGTAAGTTGCCCAAGCCATTCCGCCTCGCGATCAACGGCTACGGCCGGATCGGCCGCTGCTTTCTGCGTGCGCTGCGCGAATCGCCGGTGCCACGGAATCTCCAGGTCGTCGCCATCAACGAGCCGGCGGGCCTGGAGAGCATGGCCTACCTGACGCGATTCGATTCGACGCACGGACGCTTTCCGGGCGCGGTGGAAACGGACAATGACAAGCTGCTGATCGACGGGCAAGCAATCGCCGTCAGCCACGCGCAGGCTCCGGAAGATGTCGACTGGCGCGGCCTCGGTATCGACCTGCTGATCGAGGCGTCAGGCCGCTACGGTCGACGCCCGGAACTGGCCCGTTTTCTCGCTGCCGGTTGCCCGCGGCTGCTGCTCTCGCACCCCGGCTTCAGCGCTGGCGACGTTGATGCCACCATCGTCGCCGGCATCAACGAGAAGACGCTGGCCGGCGGCGAGCGCATCGTCTCCGCCGCCTCGTGCACGACCAACGCCATCGTCCCGATCCTTGATCTGCTCGACCGCGAAGTCGGCGTCGAGCAGGCCTTGCTCACCACGCTGCATTCAGTCATGAACGACCAGCCGCTGATCGACGGCTACCACCACGACGACCTGCGCCGCACGCGCTCGGCCATGCAGTCGATCATCCCGGTAGCGACCGGGCTGGCCCGCGGCGTCGAGCGCCTGCTGCCGCAACTGGCCGGGCGCGTCCAGGCCAAGGCGATACGGGTGCCGACGCCGAATGTTTCGGCCATCGACCTGACCCTCACCACCCGGCACCCGGTTTCGGTCGCCAGTGTCAACGCCCTCCTCGCCGCTGCGGCCCGCGGCCCGCTGGCGCGGCTCATCGCCTATTCCGAGGAAGCCCACGCCTCGATCGATTTCAACCACGACCCCCATTCCGCCATCGTCGATGGCAGCCAGACCCGTACTGCCGGCACGCACCTGGTGAACCTCTTCGTCTGGTTCGACAACGAGTGGGGGTTCGCCAACCGCATGCTGGAAGTTGCCGAGCACTGGTCGCGCTTGTGGCACAATCGCAATCAATATAATTAACCATTAATCATTGGAGAAGGCTATGAACGTCATCAAACTCACCGACCTCGATGTCTCCGGCAAGCGCGTCTTCATCCGCGCCGATCTCAATGTGCCGCAGGACGATGCCGGCAACATCACCGAGGACACCCGCATCCGCGCCTCGCTGGCGTCGATCCGCCATTGCCTGGACAAGGGCGCGGCGGTCATGGTCACCTCCCACCTCGGGCGCCCGACCGAGGGCGAACTGACCCCCGCGGACAGCCTGGCCCCCGTCGCCGCGCGCCTCGGCGAACTGCTCGGGCAGCCGGTGCGCCTGATCGCCGACTGGGTCGATGGCGGTTTCGCGGTCAAGCCGGGCGAAGTCGTCCTGCTCGAGAACTGCCGCTGCAACAAGGGCGAAAAGAAGAACAACGAGGAACTCGCGCAGAAGATGGGCAAGCTTTGCGACGTCTTCGTCAATGATGCGTTCGGCACCGCCCACCGCGCCGAAGCCACCACCCACGGCATCGCGAAATTCGCCCCGGTCGCCTGCGCCGGGATGCTGATGGGCGCCGAGATCGACGCCCTGGGCAAGGCGCTGCACAGCCCGAAGCGTCCGCTGGTCGCCATCGTCGGCGGCTCCAAGGTGTCGAGCAAACTGACCATCCTCAAGACGCTGGCCGACAAGGTCGACCAGTTGATCGTCGGTGGCGGAATCGCCAACACCTTCCTGCTCGCCGCCGGCAAGACGATTGGCAATTCGCTGGCCGAGGCCGACCTGGTCGATGAAGCCCGGGCGATCATGGACATGATGAAGGCGCGCGGCGCCGAAGTGCCGCTGCCCAGCGACGTCGTGGTCGCCGATGAGTTCTCGGCGACGGCGGTGGCCCGCACCATCCCCATCGACGCCGTCGGTCCCGCGGACCGCATTCTCGACGTCGGCCCGGATACCGCCGCCAGGCTCGGCGAGATCGTCGCCAACGCGGGAACCATCGTCTGGAACGGGCCGGTCGGCGTCTTCGAGTTCGCGCAGTTTGCCGGCGGCACCAGGACGCTCGCGGCGGCCATCGCCAACTCCCCGGCCTTCTCGATCGCCGGCGGCGGCGACACGCTGGCCGCGATTGCGAAGTTCGACATCGCCGACCAGGTCGGCTACATCTCGACCGGCGGCGGCGCCTTCCTCGAATTTCTCGAAGGCAAGACCCTGCCGGCCATCGCCGTGCTCGAAGAACGCGCGGCAAATTGAGCACAAGGAGCGTGTCGACCGCGACACTGTTGCGGTCGACTGCCTGAAACCGGCAAGAACCAGACAACAACGAGAGAGACAAGAAATGTCGCGCCATACCAAGATCGTCGCCACGCTCGGCCCCGCCTCGTCGTCACCGGAAGTGCTCGAGCGTCTAGTGCTCGCCGGCATTGACGTCGTACGGATGAACTTCTCGCACGGCAGCAGCGAGGATCACCTCGCCCGCGCCACGGCGGTGCGCGAGATAGCCAAGCGGCTCGGGCGCACGGTCGGCATCCTCGGCGACCTGCAGGGACCGAAGATTCGCGTCGGCAGGTTCGCCGACGGCAAGATCACGCTGACTGTCGGCGATCTTTTCATCCTCGACGCGCGTTGCCAGGTCGGCAACCAGGAACGCGTCGGCCTCGACTACAAGGATCTGCCGAAGGACGTCAAGCCTGGCGACATCCTGCTGCTAGACGACGGACGCCTGAAGCTCGAGGTCGAAACCGTGCGCGCCAACGAAATCCGCACGCGGGTACTGGTCGGTGGCGAGCTGTCGAACAACAAGGGCATCAACCGGCAGGGTGGCGGCCTGACCGCGCCGGCGCTGACCGCCAAGGACATGGAGGACATCCGCACGGCGGCGCAGATCGGCGTCGACTTCGTCGCCGTCTCCTTTCCCAAGGCCGCCGCCGACATGCACGTCGCGCGCCAGTTGCTGCGCGCAGCCGGCAGCAGCGCCCTGCTGATCGCCAAGATCGAACGCGTCGAGGCCATCGAGAACCTCGACGAGATCCTCGAAGCCTCCGACGGTATCATGGTCGCCCGTGGCGACCTCGCCGTCGAAGTCGGCGATGCCACGGTGCCGGCGCTGCAGAAAAAAATGATCCGCATGGCGCGCGACCGCAACAAGCTGACCATCACCGCGACGCAGATGATGGAATCGATGATCAACTCGCCGGTGCCGACCCGTGCCGAGGTTTCCGACGTCGCCAACGCCGTCCTCGACGGCACCGATGCGGTGATGCTCTCGGCCGAGACGGCGAGCGGCAAGTACCCGGTCGAGACGGTCGAATCGATGGCGCGCGTCTGCGTCGAGGCGGAGCGTTCGGCGGAAGTCACCCTTGACCGCGAATTCCTCGACCGCGTGTTCACCAGCATCGACCAGTCGATCGCCCTCGCCGCGATCTGGACCGCGCACCATCTCAAGGTCAAGGCGATCGCCGCGCTCACCCAGTCGGGTTCGACCGCGTTGTGGATGAGCCGCCTCAACTGCGGGGTACCGATCTACGCGCTGACGCCGGACACCGAAGCGCTCGGACGCATGGTCCTCTTCCGCGAGGTCTACCCCCTGCTGATGGAGCAGAACCAGACCGACCGCGACGTCCTGCTGGCCGAAGCCGAAGCGCTGCTGATCGAACGCGGCGTCGTCGCGGTCGGCGACATGATGGTGCTGACCATCGGCGAGCCGATCGGCTGCGCCGGCGGCACCAACACGCTGAAGATCGTCCGCGTCGGCGACCACGCGCTGCCGCAAACATAGCGTGGGCGCTGGGCGGCGAGGGCTCGCCCGAGGCCAGAAGGGCAGTTCCTCGGGCATGCGGAATCCGGGTCCCCGGCGTCGAGGAACCCTGCCCTCGCCGGATGCGCGCGCCGCAATCCGGCAGGCCGATGAACTTTCCTGCCTCCGCCGCGGTCGGTGTTCATACGCACCCCGCGCCCTGCCGAGGATCCCGTCATGTCCGGCTATGCTCCTGCCCGCCGCCCGCTCGCCTTCGGCGCCGCCGCTGGCGATTTCTACTCCCTGCCCGCCCTCGCCGCCGCCGGTTTTTCAGCCGTGGCACGCCTGCCGGCCTCATTGCGCATCATGCTGGAAAGCCTGCTGCGCAACTGCGACGGACACACGGTGAGCGAAGCGCACATTCGCCAGCTCGCCGGCTGGCAACCAAACGCGCAACGCAGCGAGGAAATCCCCTTCGTCGTCGCCCGCGTCGTGCTGCAGGACTTCACCGGCGTGCCCCTGCTCGCCGACCTCGCCGCCATGCGCGACGTCGCGTTGGCGCAAGGGAGGCCAGCCACGCGTGTCGAGCCGCTGGTGCCGGTCGACCTGGTGGTCGACCATTCGGTGATGATCGATCACTACGGCACGCCACAGGCGCTCGACCTCAACATGAAGCTGGAATTCCAGCGCAACCGCGAGCGCTACGCCTTCCTGAAATGGGGCATGCAGGCCTTCGAGCGCTTCAAGGTCGTGCCGCCCGGCATCGGTATCGTGCATCAGGTCAATCTCGAATACCTCGCCCCCGGCGTGCACCGGCAGGACGGCCTCGTCTTCCCCGACACGCTGGTCGGCACCGACAGCCACACGACGATGATCAACGGTATCGGCGTCGTCGGCTGGGGAGTCGGTGGCATCGAGGCGGAGGCCGCCATGCTCGGCCAGCCGGTGTATCTGCTGACCCCGGACGTGGTCGGCATCGAACTCTCGGGCGCGCTGGCGCCCGGCGTCACCGCCACCGACCTGGTCCTGACGGTGACCGAAATGCTGCGCCAGGCCAAGGTGGTCGGCAAGTTCGTCGAGTTCTACGGCCCCGGCGCGACCAGCCTGTCGGTGCCGGACCGTGCGACGATCGCCAACATGGCGCCCGAGTATGGCGCGACGATGGGCTACTTCCCGGTCGATGACAAGACGGTAACGTATCTGCGCCAGACCGGCCGCAGCGAGGATGCCGTCGCGCTGTTCGAGGCCTATTTCCGCGCCCAGGGACTGTTCGGCATGCCGCAGCCGGGGGCAATCGACTACTCGCAGGTCATCAAGCTCGACCTCGCCGGCATCGTCCCTTCAGTGGCAGGCCCCAAGCGGCCGCAGGACCGCATCGCCCTGCCCGATCTCGCCAGCCGCTTTCGCGCGTTGTACAGCGACCCGGCCAGCGCCGATGGCTTCGAGCGCCCGCCGGCGACGCTGGCGAAACGCGTGCCGGCGGGTCCCGGTGTCGATGTCGGCTCGGGCGACGTGCTGATCGCCGCCATCACCTCCTGCACCAACACCTCCAACCCGAGCGTCATGATCGCCGCCGGCCTGCTTGCCAGGAAGGCCGTCGAGCGGGGGTTGACCGTACGGCCCCACATCAAGACCTCGCTCGCCCCCGGTTCGCGCGTCGTCACGGACTACCTCGCGCGCGCCGGCCTCCTGCCTTATCTCGAACGACTGGGCTTCAACGTCGCCGCCTACGGCTGCACGACCTGCATCGGCAACGCCGGCGACCTGACGCCGGAACTGAACGCCGCGATCGGCGAGGAAGAACTCGTCTGCGCTGCCGTTCTGTCCGGCAACCGCAACTTCGAGGCGCGCATTCACCCCAACCTGAAGGCCAACTTCCTCGCCAGTCCGCCGCTCGTCGTCGCCTATGCGCTGGCCGGCTCGGTGCTCACCGACCTCACCCGGGAGCCCCTCGCCGTCGACCGGGACGGCCGGCCGGTCTATCTGCGCGAACTGTGGCCGAGCCCGGAAGAAATTGGTGCCCAACTCGTCGCCGCCAGCGACCCGGCCAGTTACCGCAGGCTGTACGCCGACTTCGCCGACGGCAACCCGATGTGGTCAGCGATTGCCGGCGCCCGCGGCGACGCTTACGACTGGCCGGCGTCGACCTACATCGCCCGGCCGCCCTTCTTCGCCGGCTATTCGCCGACCCCGACCCGCCCCGGCCCGATTCGCGGCGCGCGGGCGCTCGCCATCCTCGGCGACTCGGTGACCACCGACCACATCTCCCCCGCCGGCTCGATCCAGGCCAGTTCCCCGGCCGGTCTGTGGCTGCAGGGCGAGGGCGTACGCCCGGCAGACTTCAATTCCTACGGCGCCCGGCGCGGTCATCACGAGGTGATGATGCGCGGCACCTTCGCCAACGTCCGCATCCGCAACCTGCTGCTGCCGCCCGATGCCGGCGGAAAGCGCCCGGAGGGTGGCCTGACGCGCTTTTTCGGTCCGCCGGGGACGTCGACCGCAGACGTCGGGGTGATGCCCATCTTCGACGCGGCCATGCGCTACCAGGCGGCCGGCGTGCCGACCGTGATCTTCGGCGGCGAGGAATACGGCACCGGATCGAGCCGCGACTGGGCCGCCAAGGGCACCCGGCTGCTCGGCGTGCGCGCCGTCATCGCCCGCAGCTTCGAGCGCATCCACCGCGCCAACCTGGTCGGCATGGGCGTGCTTCCCCTGCAGTTCATCGGCGACGACAGCGTCGGCCGGCTCGCCATCACCGGCGACGAGACCTTCGACGTGATCGGGATCGACGCCGACCTGGCGCCGCAGCAGCAGGTCGGCCTGCGCATCACCGACGCCCACGGCCACAGCCGCGAGGTGCCGCTGCTGCTGCGCATCGATACGCCCGTCGAGATCGACTACTACCGTCATGACGGCATCCTGCCCTGCGTCCTGCGCCGCTTGCTGGCCTGAGTGACGGCGGCCGGCGCCTTTGCCGGCACCGGCCGCCCCGCGGCTTGCCGATTCGCGCTAGACTTGCAACTCATTGGAGTTCCCCGCAAACCTTTTCCCAAAACCACCCCGGAGACCGTCATGCCCCTCGTATCCATGCGCCAACTGCTCGACCATGCCGCCGAAAACGGCTATGGCCTGCCCGCCTTCAACGTCAACAACATGGAACAGGTCTGGGCCATCTGCGAAGCCGCCAGCCAGATCGACGCCCCGGTCATCATGCAGGCCTCGGCCGGCGCCCGCAAATATGCCGGCGAACCCTTCCTGCGCCATCAAATCCTCGCTGCGCTGGAAGCCTACCCGCACCTGCCCATCGTCATGCACCAGGATCACGGCCAGAGCCCGGCCGTCTGCATGGGTGCCATCCGCTCCGGCTTCACCTCGGTGATGATGGACGGCTCGCTCGAAGCCGACGGCAAGACCACCGCCTCCTACGACTACAACGTCAGCGTCTCCAAGGAAGTCGTCAAGTTCGCCCACGCCATCGGCGTTTCGGTTGAAGCCGAACTCGGCGTCCTCGGCTCGCTCGAGACCATGATGGGCGACAAGGAAGACGGCCACGGTGCCGAAGGCAAGATGACCCGCGAGCAACTGCTGACCGACCCCGATCAGGCCGCCGACTTCGTCAAGCAAACCAACTGCGATGCACTGGCCATCGCCATCGGCACCAGCCACGGCGCCTACAAATTCACCAAAAAGCCGACTGGCGACATCCTCGCCATCGACCGCATCGCCGAAATCCACGCCCGCATCCCGAACACCCATCTGGTGATGCACGGCTCATCGAGCGTGCCGCAGGAACTGCTCGCCGAAATCCGCGAATTCGGCGGCGACATGAAGGAAACCTACGGCGTGCCGGTCGAGGAAATCGTCAAGGGCATCGCCCACGGCGTGCGCAAGGTCAATATCGACACCGACATCCGCCTGGCGATGACCGGGGCTGTCCGTCGCTACCTGTTCGAGAACCCGGGCAAGTTTGATCCGCGCGATTACCTGAAGCCGGCGCGTGAAGCGGCCAAGAAAATCTGCCTGGCCCGCTTCGAAGCCTTCGGCTGCGCCGGCCGCGCCAGCCAGATCAAGGTTATGCCGCTCGACAAGATGGCCGAACGCTACGCCAAGGGCGAGCTGAACCAGATCGTCAAATAAGCCCCTTTTTCAGCGTCGACCGCGACAGCCGCCCATGGGCGGCTGTCTTTTTTTCGGACCGCCAGTCAAGGGGCTATGTCTCAGATCGCCCAGCCTAAGCAGCCCCGAAAAATTGCTGCCCGAACGGCAGATAACTTACCAGATACCGGTCGCTCGGCCCTGTAGTCTATCGGCCCGCTCCTCAGGCCAATGTTCTTTGCCGCTTATTGCCCGGAATTAGCTACGTTGCCGACGCTTGCGAACAGCCTGATCCAACCAATGGCCGACTCGCATGCAGTCAATCTAACGCGGGCTCGCTGCGATCAAGGTGCTGCAACGCGAAGATAAGGCCGGC
>Ga0105090_10000976_pt1 | contig 15030 bp, 16 predicted proteins | sample PPLLak3March2015_FD_79110 | JGI IMG/M metagenome (GOLD analysis project Ga0105090, IMG submission 79110) | Freshwater sediment microbial communities from Prairie Pothole Lake near Jamestown, North Dakota, USA - PPLs Lake P7 Core (1) Depth... | ecosystem: Environmental > Aquatic > Freshwater >... | reverse complement strand
GGCGACGGGGTGTGCCAGCAGGCGTTCGGCGAAGACGATGGCGCGATCGAGCAGGACGACGCCGGGAACGATCGGCCGCCCGGGAAAGTGGCCGGCGAAGGCCGGGTGGTCGGCCGGGACCGTCCACGCGAATTCAGCGGCCACCATGCCGGACCCGTTCATCGTAGAGCGCCGCCAGCCGGGCGCGCGGCAGCTTGCCGGTGGCGTTGCGCGGCAGTGCGTCGACCAGCACCAGCGGCCGCGGCAGGAAGACCGGATCGATGCGCCGGCGCAGTTCGGCGAGCAGCCGCCGGCTGTCGAGCCCGGGCGCGACGGCGAAGGCGCACAGCCGGGTGATGCCATCGCTGCCCTCGTCGTCGGGCAGGAAGAAGGCGGCATCGACGACGCCAGCAACGGCGCCGATCTGGTGGTTGAGGTAGGCGAGCGAGGTGCGCCGGCCGGCGATGTTGACCAGGTCGGCGTGGCGGCCGTGCAACAGGAAGTGGCCGTCGGGCAGGAGTTCGATGACGTCGGCGAGCGGCACGCGGCCCTCGACGTGGCCGCCGCTGGCCACTGTCGCGCCGCCCTGCTGCTGGAGGCGGATGCCGGGGAAAAGTTCCCAGGCGGCGCCGGCGCTCGTGCGCCGGCTGGCGATCTGGCCGCTTTCGGTGCTGCCGTAGATTTCGTGCACCGGCACGCCGAAGCGCCTTTCCGCTTCGCCGGCGAGTTCGGCGGACAGCGGCGCGGTGGCCGACAGCACGCGGTCCACCGGCGGCAGGTCGATGCCGGCGGCGAGCAGCGCCGCCAGGTGGAACGGCGTCGTCACCAGCAGGCGTGGCCGCGGGACGGCGGCCAGCGCCGCGACGATGTCCAGCGGATAGAACGGCTTGCCCGACCAGAACGACGAGCCGCCATGCAGCGCCTGCAGAAAGGTCGATTCGAAGCCATAGGCGTGCTGCACCGGCACGGTGCCGACGATGGCGTGCGGCTGTACTGCCATGCCGAGGCGCTCGGCTTCGGCCCGGCCGTTGGTGACCAGCCTGCCCCAGGTCTTCGGGTGCGGCATCGGCAGGCCGGTCGAGCCGGAGGTGAACAGGCAGGCGGCGACGTGATCGGCGGCTATCGCCGGAATTTCGCTTACCCTTGCGGGGTCGACCGCGGCAAGGTCGGGAAAGTCGAGGCGCGGCAGGTCGCCGCTGTCGAATTCGCCGTCGCACAGGCAGCAGACGTCGGGTGTCGCCGCGTGGATGTCGCGCAGCGTCTCGGCCGATTGCGAGGCTGGCTGCAGGCTGGTCATGCCGCGCAACAACCCGGCGGCGAAGCCGACCGCGAAGCGGTAGCGGTCGTTGCAGACGTTGAGCAGGTTGCGCCCGGGTGGCAACGTTGTCGCCAGCGCCACGGCCTCGGCGAGGAAGCGGCGAACCGGAACCGGCCCGTCCGTCCGCCACGCGACGATCGCGTCGAGGCTGGCGTGCGCGAGCAGCGGCACCCTGCTCATGGCCGGTCGGCCGGCGTCTCGCCGCGCTGCCGGCGCATCGTCGCGCGGTAGGCGCGGATCGTGCCGGCGATGTCGGAACGGTCTTCCGGTGGCAGCACGCGGATGCGGACAAGGTACTCGGCGGTGAACATCAGCACCAACAGCGGCCATGTCAGCAGGTTGGCGAACACCGACCAGGCGGCTGGCGGTGCCAGCAGGAAGAGTGCCGTCGACAGCGTCGCCATGGCGGCGAAGTAGAGGGTCCAGGCGATCGTCACCTGGTGCGTGTAGCGTGTCCTGGCGGGAGAAAGCATGCCGTTGTGAGCCCTGCGGGCGAAACGGGTGACGAGCGCCTCGTGCCCGCCGGTCAGGCTGCGGCCGAACACGGTGCCGAGGGCGAGATGGGTGCCGAGATGCTGGATGAAATAGAGCAGCGCGACGTTCTCGCGCAGCGCCGGCCACAGCCAGGCCGTCAGCGCGGCCGCGGCGATGGCGCCGGCGACCGGCCACAGCAGGCTGCCGGCACGCCACAGCAGGATGACGACGGCGGCGAACAGCGGTGCCAGCGCGACGGCGGCGGCGAGGTCGGGCGGCATCCGGCCGGCGCTGCCGAGGTGAGCCAGTGCGGCCCATACGACGACCAGCGCGGCGACGGCGATCCCGCGCAGGATGGCGGCCGCGCCGACCGCGGTCATCTCGTCCGCTGGGCGGCGATGTGCGCGGCGAGCGAACGCAGCGACGAGAAGATGCGCACGTTGTCCTCGTTGTCCGACTTGAGCTGGAAACCGTAGCGCTTGGAGATGACCAGCGCCAGTTCGAGGATGTCGATCGAGTCGAGACCGAGTCCCTCGCCGAACAGGGGGGCATCCGGCGCGATCCCGGCGGGTTCGAGCTCGAGGTTGAGGGCCGTGACGATCAGTTCGGCGACCTCCGGCAGCAGGGCTTCGACAATTTCGGGAGTGATCTGGGTCATGGCGGTCTTTCTGCGGGTTCATCGGACAACGGCGCGGAAGGCGAGAGCCGCGTTGCTGCCGCCGAAGGCGAAGGAATTGGAGAGCGCCGCGCGCAGCGGCCGGTCGCGTCGCGCGCTGGTCACGTGATCGACACCGGCGCAGGCCGGGTCGAGGTTGCCGGCAAGGTTGATGGTCGGCGGGATGACCTGCTCGCGCAGCGCGAGCACGGTGGCGATCGCCTCGATGGCGCCGGCGGCGCCGAGCAGGTGACCATGCATCGACTTGCTGGCGCTGACCGGCAGTTGCGCGGCACGCCCGCCGAACACCGCCGCCAATGCCGCGATTTCGACCGGGTCGCCCTCGGCGGTGGCTGTGCCATGCGCATTGACGTAATCGATGTCGGCGGGCGCCAGGCCGGCGTCGGCCAGTGTCGCGGCGAGCGCGCGGGTCTGCCCGGAAACTTCCGGCCGGACCAGGTGGGTGTGGTCGCAGGTCGTGCCGTAGCCGATGATCTCGCCGTGGATGCGGGCACCGCGGGCGAGCGCGTGGTCCCAATCCTCGAGTACCAGCGCCGCGCCGCCCTCGCCGAGCACGAGGCCGCGGCGGTCGGCGGCGAAGGGGCGGCAGGCCGCCGGCGAGGTTTCGGCATCGCCGGGTGCCAGCACGCGCAGCGCTTCCCAGGCGCGAACCACGGCGTAGGCCTGCGGCACGTCCGAACCGCCGCTGACCATCACCGTCGCCTCGCCGCTGCGCACGCGGCGGAAGGCTTCGCCGATGGCGATCGCCGACGAGGCGCAAGCGACGGTATGGCTCATGCTGACGCCGCCGAGGCCGAGCTGGATCGAGATGTGGGCATTGGCCGCGTTGTTCATGCCGAGCACGACGGTCAACGGCGACAGCCGCTCGCGGCCCTTCTGCCACAACTCGCGGTAGCCCTTCTCGAAGGCCAGCGTGCCGCCCAGTGCCGTGCCCCAGGTCACTCCCCAGCCATCGCGGGATTCGCCGTCCGGCATGCGCGGCAGGCCGCAGTCGTCCCAGGCGGCGAAGGCGGCCGCGACGCCGAGCTGGGCGAAGCGGTCCATCATCGCCGCGAGCGGCTTGCCCAGCACCGCATCGGGGTCGAAGCCGGGGCAACCGACAAAGGGAATCGACAGCGGGCGCGGCAGGTCATCGTTCAGCAGGTGGCGGATGGCGGATTCGCCGGCGACGAGGCGCGCGAAGAAATCGGGCAGGTCACCGCCATAGGGACTGACCAGGCCGATGCCGGTGACCGCGACCCGTCGCTGGTCCATGTTCAGGTCTTCTGCCTGGCGATCAGCCCGTCCATCAGCGCCGCCATCTCGCCGACCGTACGGGGAGTCTTGAGGTTTCTGACGAGCTTGATGCCGAAACGGTCCTCGAATTCGAACATCAGTTCGAGCATCATCAACGAATCGACGCCGAGATCCGCCAGCAGGGCATGCGGAACCACCTTTTCAGGTTCGGCGCCGAGGCGGTCTTGGAGGAATTCACGGATCAGGTCAATGGAAGCCATAGCCTTGGCATTTTAGCCGAACGCCACAGGTTCCCCTAGGTTCCGCCGGTGTTCGCCCGTGTCCGGCGGGCGATTTGATACCATGCGAGATTCCCTGTCCCGTCTGCCGGCAACCGATGACTTCCTTTCCCGTCCTGTCCTGGCAGCAGCAGATCGCCGCCCGGCTGGGCGTCCTCTCGCGGCTGAAGGCGGTCGGCACGATGATCTTCATGGCGCTGTTCTTCTGGGCCTACTTCGCCGTGCTGCGCAATCCGCCGGTGCCGCCGCTGGTCATGCCGCTGACCGCGATCGACGCCTGGGTGCCGTTCACCGCGGCCGCCTTTCCCGTGTACGTGTCGCTCTGGGTCTATGTGTCGATCCCGCCGGCGCTGATCGGCAGCTTTCGCGCGCTGGCCGTGTTCGGCATCTGGATCGCGGCGTTGTGCCTGCTCTGCCTGGCGATCTTCTGGCTCTTTCCGACCGCGGTGCCGATGCCCGCCATCGACTGGGCGAGCCATCCGGAAATGGCCATCATCAAGGGACTCGACACCGCCGGCAACGCCTGTCCGTCGCTGCACGTGGCATCGGCGGTGTTCTCGGCCTTCTGGCTGGAACGCCTGTTCGCCAGGGTCGGCGCGCCGGCGCTGCTGCGCGGGGCCAGCGTGCTGCTGTGCCTCGCCATCCTGTGGTCGACGATGGCGACGCGCCAGCACGTCTTCCTCGACGTGCTCGCCGGCGCGCTGGTCGGCGCGCTGTTCGCCATCCTCTCGCTGCGCCAGGCCGGGGCAGACACCGCCCCGGGCGGCATCTAGCCGCCGACGCCCGCCAGCACGGCGAGGAACTTGGCCGCGTCCTGGAAGCCGACGACGCGCAGCCCCTTCATCTCGTGGCCCCTGGCGTCGAAGAAGATGATGCCGGGCGGGCCGAACAGCCCGAAGCGGGCGAGCAGCGCCTTGTCGTCGTCGCTGTTGGCGGTGACGTCGGCCTTGAGCAGGGTGAAGCCGGCAAGTTTCGCCCGCACCGCCGGATCGGCGAAGGTGTATTTCTCCATCTCCTTGCACGACACGCACCAGTCGGCATAGAAATCGAGCATCACCGGCCGGTCGACCGCAGCCAGGCGGGCATCGAGTTCGGCCGGCGAGCGCACCGGCGCGAACGGCAGCTTCGCCGTTTCGGCGGCAGTCGCCGTGCCGCGCATGCCGGCCAGCGGCTGCAGCGGGTCGCGGCTGCCGGCCAGCGCACCGACCAGCAGCGCCGCGCCGGTCAACAGCATGACGATCCCGACACCTTTCCAGAAGCGCTGCCAGCCCTTCGCGTGCGGCGGCAACGGGTCGAGCGCGTGCAGGTAGATGGCCGGGATGATCAGCAGCGCCGCCCAGGCGAGCATCGGCACGACCGCCGGCACGACCGGCGAGACGAGCCAGACGGCGGTGGCCAGCAGCAGCACGCCGAACGCCTTCTTGACCCCTTCCATCCACGGCCCCGTCCTCGGCAGCAGCGAGCCGCCAGCGGTGCCGACGGCGATCAGGGGTGCACCCATGCCAAGCGCCATGATGAACAGTGCCGCGCCGCCGAAGACCGCGTCGCCGGTCTGGCCGATATAGAGCAGCGCGCCGGCCAGTGGTGCGGCGACGCAGGGACCGACGATCAGCGCCGACAGCGCGCCCATCAGGAAGACGCCGATGCCGCGCCCGCCCTGCAGGTGGCCGGATTCCTCGGACAGCTTGCTCTGCAGCGCAGTCGGCAACTGCAGTTCGTAGAAGCCGAACATGGAGAACGACAGCACGACGAAGACGAGTGCGAAGGCGCCGAGCACCCAGGGGTTCTGCAGTGCCGCCGAAAGCAGTGTGCCGGTGAGTCCGGCGGCAACGCCGGCGGCGGCGTAAGTCACCGCCATGCCGAGCACGTAGGCGAGCGAAAGCGCGAAGCCGCGGGCGTGCGACGCCTTGTGCCCCTGGCCGGCGATGATGCCGGACAGGATCGGGATCATCGGGAAGACGCAGGGGGTCAGCGACAGGCCCAGCCCGGCCAGGAAGAAGAAGGCGAGATTGGCCCAGAAGCCGGCATGCTTGAGTGTCGCAGCGATCGTCCCGCTTTCATCGCCGTCGGCCGCGGCAGCCGCGGCGGCGGCGGGCACCGTTGCCGGATCGGGCAACTGCACGGCGACCGTCTGCGTCTGCGGCGGATAGCAGACGCCGGCGTCCGCGCAGCCCTGCGAGGTGATGTTCAGCTTGAGCGACAGCGGACCCGAGACGTTGCGCTCGACCGGCAGACGGATCGCCACCGACTGGTAGAAGACCTCGACCTTGCCGAAGGTCTCGTCGTCCTTCTCCTTGCCCTTCGCTATGACCGGTTCACCAAGCGTGACGGCATCGCCCTCGACCGCGAAGCGGAACTTGTCGCGGTAAAGGTAGTAGCCCTTGGCGATGGCGAAGCCGACCTCGATGGTCTGCCCGTCCAACGCGCGTGCGGTCGGCTTGAAGGCGACGGCCGGGTCGAGGAACTCCTCGGCATGGGCGAGCGAAAGCAGCAGCGGGAACAACAGGAAGAGGAAGCGCATGGTCATTGGAGCGTTTCGCCGGCAACCCAGTTCAGGTAGGCCGGCAGGCCACGGTCGACGGGCAGGGCAATGATCTCGGGCAGCGCGTAGGGATGCAACTCGCGGATACTCGCCTCGAGCGCCGGATAGGCTGCTGCGGTCGACTTGATGAAAAGGGGAATTTCCGTCGCCGATTCGACCGCACCCTGCCAGCGGTACACCGACTGCACGCGCGGCAGGATGTTGACGCAGGCGGCCAGCCCGGCCTCGACGACGGCCAGTGCGATCGCATTGGCGACGGCCTCGTCGGGGCAATTGGTGATGACGAGCAGGGTATCCATTGGCGAATTCTACTTGAGCAGGCGCCTGCGGGTCAGGTGCAGCGCGATGGTGAAGGCGATGGCGGCCGTCGCCAGCAGCACGAAGACGTGGATCGCCGCCGCCGCCGGCACCTCCCCGGCGAGCAGCGGGCGGACCAGCGCGACGCCCTGCGCCAGCGGCAGCCAGGCGCCGATCGCCGCCAGCCAGCCGGGCAGCTGGTCGGTCGGGAAGAAGACGCCGGAGATCAGCGTCATCGGCGTGATGAACAGCGTGAAGTAGTACATGAAAAAATCGTAGGACGGCGCCAGCGCGTTCCAGATCAGGCCGAGCGCGGCGAAGGCGAGCCCGGTCAGCACGATGACCGGCAGCGCCCACAGCGCCAGCGGGCCATTGGTCAGCCCCATGGCGGCGATGACGACGAGGATCGCGGCGCCGGAGAAGAGCGACTTGGTCGCCGCCCAGAACAGTTCGCCGGCGACGACGTCGGCCAGACCGAGCGGCGTGTTGAGGATGGCGTCCCAGGTCTTCTGCACGTGCATGCGCGAGAAGGCCGAGTAGAGCGCCTCGAAGGTCGCCGCGTTCATCGTCGAGGCGCAGACAGTGCCGGCGGCGAGGAAGGCGACGTAGGACTGGCCGGCAATCTCCGGCAGCATGGCGCCCAGCCCGTAGCCGAGGCCGAGCATGTAGATCAGGGGGTCGGCCAGGTTGCCAAGGATGGACGGCAGCGCCAGCTTCCGCCAGACGAGGAAGTTGCGCCGCCAGACGGGCAGCCAGCCGACGGCCGGGGCGAGGACGGCGGCCGTCATTATTGTCGCGGCTGGCCGCTGGTGTACTTCATCGGCCGAAGATGCCCTTGAGTGCGTTGCCGACTCCGGCGGGCAGCAGCGCGTCAGCCGCCGATTCGCCGGCCGGTGCGGAAGCTGGCTCGGCGCGACCGCGCGGGCTTTCGCCGGCCGGCATGCCGAGGATCACGCTGTCGTAGCCCATGACCCGGACCGTCGCCGACCAGATCAGGGGCAGCTTCTTCTCGCCCGGCGGCTGCGGCGGATAAGAGAAGCCCTGCACCGGGCCGTGCGCGACGCCGGACAGCATCGCCATCTCCGATTTGGCGAATATCCCTTCGGGAATCGTGCATTCCCGCTGGCTGGCTGGCAGCATCGGACTCTTGTTGCGGGCTGCCATCCAGATGACCATTTCCTTTTCGCCAATGGCGCCGAATGCCTGCAGATCCCAGCCGCGGGCGCGCGTCAGGCCGTCCCAGCCCAGCGGAATCGCCGCCTTGAGGTTTTCCGAGCGCGCCTTCAGGTTCATCGGTTCGAGGAAGTCCAGCGCCGGCGCAACGTTGTAGCGGATGTCGTCCTTCATGAAGCTGGCCTTGACCAGATGCTCGCCTACCGCCGAGGCCTCGGCGGGGATGCCCTTGAAATCGCGGTCGCCGCTGGGCCACAGGATCGACCGCGGCGGCAGGCTCGTCTCGCCACCCGTCGACTTGCCCTGGCTGCGGCTTTGGCGCGCCATGCCCATGATTTCGGGCGGAACCTTGCCGGCCAGCGCGCGGAAGTCGATGACCTCCGGCTGGCCCTTGGGCACGGTCGCCGAGCAGCCCCAGTAGATCAGCACGCGACCGTCCGGTTCGCGCTCGTCGCCCGCTGCGCCGCCGCCGCTCCGGCGCTCGCCGCGCAGCGGCAGTTGCGGGCCGATGCGCATCACGTCGGGCACCGTGTGGTTGGCGTCGTAGCCAGCCGGGATATCGCTCGGCGAGGTGAGTTGCAGATGCATGCTGCGCGTCACGCTGCTGCCACCCGTCATGGCACCGAACATGGCGGCCATGCCCCCTCCCGCCCCCATGCCACCGCTCGTGGTCAGGCGCATTTCGTAGACGGTTGGCGCGCCGCTGGCAGGCAGCGCAACTGCCGCAAGTGACAGCGACAGTGAACCGAGAAGCGGTGACAGGAATTCGGTTTTCATGGCATGGCCTCCTTGGCTGGTGTAAGGGAAAGTCGCCCTCATTCTAGACCATCGGCGGAGCGTGCCGGTTCCTCTGTGGGTGCGGCGCGTTCAATCCTCGACGAGCCCTGGAACTGGGCGACCGCCGCGGCTCAGTCGCGCAGTTCGCGGCCGGTCAGCTTGATGAAGACGTCCTCGAGGCTGGCGGCGCGGTGCACGTAGCGCAGCCCGTCGGCATCGGCGAGGGCGGCGAGCAGCGGGTGCGGCTCGCGGCAGTAGAAGAACGCGGTTTCGCCGCTGGTCTCGACGCGCTCGGCGAGGCGGCGGTGGTTTTCGGTGAATTCCGGCAGTCGACCGCAACCTTCGTCGAAGACCTCGATCACCTGTGGCTCGATGTGCCCGGCGATCAGGTCGCGCGGGCTGCCCTCGGTAATCTTGCGGCCGCGGTCGATGACGATCAGCGCGTCGCACAGGCGCTCGGCTTCGTCCATGAAATGGGTGGTCAGGATCAGCGTCTTGCCAGCCGACTTGAGCTGCTTCAGGCGCTCCCAGATCAGGTGGCGGGCCTGCGGGTCGAGGCCGGTGGTCGGCTCGTCGAGGAAGACGATGTCGGGGTCGTTGACCAGCGACCGGGCCAGCGTCAGCCGCCGCTTCATGCCGCCCGACAGTGTCGCCAGGCGGGCATCGGCCTTGCCGGTCAGCCCGGCGAATTCCAGCAGCGCCGGGATGCGGGCGCGGATGTCGGCGTCGGCCAGCCCGAAGTAGCGGCCGAAGACGAGGAGGTTCTCGGCGCAGGTGAAGTCGGGGTCGAGATTGTCGAATTGTGGCACGACGCCGACCCGCGCCCGCGCCGCCTGTGCGTCGGCCGGGATGGCATGGCCGTTGAGCGTGATGGCGCCGGCGTCGGGTGCAGTCAGCCCGAGGCAAAGGCGCAGCGTGGTGGTCTTGCCGGCGCCGTTCGGGCCGAGCAGGCCGAAGCAGGTGCCGGCCGGGACGGCGAACGACAGGCCGGCGACCACTTCGGCGCCGACGTAGTTCTTGCGCAGCCCGGCGACGTCTAGTGCCGCCACGCGCGCGTGACGATGTCGCGGATGACGTGCAGGCGACGGTGGAAGAAGTGGTCGGCGCCGGGCACGACGACGACCGGCACGTCGAGCGGCAGCGCCCAGGCGAAGACGTTGGCGAGCGGCACCGTTTCGTCGGCCGAGCCGTGGATGATGACGCTGTCGTGCGGCACCGATTCGGTGTCGTAGTGGCGGGTGCCTTCGACGAAGCCGGCAGCGGTGCCGACCAGCACCAGCCGCTGCGCCGGGTGGTGGGCCTCGGCCAGCCGTTTGGCGACGCGTGTCTGGCAGTAGGCGCCGAACGAGAAACCGGCGAGCGCGACCGGCAGGTTGCCGCAGCGGCATTTCGCATCTTCCAGAACGGCGAGCAGGTCCTCGGTTTCGCCGTGCCCTTCGTCATGATCGCCCTCGCTGTCGCCGACGCCGCGGAAGTTCGGGCGGAAGGCGGCGTAGCCGAGGGCGACGAAGGTGCGCGCCAGCGTGTAGGCGACCTTGTTGGTGTTGGCGCCGCCGCCCATCGGGTGTGGGTGGGCGATCAGGGCGATGCCGCGCGGTGCGTCGGGGCGCTCCATGATGACGTCGATCCGGCCGGCCGGGCCGTCGACAATGATGCGTTCCTCGGGCGCCCTCATAGCTTCAGGCGCTCGACGACGCGGCCGCCGATCAGGTGTTCCTGGATGATCTCCTCGACGTCGTCCTTGTCGATGTAGGTGTACCAGACGGCTTCCGGGTAGACCACCAGGACCGGTCCTTCGTCGCAGCGATCGAGGCAGCCGGCCTTGTTGATGCGGACCTTCCCCGGCCCCTTGAGCTTCAGTTCGGCGATGCGGTCCTTGGCATAGGCTTGCACGTCGCTGGCGCCGCGGGCGTTGCAGCAGGTTTCGCCGGGCTCGCGCTGGTTACAGCAGAAAAACACGTGGTACTTGTAATGGCTCATCTCGATTCTCCTCGGGGATGAGCGATTATAGTTCGCGCGGCGGTCCACCGTTTCTCGAGTGCGATCGCCAGCGAAGCGCACAGCGCGAAGCCAACGATTTCGAGCCATTCGATGACGCCGATCGGGGCCGTCTGGAACACCCGGTTTAGCGGCGGCCAGTAGGTCAGCAGCAATTGCAGCGCCAGCATGCTGCCGATGCCGCCCCACACCCACAGGTTGGAGAAGACGCCCAGTTGCCAGAAGCTGCGGGTCAGCGAGCGGCAATTGAACAGGTAGAGCATTTCGACCATGACGAAGACGTTGACCGCAACGGTGCGTGCCTCGGCGAGGTTGTGACCCTGTTCCAGTTTGTGCAGGAAGAGGCCGAAGGCGCCGGCGAGCAGCAGGACAGAGACCAGCACGATGCGCCGGATCAGCGCGCTGTCGAGCACCGGCGTCTCCAGCCGGCGCGGTGGCCGGTGCATGATGCCGCGCTCGATCGGCTCGAAGGCGAGCGGCAGGCCGAGCAGCACAGCGGTGGTCATGTTGATCCAGAGGATCTGCAGCGGCGTGATCGGCAGCGTGCTGCCGAACAGGATCGCGGCGACGATGACCAGCCCCTCGCCGAAATTGGTCGGCAGCGTCCACGTGATGAACTTGACGAGGTTGTCCCAGACCCCCCTGCCCTCCTCGACGGCGGCCTCGATGCTGGCGAAGTTATCGTCGGTCAACACCATGTCGGCGGCCTCCTTGGCGACTTCGGTGCCGCCGAAGCCCATGGCGATGCCGATGTCGGCCTGCTTGAGGGCCGGCGCGTCATTGACGCCATCGCCGGTCATCGCCACCACCTCGCCCCGGCCCTGCAGGGCGCGCACCAGGCGCAGCTTCTGTTCCGGCTCGACGCGGGCGAATACCTCGGTGACGTGCACCGCCTCGGCCAGCGCGGCGTCGTCGAGCCCAGCGAGTTCGCTGCCGGTCAGTGCCCGCCCCGCCGAGAGGCCGATCTGCCGGGCGATCGCCAGCGCGGTGATGGCGTGGTCGCCGGTGATCATCTTGACCCGGATGCCGGCCGAGTGACAGTTGCGGATGGCCGCGATCGCCGCCTTGCGAGGCGGATCGATCATGCCGACCAGGCCGAGCAGCGTCAGTCCGTCGATTGCCTCCGGGGTCAGCGACTGGCTGGCGGGCGCGACCCGCTTCGCCAGCAACAGCACGCGCATGCCTTGCGCGGCGCAGGCGTGGGCGGCTGCCTCGATGCTCGCCGGATCGAGCGGCGCCTTGCGTCCCTGGCTGTCGAGACAGTCGATGCAGCGCGGCAGCAGGCGCTCGAGCGCCCCCTTCACATAGACAACGGCTGCATCCTCGCCGGCATGGATGGTGGCCATGAATTGCCGGCTGGCGTCGAAGGGCAGTTCGTCCCGGCGCGGATAAAGGGCCTGCAGCGTGTGCTCGTCGAGCCCGCCCTTGCGCGCCACGACGAGCAGTGCCGCCTCGGTCGGGTCGCCGGTGATCTTCCAGTGCTGGCCCTCGCGGTTCAGCCCGGCATCGTTGCACAGGGCGCCGGCGACCAGGCATTCGCGCAGGGCGCCGGCGATCGTGGCCGGCAGTGCGTCGTGCGTGATTTCGCCGTCGGGCGCGTAGCCATGGCCGCCGACCGCATAGCCGGTGCCGCCGCACCAGACCGTGCGGACGGTCATCGCGTTCTCGGTCAGCGTGCCGGTCTTGTCGGAGCAGATCACCGTCGTGCTGCCCAGCGTCTCGACTGCCGGCAGGTGGCGGATGATTGCCCGGCGCCTGGCCATGCGGGCGACGCCGATCGCCAGCGTCACGGTGACGGCAGCCGGCAGGCCTTCGGGAATCGCGCCGACGGCAAGCGCGACGGCTGCCATGAACATGTCGAAGAGGGCTTCGCCGCGCGCCAGCCCGACCGCGAAGGTGAGCGCGGCGAAGCCGCCGATCGCCCACAGCAGCCAGTTGGAGAAGGTCGCCATCTTGCGGGTCAACGGGGTGGCGAGGTCGGGCGCGGCGGCGATCAGGCCGGCGATGCGGCCGGTCTCGGTGGCGTCGCCGGTACCGACGACGAGACCGGCGCCCTGGCCGGCGACGACCGTGGTCCCGGCATAGGCCATGTTGACGCGCTCGGCGAGCAGCGTGCCGGGGGCCAGCGGGTCGATCTGCTTGGCGACCGGCTGTGATTCGCCGGTCAGCATCGAGTCGTCGGTATGCAGCTCGCGTTGGTGGAACAGCCGGAGGTCGGCCGGAATGCGGTCGCCGGCAGCGAGCACGACGACGTCGCCCGGCACCAGTCCGGCCGCGTCGAGCTGCCGGCGGTGGCCGCTGCGCCTTACGGTGACCGGCGTGGCGACGCTCCGCGCCAGCGCTGCCAGCGCGCCTTCCGCCTTGGCTTCCTGCCAGTAGCCGATGATCGCGTTGACCAGCACGACGCCGAAAATGACGGTGGCGTCGGCGCTCTCGCCCAGCCCGCCGGTGATCAGCCCGGTGGCGATCAGCACAAGGACGAGCGGCTGCATGAGCTGGTCGGCAAAGCGCTTCCAGGCCGGGCGGGCTGGCTTCTGGGTAATCAGGTTGGGGCCGTGCCGGGCGAGGCGGGCAGCCGCCTCGGCGTCGCTCAGCCCGTGCGTCCAGTCGACCGCGAGGTGACGGGCGCTGTCGGCCGCAGCCTGGGCGTGCCAGGCTACGGCCGACGCGTCGTCAGGAGCAGGAACGGCAGGGTCAGGAAGGGCCACAGGATGCCGACCAGGCGCGTGAGACCGTTGAAGTTGAGGAAGTGCCCCTGCCGCCAGGTGGCGAGCGCGGCGAGCGAATAAGGGTTGGGCGGCGCCAGGTTGACCAGCACCGTGCCCGCCATCAGTGCCAGCGCGGCGATCATCAAACCGGCGACGGATGGCAGCGGCAGCGTCAGCACGAGCATCCCGGTGGCGAGAAGCAGTCCGCCCTGCGCGCCCGGCGTCAGCCAGGCCAGCGCTTCGCCCGGGCCGATCAGGATGGCGGTCCCGAGCGTGCGGATGGCCAGGCCGAGGAGCAGGAAGAGCGGTACGGCGAGCCAGGCGACGAGCCGGCGGGCGCACAGCATGCGCACGATCAGGCCGACCGCCAGCGCGTTCAGCGCGGTGACGCTGGCTTCGATGACGACGAAGCTCTCGGCGGCGAACGGCACCGCGCCAGCGAGGCCGAGCGGTTGCCGGAGGTCGCCGGCGCCGAACAACAGGGTTTCCGGCGACAGCGGGACGAACAGCCAGAGGCCGAGCAGCGTCAGGCCGAGTTCTGCGTGCGTCACCGGCGCCACCAGCCGGTGCTGCCACGCCGCGATGCGGACGAAGATGCGCGGCCCGACGGCAGTTGCCGCAAGCGCGCCGAGCAGCCCGCCGCAGGCGTTGCTGGCGAGATCGACGTTCGACGGTACGCGCGACGGCAGCCACGTCTGCAGCGCTTCAAGGCCGAAGCTGAGCGCGGCGGCGAGCACTACCGCCAGCACCGGCGCGGTGAAACGGCCTGGCACGCGGTTGAACGCCAGGGTCAGGAAGAAGCCGAGCGGCAGGTACACCGCGACGTTGGTGACGAGGTCGAAGGCGGTCCAGTAGCGCGGCCAGGCGCCTTCGAGGAAGGCGAAGGGCGAGATGCCGGTGTCGTACCAGCCGGAAAACGGGTGCAGGCTGGCGTAGATGACCAAGCCGCACCAGGCCAGCGCGAGGTAGCGGGCGAGCAGGATCGGGCCGCGAAGATTCATGGCCCGATTCTACCCGTCTTGGGCGGCTCCACCGGGGCGGTCAGGCGGCAGCTCCGCGCAGCAGCCTGAGGAGCGTGGCGGCGACCGCCCCGGCATCGTCGGTGCCGAACTGGTTGGCGTTGTAGTTGAGGTTCAGTGTCATTCCATTGACGTGCGTGGCGACCGCGGTGAATACCGGCTGCGCCGCCGACGGACCGAGGCGTTCGAAGGCGGCCTTGCGCGCCGCCTTGAGCTGTTCGAGCGCCAGGCGCCCGGCTTCGCCGGAAAGTTGCGGCGGGTAGAGCGCCGACAGCGGTGGCAGCAGTTCCTCGCCGGCGGGATCGGGTGCTTCGCCGGCCAGCGCTGCAAGCACCTCGGTTAGCACCGGGAAGGCCGAGCGCGCATCGCCGACGACGTGATGGAAGATCAGCGCCAGCACGCTGCCGCCGGCCGTGTCGATGCCCGCGCTGAGCGTCGCCGGAAAAGCGCGCGTCGCATTCGGCGATGACGGCGAAGTTCATCGATGAAAAGTGGTCGAGAAACCAGAAGAAGGCTTCGCTGCGATCAAGCGGGCGCGGCAGGGAAATTGCGGTC
>Ga0105090_10000975_pt1 | contig 15032 bp, 13 predicted proteins | sample PPLLak3March2015_FD_79110 | JGI IMG/M metagenome (GOLD analysis project Ga0105090, IMG submission 79110) | Freshwater sediment microbial communities from Prairie Pothole Lake near Jamestown, North Dakota, USA - PPLs Lake P7 Core (1) Depth... | ecosystem: Environmental > Aquatic > Freshwater >... | reverse complement strand
GGGGCGCGCAACGCGGTGGATCCCGCGACGGCCGAGCGCCTCGCGGCCGCCTTCCTCGAGATCGAGCGGGACGATGCCCTCAAGGTGTCGGTGCTGTGGGGCGCCGGGGGCACGTTCTGTGCGGGGGCCGACCTCAGGGCGGTCGCGGCCGGCTGGGACCCCGCGCGACTCCAGGCACCCACCAGCGATCCGGCCGACGCATTCGGTCCCATGGGTCCGACGCGGCTGCGGCTGGAAAAACCGGTGATCGCCGCCATCGCCGGCCACGCGGTGGCGGGCGGACTCGAACTGGCACTGTGGTGCGACCTGCGCGTCATGGAGGACGACGCGGTGCTCGGCGTGTTCTGCCGTCGCTGGGGCGTGCCGCTGATCGACGGCGGCACGGTGCGCCTGCCGCGGCTGATCGGCCAGGGCCGCGCGCTCGACCTGATCCTCACCGGGCGGCCGGTGGGCGCCAAGGAAGCCCAGGCCATCGGGCTGGTGAACCGCGTCGTGCCGAATGGCGCGGCCCGCGCGGTGGCCGAGGCCCTCGCCGAGGAAATCGCCTCGTTCCCTCAGGCCTGCCTGCGGGCCGACCGGCGCTCCGCGTGCGATCAGTGGAGTCTCGAGGAAGCGACCGCGCTGCGCGAGGAGTTCGCGCGCGGTCTTGCCGTGCTCGCGAGCGGCGAATCCGCCAGCGGCGCGGCCCGGTTCGTCGGCGGCGCCGGTCGCGGCGGCCTGCCTGCGTGACGACCCGGATTCAGCGCGTCGTGCCCTGCAGGTAGTCCACCGCGACACGCTCCAGCGAGGGCAGCATGCGTCGGGTGGGTCGCCCGTCGTTCACCACGACTGAGGGTTCCTGTCGGCGGCGATCTCGATCGTGGCGGTCTTATACTGCAACCGTGCATTACGGACGAAGGGGGATTCATGGTGATCAAGGTGCTCTCAACCGCGCTCGGCGTGGCGGGCCTCGCCTGGCTGGTGCTGCTGTTCTCGTCGCGGGGCATCTTGGTGAGCGAACGGGTCGAGGAGCGCACGCTGCACCGCAAGCTCGTCTGCACGTACTTCACGGGCAGCGGCACGCTGCGCAAGGAGTATTTCTATTCCTCGAGCGGCAACTTCGGTCGGGCCGCGTGCCCGCGCTGGGAAACCGTCCCGGCGGCTCAGTAGCCGCGCCGCGCCCGCCCGTCGCCGGATCGCGCCATGAATGATCGAGTCCGCGCCCTGCTCCTCTCCTGCACGCTCGCAAGCACACTGCTCATGACCCAGACAGAAACCGCGCTCGGCCAGGCCGAGAATCCCGCCACGGTCCGCAGCTTCGCGAAGACCCAGAAGCCGCCGCTGCACGGCCGGCACTGGATGGCCATCACGGGCAAGCCGCTCGCGGCCACCGCAGGCGCCATGATGTTCCAGCGCGGCGGCAACGCCGTGGACGCGGCCTGCGCGATGATCGCAGCCACCTCGACCATGTGGGACGTGCTGCACTGGGGCGGCGAGACCCAGGCGCTGATCTACGACCCGCGCACGAAGAAGGTCGTGGCGATCAACGGCCTGGGCATCGCGCCCACCGGCGCCACGCCGGAGTTCTATCGCAAGAAGGGCTTCGCGTATCCGCCCGCCTACGGACCACTGGCGGCCGTGACTCCCGGCACGCCGGGCGGGCTGATGCTGATGCTGGCGGAATACGGCACGCTGTCGCTCGCCGAGGTGCTGGGCCCCTCGATCGAACTCGCCGACGGCTATCCGATCGAGGCCGAGACGGCCGACCGGATCGAGCGCTGGCGCGACAAGCTCAAGGAGTGGCCGTACTCGAAGCAGGTGATGCTGCCGCACCTCGGCGAGGCGCGGGAAGCGCCGCACCCGGGCGAGATCTTCCGCCAGAGCGACCTCGCGGCGACGTTGCGCAAGCTGGTGGACGCCGAGGCGCAGGCGCTCGCCGCCGGCCACTCGCGCGAGGCGGCAATCCAGGCCGCGTACGATCGCTTCTACCGCGGCGACATCGCCCGGGAGTTCGTGCGCGGCGTGCAGGAACAGGGCGGACTCATCACGCTCGCGGACCTCGACAAGTGGCGGCCGCTGGTCGAGGAACCACTCACCACCCGCTACCACGGCATCGACGTCTACAAGCTCGACGTCTGGACGCAGGGCCCGGCACTGCTGCAGTCGCTCAACATCCTCGAGAACTTCGACCTCAAGGCACTCGGCTACAACAGCGCCGGCTACGTGCACACCCTCTACCAAGCGATGAACCTGGCCTTCGCCGACCGCGATTTCTACTACGGCGACCCATACTTCCCGCCGGCGGAGCCGCGGCGCGGCCTGCTGTCGAAGGAGTACGCCAAGGCACGCGCGGCGACGATCCGCATGGATCGCAACGACGCGACGGCCGGTCCCGGCGACCCGTATCCCTACCAGGACGAGAGCAACCCGTTCGCGGACCTGCTGAGGAAGCAACGGCTGGCGGAGCGCGGCAACGCATCGGGGGGGCTATCCGCCGCGGCGCTCGACGAATTCAAGCAGGGCTTCCACAGCGGCACGACCTCGGTGGTCGCGGCCGACGCGGCAGGCTGGCTGGTCGCGGTCACGCCGAGCGGCGGCTGGGTGCCGGCCACCATCGCGGGGCGCACCGGCGTCGGCCTGAGCCAGCGGCTGCAGTCGTTCGTGCTCGACCCGGCGCAGAACCCGTTCAACGTGCTCGAGCCGGGCAAGCGCCCGCGCGTCACGCTGACGCCCAGCCTCGCACTGAAGGACGGCAAGCCGTGGCTCGCCTTCGCCGTGCAGGGCGGCGACTCGCAGGACCAGAACCTGCTGCAGTTCTTCCTGAACGTGGTCGAGTTCGGCATGACGCCGCAGGAAGCGACCGAGGCGGCCAACTTCGAGAGCTTCCAGATGCGCAGCTCGTTCGATAAGCACGAGTCGCAGCCCGGGCGCATCGTGCTCAACGAGTCGATGCCGCAGTGGGTGCGCAAGGAGCTGGCGCTGCGCGGCTACCGGCAGGAGTTCCAGGCGCGCACGTCGGGACCGATCAACGCCATCCTGCTCGACCACGCCCACGGCTCGATGTGGGGCGGCTCGAGCAATTTCGGCGAGGATTACGGCATCGCCTGGTAGGCGATGCGCTCGGCCAGCTCGCGACTGTTCTTCGCGCAATCGTTCATGGCGATGCCGCGATACGCGTTGCAGTTGAGGTACAGCCCGGGCGTCCTGCCCGCCTGCTCGAAGATCGCATCCACGCTGGCGATGTGGCCGGGCGCATAGCTCGGGATGCCGCGCTCCCAGCGCTTGACGAAGGTGACGTCCGGGTCCTGCGCGAGACCCATCGTGCGGGCCAGGCCCTCGCGTGCCGTGCGGATCAGCCCCGCGTCGTCCTGGGCGACGAGCTCCGGGTTGCGCTGCCCGCCGATCATGATGCGGACGCTCTTGCAGCCGGTCGGGGCGCGGTCGGGAAAGATGCTGCTGTCCCACAGCACGCCGAGCACGGGCAGGCGCGCCGACGTCGTGGTCAGCAGTCCGAAACCATCGAGCGGATCGGACAGCGACCGATAGCCGAAGCCGACCACGGCGATGGGCGAATACTCGATCGCGGCCAGCCGGCGCGCGAGCTCCGCGTCGAGCGGTTGCAGCATTTCCGCCGCGGCGTAAGAGGTCGCGCACACCACGACGCGGTCGACCTCGGTCGTGCCGCGCGAGGCATGGATCCTGAACCCGGCGCCCAGCCGTTCGACCGCCTGCACCGGCTCCGCGAACCGCCACTCGGCCTCGATCATGCCGCGCAGGTGCCGCACGAGCGTGCCGATGCCGCCGGTCGTGCTGGTGAGCACGCCACCGGGGCCCGCGCCCGACTTGCGCCGCGCGAGCATCCCGCGGAACAAGCCGCCGTGCTCGCGCTCGAGCGCCACGACCAGCGGGAACGCGGCTGCCACCGAGATCTTCTCGGGCGTCGAGCCGTAGATGCCGGCGGACATCGCGTCGAGGAACACGCTGGTGAAGGCGCGGCCGAGCCGGCGATCGCCGAACTCGCGCAGCGTCTCGTCCGCGCCGTCACGCCGTGCGGGCACGACGAACTCGCCGAGCACGCGCAGCTTCTGCGGCCAGGTGAGCAGCTTCGACTTCGCAAACAGTGGCGGCGACTCCGGCATGCGGTGCAGCCGGTCCGTGTAGATGTAGCGCTTGCGCGCCAGGTCGGAGCTCGGCAGCAGGTACTGCGTGGCACCGCTGTCCTCGACGAGCCGCAGGCTGTCGGGCTTGTTGGTCAGGAAGCCGTTGGCGCCGGCCTCGAAGCGGAAGCCCTCGATCTCCTCCGTGTGCAGCTTGCCGCCCGGGGCGGCCTCCGCCTCGAAGACCACGAGCTCCGCGGCGGGCAGCGCGCGCCTGAGGTAGAACGCCGTCGCGAGGCCGCTCAGGCCGGCGCCGACGATGCCTATGCGCACGGCGTCATTCCGCGCGGCGCCTCGCGGATTCGCGCGCTTGCTGGCCGCGGATCACCATCGCGACCAGCGTGACGACGGCGAGCGGCAGCACGAAGCTCAGCATGACCGCGGAGAACTCGTCGAGCGCATCGTGCTGCTGCGCGCCGAGGATCAGGTACGCAACGTACGCCACGTAGAAAGTCAGGAACATCAGGCCACGGCGGCGACCGATTTCGTTGCGCAGCAGAAAGACCGGCAGGGACGCGAACGCGACAGCGACCATCACCCACAGGTCGAAGTTGAGTACCGAGGGCGCGATGCCGAGGCCCGCGTTGCTCACGACGCCCGACAGGCCGAGGCAGCCGAGGATGTTGAACGTGTTGCTGCCGATGACGTTGCCGACCGCGATGTCGCGTTCGCCGCGCAAGGTCGCCATGATCGAGGTCGCGACCTCGGGCATGGAGGTGCCCGCGGCGATGATGGTGAGGCCGATGACGAGATCGCTCACGCCGAGGGCCCGCGCGAATGCGACCGCCGCGTCGACCAGCCACTCCGAACCCAGCACCAGCAGTCCGAGCCCCACCACGATGAGCAGCACCTGCACGGCCCAGTGGCTGTCCCAGGCGCCGGGGCGTCTCACGGCATCCTCGTATTCTTCGCGGATTTCCGCGGCTTCGACGCGCGACTGGCGCACCAGGAACGCCATGTAGACGACGAGCAGGGCCAGCAACAGGGCAGATTCCCAGCGGCCCAGGCTGCCGTCGAGCACCATCACGACCAGTACCACCGACGCGCCGATCATGATCGGCACTTCCTGGCGGATGATCTGCGAGTGCACCACCAGCGGCGTAATCACGGCGCTGAGGCCGAGGATGAACAGCACGTTGAAGACGTTGCTGCCCACCACGTTGCCGACGGCGATGTCGGTGCTGTCGTTCAGCACCGCACCGACCGACACGGCGACCTCCGGGGAACTCGTGCCCAGCGCGACGATGGTCAGCCCGACGACGAGCGGCGAGATGCCGAGTGACAGGGCGATCTTCGATGCGCCGCGGACCAGCGCCTCCGCGCCGGCCACGAGGGCGGCGAGGCCGAGCAGGAAGAACAGTAGGTGGGTGAGCATGATCCGGCAGCGGGCCGAGCAGGTTCGCGGGTGTGTAAGTCTAGCGCAGCACCCCGGCCCGCGGCGCCGGGCCCGGCCGGGGTTATGCTCGCGACATGACCAGGCAACGCACCGTCTGGCGACTGCCGCGTGCCGGGTCGCTGGACCGGCTCGAGCGACGTGACGAGGCCCTACCCGACCCCGGGCCCGGAGAGGCCCGCGTGCGGGTCGAGGCCATCGGCCTCAATTTCGCCGACCTGTTCGCTGCGCAGGGACTGTACTCGGCCACGCCGCGGGGGCCCTTCGTCCCCGGCCTCGAGTGCGCGGGCGTCGTGGAGGCCCTCGGCCCCGGCTCGGCGGCAAGCGGACGTCTGGCGGTGGGCGACCGCGTCATTGCCCTGACGCGCTTCGGTGCGTATGCGACCGCGCTCAACGCCGGCGTCACGTACCTGCGGCCGGCGCCGGCGGGTTGGTCGGCCGCGCAATCCGCCGCGTGGCCGGTCCAGGGCCTGACGGCGTGGTACGGACTCGTGCCGCTCGGCAACGTGCAGCCGGGCAAGGTGGTGCTGGTGCAGTCCGCCGCCGGCGGCGTCGGACTGCTCGCCCTGGAAATACTCGGCGCACTCGGCGCCCGGCCGGTGGCCGTGGTCGGACGCGAGGAGAAGCGACGGTTCCTCGTCGCGGAACGCGGCCTGTCGCCCGGCGCCGTCGTCGTCCGCGATCCCCGCCGATTCGGCGCGCAGCTCGACGACGCACTGGCGGCGGTCGGCGCGCCGGGATTCGACTGCGTACTCGACGCGGTGCTCGGGCCGACGTTCCGGCCCGCGTTCGACCGGTTGCGTCCCGAAGGGCGCTACGTGCTGTTCGGCGCCGCGGACTTCATGACTCACGGTGCCCGCCCGAACTACCTGCGCCTGGCCGTCGAGTACCTGCGGCGCCCGCGCCTCGATCCGCTGGCGATGATCTCGGACAACCGGGGCCTGCTCGCCTTCAACCTGATCTGGCTCTGGGAGCACGCCGATCGCCTGCCGGCTGCGTACGCCGAACTGGAGCGCCTGGCCCCGCACCCACCCCACGTCGGCGCGACTTTCGCATTCGACCGGGCACCGGAGGCGCTGCGCCTGCTGCAGAGCGGCGGCACCATCGGCAAGGTGGTGCTGGAACTCTAGCTGCTGGCCGCCAGGTGCTCGCGGTGATACAGCCGGGTCGCCAGCCACCACGCGCACCCCGCGAGCAGCAGCCCGGCGCCGAGGTTGACCGCCCACTCGGCGGCCGCGACCGGCTCGCCGCGCAGCACGCGCAGGATGAGCTGGTTCTGGCCGAGGAACGGCACCGCGAGCATCCACAGCTGGGTCTTCACCGGCGAGACCATCAGGTACATGGTCGGTAGCATCGGCAGGAACATCAGCAGCGGCAGGTAGCCCTGCGCCTCGCGGTGGCTGCGGGCGTAGGCCGCGAGCGCGGTCAGCACCGTCGCACCCAGCAGCACCACCGGCAAAATCACCACCAGCAGGCGGGCGATCGAGTCGGTCGACACCGTCATCGTGACGTCCATGCGCCCGGCCGGCACCAGCGCAAAGGTGATGCGGTACATCACCAGCGTGACCAGCAGGGACAGCAGGGTGAAAGCCGCGGTCGCGAGGATCTTGCCACTGATGATCGCCTCGCGCGAAGCGGGCGTGGCCAGCAGCGGCTCGAGTGACTGCCGCTCGCGTTCGCCGGCGGTCGCGTCGATGGCGAGCTGCATGCCGCCGATGAACGCGAGCAGCAGCAGCAGGTAGGGCAACATCTGCTGCGCCAGGTCGAAGCGCGACTCCGGCGTCGCGACATCGCGCTGGCCGACCTGCAGCGGCTGGGCCACGGAGGGATGCACGCCGCGCGCGATCAACCGCAGCGTGCCGACCTGGCGGTCGTAGGTCGCGAGCAGCCCCCGCAGGCGGGCGATCGTCGTCCCCGACTGCAGCGGCCGCGAGCTGTCGAAGATGACCTCCACGCCGGCTGGCCGGCCCGCCCGCCAGTCGGCACCGTAATCCGCATCGATGCGCAGGATCACCTCGTATTCCTGGCGGCGCACCGCGCCGTCGGGATCGGCCGGCGGGTCGAGGACCGCGACGTCGTTGGTGCGGAGCCAGGCCAGCAGGTTGGGGGCATGCTCGGCCCCGATGACCGGCAGCTCCAGCGTCCCTTCGCGCTTCTCCGCCTGGCGCTTCGAGCCGATGCTGCCCATGCCGGCGATGATCAGCGGCACGGCGAGCGGCATCACGACCAGGGCGATCAGCACCATGCGCCGGTCGCGGAACGCGTCCAGCAGTTCCTTGCGCATCACCGTCCACCAGGCGCTCACGCGAACAGTCCCTCCTCCGACCCGATCACCTGCACGAACGCATCCTCGAGGTTCTGCTGCCCGGTCTGCGCGCGCAGCTGGTCGGGCGTGCCCTGCGCGACGACCCGCCCGCGCGCGATCACCACGATGCGGTCACACAGTGCCGCCACCTCCTGCATGATGTGGCTGGAGAACAGCACGCAGCGTCCCTCCGCCTTGAGCCCGTGGAGGAATTGCCGCAGCGACCGCGTGGTCATCACGTCGAGGCCGTTGGTGGGCTCGTCGAGCACCACGTTGCGCGGGTCGTGCACCAGGGCACGTGCAATGGCCGTCTTGGTCCGCTGGCCCTGGGAGAATCCCTCGGTGCGACGGTCGATGAAATCCTGCATGCCGAGCGCCGCGACCAGGCGCTCCACGCGTGCGGTGATCGCGGCATCGTCCATGCCGTGCAGGCGGCCGAAGTAGGCGATGTTCTCGCGGGCCGTGAGGCGCTTGTACACGCCGCGCGCATCGGGGAGCACGCCGAGGCGCCGGCGCACGTCGCTCGGCTGAGCGCCCGGGTCGAGCCCGTCCACCAGCACGCGGCCCTCGTCCGGCCGCATCAGGGTGTAGAGCATCCTGAGCGTCGTCGTCTTGCCGGCCCCGTTCGGCCCCAGCAGGCCGGTGATCTCGCCGTCGCGTGCGCGGAAGCTCACGCCGTCCACGGCGCGGATGGTCCCGCCGCGGCTGACGAACGACTTGCGCAGTGCATCCACTTCGATCATCGCTGCACCGTTCAGGGATCCCAGCCATACGAACCGACGAACGGCGGCGGCGGCGCGAGCCGGTCGAGGCAGGTCGCGTCCAGCCCCTTTGCGTCCGCCGTGGCCACGAACCTGCCCAGCAGGCGCGGCGCGCAGCCCGCAACGGCCACGTTGTGCCCGACACCGCCCGCGACGAGGTGCCGGCCGGCCGACAGGTGTCGCAGCACGGCCTCGCCGTAGCGCGGCGGCGTCACGGGATCGAATTCGCCGGACAGCAGCAGCACCGGCCGGTCGCTGCGCACCGGCTCGTTGAAGTCCGCGGGCCGGCGGCCTTTCGGCCAGACCTCGCACTGCGCCAGGATGCCGGCGACGAAGTCCGTGCCCATGACCGTGCCGGCATCGGCCGGGTCCACCCGCAGCCGGTCGGCATCCTCGGCACAGGTCACCGACAGGCTCATGCCCATCGCGATGCTCTCGCCGACCAGGCTCTCGATCATGCGTCCCTGCGCCATCAGCACCTCCGGACGGCCGGCAGCGGCTTCGGCGAGCGATCGCGGCAGCATCGCGGCGAGCTGCGGCACGTAGGCGTAGAGCCGCACCACCCCGGCCACGACCGCAGGCGTAAGAGTGTCCTCGCGAACCTCGTCCGTCAGCGGGTCGCGGTAGCGCACGCGGCGCGGCTCCGCGCGGAGGTCTGCCAGCAGACGGTCCAGCAGTGCTCGCGGCGAACCGAACTGGCGCTTGCAGGTCTCGTCCTGCTCGCAGAGCGCGAAATGCGCGTCGAGCGCCGCGTCGAGGTTGCGTGCGTGCTCTGCGCCGAGCGCCAGCTCGGGCGGCACCACCCCATCCAGCACCACGCTGCGGATGCGATCGGGGTGGCGGCGCAGGTACTCGAGCGCCACCCGCGTACCGTACGAGATGCCGACGAGGTTCACCTGCGCCGCGCCGATCGCTTCGCGCACGGCTTCGAGGTCGAGCACCGCGTCGCTGGTCGTGTAGAAGCGCAGGTCGGCGTCGAGCCCCTGCAGGCATCGCTCGGCGAAGCCGCGCATTGCAGCGACGTCCGCGGCGTCCGCGACCTCGGCTTCGGCGAACCCCTCGCAGGCGAGCAGGTTCGAGCCGCCGGTGCCGCGCTGGTCCACGAGCACGACATGGCGCTCGCGCAGCACCTCGCCGAAGGCGGCGGCCGCCGTTGGGAACGACTCGCGCGCGGACTGCCCGGGCCCGCCGGCCAGCATGAACACCGGGTCGGGCCTGGGCTGCCTGGCGCGACTCGGCACGAACGCCACGGCGAGTTCGATGGTGCGCCCCGCTGGCGCCGAACGGTTCTCCGGCACGCTGAGCCGCGCGCAGTAGGCCGATTCGGTCGCGGCCGAGCCGGCCGCCGCGAGCGTGCAGGGCGTGAACTGGAGCGAGCCCAGCTGGCGCGCGGCCGGGACGTCGGCCGTGGCCGACAGGCCGACGATCGCCAGGAGCAGCAGTGAACGCGTTCGGATGTTCAACGTGGACAGTGGTGTACGGCGCGACGGCCAAACGTAGCACGCCGCCGGCGCGAATGTGCAGCACGTTTCGGCTACGATGAGCACACCATGCAGCGCCTTCCCCCCGTCACGCGCGCCCTGCTGATGGCCAACGTGGCGGTATTCGTCCTGCAGGCCCTCACCGGCAACCTGCTCATCGGCCCGTTCGCCCTCTGGCCCATCGGTACTGCGCAGTTCCGTGGCGCGCCGGAATTCGAGCTCTGGCAGCTGGTGACTTATGCGTTCCTGCACGGCAGCCTCACGCACCTGTTCTTCAACATGTTCGCTCTCTACATGTTCGGCGGCGAGATCGAGCGGCTGCTCGGGACGAGGCGCTACATCACCTACTACCTGGTCTGCATCGTCGGCGCGGCGGTGGCGCAGCTGGTCGTGCTCAGCAAGATGAGCCTGCCGCCGGTCCCGACGGTCGGTGCCTCGGGTGGCGTGTTCGGCCTGCTGCTGGCGTTCGGCATGGCTTTCCCGCACCGCCGCTTGATGCTGCTGTTCCCGCCAATCCCCATGCCGGCCTGGCTGTTCGTGACCTTGTATGGCCTGCTCGAGCTGTACCTCGGCATCACGGGCTCGGGCCTCGGCGTGGCTCACTTCGCGCACCTCGGCGGCATGGCGGCCGGCTACGTGCTGCTGGTGCACTGGGCGCGGCAGCGCGGCCGGCAGGGCTGACGCTACCCGCTGAAACCAACGGCCGACGACCCGCGAACCAACCAGTCCATGCCGCTGACATTCGACGCACGGAGATCCCCATGGTCAAGAACCACTCCACCGTGACCAAGGCGGAAGCCGAAGATGCCGTGCGGACCCTGCTGCGCTGGGCCGGCGAGGATCCCTCGCGTGAGGGCTTGCTCGAGACGCCCAAGCGCGTGGCAGAGGCCTACGGCGACTGGTTCTCGGGCTACGCCATCGACCCGCGCGACTACCTGCAGCGTACGTTCGAGGAGATGGCGGGCTACGACGAGATGGTCGTGCTGCGCGACATCGAGTTCGAGTCGCACTGCGAGCACCACATGGCGCCCATCATCGGCAAGGCCCACGTGGGTTACCTGCCGACCAGCAAGGTGGTCGGCATCAGCAAGCTCGCCCGCGTGGTGGACGTCTTCGCGCGCCGTTTCCAGGTGCAGGAGAAGATGACGGCCGAGATCGCCCGCTGCATCGAAGAGGTGCTGCAGCCGCGCGGCGTCGGCGTGGTGATCGAGGCGACCCACGAATGCATGACCACGCGCGGCGTGCACAAGCGCGGCGTGTCCATGATCACCAGCAAGATGCTCGGCGCGTTCCGCGACGATGCCCGCACCCGAGCCGAGTTCCTGACCTTCATCGACATCCGCGAGCGCAAATAGGCCCGCACGGGCCCCGGACCATTGTGATTTCCCGGCGCGCCCACAGGGTGCGCCGTGTTGACCACCGACCCCCGGGCGCGCAATGGTAGCGCCCATCGCCGGTCAGGAGATCACGCCCATGGCTCGCAAGCGCCCCCTGCGCGACGCTGGAACGGTAGTGGTGCTCGAGCACCGCTCGTCCGTGCTCGCCGACAATCCCCTCGGCGATCCGCACTGGCGCAAGCTCGCCGTGTGGCTGCCACCGGCGTACGACCAACCCGGCAGCGGCCCGGGCGCGCGCTACCCGGTGCTCTACGACCTCGTCGGCTTCACCGGTTCGGGGCTAGCGCACCTCAACTGGCGGCCGTTCAGCGACAACGTCGCGGAGCGGGCGGCGCGCCTGATGCGCGACGGCCACATGGGCCCCGCCATCATCGTCTTTCCCGACTGCTACACCAGCCTCGGCGGCAACCAGTACGTGAACTCCCCGGCGATCGGCCGCTACGCCGATTACCTGGTGGACGAGGTCGTGCCGTTCGTGGACCGCGAGTTCCGCACCCTGGCCTCGCGCGAGCACCGCGGCTGCTTCGGCAAGTCGTCGGGTGGCTACGGCGCCATGATGCACGGCATGCGCTACGCGCGGCACTGGGGTGCGATCGCCAACCACAGCGGCGACGCCTATTTCGACTTCATCTATCGCTGCGACTGGCCGAATACCCTCAACGAGCTCGCGAAGCACCGGCGGCCGGCGCGCAAGGCGGGCGCCATCGCGCCGCCGAAGGATACGGCCGCCGAGCGCGGGCTCTACGAGGGACGCGACGACGGCCGCGTGCGCCGCTTCCTCGACGCCTTCTGGAAGAAGGAAAAGGTGAGCAGCGCCGAGGTGCACGCGATCATGAACCTCTGCATGGCGGCCACCTACGACCCCGATCCGCGCGCCCCGCTCGGCTTCCGGCTGCCGTTCCACCTCGACACCGGCGAGATCATCGAGCGCCGCTGGCAGCGCTGGCTCGAGCACGACCCGGTACGGCTGGTGGGGCGCTGCGCGCGGAGCCTGCGCCGGCTCAAGGGGATCTACATCGACTGCGGGTGGCGTGACCAGTACCACATCCACTACGGCTCGCGTCAGTTGTCGCGCCGACTGGCCGCGGTCGGCATCGCGCATCGCTACGAGGAGTTCGACGACGACCACTCCGACATCGACCGCCGCATGGACGTGAGCCTGCCCTTTCTGTATCGGGCACTGCAGCCGTGAACAGGCTTCGGCTCGGTCTCGCACTGGGCAGCGGCTCGGCGCGCGGCTGGGCACATATCGGCATCCTGCGCGCCCTGGCCGAGCGCGGCTGCGTACCCGAGGTCATCACGGGCGCCTCGGTGGGCGCGCTGGTCGGCGCGGCGAGCGCGTTCGGGCGCCTCGACGAACTCGAGCAGTGGGTGTGCGCGCTCACCCAGCGGGACGTCTGGCGCCTGGTCGACACCACGTTCCGGGGCGGCGGCGTAATGAGCGGCAACCGGCTGATGGAGGCGATCGCGGAGTGCATCGGCGACGCCCCGATCGAGTCGCTGCCGGTGGCGTTCGGCGCGGTCGCCACCGACCTCTACACCGGCGAGGAGATCTGGCTGCGCGAGGGTCCGTTCATGACGGCGGTGCGTGCGTCGAGCGGCGTCCCCGGGCTGTTCTCGCCGACCTGGCACGAGGGACGCTGGCTGATCGACGGCGGCGTCGTGAACCCGGTGCCGGTGTCGCTCTGCCGCGCACTCGGTGCCGAGGTCGTGATTGCCGTGGACCTGAGCCGTTCGGTGACGACGATCGGCCGGCGTGCACGCCAGCGCACCGGCGAGAGCGTCCCGTCCGTCCCGCCTGCCAACGGCGGCGAGCACGCCGTGAGCGACGAGGGCAATGCGATGCTGCAGAAGTGGTCCGGGCTCGTGGACGGCATCGTGGAGTCGTTCCGCAGCAAGCGCACCGAGCCGGGCCTGCTCGAGGTGATGGGCAGCGCGGTCAACATCATGCAGGATCGCGTGACCCGCAGCCGCCTCGCGCTCGACCCGGCCGACCTCGTGCTGCGACCCGACCTCATGGACTTCCAGCTCATGGACTTCCACCGCGCCCGCGAGGCGATCGAGGTCGGGCGCGCCCACGTCGAGCAGGCCAGTGCGCGCCTCGAGCCGTTGCTTGCGCGGCTGCAGCCCGGCGGCACCACGCCGTGACGCGCCCGTTGCGCCACCGACCGTGACGCCGGCACCACCGCTCGATTTCGTCGAGGTGTTCCGGTCCTTCTGGCGCAATGCCTGCGAGGAACGCGCGTTCGTGCTGCACGCGGTCGGCATCGAGTCGCAGGTGCTCTGGCTCGGCCGTGCGTGGGCACTGCTCGTTCCCACGGAGCGCGAGTCCGCCGCCCTGCAGCAGCTCGTGCAGTACGACCGTGAGAACCCGCCCCGTCGGCGACCTGCACTGCCCGAACCGCTGCACCGCGGCGCGTGGCTCGGATCGCTCGCTTACGCGGTCGTGATCCTTTGGGTGGGCCATCTCGCCGGCGGTCTCGCGCTGAACGCCGACTGGATGGATGCCGGGGCGCTGGTCGCGGGTCCCACGCGCGCCGGCGAGTTCTGGCGGGCCGTCACGGCGCTCACCCTGCACCTCGACGTGGGGCACCTGCTGGCAAACCTTGGTTTCGGCGTGGTGTTCGGCCTGCTGGCCGGGCAGTTGCTCGGCGCGGGAGTGGCGTGGTTCACGGTGCTGGCGGCCGCGAGTGCCGCCAACCTGCTCAATGCGTTCCTGCAGCCGCAGCTGCACGCATCGGTCGGCGCGTCGACCGCGGTGTTCGCGACGCTGGGGATGCTCGCGGCCCATGCCTGGTGGCGCCGACGCGACGCGCCTGGCCGCTGGGCCTACCGCTGGGCGCCGCTCGTGGCCGGCGTGATCCTGCTCGGATTCACGGGTGCGGGCGGCGAGCGCACGGACGTGCTCGCGCACCTGACCGGGTTCGCCATGGGCGTGCTGGCTGGCATGGCGCACGCCTCGTTGCGGGTGCCGCGGGGGCTCGTCGCGCAGGTCGTCGCCGGGGTTGCGGCGCTGGCCGTGCTCATTGCCGCGTGGGCGTTGGCGCTGGCTGGGGCGTGAGGACCCATGGTGCCGTGGGATGGGGGTTCCTGTTGCCACGGGACGTCGTGCTCGTCCCGGCCGATGGCCGTGCGGCCCGACGCTACCGGGCCGGGACAGCAACCCGCGTCAGATCCTGACGTGGACCTCGCCGTCGCGCACCGACACCTTGTAGGTCTTGAGCGCCTTCTCCCCGCGCAGCGCGTTGAGCAGCTGGATGCCCGGCGGAAAGTTCGCCCAGTCGATCACCTCGCCGGTGCGGATGTCGAAGCGGGCGCGGTGGAACGGGCACTGCACCTTGCAGCCATCGACGATCTTGCCCTTGGCGAGCGGTGCGAACACGTGCGTGCAGTTCGACTGGGTCGCGTAGAACCCGTCCTTGAGGTGATAGACGATGATCTTCTCGCCCGCGACGGTGAAGGCCTTCATCTGGCCCTTCGGTATCTCGTCGGTACGGCACACCGCATGTTGCTTCATCGCTCGCCCCCCACGCGTGACCCCGCCCCGAGTGTAGCCGGG
>Ga0105090_10000971_pt1 | contig 15096 bp, 13 predicted proteins | sample PPLLak3March2015_FD_79110 | JGI IMG/M metagenome (GOLD analysis project Ga0105090, IMG submission 79110) | Freshwater sediment microbial communities from Prairie Pothole Lake near Jamestown, North Dakota, USA - PPLs Lake P7 Core (1) Depth... | ecosystem: Environmental > Aquatic > Freshwater >... | reverse complement strand
GTGAGGATCGCGAAGCTGTCGGGCGGCAGGTCGAGGAACGCGTCGAGGCCCTCGACGAGATAGAGCTCCCAGAGCGGCCTCGACATGTCGAGGGGCCGTGCGTGGATTCGCGAGGTCTGGATGCAGAACTGGCGCCAGTCGCCGGGCTTCGGCAGCGCGACGTGGCGGACGTGGTACTCGAGGTCGAAGCGCTCGTCCTCGATCCAGTATGGGTAGTCGAGCTCGAGCGGAACGCGCAGCAGCTTCTGGCGAAAGATCGGCGAGAGGTGCAGGCGCCCCTCGATGTGCTTCAGGAGCCCCTTGAAGTGGACTCGTCCTCCCGGCGCCGTCGAAGGATCGTAGATGTAGACGAGTGTGATGTTCGAGTTCGCATGGCCCGACTCGGCGTAGACGAACCGGGCATCTTCACCACGCAGTTGGCGCATCGCGGTCGCTGACCTCTGGTTGCTGGGCCTGGCAGCGGTTCGAGTCTAGCACCGGCCGGCTGGCGGCAGGCGGAACGCATGTCGCATACTCCGGGCCATCATGGCGCGGACGATCCCGCTGCTCGACCTCGCGATGCTGTGGATCGACGGTCCACGGACGCCCGCGAACGTCGGGGTCTTGATCGTCCTCGAGCCGCCCCGCGGCCGGTCCGCCACGGCCGCCGCCCGTCGCCTGGTGGCCGCATACCGCTCTACCCCGCCGACGGCACCGTTCGACAGCGTGCCGGACCTCGCTCCGCTCAGGCTGCCCCAGTGGAGGCGATGCCCCGACGTCGACCTGAAACGGCACGTCCTGCTCGACCGGCTGCCGGCTCCCGGTGACGAAGCCGCGCTGTGCCGGCACGTCGCCCGGTTGCACGAGGCGCCGCTCGAGCGCGACCGGCCGCTGTTCCGCGTGCACGTGATCCACGGGCTCGCGTCGGGCCGCTACGCCGTGTACGTGAAATCGCACCACGCGTACTGGGACGGCCGCTACGCGATGGATCGCATCTTCGGGCGCCTCGCATCGGAGCCGGGGCCACTGCCCCCGCCGTTCTTCGCACTGCCCGATGCGGCCCGCGTCCGCGAGTCGCCGGCGGAGGCGCCGATCGACCTTCCTGCCGTCGCGCGTTCAGCGGTCGGCCAGGTTGCGGCATTCGGCGAACTCGCGAATCGCCTCGTGACGCGAGCCCGCGATGCAGCGACCGGGATCGCCGCTCCGGCGAACCGTCCCTTCGGCGGGCCGCACACGCGCCTCAACGAACCCGTGGGCGCGGCACGTTCGTTCGCATGCTTCGATCTGCTGCTCGAAGACGTCCGGCGGGTCGCGCACGCGGCCGATGGCACCGCCAACGACGTGGCCCTCGCGATCGTCGACGCGGCCGTCGAGTCCTATCTCGACCGCTGCGGCGAGCGGCCGGACCGTCCGCTCATCGCGATGTGCCCGGTGTCGCTGCGCGATCCCGGCGACCTCGAGCCCACCACCAAGGCCGCGACGTTGTTCGTGCCGCTCGCGGAGCCGGGATCGGCGCCGGCCGCGCGGCTGCGCCAGGTCGTCGCCAGCACGCGTGCGGCGAAATCGGAGTTCCGCTCGCTGTCGCGCGATGCCGCGCTCGACTACGCGCTCGTCGCCTTCACGCTCTCGCGCGCGGCCCAGGGGCTGCGGCTCGCTTCGGCCCCGCCCGTCATCAATTTCGTCGTGTCGAACGTCGGCGGTGTCGAGCGGCCGCTGTACCTCGGCGAGCACCGCATCGTGGGCGCGTACCCGGTCTCGATGCTCGCGGACCCGACGCGGCTCAACGTCACGATCGTGTCGATCGCCGACCGCATGCACTTCGGGATCATCGCCGACGCAGGGGCCGTGCCGGACGCCCGGGTGCTCGCCGACGGCTGCCTCGCGGCCTTCGGGCGTCTCGCCGCGAAGCGTCGCCGTGCGGTCCGGGCCGCCCCGGCCAAGGCTCGCCCCACACGACGGCGACCGCCGACCGGCTGATCAGTCCCGGGTCTTCAGGAATCCGCCGGACCGCAGGCCGTCGCGCACGCGTCGCATGCCCGCGAGCCAGCGCTCGTAGTCCGCCGCCTTGCGCTGGAAATAACCGAGCACCTCGGGGTGCGTGAGCACCAGGAACCGTCCGGCCTCGACGCCGTCCGCGATCGCCGTGGCCGCCTGCTCGACGGTGAGCACGCCGGGCAGCGTGCCGGCCACCGTCGCCTCGTCCAGGCCCGTGATCGCCGTCGCCACGTACTGCGGGCACGCGACCGAGACCTGGACGCCGCGGTCGCCGCAGGTGATCGCGAGCGACTCCGCGAGGGCCACGGCGGCGTGCTTGGTCGCGCTGTAAGGCGTGTCGCCCGCCTGGCTCAGTAGGCCGGCGGCGGAAGCGACGTTCACGAGGCACCCCGAGCCCCGCGCAAGCATGCCGGGCAGCACGGCGCGGCACGCGCGAGCGTGCGCCATGACGTGCACGTCCCACATGCGCTGCCACGTCGCATCCGGCGCGGAGAGCGCGTCGTCGAGGTCGAGCGCCTGGGCGCCGAACCCGGCGTTCGACACCAGCACGTCGACGCGCCCGTACGCGGCCTCCGCCGCCCGGACCATGGCCTCGATCGCCGCCGGGTCGGCCACGTCGCACTGCAGACCGACACCGCCCAGCTCCGAGGCGGTCGCCGCGGCGAGCCCGGCGTCGAGATCCGCGACGACGATGCCGGCGGCACCGCGACGATGGGATTCCCGGCACAACGCGCGCCCGATGCCGCGCCCGCCGCCGGTCACCAGCACCACCTTGCCCTCGAGTCGCATGGCGTGCTCAGCGGGTCAGGTAGCGGCCGAGCTCGAACTTGGCGATGTGGTTGCGGTGCACCTCGTCCGGGCCGTCCGCGATGCGGAGCGTGCGCGCGCTCGCGTACAGCCAGCCGAGGCCGTAGTCGTCCGACACGCCGGCGCCGCCGTGGAGCTGGATCGCCTGGTCGATGACCTCGCAGGCGACGTTGGGCGCGACGACCTTGATCATCGCGATCTCCTTCTGCGCGGACTTGTTGCCGGCGACGTCCATCTTCCAGGCGGCGTGCAGCACGAGGAGTCGCGCCTGGTCGATCTTGAGCCGCGCGTCGGCGATGCGCTCGCGCCAGACGCCCTGCTCCGCGAGCCTGCGCCCGAACGCGACGCGGCCGATCGCCCGACGGCACATGAGCTCGAGCGCGCGCTCCGCGGCGCCGATCAGGCGCATGCAGTGGTGGATGCGGCCGGGCCCGAGCCGTCCCTGCGCGATCTCGAAGCCCCGGCCCTCCCCGAGCAGCAGGTTCGCAGCCGGCACGCGGACGTCGACGAAGTCGATCTCGGAGTGGCCGTGCGGCGCATCGTCGTAGCCGAACACGGGCACCTGCCGCCGCACCGTGATCCCCGGCGCGTCCATCGGCACGAGGATCATCGACTGCTGGCGGTGGCGGTCCGTGCCCTGCGGGTCCGTCTTCCCCATGAAGATGAGCACCTTGCAGCGCGGGTCGCCCGCGCCCGAGGTCCACCACTTGCGGCCGTTCAGCACGTAGTCGGCGCCGTCGCGCTCGATGCGCGCCTCGATGTTGGTCGCGTCCGACGAGGCGACCGCAGGCTCGGTCATCGCGAAGCCCGAGCGGATCCGGCCGTCGAGCAGCGGAAGCAGCCACTCGCGCTTCTGCGCCTCGTTGCCGTAGCGCACGAGCACTTCCATGTTGCCGGTATCGGGCGCGGAGCAGTTGAAGGCCTCCGGGCCGATGTGCGATCGACCCATGATCTCGCAGAGCGGCGCGTACTCGTGGTTCCTGAGGCCCGCGCCGTATTCCGACTCGGGCAGCCACAGGTTCCACAGCCCCTCCGCTCTCGCCTTCGACTTGAGCTCCTCGACCACGCGGGTCGGCACCCAGGCGTTGCCCGCCTTGCGGTTCGCCTGGATCTCCTCGTGGAAGCGCTCCTCGGCCGGATAGACGTGCTCCTCCATGAACGCCGCGACGCGCTGCTGCAGCTCGCGGACCTTCGGCGAATGCTCGAACTCCATGACGACCTCCTCAGGACTGTGACAGCCGCTCGACCTGGCGCCAGGCCATCTCGGCGAGCGGACGGGCGGCGCGGCCGGTCTCGAGGGCCTGCGCGCTCGAGGCGTTGCCCTGCAGCGCGCGCGCCATGACGCCCTGCACGATCGCGGCGATGCGGAACATGTTGTAGACCATGCAGTACTCCCAGTCGCGCGGATCGATTCCGTCGCGCCCGGTCCGGCGGCAGTAGGCCGCCACGTACTCGCGTTCGGTGGGAATGCCGAGTTCCGCGCAGTCGACGCCGCCGAGGCCGCGGAAGACGCCCGGCGGGATGCGCCACACCATGCAGTGATAAGCGAAGTCGGCGAGCGGGTGCCCGAGCGTCGACAACTCCCAGTCGAGCACGGCGAGGATCCGCGGCTCGCTCGGGTGGAAGATCACGTTGTCGATGCGGTAGTCGCCGTGCACGACGCGCGTCTCGTCGCTCGCCGGCACGTTCGCCGGCAGCCACTCGATCAGCCGGTCCATGGCCTCGATCTTCTCGGTCTCGGAGGCCTGGTACTGCCGCGTCCAGCGGGCGACCTGGCGCGCGATGTACTCGCCGCTGCGCCCGTAGTCGCCGAGGCCCACGGCCGCCGGGTCGATGGAGTGCAGTGCGGCGATGACGCGGTTGATCTCGTCGTGGACGAGGCCCCGCTCCTCGCGTCCGAGCTCGGGCAGACGCGGATCCCAGAACACGCGGCCGGGGACGTAGTCCATCACGTAGAACGCCGTGCCGATCACGGCGTCGTCCTCGCAGAGCGCGCGCGCGCGGGCAACCGGCACGGCGGAGCCGTCGAGTGCGCGGATGACGCGGTACTCGCGGTCGACGGCGTGCGCGGACGGCAGCAGCTTTCCGGGCGGCTTGCGCCTCAGAACGTAGCGGCTCGACCCCGCCGTCACGAGATAGGTCGGGTTCGACTGGCCGCCCTTGAACTGCACGATCTCGACGGTACCGTCCACGGGCGCGACGTGCGCGGCGAGCCATTCGCGCAGCCGGTCGGCGTCGATCGCGTGCTGTGGCGCGACGGGACGGGTATCGGGGGACGGGTGCGTCATTCCTGCGATGTCCTCGCCTTGCGCGGCCGCGGCGCGAAGAGCGCGGCCGGCACGAACTTCATGAGCGGCGCGATCAGCGTCCACGGCCAGGACGGCACGTAGCGGTGCCCGACGCCGCGCTCGATCAGACGGGCCAGGATGGCGCCGCCCCGCTCGAGCGGAATTACGAACGGCCGGTTGGGAACCCCGCGATTGATGTCGGTGTCGATGTAGCCGGGCGCGAGTTCCGTCACGACGATTGGCTCGTGGCGGACCTCGGCCCGCAGTGCCTGCACGTAGCGGTGGAGGCCCGCCTTCGCGGCGGAGTACGCGCCCATGAACGGCAGGCCCCGCGAGCCCGCGACCGACGTGATCGCGACGATCTGGCCGCCGCCCTGCGCCCTGAGACGCGGCAGCGCGTGCTCAATGGTCGCGATCGCACCGGTCAGGTCGGTGTCGATGGTCCGGCGCACCAGCTCGAACTTGCCGCGCCCGACCGGCAGCGAATATCCGACGCCGGCGTTCGCGACGACGACGTCGAGGCGGCCGAACTCGCGCACGGCCCGCTCGAGCGCGGGATCGATCGTGTCGAAATTCGTGACGTCGAGCTCGAGCGACAGCGCGGCGGCCGCACCGAGCTCCAGCAGCCTCGCCGCCAGCGCCTCGAGCCGGTCGATGCGGCGCCCGGCCACGGCAACGGCGTAGCCACGCCGTGCGAACTCGAGCGCGAGCGCCTCGCCGAGGCCGGAGGACGCGCCCGTGATGAAGATCGATTTCGCCACGACCGCCCCTTCAGTACCACGCATCGCGCATGGCGAGCGTCGTGTCGTCGAGCGCGTCGAGCAGGGCGATTTGTGGCCCGGTCCGCGGCAGCTCCCAGCGGAAGAAATACCGCGCCGCCTGGCGCTTGCCGTCGTAGAAGTCGCCCGTGCGGCCCTGCGCGGCGAGCGCCTGCTCGAGCCAGATCCACGCGACGACGACGTGCCCGAACGCCTCGAGATAGACGCTCGCGTTCGCGAGCGAGCGATCCGGGTCGCCGGCGCCCAGGATCTTGCGGGTCGTGCGGGCGATCAGCGCGAGCGCCTCTTCGAGTGCCTGTGCAAACGCTGCAAGATCCGCGTCCCCGGTCGCGCGCGCGCGATCGATCGTCTGCTGCACGCGTGCGGCGAGCAGACCGAGCGCCCGTCCGCCCTCGAGCCCGACCTTGCGGCCCAGCAGGTCGAGTGCCTGGATGCCGTGCGTGCCCTCGTGGATCGCGTTCAGGCGATTGTCGCGATAGAGCTGCTCGACCGGATAGTCGCGCGTATAGCCATAGCCGCCGTGGACCTGGATCGCGAGATCGTTCGCGGCGAGGCACCACTGCGACGGCCACGATTTCGCGACGGGCGTGAGCAGCTCGAGCAGCAGCCGGGCGTCGGCGCGCTCGGAAGGTTCGGGCGCCGTGTGCTCGTCGTCGACGAGCCGCGCGCAGTAGAGCGTGAGCGCCAGCCCGCCCTCGACGTAGGCTTTCTGGGCGAGCAGCATCCGGCGGACGTCGGCATGCTCGACGATGCGCACCTGCGGCGAGGCCGCCTGCTTGGCACCCGGCGGGCGTCCCTGCGGACGGTTGCGAGCATAGTCGAGCGCCTCGAGGTAGCCCGCGTAGCCGAGCGCCACGGCGCCGAGCCCGACGCCGATGCGCGCCTCGTTCATCATGTGGAACATGCAGGCGAGGCCCTGGTGCGGCTCGCCGACCAGGTAGCCCACCGCGCCCGCCCGGCCTTCGGGACGGTGGCGTCCCTCGCCGAAGTTGAGCAGCGTGTTGACGGTGCCGCGATAGCCCATCTTGTGGTTCAGGCCTGCGAGCACGACGTCGTTGCGTTCGGCCGGCCGGCCGTCGTCGCCCACGAGTCGACGCGGCACGACGAAGAGCGAGATGCCCTTCACGCCGGGCGGTCCGCCGGGGATCTTCGCGAGCACCAGGTGGACGATGTTCTCCGTGATCTCGTGCTCGCCGCCGGAGATCCACATCTTGTGCCCGTAGAGGCGGTACCGAGCCCCGAGCGGCGACTCGCCGTCTGGCTCCGCACGCGTCGCGACGTCGGCCAGCGACGATCCCGCCTGCGGTTCGGAGAGGCACATCGTCCCGGCGTAGCGTCCCTCGAGCTGGGGCCGCACGAATGCCTCGACCTGCGCCGGCGTGCCGTAGGCGAGCAGAAGGTTCGCGTTCGCCGCGGTCAGGAGTGGATAACCCGCGCTCCCGACGTTGGCGGCGAGCACGTAGGAGAAGCAGGCCTTGTCGACCACCGTCGGCAGCTGCATGCCGCCGTACTCGTAGTCGTGTCCGGCGGCCAGCAGGCCGGACCGGGCGAACGCCGCGAACGCCGCCGCCACTTCCGGGATCAGCCGGACGCGTTCGCCGTCGAACTCCGGTTCCTCGACGTCGCTCTTGCGGCGATGGGGCAGGAACGCCTCCATCGCGACGCGCTCCGCCGTGTCGAGGGCCCCGTCGAACGTCTCCCGCGAGTGGTCGCCGTAGCGGGGGCGCTCGCAGAGCCGCTCCACCTCGAGCCACTCGTGCAGCAGGAACTCGAGATCACGGCGCGCGATGAGCTTTTCGGGCATCCGTACATGATAGCCGCCGATGGCTTCGCCGGGCGACCGGGTGCGCCGCCCCCCGTGCCGGGCCCGAGGATGCGGTCCGGCGCGCCATCTGATAGCGTGTTCTCATGGCCAAATCGCCGAACATCTTCGATCTTCTCAGCATCGTCCAGAGTGGCGACATCGGCCGGGCGGCCCGCACGCTCGGCCTCACGCCCGACGCGCTGCGCAAGCGCCTCGAGTCGGTCGAGTCCGTCCTCGGCATCAACATCGTGGGCACGGCCGCCAAGGCGCTGAAGCCCGGCGAGGCCGGAAGGCTCGTCATCGACCATGCGTCACGCATCTTCTCGCAGGCCCGCGACCTCACCCGCGACCTCGAGGAGCTCGCCGGGCTGCAGGCGCCGGAGATCCTCTTCGGGACCGACATCTTTGCCGCGGAGCTGCCGCTCGGCGTCGCGCTCGGCCGCATGGTGAGCGTCAACACGCGACTGCGCGTCGAGGTCGTGCTCGCCAACTTCGAGGATCTCACGGCACAGGTCCTCGCGAACAAGCTCGAGTTCGCCATCGCGGACACGGCGAGCGCGGAGCGCCACCCGGCGCGGCTCGCCATCGAGCCCATCGCCGAGCACCGGGTGTTCTTCTTCGTTCGTCACGACCACCCGCTCACGGTCGCCGAGAACATCACGCTCGACGGCATCCTCGAGTTCCCGCTGGTCTCGCCCCGCGTGCCGCAGCGCATGGCGGTGCACCTCTCGAAATCGATGCCGAACGCGAGAGTCGACCGCGAGACAGGCGATCTCTCCCCGAACCTCATGCTCGACAGTTTCTCGGTGGCGAAGGCGGCAGTCATCGCAGGCGACGGGATCGGCATCGCGCCGCTCACGGCGATCGAGTCCGAACTGCGGCAAGGCAAGCTCGCCGTCGTCGCGTTCGACGCGCCGTGGATGCACACGAGCTACGGCCTCTTCTACCCTCGCAAGACCTCGCTGTCGCGCGCCGCCCAGCTCTTCGTGACGCAGCTGCGCCAGGTCGAGACGGCGCTTCAGGAACGGGAACTGCGGGCAGTGGCCCGCCGCCAGGTAAAGCGGCGCGGCGGCGGTGCCTCGAAGACGGGCGCGCGGCGGCGCAAGACGCCGGCCGCGCGGGCGCGCGGTCCGCGCTCGCCACGGAAGCGCTGAGGTGCGTCGGACCATATTGGTGGCGGCGGCCGGGCTCGCCTCGGCCCTCGCGTCGCTCGCTGCTTCCGCTGCAACGCCCACGTTGCGTCTCGACCTGCACCACACGGGCGGCCGGGGCGTGGATATCTACGCTGTCGACCGCGTCGTCGTCGAGCCGCTGCCGTGGCCGGGCCACCCGGATCGCGCGGTCGACACCGGCGACTTCGGTGGTTATCGCTTCGAGGTGCGGGACGCCGCCACGGGCCGGTTGCTGCACGCGCGCGGCTACGATTCGATCCACGCCGAGTGGATCTCGACGGCCGAGGCGGAGACGCGGCACCGCACATTCCACGAGTCGCTGCGCTTCGCCATGCCCGCGGGCCCGGTCGACGTCGTCGTGCAGCGGCGCAACGAGCAGCAGGCGTTCGTCGCCGTCTGGCAGACGCGCGTCGACCCGGCCGACCCGTTCGTCGAGCGCGCGCCGCCGCCCGCACAGTCGCTCGTCGCGATCGAGCGCAACGGCGAGCCCGCCGACAAGGTCGACCTGCTGCTGCTCGGCGACGGCTACACGGCCGCCGAGTGCGCGGCGAAGTTCACGTCCGACGCGCGGCGGATGGCCGACGCGCTGTTCCGCCACGAGCCGTTCCGGTCGCGCCGTTCGGACTTCAACGTCTGGGGCCTGTGCCCGCCGTCCGGCGAGTCCGGCATCGCGCGGCCCTCGACGGGCGTACACCGCCGCACTCCGGTCGGCGCGACCTACGACGCATTCGGCTCGGAGCGCTACGTGCTCACGTTCGACAACCGCAGTCTCCGCGATGTCGCGGCCTGGGCTCCGTACGAGTTCCTCACGATCCTGGTCAACGGCGCGACCTACGGCGGCGGTGGCATATTCGGCACCTTCGCGACCGTCGCCGTCGACAACGACTGGGCCGACTACCTGTTCGTGCACGAGTTCGGCCACCACTTCGCCGGGCTCGCGGACGAGTATTACACCTCGCCGGTCGCCTACGAGTCGGCGGGCAAGGTCGTGGAGCCCTGGGAGGCGAACGTGACCGCCCTGCTCGACCCGGCCCGGCTCAAGTGGGCCGACCTCGTCGAGCCGGGCACGCCGGTGCCCACGCCCTGGCCGAAGGCGGAGTTCGAGGAGCGCCAGCGCGAGTTCCAGGAGCGTCGCAAGCAGATCCGCGCCGAGCGGCGTCCCGAGAGCGTGATGAGCGCGCTGTTCCGCGAGGAGCGGGAATTCACGACGCGCCTGTTCGCCACGTCGTCGCACGCCGGGCAAGTCGGTGCGTTCCGGGGCGCCCGCTACGACGCGCTCGCCTACTACCGGCCGCAGCTCGACTGCGTGATGTTCACCCGCGACGAGGTGCCGTTCTGCCGCGTCTGCCAGCGCGCGCTCGAGGGCGTCATCGACCTGTACGCAGGGCCCCGCGCCGGGCGTTGACGCGATGATGCCGGCCGTCGACGTGGAAGCAGTCCAGAACTTCGCGACGGCGGTGCTGATCGGTGCGCTGGTCGGCATCGAGCGCGAGCGCCACAAGCGCGAGCACGACGACCAGACCATCGGCGGCCTGCGCACGTTCATCCTGTTCTCGCTGATCGGAGCGCTCGGCGGCTGGCTCACGCTCGCCCTCGACTCGACCTGGATACTGGCCGCCGTGCTGCTCGCGGCGCTCGCCCCGGTGCTCGCGGGCTACGTGCTCTCCGCAAGGCACGAACCCGACGCCCTCGGCCTCACGACGGAACTCGCGGCGATCGCGACGACGCTGCTCGGCGCCCTCGTGATGCTCGGCTACCGCGAGCTCGCCGTGGGGCTCGGCGTCGGCGTCGCGGCGGTGCTCGCCTACAAGCAGCCGCTGCACGGCCTGGTCCGCAAGCTCGACCGAGAGGACGTCTACGCGGGGCTCAGGCTCCTGATAGCGACGTTCATCGTGCTCCCGCTGCTGCCGGACGAGGCCGTCGACCCATGGGATGCCCTCGAGCCGCGCTCGCTATGGATGCTGGTGCTGCTGATCTCGAGCCTTTCGCTGGTGGGCTACGTCGCCACGCGCGTGCTCGGGGCCCACCGCGGCATACCGCTCACGGGGCTCACTGGCGGACTCGTCTCCTCGACCGCGGTGACGCTCGCCTTCTCGCGCCAGAGCCGCGAGACCGCCTACCAGGCCGCGGCCCCGGCGCTCGCGAGCGGCATCCTGCTCGCGTGGTGCGTGATGTTCGTGCGGGTCATCATCGAGGTGCTCGTCGTCAACCGTGCGCTGCTGCCGAGCGTCCTCGCGCCGTTCGCGACGATGGCAGTCGTGGCAGCGGTGGCGGCGTGGGTCCTTCGGGGTCGCGCACGGGACGGCGGGAGCACCGAGGGCGTGCCGCTGCGCAACCCGTTCAGCCTCACCGCGGCGATCAAGTTCGCCGTGTTCTTCGCCGCGGTCCTCCTCCTCGTGAAGCTCGTGCAGACGTACGCGCCGGCGAGCGGCGTCTATGCGGTGGCGGCGCTCGCGGGCACCACCGATGTCGATGCGATCACGCTGTCGATGGCCCGCTACGCCCAGGCGGGCGACGCGGCCGTCGCAGTCAATGCGATCACGATCGCCGCCGTCACGAACACGCTCATCAAGGCCGGCATGGTCGCGACGCTGGGCAGCGCCGCCATGCGGGTGCCCGTGCTGCTCGCGGCTGCCGCGGTGGTCGCGGGCGGCCTCGCCGCGCTCCTGCTGACCTGAACCGACCCGGAGTCCCGATGCAGACCGCGACCCACGTCCTGCCGCCGCCGGCCTTCTCGTCGCCGCTGCGCCGACCCCGCGTCGCCCGCGCCGTGACCTTGGGGCTCGTGGTGCTGCTCCTGCTCGCAGTGCTCGTCATCAGCGGGGTCGTCGCCGGACTCGGGTCCGCCGCGGCGGTCGTGTTCCTCAAGGCACTCGCGATCTCGTCGGCGTTGTCGGTGATCCCGGTCGCGATCCTGTGGTACCTCGACCGGCGCGAGCGCGAGTCGGCGTGGCTCTACGCGGCGGCTTTCTTCTGGGGCGGACTCATCGCGACGTCGCTCGCGCTTCCCATCAACACCGCGGCCATCTTCGCCGTGGGGGCGTGGCTCGAGCAGAACGTCGCGCTCAGGGACATGCTCGGTCCCGAGGGCGCGCTCATGATCGGCGCGCCGCTCGCCGCTCCGCTGGTCGAGGAGGCGGTCAAGGGCCTCGGCATCGTGCTGCTGTTCTGGCTCGCGCGCGCCGAGTTCGACAACGTCCGCGACGGGTTCATCTATGGCGCACTCGTGGGCGCGGGCTTCAACTGGTTCGAATCGGCGCTCTACGTGCAGCAGAACTTCGCCCAGTTCGGCACCGCACCCTACGGCTTCCAGCTCGGCGTGCGCTACGCGTGGCTCGGGCTCGCGGGACACGCGATGTTCTCCGGGATCTTCGGCGCCGCGCTCGGGCTCGCGCGCTCGGGCCGGCGCCACTGGTGGCGCTGGCTGATCCCGGTCGCGGGATTCGTCGTCGCCGCCGCCGCCCACGCCTGGAACAACGTGCTGCCGCTGGTCGCGACCGTGGTGTCGGTCCGCGAGGGCGCCGCTCCTCCGACGGCACCGACTGCGCCGCCCGAGCTCGGCCTCGTCGAGGCGATGGCGTCGGCCAGCATCTCGAACCTCGTGATCTTCCTGCCGTTCGTGCTGCTCCTCGCATGGATCGTGAGCCGCAGCGGCCGGTGGGAGCGCGAGGTGATCCGCGACGAGCTCGCCGACGAGGTGGGTCGCAGCGTCACCGCCGCAGAGCTCGAAGCTGCCGCACGCGACAGCCGGCTCCGGTCGAGGCGGGCCGTCGCGAAGGACCCGCGCATCGCCGCCGCCATCGTCAACGCCCAGAACGAGCTGGCGTTCCGCAAGCGCCGGCTCAAGGATCGCGGCCACGACCCTGCGGCCGATCCGCTGGTAGCTGCCCGGCGGCTCGAGATCGAGGAACTTCGGCGGCGGGACGCCTGAGCGGAACCGCTAGCGGTCTTCGGAAACGACGTATTCCGCGGGAGCTCGGGGAAGCCTATTCCGTGAGCGCAGCAAGGGCCGGGCCGCTCCGGTTCGGCCCCCGACCATGGAGCCCTTCGATGAAACGCCTCCTCCCCTCGCTCGCCGCGGCCGTCCTGGCCCTGGCCGTCGCTCCTGCGTACGCCGCGGACACGACCTACACCGCGAAGCTCTCCGGCGACGCGCACATGCCGGCCCCGATCAAGACCGACGCCACGGGCGACCTGAAGCTCGTCGTGAGCGCGGACGGCAAGACGATCAGCTACGTGCTGACGCTCAAGGACATCCTGAACCCCGCCGCGGCCGACCTGCACCTCGGCCCCCCCGGTGCCAACGGCCCGCTCGTGGTCAAGCTCTTCCCGGTCGGCGACGCGAAACCGAAGAAGGGCCCCTACAGCGGAGTGCTGGCGGAAGGCCGCATCGGCGCGGACGACCTCATCGGCCCACTCTCGGGCTCGCCCCTCGCAGACCTGCTCGAGCAGCTCGCCGAAGGCAACGCGTACGTCAACGTGCACACGAGCGACGGCGTCGACCCGCCGAATTCGGGACCCGGCGACTATCGGCTCGGCGAGATCCGCGGCCAGATCAAGTAGCCGGACGACGCTACAACGCGAAGACACGCACCGCGTTACCGCCGAGGAACGCCGTGCGCGTCGGCTCGGCGAGGCCGAGCACGTCGAGTCCTTCGAGCGCCTTGCGCGGCGCGATCATCGGCCAGTTGGATCCGAACAGCACCTTGCGGGCGCCGTGGCCTCGGAGGTATTCGACTAGCGCGGCCGGATAACGGCGCACGGTGTAGGCCGAGGTGTCGACGTAGACGTTCGGGTGCTTGGTCGCGACGGCGATCATCTCCTCGGTCCACGGGTAACCCACGTGGCCGCACACCACGACGAGCTCCGGGAAGTCGATCGCGACCTGGTCGACGTAGGGGATCGGCCGCCCGACCTCGGACGGCATCAGCGGGCCGGTGTGGCCCACCTGCGTGCAGAACGGCACGCCGAGCTCGCAGCATTCGCTCAGGACCGGATAGAAGCGCGCGTGCGTCGGCGGCAGTTCCCAGAGCCATGGCAACACGCGTATCGCCTTGAACCCGAGCTCGCGGATGCAGCGCCGCACCTCGAGCACCGCCGCACGCGGACGCCGGATGTCGACGCTGCCGACGCCCACGAGCCGATCCGGCGCCTCGCGGACGAACGCCGCCACCTCGTCGTTCGAGATCAGTGAACCCCGGGGGCCTTCCCACGCACAGATGAGGGTCCGCGTGACGCCCGCTTCGTCCATGCTCGCGATCGTCCGACCGACGGGCCAGGGTTCGCTCGTCGCCGCGAGCGACGCAGGTTCGTTACGAGTCCATCGCCGCAGCGAATCGAACATCGGGTCCGCGAGGTGGCGCGGGGTGGGATGCTGAGCCCAGGCGTCGATGATCATGCGGGCCTCCTTGCGCGGCGCGCCTCGCCGCGCGTCAAAGTCGGTGCTCGAGCTCGTATCTCGCGTGGTCGCGCATGCGGAACCGGCGCGGCTCGAGCCGTTGCAGCACGACGAAGCCGAGGTGCCGCCAGAAGTCGAGTGCCGCGACGTTTTCCTCGAGCACCGAAATCAGGATGCGCCGGGCGCCCTGCCCGCGGGCGGCCGTGCTGATCCACTCGAACGCCCGGCGGCCGGCCCCGGAGCCGCGCGCCGACGGCTCGAGGAGCAGCAGCCCGATGTACCACGTGTCCGGGCCGGGATACCCCGGCGCCACGTCGGCGACCCCGACGAGCCGCCCGTCCGCGGACTCGATGCCGAGTTTCAGCATCTCGCCGACGCCGCGGCCCGGGGCGACGTCCGTGAAGAACTCGGCGACGTCGCGTTCGTTCGGCGGCTCGCCGTTGACGAGCGTGAGGTAATCGGCGGACGCGTAGATGACCCTCGCGGCGCCGGCACGGTCGGCGTCGGGGTCGAGGGGGCGCACGGCCCGGTCGGCGCGGCGATCGGGGCTCATGGCCCCATCATACGGCGCCGAGGTGTCGAACCCACGCGACACGCGGGTTCTCATCCACCCTCGGGCCACAAACGACGACGCCCCGCGATTGCGGGGCGTCTTTCGTTCGTGGCGGAGAGGGTGGGATGGATTCAGCGCGTCGCAACGCGCTTCACCCCGGTGGGGCGCCCTCGATAGCTGCGCGATCGAGGGCGTCATCCCACCCCTCGGGCCACAAACGACGACGCCCCGCGATTGCGGGGCGTCTTTCGTTCGTGGCGGAGAGGGTGGGATTCGAACCCACGTGGGGCGGTTATGCCCCCATCCGATTTCGAGTCGGCG
>Ga0105090_10000970_pt1 | contig 15096 bp, 7 predicted proteins | sample PPLLak3March2015_FD_79110 | JGI IMG/M metagenome (GOLD analysis project Ga0105090, IMG submission 79110) | Freshwater sediment microbial communities from Prairie Pothole Lake near Jamestown, North Dakota, USA - PPLs Lake P7 Core (1) Depth... | ecosystem: Environmental > Aquatic > Freshwater >... | reverse complement strand
GGCAACAACAAGGACAACGTCTTCGATGTGGCGACGCGCTCGCTCACGCGTGGCTCCACGATGAACCGCAAGCGTTGGTACTCCAGTTCGACGATGCTGCTCAATGGTGAAATCTATGTTCAGGGCGGCAGCGGGGGCACCGACTTTCCAGAAGTCCGCGGCACGAATGGCGTCTACCGTTTGCTCACCGGCGCCGCGACTGGCGGGCTGCCTGGACTGACTCTCGACTACAGGTATCCACGCAACTTCGTTGCGCCAGATGGCCGGATCTTCGGCTTCGACAGCAACGGCAGGATGTACTACGTAGAAACCAGCGTCGACGGTGCGATCACCAGTGCCGGCCAGTTTTCTGTCACCGGAGGCAGTGATTCGAGCGCAGCGATGTTCAGCCCCGGGCGAATCCTGCAGTACGGCGGCAAGGGTAACCAGGCGATTGTGATCGACATCAACGGCGGCAACCCTGTCGTGACCCAGACTGCTTCGATGCTGCGCCAGCGCCGTCTGTCGGTGGCCACGATCCTGGCGGACGGCAAGGTTGTCGCCACAGGCGGCAGCAGCGTCTGGAACCAGATGACCGGCGTCAGCTACGAGGCGGAGATTTGGAACCCGCAGACCGGGCAATGGACGGTCGGCGCCAGCGGAGTGATGCCGCGCCTGTATCACGGCAACGCGCTGCTTCTGCCTGATGCGACCGTCCTGGTCTTCGGAGGCGGCGCACCCGCGCCCACGGGCGTACCGGGAAACCTGAATTCAGAGATCTACTATCCGCCGTACCTGTTCACGCCCAGTGCCGAGTTGGCGGTGCGACCGGTGATCGAGACTGCGCCCAGCGTCGTCGACGTCGGCCGAACGGTCCAGGTCGGCATATCCAGCGATCGGCCCGTCAGTCGCGTCACCTTCGTCAAGACCGGGTCCGCCACTCACGGCTGGAACATGGACCAGCGCTTCGTCGATCTGCCCTTCAACGCCCAGGGCACGCAGTTGTCCGTGCAGATTCCTGCGCGCGCCTCCGATGTGCCACCGGGCATGTGGATGATGTTCGTGATCGACGACGCAGGTGTGCCGTCGGTCGCCAAGATCGTGCGCGTGAACGTGGCCGGCACCATGAATGTCGCGACGCAACCGACACTCGAGTCACCCGGCGAACAATCCACGATTGCCGGGAGCGCGGTGGGCCTCCAGTTGGTGGCCATCGATCCCAACGGCGACACCTTGCAATTCTCGGCGAGTGGTCTGCCTGCCGGCTTGAGCATCGATGCCGCGACAGGGTTGGTCACCGGGACGCCGATGAAAGCCGGCAGCTACCCCGTTGTCGTTGCGGCGAGCGACGGTGTCAACGGCGCCAGTGTGAACTTCACATGGAACATCACCGCGGCCGCACCGCTCGTTCTGCCACTGCCCACTGCCGCAGCGCCCAGCCCCGTGGGCGGCATCGCGACCTTCAGTGCCAATGCCACGGGCCTCGATGTGATGTATCGCTGGGACTTCGGCGACGGCACTCCGGCCACGGCGTTTTCGTCGGATCCCAACACCAGTCACGCCTTCGTCCAACCGGGGCTGTACTACGTGACCGTCACTGCCACTGACCTGCGAGGGATCGAACGGCGCCAGACCATCATTCACACCGTCCACCTGCCGGTTGCTACGCGGAGCCCGGCAATGTCGTCGAACCTCGCACTGGAACCACGCCAGGGTGGCAATACCCGGCTGTGGGTGACCAACCCCGACAACGACAGCGTCAGCGTCTTCGATGTGGTCACTCGTGCGAAGCTCGCGGAAGTGACGGTGGGTAGTGCGCCGCGCACACTGGCCATTGCACCCGACGGTGCCGTCTGGGTCGTGAACAAGGCCGGCGCCTCGATCAGCGTGGTCAGTGCCGACACACTGGCATTGGTTCGAACGATCGCACTGCCTCGAGGCTCGCAGCCGTACGGGATTGTCATGGCAGGTTCGAGCGGGAATGCACTGGTCACGGCAGAGGCCACCGGCTCGCTGCTGACCCTCAATACCTCAACCTTCGAGTTGACTGGCGCGCTTGCAGTGGGGCCCAACCCGCGCCACGTCTCGTTAGCTGCCGACGGCCGCACCGCCTATGTGTCGCGCTTCATCACCAGGCCGCTGCCGGACGAAGCCACTGCCGACGTCAAGACCGTCTTGGACGGCCAACCTGTGGGTGGCGAGGTGGTCGTCGTCGACGTACCGTCCCTGAACGTAGTGCGCACCTTGGTGCTGGCGCATAGCGACCGGCCGGACTTCGAAAACCAAGGCCGTGGCTTTCCGAACTATCTGGGCGCGGCGGCAATCTCGCCGGATGGCACGCAGGCCTTTGTGCCAAGCAAGCAGGACAACCTGCTGCGGGGCGGCACACGCGACGGGATGCTGCTCAACTTCCAGAATACGGTACGTGCCATCAGTTCGCGCATCGATCTGACTCGGCAGAGCGAGGACCTGCCTTCGCGCATCGATCACGACAATGCCAGCGTGGCCAGCGCGGCAGCCTTTGATCCGCTTGGGGTCTACCTCTTCGTGACACTTGAAACCAGCCGCGAAGTGGCCGTGATCGACGCCCACAGCCGCAACGAGTTGATGCGCATCGATGTCGGCAGGGCGCCTCAGGGGCTGCTTGTATCGCCTGACCGTCGCACCCTGTACGTGCACAACTTCATGGACCGGAGCGTCAGCGTTCTCGATCTGTCGCCACTGATGCAGCACGGTTTGGCCGATGCCACGCAGGTGGCCACGCTGTCCACTGTGTCAGTCGAGAAGTTGAATGCCACCGTGTTGCGCGGCAAGCAGCACTTCTATGATGCTCGGGACATGCGTTTGGCCCGAGACCGCTACATGAGTTGTGCTACCTGCCACAACGATGGCGGACATGACGGGCGTGTCTGGGACCTCACCAGTCAGGGTGAGGGCCTTCGCAACACGATCAGCCTTCGCGGCCGCGCCGGCGGTCAGGGGATGCTTCACTGGAGCAACAACTTCGACGAGATACAGGACTTCGAAGGCCAGATTCGCACCCTAGCTGGCGGGACCGGCCTGATGACCGACGCACAGTTCAACACCGGCACGCGCAGCCAGCCGCTAGGGCAGTCGAAGTTTGGCCTGTCTGCGGACTTGGACGCATTGGCGACTTATGTGATCTCTCTCGGCGTGTCCGATCCCAGTCCGTACCGCACGCCCTCCGGCGGGCTGAGCGCACTGGCCGCAGAGGGCAAGTCCGTCTTTGCAAGCCTAAACTGCGCCTCATGCCATGGCGGCGCAGCGTTCACCAGCAGTGCCTATCTCAATCCAGCGGACATAGGCACCGTCAAGCCGACCACAGGCAGGCGCCTTGGCACCGCCATCAGTGGCATCGACGTACCGACGCTGCGCGACGCCTGGGGCACAGCCCCCTACCTGCATGACGGATCGGCGGCGACGCTGGACGCCGCGGTGCGCGCGCACAACGGCGTCAACGTGGCCGATTCCGACATGAGTCGACTCGTTGCCTATCTGCGCGAGCTTGGGAGCGACGAGTTGCCGCTCGTCTTTGGCGGTGGCTTGCTCGGCAGCTACTTCAACGGCACCTCGCTCGCTGGAGATCCCTTGCTGGTTCGCACCGAGGGGGTCAACTTCAGTTGGGGAACTGCGGCGCCGGCAAGCACGGTGCCGGCCGATCTCTTCTCGGTTCGCTGGACGGGCAGCGTGACTATTCCGACCACCGGCAGCTACCGCTTCCGCACGGTGTCAAACGACGGCGTTCGCCTATGGGTCAACGACCAGCAGCGAATCAATGTCTGGACCAATCATTCCAGTCGGACCGATACCACGATCGCGTTGAAATTCATCGCCGGCCAGCGGGTTCCGGTTCGCCTAGAGTATTACGACCAGACCGGCAGTGCCGTCATGCGCCTCCAATGGCTTGTACCGGGCTCGACCAAGTACGTGGCCATTCCGGCTACCAGCCTGAATTCAAACTGAAGTTGTAGGACTCGATCACAAAAGTGCGGAATGCCATCCCAAGCAAGAGTTGCGTCCGGTTGCGGCCGAGTTTCTGCCTTGTCGGTACGATGAAGACAGAGTCCACGAACTGCAAGGTCTGAACTCTCTTGTATTGGCCATCGAGCAAGGGCCAAACAAGCGACTGATGGCGCCGGCTTTACTCGCCGGCCGCTTCGCAACGGCTCAGGTCAAGTCCATATGCCCCAACTGTCAATAGTCGTGCCCACCTTCAACGAGGTAGGCAACGTAGCCGAGGTGTGCAATCGGGTTGCGTCATCGCTTCCGGGCGTCGACTGGGAACTGATATTTGTGGATGACGACTCGCCTGACGGCACGGCGGAAACGCTGCACACGATCGCGCAACAGGACAGACCCGTGCGCGTCATGCTGCGCATAGGCCGGCGCGGACTGGCCTCGGCATGCATTGAAGGCATGCTGGCCGCTTCCGCTCCAATCGTCGCAGTGATGGATGCCGATCTGCAGCATGATGAGTCCAAGCTGCTGACGATGCTGGGCATCTTGCTCAACGAATCCGAGGTTGACGTCGTCATTGCCAGCCGCTACACCAACAGCGGCAGCGTCGCGGGCTGGGACGAAACACGTGCCCTGATGAGCCGAGTCGCGACGCGGCTTGCCCGTCTGGTTCTGAAGGCCGACCTTCACGATCCGATGAGTGGATTCTTCATGATCCGCCGCCAGGCAGTCATCCGCTGCGTGCGTGCGGGGGTATCGGGCGTGGGTTTCAAGATCTTGCTCGATCTTTTCGCAGCGTCTCCCACCCCCTTGCGCTTTCGGGAGGTGCCCTATACCTTCCGCCATCGCCACTCCGGTGAGAGCAAACTCGATACCCACGTTGCCTGGGAATACTTCATCTTGTTGCTGGACCGGTCTCTTGGGCATGTCATACCCATAAGGTTCCTTTCATTCGCGGTCGTCGGTGGAGTCGGATTGCTGGTGCACTTGCTCGTACTGGCTTCGCTGTTCAAGGGTGGAGTTGCCAACTTCTTCGCTGCGCAGACTGTAGCTACCTTGGCCGCCATGAGTGGCAATTTCGTGCTGAACAATCTGCTCACCTATCGCGATATGCGGCTGCGAGGTTGGGGCATGCTGCGCGGCTGGGCATCGTTCGTTGCCGCCTGCAGCATCGGCGCACTTGCAAACATCGGCATTGCAGCCTATCTGTTCGAGGCGAATACATATTGGGTCGCGTCAGCCGTTGCGGGCGTACTTGTTGGCGCAGTCTGGAACTATGCGGTCACTGCTGTCTACACTTGGAAGCGGCCACGCATGGCGTGACTCATCAAACCCCTGCAGCGAATTCAACGGTGTTGGCGTTTCAATCGGCCCACTGGTTGGGGGGCATCATCTGGCTGGTGGCGGTCGGGGCGGCGGTCTGGGCGTTCGGCTGGGCCGATTGACGGCCGAGCCTACAGAAAGCGCTCGAGCAAGCGCCGTGAATGACGGTCCAGCGCTGTCAGGTCACGCACCATGAACTGCAGCCCCTGGCTGTCGGCGATCAGCAGCATCGCGCGGCCGATGCGGCGTATGTCCTCCTCGCCCTTGAGCACGAAGTGGGTCGTGCCAAGGTCGGTATTCACCGTCCAGGTGCTGGGCGTCGAGAAGGTACTGACGGCATGCAGCCGGCGGATCTGCGGCATGAACTCGCGGCTGCTCAGCTCTTCATCGACCAGCGAACGTTCTGGCGGTGGCAGTTCGCCGAGGCTATCGATCCAGGCCAGTTCGTGACCCTCGGCGCTGAGCAGCGAGAGTCCCTCGTCGGGCGCAGCGATCGGGAACGCCCGCACCGGCACCACACCGTCGTGAGCTGCGCCGTCGGCATCGGTCAGCACCAGGCGACCGAAGGCGTTGCGATGTAGGCCGAAGTCCATGTGCTGGCGTTCCATCAGCCCGGGTAGATGCCCGTGTGCACCGCCGCGTGCGTGGTGCTTGCCACCGCCACCTGCGCGGCGATCAGCGGCTCGCCGCCCTCCCCGCCCAAGTCGCTGCCGTCGACTCGGCGGGCCTGCGCCTCGTACAACCTCCAGTAGGCGCCACGCCGTTCGATCAATTCGTCGTGCGGCCCGACCTCGACCACCCGACCGCGGTCCATCACCACCAGCCGGTCGGCCTTGCGCAGCGTGGACAGCCGGTGCGCGATGGCAATCGTCGTGCGGCCCTTGACCAGATTGTCCAGCGCCTTCTGGATCTCCTTCTCGGTCTCGGTGTCCACCGCCGAGGTGGCCTCGTCCAGGATCAGGATCTTCGGGTCGATCAGCAGCGCCCGCGCGATGCTGATGCGCTGGCGCTCGCCACCGGACAACCCCTGGCCGCGCTCGCCGACCAGCGAGTCGTATCCCTGCGGCAGCCGCAGGATGAATTCGTGCGCATGCGCGGCACGCGCTGCGGCAACGATCTCGGCGCGCGAGGCGGTCGGCTTGCCGTAGGCGATGTTCTCAGCCACGGTGCCGAAGAACAGGAAGGGCTCCTGCAGCACCAGCCCGACGTGACGGCGGTAGTCGGACACGCCGAAGCGGCGCAGGTCGGTGCCGTCGACCAGGATGGTGCCGTCGGTCACGTCGTAGAAGCGGCAGATCAGGTTGACCAGCGTGCTCTTGCCAGAGCCGCTGTGGCCCACCAGGCCGATCATCTCGCCCGGGCGGATGTCCAGGTCGAGCCCGCGGATGACGCTGCGGCTGCCATAGCGGAAGCCTACACCGCGCAACTGGATGCGGCCATGCAACCGTTCGATGGGCACCGGATTCGCCGGCTCGGGCACATTGCTGGAATGGTCCAGGATGTCGAAGATGCGCTTGGCGCCGGCCGCCGCCTTTTGCGTCACGCTGACGATGCGGCTCATCGAATCCAGCCGGGTGTAGAAGCGGCCGATGTAGGCGATGAAGGCGGTGAGCACGCCCACCGTGATCTGGCCGCGGCTGACCTGCCAGATGCCGAAGGCCCAGACCACCAGCAAGCCGATGTCGGTGAGCAGCGACACCGTCGGCGAGAACAGGCTCCAGGTCTTGTTCAGCCTGTCATTGACCGCGAGGTTCAACCGGTTGGCCTCCTTGAAACGCGCCGCCTCACGCCCTTCCTGGGCGAAGGCCTTGACCACGCGGATGCCGGGGATGGTGTCGGCCAGCACGCTGGTCACGTCGCTCCAGACGCGGTCGATCTTCTCGAAGCCGGTACGCAGCCGGTCGCGCACCAGGTGGATCATCCAGGCGATGAAGGGCAGCGGCAACAGCGTCACCAATGCCAGCCAAGGGTCGATGGAAAACAGGATCAATGCCGTCATGCCGATCATCAACACGTCCGTCGCGAAATCCAGCGCGTGCAGCGACAGGAACACGGAGATGCGGTCGGTCTCCGAGCCGATACGCGCCATCAGGTCGCCGGTACGCTTGGCGCCGAAATAGTCCAGGCTCAGGCCCAGCAGATGCTCGAACGCGGCCGTGCGAAGATCCGCGGCGATTCGCTCCGACACCAGCGCCAGCAGCCAGGTACGCGCCCAGCCCAGGCTCCAGGCCAGCAGCGCCGAGCCCAGCAGGCCGGACAACAGCAACAGGACGTAATACGGATCGATGCGCTGGCCGTTCTGGAACGGAATCAGCACCTTGTCCATCAATGGGATCGTCAGGTACGGCGGCACCAGCGTAGCCGCGGTGGCCGCCAACGTCAGCCCGAAGCCCAGCATCAGCTGCCTGCGGTACGGCCGGGCGAAACGTCCCAGCCGCAGCAGCACCCAGGTCGAAGGCGAGCTCTGCAATTCGCGCGCGGCCAGGCCGTCGTCGTCGGCCGGTTCCTCGTCCTCGACCGGCCGGTCGGCCAATCGGGCCTGCTGGCGTTCGAATGCCGCAAGAAGCTTCAGCGCCTGGGTGTTGGCGCCCAGCGTGAAGCGCCAGCGTGCCAGCCGCGCCCGGGCGTCGCACAGCTCCAGGCTGCCGACACCTGCATGGTCGGCGTGTCGCAGCACCAGTTCGGGCGCCAATGTCCAGGCCTGCCAGAGCGCAGCGCCTGGTTGCCGCGTCAGCAGCCGACGTTCGGTCAGTACCAGCGTGGCCTGACTGAATCGAAGGCTCTCGTCCAGGTCAACGGAAAGCGCCGCCAGCACGTTCTCACCGGGAGCCAGTTCCGCCCGCAATTCGCTGCGCACTGCGTCCAGGAGATCGGCTGGCAGCGCAGGAACCACGGAGGAGGTGGACATGGAAGTCGAGGTCGGCGGAAACTTCAGCGGCGTTTGGCACGTGCCAAGCCTGCGGCGCGATTCTCGCCGAAGCGACCGAGTTGCCGAACCTGCGGCAGCGCGCACACTACCGATGCACCCATGCCGAGCCCCAGGCAACCCATGATGGACAAGAAGAACGACATCCGCCTGCTGCGCATCCACTACCTGCGCGGGCCCAACCTTTGGACCTATCGTTCGGCGCTCGAGACCTGGCTCGACCTGGGCGAACTGGAAGACCACCCCTCGAACACCCTGCCGGACATGGTCCGGCGCCTGTGCAGCTGGCTGCCGGCGCTGCCCGAACACCACTGCGGCGTCGGCGAGCGCGGTGGCTTCATGCAGCGGCTCGAAGAAGGCACCTGGTGCGGCCACGTGCTGGAGCATGTGGTCATCGAGCTGCTGAACTTGGCCGGCATGCCCACCGGCTTTGGTCAGACGCGCAGTACAGCCCGGCGCGGCGTCTATCGGATGGTCTTCCGAGCCCGCGACGAGCAGGTTGCCCGCACCGCGCTGGCCCAGGGGCATCGGCTGCTGATGTGCGCCATCAACGACGAGCCCTTCGACGTGCCGGCGGCCGTGGCGGCGGTGCGGGAGACCATCGACGACTGCTACCTCGGCCCCAGCACCGCGGCGATCGTCGCCGCGGCCACCGACCGGCGCATCCCGCACATCCGGCTGAACGACGGCAACCTGGTGCAACTGGGCCACGGCCGGCGCCAGCGCCGCATCTGGACAGCCGAGACCGACCTGACCAGTGCCATCGCCGAGGGCATTGCCCGCGAGAAGGACCTGACCAAGAGCATGCTGAAAGCGGTAGGCGTGCCGGTGCCCGAAGGCCAGATCGCCGCCAGCGCGGCCGAAGCCTGGGAGGCGGCCACGGACATCGGCTTGCCGGTGGTCGTCAAGCCCACCGACGGCAACCATGGCCGCGGCGTCACACTGGACCTCAGCTCGCAGGCGGAGGTCGAGGCCGCGTGGGCCGTGGCCGACCGCCATGGCAGCGAGGTGATCGTCGAGCGCTACATCCGCGGCGACGAGCACCGGCTGCTGGTGGTCGGCGGCAAGGTGGTTGCGGCCGCGCGCGGTGAAACCGCCTGGGTCACGGCCGACGGCCGCGCCAGCGTGGCCGAGCTGGTCGAGGCGCAGATCAACGCCGATCCACGCCGCGGGCTGACCGAGGACCACCCGCTGAACCGCCTGAACCCGCGCGAGGACGGCGTGATCCTGCTCGACCTGCAGCGCCAGGGCCTGACGCCCGACAGCGTGCCGGCCGTCGGCAAGCGCGTGCTGATCCAGCGCAACGGCAACGTGGCCATCGACTGCAGCGACGATGTGCATCCTGAGGTGGCGCACCAGGTGGCGCTGGCCGCACGCACTGTCGGCCTGGACATCGCCGGGGTCGACGTGGTGGCCGAGGACATCGGCAGGCCGCTGCACGCCCAGGGCGGCGCGGTGGTCGAGGTCAACGCGGGGCCCGGCCTGCTGATGCATCTACGTCCGGCCGAAGGCGCGCCGCAGCCGGTCGGCCGGGCCATCGTCGACCACCTGTTCCCCGACCCCGACGACAGCGGCCGTATCCCGATCGTCGGCGTGGCCGGCTCGCGCCACACCACGCAGATCGCGCGGCTGGTGGCCTGGGTGATGCAGCTGGGCGGCCGGCACGTGGGCCTGGCCTGCCGCGACGGGCTGTTCTTGGACCGCCGCCGCGTCGAGGCCGGCGACTGCACCCATTGGGACGCCGGCCGGCGGCTGCTGATCAACCGCAATGTCGAAGCGGCGGTCTTCGAGAACGACGCCGCCGCCATCCTCAACGACGGTCTGGCCTACGACCGCTGCACGGTAGGCATCGTCACCGACCTGGGCGGCATCGAGGCGCTGGCCGAGCATGAGGTGCACGATGCCGACCAACTGCTGAAGGTGCTGCGCACCCAGGTGGACGTGGTGCTGGCCGACGGTGTGGCCGTGCTCAATGCCGGCGACGAGCGTGTCGCCGCGCTGGCGCGGCTGTGCGACGGCGGCGTGGTGCTGTATTCGATGGACGAACACGCGCCGCCCCTGCAGGCACAGCGCGAAGCCGGCGCGCGGGCGGTGTTCCTGCGTGGCGGCGACTGCGTGCTCGCCGAAGGCCCAGCCGAAACCGTGCTGCCGCGGCTGGGGTCGCTGTCGGCACAGGCCGAGACGCTGCCGCCCGAGGCATTGCTGGCGGCGGTGGCCGCCGCCTGGGCGATGGGCATCGTGGCCGACCTGATCACGGCCGGCGTGCAGACCTTCGGCCCGGCGCCGGTGAGCACGCGCGCCAGCACGCCGCATGCGGTGATCGACGACAGAAAGGCGGCCGACTGATGGAGCTGTCCCGCATCCGCGCACTGCGCGGGCCCAATCTGTGGAGCCGTCACACGGCCATTGAGGCGATCGTGCGCTGCACCGCGGACGAGAGCGACATTGCCCGGCTGGCCGCTTTCGAGCCGCGGTTGCGTGCGCTGTTCCCGGCCATCGCCGAGTCCTGGCCCATCGACGAGGGCCCGCTGTCGATGGCCCAGGTGCTGGAACTGGCTGCCCTGGCGCTCCAGGCCCAGGCCGGCTGCCCGGTGACCTACAGCCGCACCTCCGCCACCAGCGATCCCGGTACCTACCAGGTGGTGGTGGAGTACAGCGAGGAACAGGTCGGCCGCCAGGCGCTGGAACGGGCGCGCGAGCTGATCGCCGCCGCTGCCGAAGGCGGCAGCTTCGATGCAGCCGCGGCCGTGAACCGATTGCGCGAGATCGACGAGGACCTGCGCCTGGGGCCATCCACCGGCTCGATCGTCGGCGCGGCCGTCGCGCGCGGCATTCCCTACCGGCGCCTGACCGAGGGCAGCCTGGTGCAGTTCGGCTGGGGTGCGAAGCAGCGCCGCGTCCAGGCCGCCGAGGTGGACACCACCAGTGCCGTGGCCGAGGCCATCGCCCAGGACAAGGACCTGACGAAGACCCTGTTGCAGGCCGCCGGCGTGCCGGTACCGATCGGCCGACCGGTGCGCGACACCGACGATGCCTGGGCCGTGGCGCAGCAGATCGGCCTGCCGGTGGTGCTCAAGCCACAGGACGGCAACCAGGGCAAGGGCGTCACCGTCAATGTCGCCACGCGCGAGCAACTCGACGTCGCCTTCAAGGCGGCCGAGGCCATCGGCACCGTGATGGTCGAGAAGTACCTGGCCGGCAACGATTTCCGACTGCTGGTAGTGGGCAAGAAGCTGGTCGCCGCGGCGCGGCGCGACCCGCCGCACGTCATCGGCAATGGCGTGCAGACGGTGCGCGAACTGGTCGACAAGGTCAACGCCGACCCCAAACGCGGCGACGGGCACGCCACCTCGCTGACCAAGATCCGCTTCGACGAAATCGCCATCGCGCGGCTTCGGGCGCAGGACCTGGAGCCCGACTCGGTGCCTGCCAAAGGCCGGCGCGTGCTGCTGCGCAACAACGCCAACCTGAGCACCGGCGGCACCGCCACCGACGTCACCGACGACGTGCACCCCGAGGTGGCGGCCCGCGCCGTGGCGGCGGCGCAGATGGTGGGCCTGCACATCTGCGGCGTGGACGTGGTCTGCGAAAGCGTGCTGCGCCCGCTGGAAGAGCAGCGCGGCGGCGTGGTCGAGGTGAATGCCGCACCCGGCCTGCGCATGCATCTGACACCGTCCTACGGCAAGGGCCGCAACGTCGGCGAGGCCATCATCGGCCACCTGTACGGCCCAGGCGACGACGGCCGCGTGCCGGTGGTCGCCGTCACCGGCACCAACGGCAAGACCACGGTGACGCGGCTGGTGGCGCACCTGATGGCCACCGCCGGCCTGCGCGTGGGCATGACCAACACCGACGGTGCCTACGTGCAGGGCCGGCAGATCGACAGCGGCGACTGCAGCGGTCCGCGCAGCGCGCGCAACGTGCTGGCCCATCCGGACGTCGACGCGGCCGTGTTCGAGACGGCGCGCGGCGGCATCCTGCGCGAAGGCCTGGGCTTCGACCGCTGCGCGGTGGCGGTGGTCACGAACATCGGCGACGGCGACCATCTCGGCCTGAACTTCATCACCACGGTCGAGGACTTGGCCGTGCTCAAGCGCGTGATCGTGCAGAACGTGGCACCGGGCGGGCATGCGGTGCTGAATGCCACCGACCCGATCGTCGCGGCGATGGCCGCCACCTGCCTGGGCCAGGTCTGCTTCTTTGCCGTCGACCGGCAGCACCCGGTGATGGCCACCCACCGCGCACAGGGGCGGCGCGTGGTCTACGTGGACGGCGACGCAATCGTGGCCGCGCAGGGCTCCTGGCGCGAGCGGCTGCCGCTGGCCGAGATCCCGCTCACCCGCGGAGGCACCATCGGTTTCCAGCTGGAAAACGCGATGGCGGCCGTCGGCGCGGCCTGGGGCGTGGGTCTGGGCTGGGATGCCGTGCGCCGCGGCCTGGCCAGCTTCGTCAACGACGCCTCCACCGCGCCCGCACGCTTCAACGTGATGGACTACCAGGGCGCGACGCTGATCGCCGACTATGGCCACAACCCGGATGCGATGCGCGCGCTGGTGCGGGCAGTCGAGGCCATGCCGGGCAAGCGCCGCTCGGTGGTGATCAGTGGCGCCGGTGACCGCCGCGACGAGGATCTGCGCGAGCAGACCGTCATCCTGGGTGCGGCCTTCGACGAGGTCATCCTCTACCAGGACGCGGCCCAGCGCGGCCGCGCCGACGGCGAAGTGCTGGCCTTGCTGCGCGACGGACTGAAGAACGCCGCGCGCACCACGCGCATCGATGAGGTGCGTGGCGAATTCGCCGCCATCGACACCGCGCTCGAACGGCTGCAGCCCGGCGACCTGTGTCTGGTGCTGGTCGACCAGGTGCAGCAGGCGCTGGACCACCTGGCCCGGCGCATCGGCGAAGGCTGAGCGCTCAGCGCCAGGCGGGTTCGTTGTCCAGCCGCTTCAGGTCGAAGCGGTGCACCTCGGTCAGCAGTTCGACGAAGCGGTCGCTGACATGGTCCAGCACCGCCCTGCCCTTGTCCGCCGTGGCCAGCGTGGCATCGCCACAGGCGCCTTCGGGGTTCAGGTCCTGCGTCTGCCAGCCGAGCTTGCCGCTGGGCGTGATCGAGAGAAAGCGGTTCTCCTCGGCCAGCGTCTCGGTCAGCGAGTGGAAGGCCTTGGCCTTGTCCATGTGCACGGTGTTCGGCTTCAGCGCCAGCATCACCGAGGTCTCCAGGTCTCCGGCATGGATGCCGTGTTTCAGCTCATGGTCGCTGAACATCCCCGGCGGCAGGCCCAATGTGTACCAGTGGGCCGACACCGCCATCAGGCCGTGCTGCTCGCGCAGGTCGCGGATGACGATGTCCATCGCGTTCATCTGCCCGCCGTGGGCATTGAAGAGCACGAACTTGCGCACGCCGGCACGGGCCACGCTGGCGCCGATCTCCATCCACATCTGCATCAGCGTGGCCGCCGACAGCGTGATCGTGCCGGGGTAGCGCGAATGCTCGTTGCTCTTGCCATAGGCCAGCGTCGGCAGGAACAGCACCGGCAGATCATCCGACAGCTTGGGCACGGTGGCTGCGACCACGCCGTCGATGGTGGCGTGGTCGGTACAGATCGGCATGTGTGGACCGTGCTGCTCGACCGCGCCCACCGGCAGAACGGCGATCAACCGCTCGCGCGGCAGCCGCGTGAACTGTTCGCTGGTGTAGTCCGACCAGGAGCGGCTGTGCCAAATACTCATTGCGTTCGTTCCTCACCTGCCCTCGCAGAGCTCGGGCCCGAAGTGCAGCGCCCCACAGTGCGCAGGCACTGTGGGGCGTCCTCACTTCGTTCCAAAGATCTTGTCGCCTGCATCACCCAGCCCGGGGATGATGTAGCCCACCTCGTTGAGGTGGCTGTCGATCGCCGCGGTCCAGCAGCGCACGTCGGGGTGGGCCTTGTCCAGCGCGGCGATGCCTTCGGGTGCGGCCACCAGCACCAGCGCGCGGATGTCCTTGCAGCCGCGGCGCTTGAGCAGGTCCACCGTGGCAATCATCGAGCCGGCCGTCGCCAGCATCGGGTCGATGATCAGCGCGGTGCGCTCATCCAGGTGGCCGACGAAGCGCTCGAAATACTGCTCGGGCTGCAGCGTCTCGTGGTTGCGGCTCACGCCGACCACGCTGACCTTGGCGTTCGGGATCATGTCGAGCACACCGTCGAGCATGCCCAGCCCGGCGCGCAGGATCGGCACCACCGTCACCTTGCGCCCTGCGATCTGCTCCACCTCGACCGGTCCGCTCCAGCATTGGATGGTGGTCTTTTCCAGCGGGAAGTCGGCCGTGGCCTCGTAGGCCAGCAGCCGCGCGATCTCGTTGGTCAGCTCGCGGAATTTCTTGGTCGAGATGTCGTCTTCGCGCAGCAGGCCGACCTTGTGGCGCACCAGGGGGTGGTTGATGGCGATGACGGTCATGGCGCGGCTCTCGACGAAAGGGTTCGCGCAAGTGTAGCCAGCCGCCCGCGGCTAGGCGCCCAGCAGCTGGCCGCCGTCGACGCTGAGCACCTGACCGGTCATCCAGCGCGCGTGCGACGAGGCCAGGAACAGCGCCACCTCAGCAATCTCGTCGGGCGTGCCCATGCGGCCGAAGGGAATGCTGGCCAGCGTGCGCTGGTAGAGCACCGGGTTGTCGCCTCTGCGCTGCTCCCACACGCCGCCCGGGAACTCGATCGAGCCCGGCGCGATGGCGTTGACGCGGATGCCCTCGCGGCACAGCATCGCCGCCTGGCTGCCGGTGTAGCTGTTCATCGCCGCCTTCACCGCCGCATAGGCGGCCGAGCGCGTCGAAGGCCGGTAGGCCGAGATCGACGACAGGTGGATGATGCTGGCCCCGCCGGCGGCACCGGCGCGCTGCAGCCAGGGCAGCG
>Ga0105090_10000969_pt1 | contig 15109 bp, 19 predicted proteins | sample PPLLak3March2015_FD_79110 | JGI IMG/M metagenome (GOLD analysis project Ga0105090, IMG submission 79110) | Freshwater sediment microbial communities from Prairie Pothole Lake near Jamestown, North Dakota, USA - PPLs Lake P7 Core (1) Depth... | ecosystem: Environmental > Aquatic > Freshwater >... | reverse complement strand
CGCGGTGATGCTCTTCGGTGCGAAGCTCTGGATGAACTTGAAGACCTGGCCGAAGACGAAGAAGTAGCAGAAGGCCACGCCCAGGAAGAACAGCACGGTGCTGGAGATGACCAGCGGCAGCACCATCTTCTTTTCGTGGCTGTACAGGCCCGGGGCGACGAAGGCCCAGACCTGGTACAGCACCACCGGCAGCGCCACCAGGAAGGCCGCCATCATCGTGATCTTCAGCGGCACCAGGAAGGGCGAGATGACGTTGGTGGCGATCATCGTCGAGCCCTGGGGCAGGTGGGCCACCAGCGGCGCGGCCAGCATGTCGTAGAGCGGCCCCGGGCCCGGCCAGACCGCCAGCACGCCGAAGACCAGGCCGACCGCGATCAACGCGCGGATCAACCGGTCGCGCAACTCGACCAGGTGCGAGACAAAGGGTGCTTCGGTGCCCTCGAGCTCGTCGCGTTCCTTGCCCGGATCGCTCATCTCGGCGGCCTGAAGCGCGCCACGCGGGCGGCGCCGGATTGGGCGCGCGTGCGGATGCCGTTGCGCTGCTTGTACCAGAGCGGCGTGGTGCCGCGCTTGAGCCGCCAGCGCTTCTTCGGATGCTTGTAGGTCGGAGGCGGCGGGCTCAGCGGCGCCGACGCCGAACCGTCCAGCGAGGAACCGAGCTCGGACCAGCCGGACTCGATTTCCGAACTGGCTTGCCGCACCTCGCTGCGCACGCTGGTCTCGACGTCGCGCGCCGCGTCCTCGAACTGCGTCTTCATCTTCTTCAGCTCGTCGAGTTCGATCGAGCGGTTGACCTCGGCCTTGACGTCGGCCACGTAGCGCTGCGCCTTGCCCAGCAGATGCCCAACCGTGCGCGCCACGCGCGGCAGCTTCTCCGGGCCGATGACGATCAGCGCCACCGCGCCGATCAGCGCCAGCTTGTCGAAACCGAAGTCGATCATGCGGCCTCAGGCCGGCGCACCCGCCCGCCGCAAGGGCGGCGGCGCACCGGGGTCAGGACTTGGTGCGCGCCTCGACGTCGACGGTGTTGGCGGAGGCGCTCTTCTGCGCGCCGACCTGCGGCGGCGAATTCGGGCTGGCATCGGCTTCGGACACACCTTCGGTGCCGCTCTTCATGCCGTCCTTGAAGCCCTTCACCGCGCCGCCCAGGTCGCTGCCGATGTTCTTGAGCTTCTTGGTGCCGAAGATCAACACCACCACCAGCAAGACGATCAGCCAGTGCCAGATGCTGAAGGTACCCATGTCATTTCTCCTGCAAAGCCAAGAAGGATTCTAGGCGCTAGTGGCCGGGAGGCCCCGGCCGCAGCACCGCTTCAGCCCCGCGCCCAGGGCCGCGGTCCGCCCATCACGTGCATGTGCAGGTGAGGCACCTCCTGGCGCCCGTCCGGCCCGGTGTTGATCAGCGTGCGAAAGCCGTTGACCACGCCCAGTTCACGCATCAGCCGCGGCGCCAGCCCGAGCATGCGCCCGAGCAGGGCTTCGTGCTCGGGCCCCACGTCGTAATGGGTGGCGATGTGTTCCTTGGGAATGATCAGTACGTGCGCCGGCGCCCAGGGATGGATGTCGTGGAAGCCCAGGAGTTCCGCATCCTCGTAGGCCTTCTTCGACGGGATCTGCCCGGCGACGATCTTGCAGAAGATGCAGTTCGGATCCTGTGGCATCGGTTCGCTCCGGTCGCGGCGGCTCAGCCGGGCATGGGCTGATTGGCGTTCAGGTTCATCCAGCCGCGCACGACGCGGTAGAGGAACCAGATCGAGATCACGCCCCAGGCCACCCAACCCGGCGCGATCAGCAGCAGCCAGAGCGGAGCGGTCAGCAGGTACAGGCCGGTGGCCCAGAGCACGCTGCGGATGCGCCAGCGGAAGTGCGACTCCTGCCAAGTCCCCATGGCGCTGTCCTTCTTCACCAGGTCGATGACGAAAGCCACGATCAGCAGGGCCACGCTGGCCTGGGCGCCGGGCATCACCGCGCCGACGGCCACGATCAGGTGCAGCAGGTAGCTGATGTGGCCGACCGTCTTGAGCGCCTTCAGCGAATCCTCGCGCTCGTCCAGATCGATGATCCTGTTCACGTGCCCTCGCCCTCCCGCTGACGCAGCTTGCGTGCGGCGAATTCCTCCAGCCCCGAAAGCCCTTCGCGCCGCTCGAGCTCGGCCAGCACGTCCGCCGGCTTCAGCCCGTGCTGCGCCAGCAGCAGCATCGAATGGAACCACAGATCCGCCACCTCGTGGACGATCTTCGGCGCATCGCCATCCTTCGCGGCCATGACCACCTCGGTCGCCTCTTCGCCCACCTTTTTCAAGATGGCGTCGCCCCCCTTGGAAAACAAGCGGGCGACGTAGCTTTTCTCGGGGTCGCCGCCGCGGCGAGCGTCGATGACCGCGGCCAGCCGGGCCAGGGTGTCGTTGCCGGACATCAGCGGTAGATGCGTTCGGGGTCCACCAGCACCGGCTCGACGTCGTGCCAGGCGCCGTTGTCGAAGCGCCGGAAGAAACAACTGTGGCGCCCGGTGTGGCAGGCCACGCCTGGCTCGTGGCCGAGCTGCGTCACCTTCAGCAGCAGTACGTCGTTGTCACAGTCCAGCCGCATCTCGTGCACCTGCTGGAAATGGCCCGATTCCTCGCCCTTGTGCCACAGCCGCCCGCGCGAGCGGCTCCAGTAGACCGCCTGGCCGATCGCAGCCGTGCGCGCCAGCGCCTCGCGGTTCATGAAGGCAAACATCAGCACGTCGTTGCTGCCCGCCTCCTGGGCGATCACTGGCAGCAGGCCGTCGCCATCCCACTTGACTTGATCCAGCCAGTCCATCGGGTCAGTGTAGCAATCAGCCGCGGTGCGTGGCGCCGACAAAGCCCTGCTCGGCCGCGAACCATTGCAGCACCGGCACGGTGCCCGGCAGCACCGGCTGCACCTGCACCGGCAGGTGTTGCCAGGCCATGGCCTGGCCCTCGCGCATCTGGAAACTGCCCTGCCAGTCGAAGACCTTGCAGAAATGCAAGCGCACGCGTGCGTGTTCGTAGTCCACCAGTTCGACCCGCCAAGGCACGACCGCACCGATGTCGATGCCCAACTCCTCGTGCAGCTCGCGCCGCAGCGCCTGCTCGACCGTCTCGCCTGACTCGAGCTTGCCGCCGGGGAATTCCCAGTACCCGGCGTAGACCTTGCCCTCGGGCCGGCTGGTGAGCAGGAAGTTGGCGTCACGGTCGATCAGCACGCCGACCGCCACGTCGACCGGCACCCGCTCGGCGCTCAAGCGTGGTGCCTTCCGGAGTAGTCCCTGGCGAACTGGTAGGCCACGCGGCCGGAGCGCGACCCGCGCTCCAGCGCCCAGACCAGGCTCTCCTGCCGGGCGGCGGCGATGGCCGCCTCGTCCACGCCGAAGCCGCGCAGCCACTGCGCGACGATGGCCAGGTATTCGGCCTGCGTGAAAGGGTAGAAGCTGACCCACAGCCCGAAGCGCTCGGACAGCGAGATCTTCTCCTCCACCACCTCGCCGGGGTGCACCTCGCCGTCCTCGGTGTGCTTGTAGCTGAGGTTCTCCGACATGTATTCCGGCAGCAGGTGCCGCCGGTTGCTGGTGGCGTAGATCAGCACGTTGTCCGAGGCCTGCGCCACCGAGCCGTCGAGGATCGACTTCAGCGCCTTGTAGCCCGGCTCGCCCTCGTCGAAGCTCAGGTCGTCGCAGTAGACGATGAAGCGCTCGGGCCGCTCGGCCACCAGGTCGACGATATCCGGCAGGTCCACCAGCTCGGCCTTGTCCACCTCGATCAGCCTCAGGCCCCGCGGCGCGAACTCGTTCAGGCAAGCCTTGATCAGCGAGCTCTTGCCCGTGCCGCGCGCGCCGGTGAGCAGCACGTTGTTGGCGCCGTGCCCGGCGACGAACTGCTCGGTGTTGCGCAGCAGCCGCTCCTTCTGCGGCTCCACCTCGACCAGCTGCGCCAGCCGCACGGTGGCGACGTGGCGTACCGGCTCCAGCCGGCCGCTGCCGCCGCGCTTGCGGTAGCGGAAGGCGATCGACGCCGCCCAGTCGGGTGCCGCCAGCGGCTGCGGCAGCACCGCCTCCAGGCGGCTCAGCAGGCTCTCGGCCCGCCCGAGGATCGATTCGAGCGACGACGGATTCATGCGGCCAGTGTAGGGTTTGCCGGCAGGGGCAAGGGCCGCACCTCGCCATCACCCACGACGAAGAGGCGATCGCCGGGCCGCGGCCGCAACGCATGCATGCCGGTGAACGCGCCGAAGGCAGGCAGCAGGCCGCCGTGCGGTCCGAACAGGAAACAGGGCAGGCGCAGCCGCTCGCGGGCCCGGCCGCCGAGCACGACGCAGGGGTGCACGTGGCCGGCGAGCACATAGGCTCCGGCCATTTCCTGCGGGTGGTGGCAGAGCGCCAGGCCGCCCAGGTGCAGCGGCTCGTCCACCACCTGCACGCCCAGCGCGTCCGGCGGGTCGCCGGCACGCGCGTCGTGGTTGCCGCGCACCAGCAGCAGCTCCAGCCCGGCATGCGCGTCGCGCCATTGCTCCAGCGCCTGCAGCGTGGCCGGGGCGCGGGCCTGGGCCGAGTGCAGCAGGTCGCCGAGGAAGACGATGCGCCGTGCGGCACTGAGTGACACCGCCTCGCTCAGCCGCTGCAGCGTCTGGGTGGTGGTGCCGCGCGGCACCGGCACGCCCAGTGCGCGGAAAGAGGCCGCCTTGCCGATGTGCGCATCGGCCACCAGAAGGCAGCGTGCATCCGGCAGGAAGGCAGCACGCTGCGGCAACAGCGCCAGCCGCGCACCCGCGACCTCGGTCTCGAGCATGGCGCGCTACGCGCAGAGCCGGCGCAGCGCCAGGTCCAGATGTTCGGTCGGCAAGCGCTTGAAGCCCGAGCGCGCATAGCGCTGCAGCCGGCCCACGGTCAACGCGGTCAGCGCCGACGCCATCGCCTGCGACTCCACCGTCGGCGTCGGCGAACCGGCCGCCTCGGCCGCCTGCCGCAGCGTCTGGCGCAACTGCGCCTCGACGCGGTCGAAGAAAAGGTTCATGCGTGCGGTCAGGCGCTCGTGCTCGAACACCAGCGCGTCGCCGACCATGACCCGAGCCATGCCGGGGTTCTTTTCGCCGAACTGCAAGAGCACGGCCACGATGCGCTGCGACTGCTCGGCGCCGCTGCCTTCGCGCTCCAGGATCTGATTGACCAGCGTGAACACGCTGCTCTCGATGAACTCGATCAGCCCCTCGAACATCTGCGCCTTGCTGGCGAAGTGCCGGTACAACGCGGCTTCGCTCACCGTCAGGCGCGCGGCCAGCGCCGCAGTGGTGACGCGCTCGGAGCCGGGCTGCTCGAGCATCGCCGCCAGCGTCTGCAGGATCTGCACGCGCCGCTCACCCGGCTTCGGGCGCTTGCGCACCCGCTCCGGCGCCGCGTCCTCGACCGGGCCGGCATCCGTCTCGCCGGAGGGCCCTGCCTCCGCCGGCGCCGGCGCCTCGTCCGACACGGGATCGGCCTCGGCAGGGCGCAGCGTGGGGTCGGACATGGCAGGTGGGACGGCGGGATCGGGCGGGTGGGCCGGGCCATTCTTGCATAGGGCGCAGCGGGCTCCGGATGCAGGTAAACACTGACTTCGTGGCCTGCCGGTCGGCCGGCGGCGGGGCTTCAGCGCAGCCGCTGCCGCAACACTGCCAGGTGCCGCGCCCGGATGTCCACATAGGCCGGCTGCATGCTGAAGCGCCGGGACGCCGGGCCGGCAGCGGCGCGCGACCAGCGCTGCATCCACACCGTGGTCATGCCGACGCGGCGGGCCGCCTTCTGGTGCTGCAAGGTGTCCTCGACCAGCACGCAGCGCGCCGCCGGCACGCGCAGCCGGGCCAGCAGCATGCGCAGCATGCGGGCATCCGGCTTGGGCCGCAGATGACCGAACATGCGCATGTCCTCGATGCTGATCAGTCCGTCGAAACTGCGGCCGATGCCCAGAGCGCCCAGCACGCGTTCGGCATAGGCGCGTGGCGCGTTGGTCAGGATGTACTTCGGCCCGCGCAGCCGGCGCAGCGCGGCAAAGTCGTGCGCATGGCCGCGCACCGTCTCCTCAAGACCCGGCAGAAGGTGCGTGTGGTGCAGGAAATGCGCCGCATCGACGCCATGGTGCTTGACCAGGCCGAGCAGCGTGGCGCCGTAGCGCAGCCAGTAGCGACGCCGCAGCGCATCGGACTGCTCCTTGCTCAGCTGCAGATGCTGCTGAATGTAGTCGCCGAAGGACACATGCAGCCTGGGCATCGCCGCGGTGGAGGCATCGTGCAGCGTGTCGTCCAGGTCGAACAGCCAGACGCGGGGCGGCCGCGGCTTCGTCATGTGCGGAACTCGGGGCCCGGCCGGATAATCCACCGCCAGGGCGGGCGGGCGAGATGCTGGCGGGGCACGTGATGGATCTTCGACAGGCTGGACGGGGCCGGCCCTTCCGGGCGCAGGGCGCGCTGGTGGCGTTGCTGGCCGCCGCGCTCGCCGGCTGCACGCTGCCTGGGCAGATGGCCAAGAGCCCGCCTTCGGCCTACCAGAACGAGCGCTTCCAGTTCGACGAGACCTTCTCGCGCCTGTTCGACGGCAACGCGCAGGAAACCTGCGAGGCGGCGCGCCGCGCGCTGCTCAGCCAGGGCTATGTGATCACCTCTTCGCGCGAGGCCGCGGTCTCCGGCGCCAAGCGCTTCCAGCCCGAAGGCGAGGTGCACCTCGAGATCCTCTTCACGGTGGTGTGCGTGCCCGATGGCCCGGGTGGCGTGCTGGCCACGGCCTTCGTTTCGGCGCAGCAGGACCGCTACGTGCTGAAGAAGGTGCCCAACAACACCAGTGTCGGCGTCGGCGGCTTCGGCTCCATCTCGATACCGCTGTCGTCGAGCGAGGATTCGCTGGTCAAGGTCGGCTCGGAGACCATTCCGGCGGGGCCGTTCTACGACCGCTACTTCGCACTGATGCAGCGCCTGCTGGCCGACATGCGCTAGGGGCGGCGGCATCGGCGTCGCTCAGTGGCTGCGGATCATGGTTCCGTAGGCCTGGTCGGTGAGCACCTCCAGCAGCATCGCGTGCGGCACGCGGCCGTCGATGATGTGCACGGTGTTGACACCGTTCTTCGCCGCATCCAGCGCCGAGCCGATCTTCGGCAGCATGCCGCCGCTGATGGTGCCGTCCGCGAACAGTTCGTCGATCTCACGGGCCGACAGGTTCGTCAGCAGCTGGCCGGCCTTGTCCAGCACGCCCGGCGTATTGGTCAGCATCATCAGCTTCTCGGCCTTGAGCACCTCGGCCAGCTTGCCGGCCACCACGTCGGCGTTGATGTTGTAGCTCTCGTTGTCGCGGCCGAAGCCCAGCGGGCTGATGACCGGGATGAACTGGTCGTCCTGCAGCGCGCGCACCACGCTCGGATCGATCGATTCGATCTCGCCGACCTGGCCAACGTCGTGCTCGATGCTCGGGTCCTTCTGGTCGAGCATCTTCAGCTTGCGCGCGCGGATCAGCCCGCCGTCGCGGCCGGTCAGGCCCACCGCCTTGCCGCCGGCGGCGTTGATCAGGCCGACGATGTCCTGCTGCACCTGGCCGGCCAGCACCCACTCGACGACCTCCATCGTCTCGTCGTCGGTCACGCGCATGCCCTGGATGAAGGTGCCCTTCTTGCCTACCCGCGCCAGCGCCTCGTCGATCTGCGGACCGCCGCCGTGCACCACCACCGGGTTCAGCCCCACCAGCTTCAGCAGCACCACGTCCTCGGCGAAATCCTGCTGCAGCGCGGGGTCGGTCATGGCGTTGCCGCCGTACTTGATGACGATGGTCTTGCCGTGGAAGCGGCGGATGTACGGCAGCGCCTGCGACAGGATCTCGGCCTTGTCGCGCGGCGAGATGTGGTCGAGGCGGTGCTCGTCGGGAGGGGCGTACAGGGTCATTGCAGTGGCCGGTCGCAGCGGGTTCGCTGCCGGCGATTGTAGGAAAGCGGCGCTTGAACTCCGGCGACGCCAGCGCATCCAATGCCCTGTCGCGCCGCATGGAGGGTTAGCATGCATGCGTCGGGCAATGCAGTTGCGGAGGATCTGCAGGATGAAGAACACTTTCACGCTGGCCGCGCTGGCGCTGGCCGCACTGGCCGTGCAGGCGCAGTCCAATGACGGCGAGGTGCGCAAGATCGAGAAGGCGCAGGGGCGCGTCACGCTCAAGCACGGCGAGCTGAAGGCACTGGACATGCCGCCGATGACGATGGTCTTCCGCGTCAAGGATCCGAAGATGCTCGAAGGGCTGGCCGTGGGCGACCGCGTGCGTTTCGACGCCGCCAAGGTCGACGGCAACTACACCGTCACCGCGATCACCAAGGCGCCCTGAACGTACTCCGGAGGACCCGGTCATGGACACCCCGCTGCAGGGCCTCGTCAACCGCCAGCTGCGCCTGGCCTCGCGCCCGGTGGGCCCGATCCGCGCCGAAGACTGGCGCTTCACCGACGAGCCGGTGGCCGAACCGGGCGACGGCCAGGTGCTGGTGCAGACCCTGATGCTGTCGCTGGACCCGGCGATGCGCGGCTGGCTGAATGAAGGCCGCAGCTACATCCCGCCGGTGGCCCTCGGTGCGGTGATGCGCGCCGGCGGCATCGGCCGTGTCGTCGCCTCGCGCGACCCGCATTTCGTCGTCGGCGACCTGGTCAGCGGCATGCTCGGCGCGCAGGAGTACTGCGCCCGTGCCGAGACGGTGCCGGGCAGCCGGGCGCTGCACAGGATCGACCTGCGCCTTGGCAGCCCGGCGCAGTGGCTGAACGTGCTCGGCATACCCGGCATGACCGCCTACTTCGGGCTGCTCGACGTGGGGCAGCCCAAGCCCGGCGACACGGTGGTCGTCTCCGGCGCGGCCGGCGCCGTGGGCCAGACCGTGGGCCAGCTGGCGCGCATCAAGGGTTGCCGTGTCGTCGGCATCGCCGGCGGGCCGAGCAAGTGCGACTGGGTGGTGCGCGAGCTGGGCTTCGATGCCTGCATCGACTACAAGGCCGGCGCGGTGCGCGAGGGGCTCAAGGCGCTTTGCCCGAAAGGCGTGGACATCTATTTCGACAACGTCGGCGGCGAGATCCTGGATCATGTGCTGGGCCGGTTGGCGCCAAGAGCGCGCATCGTGTTGTGCGGCGCGATCAGCCAGTACAACGCCACCGGCGGCATGCAGGGGCCGAAGAACTACATGGCGCTGCTGGTGCAGCGCGCACGCATGGAAGGCATGGTGGTCTTCGACTATGCCGAGCGCTTCCCGGCGGCCATCGGCGAGTTGTCCGGCTACCTGAAGGACGGCCGCCTGAAGAGCCGCGAGCACGTGGTCGAAGGCGGCATCGAGGTGTTCCCGCAGGCGCTGAACATGCTTTTCGCCGGCGAGAACCTCGGCAAGCTGGTGCTGCGCGTGGCAGGCAATGCCTGATACTGATTCGCGATAGGGCGTTTGGGAGCGCGTGTCTGCTACGGCTGGCGCACGGCAGTCCAACACCAACAGCCTTCAACGCTGAGGAACGGAGTACGCAGAGGTCCGCAGAGGGGGTAGGAAGCTCTTCTTCCTGTGCGCAAACTCTGCGGGATCTGCGTACTCTGCGGCGAATGAATTCGGCTGTTCGCGACCGGCCGGTATGCGCCTGGCGCCGACGCAGCAACTCCGTGCAATGGTTTGCGAATCGGCATGCGTCCGCGCGTCAGCGGTTCTGTAGCCGGTTGTAGTCGAACAGCGCCGCTTCGCGCGGCGCCCACTTGCGGTAGGCCTCGTGCATCGCGTCGCTGGCCGCCCAGAACTGCGGGTTCGTCCGTCGCACGGCAAAGCGGTCGGCCAGGCGGCGGTAGTCGTCTTCCGAACCGAGGCCGGCGACGGCCAGGCGCAGCGCCGGCAGTTCGTCCTCCTGCACGCGCAGCAGCGCGTTCGGATAGGCTCCGATGAAACCCGGCACCACGGTCAGCGTGTTCTCGGCCGGCAGCAGCTCGGACTTCTCGCGCGCCAGGTGCGCGACATTGGCGTGGCCGGTGTTGCGCAGCAGCGTGTAGTACGCCGACGTGCCCGCCCTGGCCTCCACGCGCAGAACGGTCAATTCCGGAAGCCAGCTCAGGCTGGCTCCTCTCAAGTCGGCCAGCGCCTGCAGCTCCTGACGCCGCCGCGCATCGGGCACGGTGGCCAGGTCGAAGCGCGGCTCCAGCACCGGCGCCAGCCGCTGATGCCACAGTGCGTACAGCTCGCGCTGCGGATCGTCGCTGCGGTAGGGCACCGCGCTTTCCACGTCGAGCCTGGCATGGCGGCCGTAGACGTAGTCGCTGGCCTCGCCGGTGGCGCCTCGGTACCAGTACCTCGCGGTGCGCTCGCGCTCGCGCTGCGGCAGAAAGACGATGAAGTTGAACTCGCCCTCCATGCGCAGGTAGTCCATGTACAGCCGGCTGCCGAGCTGGTGGCCGACATTGCCGTAGACGTCGTAGCCGGTGACCAGCAGGTAGAAGATGCGCTCGAAAAGCGAGTAATCGATGATCCAGGCCGTCTTTGGCGGCGCGCCGACCAGGCCTTGCACCACCGAGGCACTGTCGAAGTGCCGAAAGATGGTCAGCGCGGCATTGCGGTTGTGGCCGTCGCCGTCCCAGATCAGCCGCAGGTCGAGCCTGGCCGGCCCTTGCTGCAGGCTCTGCTCCAGCGCCTGGCGCTTGGCCTGCAGGAAGCGCCGCTCCTGCGCGCCCAGGCGCAACCAGGGCAGCAGCAGCCCGGCATCGCTGCCCAGTTCGCCTGGCAGCAAAATGGTCTCGGCCTGGTGCGCCAACTGGTCGCGCGCTGACACCTCGGCATGCGCGTCGGGGTCGGCGAAGCCGACCCAGAAGTGATCCTGGATCACGTCCACCGCCATCTGGCCGCGGCACACCGGCCCCTTGATGAAGTTCATGATGAAGAACTGCGCTTCGTCCAGCAGGAAGCGGTAGCGGCCGTCGACCGGCAGGTCGCGGAAGGCGATGAAGGGGTTGCTGGCCACGTCCGGCGCATAGGACGGCAGCGCTGCCGGCTGCGGCCCTGCGCTCAGGAACCACTGCCGGTACTTGCGCATGCGCTGCGAGCCGAGCACATAGGGCATGTAGGTCTTGGCCAGCAGCGCCTCGCGCTCCGGCTCCAGCCGGTACCAGAAGCGCTCGACGCCGGGGTCGTCGTAGGGCCGCCGGCTGGCGATCGGGCGCGGCGGTTCGCCCGGCGGCGTGCTCGAACGCACCAGCCTGAAGGAGCGGTGCGTCGCATCGCCGTCGAACTGCAGATGTCCGAGGAACAGGTGCTCGTAGAGGTAGCGGCTCATCAGCCGCTCCTTCAGCGAACCGCCGTTCAGGAACGCCTCCCACTCCGCCACCTGGCGGCGCTGCCACTCGGTGAGCGCAGGCTCGCCTTCGTAGGGCGCGCCGGCCTCGAGCCACCGCTGCAGCGTGGCCATTTCGCCGGCGTCCAGGCCAGGCAGTCCGTAGGGCATGCCGGCCAGCGGCTTGCGTCGCGCGTGGCCCGCGAATTCCTCGACGCGTGGGCAGGACTGCGTGCGGTCGATCGCGAAGTCGAACTCCGCCCCGAGCACGGGTCCGGCGGGCAGCGGGTGCTGCCGCTTCAGCACCAGCGTCTGGTACAGCAGGCTGCCGGCCAGGTTGGCCTCGGGTGTGGCGGCGCGCTCGTTCAGCACCGGGAAGAAGCCGCGGGCGCGCCATTGCGAGGCCTTTTGCGCATCGACGAAGAGGCGCGACGGTTCGGCCTCGCGCAGCCGGGTGGCGTCGTAGACCAGGTCGCTGCTGCCGCCCCGGGCCACGCCCTCCCAGGCGCCCAGCTTGATCTGGCAGGGCGCGTCGTAGCAGCCGTGGCAAACCACGCAGCGCCGTTGCAGGATCGGCTGCACGTCGGCATGCCAGCGGGGGCTGCCGGGTGCGGGCGGCAGGGGTTGGTCGTGCCGCGCCACGTCGGGGCGGCCGTAGCGCGCGTCCAAGCTGTCGCCGCTCAACGTCGCGCAGCCAGCCAGCGCGGCCATCAGCAGCAGCGCCGCCCAGGGCCTGTGTGTGAACGAGCGTCGGGGCGGATTCATCTTCGGGTGCTGCGGGCGGCCGGCCCGATTCTGGCCCACGGCCGACGCAGCGGCGGCGCTGGAATTCCCGGGCTCGGGTAGAGCCTCCGCCCTAGAGAAACTGCAGCCGTGCTGCGGTGCTTCGCACTACATTGGTGAATGGCGCGGCCTGACGGCCGCGTCCGATGCACGAACTGGAGGCAACATGGTGAAGAAGGTGCAGCGGGGCGCGGGCGCAAGTTCGGGCCCGCCGGCCGGCTTGCTGGACAGCCAGCTGGCGCAGTCGGTGAAGGAATCGGCACAGCAGATCTGGCTCGCCGGCATGGGTGCCTTTGCCAAGGCGCAGGAAGGGCGCTTCAAGGTCTTCGAGGCGCTGATCAAGGAGGGCGCGAGCCTGCAGCGCAAGACGCAGAACGCCGCGGAAGAGAAGATCGGCGAAGTCACCGACCGCATGAGCGCCATGGCCGGAGACGTCAGCGCGCGTGCCGGACAGCACTGGGACAAGCTGGAATCGATCTTCGAGCAGCGCACGGCCCGGGCGCTGAACAAGCTCGGCGTGCCCACCGCGCGCGACGTCGATGCGCTGATCAAGCGCGTCGATGCACTGGCTGCGGCGGTGTCCAAGCTGTCCAAGTCGGCGCCATCGGGGGCTGCTGCCAGGTCTTCCGGCAAGTCCGCCGCCAAGCCGGCTGCGAAGTCGGCCGCGAAGGCCAGGCCGCGCACGGCGAAGAAGACGCCGCGCAAGGCTTGAGCATGTCGAATCCAAGCAGTGGGCTGGGCCCGAACCGCGCGTCGGCCTCCTCCGCCCCGCCGCGCATCGGACTGGCGCTGGCCGGCGGCGGTCCCTTGGGGGCGATCTACGAGATCGGCGCACTGTGCGCGCTGCAGGAGTCGTTGGACGGCGTCGACTTCAACGAGGCCGCGGCCTTCGTCGGCGTGTCCGCCGGCGGCTTCATCGCTGCGGGGCTGGCCAACGGCATGACGCCGCGGCAGCTGTGCAGCGCCTTCATCGAGAACGACAGCCCCGACGAGGACCTGATCCGGCCCTCGCTCTTCGTGCGTCCGGCCTGGGACGAGTACGTGCGCCGCATCGCGCTGCTGCCGGGCCTGCTGGCGCAGGCCAGCCTGCGCGTGCTGTTCAAGCGTCGCGCGCTGCTGTCGGCGATGGAGGTGCTGGGGCGTGCGCTGCCCACCGGCGTGTTCAGCCACGCGCCGCTGGAGGCGCAGATGCGCCGCGTGTTCAGTGCGCCCGGGCGCAGCAACGATTTCCGCCGGCTGGAGCGCAAGCTGGTGCTGGTGGCCACCGACCTGGACAGCGGCGAGGCCGCGCCCTTCGGCCTGCCCGGCTGGGACCACGTGCCGATCTCGCAGGCCGCCGCCGCCAGCGCGGCGCTGCCGGGCCTGTTCCCGCCGGTGCAGATCGACGGGCGCTGGTACGTGGACGGAGCGCTAAAGAAGACGCTGCATGCCAGCGTGCTGCTCGACATGGGGCTGGACTTGCTGTTCTGCCTGAACCCGCTGGTGCCCTTCGACGCCAGCCATTCGCACCAGCACCAGGTGCTCGGCGACCCGGCCATTCCCCGCTTGGTGTCGGGCGGGCTGCCGGTGGTGCTGAGCCAGACCTTCCGCAGCCTGATCCACTCGCGGATGGAACTCGGCATGAAGGGCTACGAGCACAGCCATCCGGGCACCGACATCGTGCTCTTCGAGCCCGACCAGCGCGATCCTGAGATGTTCCTGGCCAACACCTTCGGCTATGCGCAGCGTCGCGCGCTCGCCGAACACGCCTACCAGAAGACCCGCGCCGACCTGCGATCGCGACGCAGCACCCTGGCGCCGATGCTGGCGCGGCACGGCGTCCGGCTCAACGACGCGCTGCTCGACGACAGTAGGCGCACGCTGGTCGGCCGCAAGCGGCGGCTGCGCACGCGCAGCGCACGCACGCTGCAACGGCTGAACGAGGTGCTCAACGACCTGGAGCTCACGCTGGCGCGGCACGGCGCATGAATTACCATGAGTCGGTGTTCGGCATCCAGGAGCCCTGACATGTCCAGCGCTTCGATGATTTCGTGTCTGGCGGCAGCCGCGCTGCTGGCGGGCTGCGCATCGGGTCCGCCCTTCATCGACCAGGCCCAACCGGAGGCGCTGGCGATTGCGCAGCACCGCGCGGCCTTCGAGTTCAACTGCCCGAACGTCAGCACGCAGCTGCTGTCGCGGCAGACGCTGCAGCCGGTGTCGTTCCGCTTCGGCATCGAGCGCGCCGAGTACACCATCGGCGCCACGGGCTGCGGCAAGCGCGCCACCTACGTCGTCATCTGCCCCGACCAGCCCGGTTCGACCTGCTTCGCGGCCGCCGGGCGCGACGGCATCCTCTAGCCTTCGGTCCGGCTCAACCCAGGTAGCGCGCCTCCAGGTGCGCCCTGAAGTGCGCCGGGTTCAGCGTCTCGCCGCTGGCGCGCAGGGCCAGTTCGTCGGTGGTCCAGCGGCTGGCCTGCGACCAGATGTGCTCGCGCAGCCAGTCGAACACCGGCCCGAGGTCGCCCGCGGCGATGCGCGCATCCAGGCCGGGCACGGCGCGGCGCATGGCCGCGAACCACTGCGCGGCGTACATCGCGCCCAGCGTGTAGCAAGGGAAGTAACCGAAGCTGCCGTCGGTCCAGTGCACGTCCTGCAGCGGCCCGTCCCGGTAGTTGCCGCGCGTGTCCAGGCCGAGCAGGTCCATCATCTTGGCGTCCCACAGCGCCGGGATGTCCTCGGCCTCGATCTCGCCTTCGATCAGCGGGCGCTCGATCTCATAGCGCAGGACGACATGCGCCGGGTAGCTGAGCTCGTCGGCATCGACGCGGATCAGCCCGGGCTGCACGCGCGTCATCAGCCGCTGCAGGTTGCCGGCCTCGAAGGCCGGCTGCATGCCGAAGGCGTCGGCGAGCAGCGGCACCAGCTGCGCCACGAAGCCCGGGTGGCGACCGAGCTGCATCTCGAAGCTCAGCGACTGGCTCTCGTGCACCGCCATCGAGCGCGCCTCGGCCAGCGGCTGGCCGAGCCAGTCGCGCGGCAGGTTCTGCTCGTAGCGGCCGTGCCCCGACTCG
>Ga0105090_10000967_pt1 | contig 15119 bp, 16 predicted proteins | sample PPLLak3March2015_FD_79110 | JGI IMG/M metagenome (GOLD analysis project Ga0105090, IMG submission 79110) | Freshwater sediment microbial communities from Prairie Pothole Lake near Jamestown, North Dakota, USA - PPLs Lake P7 Core (1) Depth... | ecosystem: Environmental > Aquatic > Freshwater >... | reverse complement strand
GGTGCCACCAGCGCGCCCAGGGCCACGCACCAGTTCACGGCCGTCACGCCGGCGCGCACCACGTCGCGGAAAGGCTGCGTGCTGAATGCATGTCGCCCTGCAAACGCATGGTCAATTCTGACTATTCCCGTGCCATGCGGCGCGTCCTAGATTCCCGACACCGCAACCTTCGAGACGGGGCGACGATGAACGACACCACAGAGGCGATGAATGCACTCGCCGAGAGCTTCTCCGGCCGCATCGTCGCGCGCAATGCCGCCGGCTACGACGACGCACGCCGGGTCTTCAACGCCATGATCGACCGCTACCCGGTGGCCATCGCCTACGCGCAGAGCACCGACGACGTCACCCAGGCCGTGCGCTGGGCCGCGGCACAAGGCAGCCTGCTGGCGGTGCGCGGCGGCGGCCACAACGGCGGTGGCCTGGGCGTTTGCGACGGCGGCCTGGTGCTCGACCTGTCGGGGCTGAAGCGCATCGAGGTCGACGCCGCGACGCGCACCGTGCGTGTCGGCGGCGGCTGCCTGTGGCGCGAGGTGGACGCCGCCACGGCGCCGCACGGCCTGGCGGTACCCAGCGGCATCATCGGCAGCACCGGCGTGGGCGGGCTGACGCTGGGCGGCGGCATCGGCCACCTGTCGCGCAGGCACGGGCTGACGGTGGACAGCCTGTTGGAGGCCGAGGTCGTGCTGGCCGACGGCCGCGTGGTGCATGCCAGCGCCGACAGCGAGCCCGACCTGTTCTGGGCACTGCGCGGCGGCGGCGGCAATTTCGGCGTCGTCACTGGATTCACGTTCCGTGCCCACCCGGTGGCCACCGTCATCGCCGGCCCGATGTTCTGGCCGCTGGAGCGGGCCGCCGAAGTCATGCGCTGGTACCGCGACTTCATCGTCACGGCGCCGGAAGACCTGAACGGCTTCCTGGCGCTGATGAAGGTGCCGCCGGTGCAGCCCTACCCGCCGGCGCTGCACGGGCAGACGGTGTGCGGCATCGTGTGGTGCCATGTCGGCAGCGCGGCGCAGGCCGAGCGCGACCTGACCCCCGTGCGCACGGTCGTGCCGCCCATGGTCGACGGCGTGCAGCCGATGCCGTTTGCCATGCTGCAGGGCGCCTTCGACGGGCTGTACACGCCGGGGCTGCAGTGGTACTGGCGCGCCGACTTCGTGAAGACGCTCGGCGACGCAGCCATCGCGCTGCACGTGAAGCACGCCAGCACGCTGCCGACCGGTCACTCGACGATGCACCTGTACCCGATCAACGGCGCCGCCGGCCGGGTGGGTGCCAGCGACACGCCGTTCGCCTACCGCGACGCCACCTGGGCCGCGGTCATCGTCGGCGTCAGCCCCGACCCCGCCGATGCGCCGCGCATCCGCGCCTGGTGCAAGGACTACTGGGAAGACCTGCACCCGCATGGCGCCGGTGGTGCGTACGTCAACTTCCTCATGGAAGAGGATGCCGCGCGCGTGGTGGCCAGCTATGGTCCCAACCACGCCCGGTTGGCGACGGTGAAGCGGCGCTACGACCCGGGGAATCTGTTCCGGGTGAATCAAAACATCGCTCCGGCGTGATCTCTGGCCACCGGGCCATGCGCCTGCGCAGGAAACGCGAACAGCCGATGCAACCAAGGGAGCTGAAATTGAAGCATTTCACTAGCAAGTCGGGTTGGGGTCTCATCGCCAGCGCCTTGTTCGGCATGGCGATGCCGGCCACGGCGACGCCCACTGCTGCCGGACTGCAACTGTGGTTGCGTGCCGACGCCGGCGTGGAGGCGGGCGACGGCGTTGCGGCCACCGACGGCCAGGCGGTGGCGCGCTGGCTGGACCAGAGCGGCCATGGCCGGCACTTCGGCAACGACAGCGTGGCTGGACGGCCGCTGTACCAGGCGTCGGTGACCCACGGCCTGCCAGCCTTGTCGTTCAACGGCGAGAACCAGTGGCTGCAGGGCCTGCCGATGCCCGGCCTGGGCAGCAACGACCTGACGATCTTCGCCGTCCTCACCGGTGCCGACTCGTCGAGCGAGCTCAACCAAGAGCAGGCGATCTTTGCCGACCGCAGCTGGGCCGGTGCGGTGCTTCAGCGCAGCACTTGGGGCGGCGGGGGCCTGGTCTTCTACAGCAACTATCAGCTCGGGCCGGCGTCGCAGATTGTGGGCGGCAGCCTGCCGGTGGATGGCTTCGCCGCGCACATCGTCACGGCGCAGAAGTTGCTCAACACCAGCGCGACCATCTCCATCGACGGTGCCGCAGTGGCGAGCACCGGCTCCGGCATCGTGCTGTCGCCGCACACCGGTGGCACGACCTACGTCGGCGGCCATTTCCGGCAAAACCTCGACTACACCGGCTATCACGGCACCATCGCCGAGATCCTGGTCTACGACCAGGCCTTGAGCCTCGACGAGTTCAACGCCACCGGGTCCTACCTGGCGCAGAAGTACGGTCTGGAAACGGCATTCCCGCCCGTGCCGGAGCCGGCCACCTACGCGCTGCTGTTGGCCGGATTGGCATTGCTGGGCGCGGCGGCGCGGCGACGATTGCCAGCCGCCGAATGATCGGTCGAACGAGGACCCGGCGATGATGAGGCGTGGCCTGCTGGCGGGCCCTGTCTTCCTGCGGGCTCGGCGCTCGGGAGCGAATCTCTCGCCGTTCAACCGCGGCTTCCTGAGAAGCGCCGGCGAGTGGCTGCAGTGGTGGCCTTGAACGACCTAGACTGTGGCCATGCCACCCGTCGTTCGTGAATCCGGCAGCGGCCCCGTTGTGCTGTGCCTGCACTCCAACGCCAGCACTTCCGGCCAGTGGCGGGCCCTCATGGAAACGCTGGCGCCGCGGCGCCGGGTGCTGGCACCCGACCTGCTGGGTGCCGGCCGCAGTGCGCCCTGGCCGATCGCCACCGCGGCCCGCATGGCGCACGAAAGCGCCGCACTGATGCCACTGCTGGAAGGCGTGGGCGCGCGCTTCGCCCTCGTCGGCCACTCCTACGGCGCCGCGTTGGCATTGCACATCGCGCTGGCCATGCCGCAGCGGGTGTCGGCGCTGGTGCTGTTCGAGCCCACGCTGTTCCCGCTGCTGAACCAGCAACAGCCTGGCCACCCGGCGGCCGCGGCCATCGCTGGCACGGCGGCGGCCGCTGCGGACCAGGTCGACCGCGGCGAGCTGGCCGCTGCCGCCCAGGGCTTCATCGACTACTGGATGGGCACGGGCGCCTGGGCCGCCATGCCCGAGGCGCGCCGTGCGCCGGTGGCCGAATCGATGCGGCCGATCCGCCTGTGGACCGAAGCCCTCTTCGCCGAGCCCTGGTCGCTGGGCACGCTGGCGGCACTGCAGGTGCCGACGCTGCTGCTGGGTGGCGCGCTGTCACCGCCGTCGGTGGGCGAACTGCTGCCGTTGCTGGCACGCACGCTGCCACGGGCGACGCTGCGGGTGCTGCCGGGGCTAGGCCACATGGCACCGGCCACACACCCGGCGCTCGTCAACCCGGGCATCGAGGAATTCCTGCTCGCCCACGCCTGACCGCGGGGCAGGCCCCGGCGCCGGCTCAGCGGCGCTGCATCGCCTGCGCGGCTTCGGCCACCAGCGCCGGACCCTTGTAAATGAGCCCGGTGTAGATCTGCACCAGGTCGGCGCCGGCCTCGACCTTGGCGCGGGCGTCCGCCCCGCTCATCACGCCGCCGACGCCGATGATGGGATAGTCCGGGCCCAGCGCCGCGCGCAGCTGCCGAATGACGCGATTGCTGGCTTCGAACACCGGCCGGCCGCTCAGGCCACCGGCCTCGTCGGCATGCGCCAGGCCTTGCACGGCGTCGCGCGCCAGCGTGGTGTTGGTGGCGATGACGCCGTCGATGCCGTGCTTCCTGAGGATGGCGGCGATCACGCCCACCTGCGCCTCGTCCAGATCGGGCGCGATCTTCACGAACATCGGCACCAGACGACGCTGCGCGCTGGCCAGCTGCCCTCGCCGCGACTGCAGCGAAAAAAGCAGCGCATCCAGTGCCTCGTCGCCCTGCAGTTCGCGCAGATTCTTCGTATTCGGGCTGGAGATGTTCACCGCCACGTAGTCGGCGTGCGGGTACACGCCATCCAGGCCGAGCAGATAGCCGGCCGTCGCGCGCTCGGTCGGCGTCGCCGCGTTCTTGCCGATGTTCAGACCCACGATGCCGCCCGCGGCACGGAACGAGCGTGCGCGCTGCACGTTGGCCACGAAGGCGGCCAGCCCCTGGTTGTTGAAGCCCAGCCGGTTGATCAGCGCCTGCGCCGGCGGCAACCTGAACATGCGCGGCTTGGGGTTGCCCGGCTGCGGCCGGGGCGTCACGGTGCCGACTTCGATGAAGCCGAAGCCCATGGCACCCAGGCCGTCGATGCATTCGCCGTTCTTGTCCAGCCCGGCGGCCAGGCCGATGCGGTTGGGGAAACGCAGCCCGGCCACGGTGACAGGGTCGTCCACGCGCGGCTGCTGCCACAGGCACATGGCGGGTGTGTTCTGCAGCCGCGCCAAGGCCGCCATCGTCACGTCGTGGGCGTGCTCCGGGTCCAGGCCGAAGAGGAAGGGGCGGGTCAGGGCGTAGGGCACGAGAGGCATGGCGGCATTGTCTCAGCCGCGGCTCGCGGGAATGGGCCGGCGCCGGCCCGGCGCTGGATAATTGGCACCATGACACAAGACGAACTCAAGGCCCTGGTCGGTCGTGCGGCACTGGAGCACGTGGTGGCGGGCCATTTGGTCGGCGTGGGCACCGGCTCCACCGTCAACCATTTCATCGACGCGTTGGCGACCATCAAGGACCGCTTCGCCGGCGCGGTGTCCAGCTCGCTGGCCAGCACCGAGCGGCTGCGCCGACACGGCATTCCGGTGTTCGAGGCGCACGAGGTCGGCAGCCTGCCGGTCTATATCGATGGCGCCGACGAGATCGACCACCGCGGCTATGCCATCAAGGGCGGCGGTGCAGCACTCACGCGCGAGAAGATCGTGGCCGACCTGGCCGAGCGCTTCATCTGCATCGCCGACGAGAGCAAGCTCGTCGACGTGCTCGGGCGCTACCCGCTGCCGGTGGAAGTCATCACCATGGCCCTGCCGCAGGTGGCGCGGCGTTTTGCTGCCCTGGGCGGCACGGCCAGCGTGCGCCAAGGCGTGGTCACCGACAACGGCCACCCGCTGCTGGATGTGCGAGGCCTGGTCATCAGCGACCCTGTGGCAATGGAGGCCGAAATCAACCAATGGCCGGGTGTGGTGACAGTGGGCATCTTCGGACGCCACCGCGCCAGCGCCTGCCTGCTGGGCACGGCCGCTGGCGTGCGCACGCTGGTGTTCTAATCGGCTGCCCGCCCAGATACCCGAGGACTTCGCTTTGGCAAAACCCAATTATTCGTTCGAGAAACGCCAACGCGAGCTGGCCAAGAAGAAGAAGAAGGAAGAGAAGGACCGGGAAAAGGCCGCCCGCAAGGCCGCCGGGCTGCCGCCCATCGCCGACGAGGCCGAGGAAGGCGAGGCCGGCGTCGACGCCGCGCCGCCGGTCGACGGGCCGGCTCAGCCCGGCTGAGACCCCGCGGCGCCACCCGTGCCGGCCCGGGCCGGCGACGCTGCACGCGCCGCACGGACGATCCAGCGCCCCGGGTCCACGGCATCGGCCAGGTCCTGTTCCAGTGGCCAGGGCGTGCCGGTGGCCTGCGCGGCTACCAGGCGGCCCAGCATCGGTGCGAGCGTGAGCCCTCTCGAGCCCAAGGCCGTGAGGACAAACAAGCCGTCGCGCCGCGGCAGCAGCCGCGCCTGGTCGAGCCGCTGGCCACGCGTCATGGTCGCCACCGGCAGCGGCACGGCGCCGGCGATGGGCAACCCGTCGCCGCTGTGCAGGCGCCAGCCGACGCGGCCCTGGCATGAGGCCAGATCCGCCGGCGGCGGCAGGCCGGTCAGGCGCTGCAGGCGTTGCAGGTTGAAGCGGTGGTCGGCCTCGCGCGGCGTGTCGTCGCCGTCGGGTTCGGCCGCTTCCTGCGTGGCGCCACACAAGAGACCGGCGCCGGGCAGCGGAAGTGCATAACCGTCGCCGGCCACAGGCAGGCGCAGCGGCAGGGTGGCTGTTGTCCCGAAGTGCGTGATCTGGCCGCGGCTGTGCGTCAGCGGCCAAGCCGTACCGCCCAGCGGCGCCAGCAGGCGCGCGGCGCCGACGCCATGCGCCAGAACGACGATGGGTGCCTGCGCCAGTGCATGCCCGGCGGCGTCGTGAAGCAGCCAGTCGCCGCCGCTGCGTTCCACGGCATCGACCTCGGCGCCGCCCATGAAACGCACGCCGGGGGTGGTCAGTGCATGCCGCACCCAGTCCGGCGGCGAGACCCAGCCACCCCCCGGGTAGAACCACGCCGGGGCGCCTAGCGGCACGCCCGCGTGCCGCGAGGCCGCGGCGGTCTCGAGCGCCTGCACATAGTCCGCGGGCAGACCCAAGCGGTGCAGCGTGGCCAGCATCGCGGCGATGCCGCCTTCGCGCGTCTCCTGCCGCAGCAGGCCCTCGACATGGCCGGACACACCCTGCGCGACCGCGCTGCGGTATTCGCGCTGCGCCACCAGCGCCGCGGCGCGAAACAGGCGTGCATGGCTGCCGTCGGCGGCGTTCACGGTGCCGTGGAACAGCCCGGCTGGATTGCCCGAGGCTTCTGACGCCGGTGTCTCGCGGCGGTCGAGCACCGTCACTGCCACGCCCAACCGGGCCAGCGCCTGCGCCGCTGCCGCACCCGCCAGGCCGGCGCCCACCACGATGGCGGCACCGGCGCCGTGGGCCGGCCAGGGCACCGACCCACGCGGCGTGAAGCGGGGTGCAAAGCGCGCCACCGTGATCTCGCGCTTGCCGCCGATGCCGCTGGCGCGCTGCACTTGGAAGCCGGCCGTTGCGAGGGCGGAGCGCACCTCGCGCGCCACGCTCCAGGTGGCGGCCGTGGCATGCGGTGCGGCTTTGCGGCCCAGCGTGCGCAGCAGCCGCGATTGCCACATGTCCGGGTTGCGCGCGGGCGCGAAGCCGTCCAGGAAAAAGGCGTCGGCCGCCACATGCATGGCCGGCAGCAGCCGGTTCACGTCACCCAGCGCCAGCACCAGTTGCACGCGGCCGCCGTCGAAGTCGAGCGGGTGGAGATTGGGCACCAGCGGCGGCCAGCCCTGCAGCAGCTCGGCCGCCAGGTCGGGCCAGGGCGACGCGGAATGTGCGCGTGCCAAGTCGTCGCGCTGCGGTGGATGGCGTTCGATCGAGACGAAGAACAGCCGTTCGCAGCGCGCCGGGTCGCGCCGCCAGGCGTCCCAGGTGGCGAGAAAATTGTTGCCCAGGCCGAAGCCGGTTTCCAGGATCGTGAAATGCGGGCGTCCCGCCCAGCGCGCCGGCAGGCCGTTGCCGTTCAGGAAGACATGCACGGCCTGCGCGGTGGCGCCGATGCGGGGATGGTAGAGATCGTCGAAGTCGGGCGCGCGCGGCGGCTCGCCTGCGCTGGCGCCAAATTCGATGCGCGCCGGCGCGATGGGCTGCCTCTTCACTGGCGTGCCGCCAGCCAGGCCAGCAGCGGTTCGCGCACGGTGCTCAGGCCGCGATAAGCCAGCACGGCGTCGCTCATCGATGCCACGGCGGCCTGCAGCGCGGCGGCGCGTGCCGGTGTATCGATGGCCTCGGCCAGGCACTGCACCTCGACATGGATCGTGAACACCGCCTGCGTCACTTCCGGCACCGGAATGAAGGTCTGGCGCTCGGTGCGCCACCAGGCGTCGGCCACTGCGGTGTGCTGCCAGCGTCGGTGCTCCAAGCGCGCCGGGTGGGCATGCAGCCGCGGCTGGTCGGTGACGTTCCAGACGAAGCGCTCCCAGCGTTCGCCCCCGCTGACCAGCCGCATCAGCGAATCGCCGGCTTTGCGCAGCAGTTCGCTGTCGGCCACCGGGGCGTGGATCTCGGCAAAGTGGCGGCCGACCTTCTGCTCGGGCGCCCAGTGGCTGGGCAGGGCCACGGTCAGCCACGGAATGGTGGCGTTGCGGCCGTCCACCACCGCGAAGTCCTCGGCGAAGGCCAGGCTCAGCAGGCCGGGCAGGCGCCAGGCTGTTGGCAGTCCATGCAGGCAGCGCGAGACCTCGTCGCCCAGGCCGAAGTGGCCTGGGGCCGTCTGCTCGACCAGGCCGCCGGCCCGGACGGCGGTGCCGAGCCACCGGGCTTCTGCGCGGTGCCCGTCCCAGGCCCAGGCGTCGGGGTGCTCCCGCGCGGCGTGGCGGCACAGCGCGGCCAGAGCCTGTGCGGCGTCGAAACCCGGCGTGGCCACCAGCGCCTGCGGCCAGAACGCCGACAGCACGGCCAGCTTCTCGCGCTGGTGCCGCGTGCCGGGCGCCAGCGGCGTGAGCTGCGGGCAACCCGCAGCCAGCCGGCGCAGGCCGGGCTGCATGCGAAAGGGCGCGCTGACAGCGGCGTCGAAGTCGAAGGCCATGGGGCAGGGGGGTGCAGCAGCGATCATGCCTGCAGCCCAAGGAAGTAGGGCACCCGAAGGTGCCCTGCTGACGGACCGCGGCGAGCGCGGATGCTGCCGCGCCTCGTGCCGAAGCGGATCAGACGCGCTTCTTGTACTCGTGGGTGCGGGTGTCGATTTCGATCTTGTCGCCGTTTTCCACGAACAGCGGCACGCTGATTTCGAAACCGGTGCCCACCAGCTTGGCCGGCTTCATGACCTTGCCCGACGTGTCGCCCTTGACGGCCGGCTCGGTGATGATCTCGCGCACCACGGTGGTGGGCAACTCCACCGAGATCGCCTTGCCCTCGTAGAAGACCACCTCGACCGGCATGTTGTCTTCGAGGTAGTGGATGGCGTCGCCCATGTTCTCGGCCTCGACCTCGAACTGGTTGTATTCGTGGTCCATGAACGCATACATGGGGTCGGCGAAGTAGGAGTAGGTGCACTCCTTCTTGTCCAAGACGATCTGGTCCATCTTGTCGTCGGCCTTGAAGACCGTTTCGGCGCCGAAGCCGCTGAGCAAGCTCTTCATCTTCATGCGCACGGTGGCGGCACCGCGGCCGCCGCGGCTGTATTCGGTCTTGAGCACGACCATGGGGTCCTTGCCCTGCATGATGACGTTGCCGGCGCGAATTTCCTGAGCGAGTTTCATGGCTGGATCCGTGAATGTGTGGTTCCGCCGCGGGCCGGTTTCGGCGCCTTCGCGGCAGATGGGCGCGTTATGCGCAAAGCCCGCAATTCTAGCAGCAGGCGCGTCCCGAGGTGCGGGCTTTCCCCAGGGTGAAGTCCAGCAGGGCGGTGCCCAGGTCGGCCTGGCCGAGCAGGGTCTGGCGCCAGGCACAGACGGCGTCGCGCCAGGGGGCCAGGGCGGGCAGGGCGGGCAGGGCAGGGCCAGCGCCGCCCACCGGCGCCGCGCCCAGACCGTTCCAGGCCCGCCACAGTGCCGCCACGTCGGGCGCCGACGCCATGGCCGCCAGCAGCGCCTGCACCTTGGCGGCGTGGGCGCCGTCGTGCTGCGGGTAGGCCTGCCAGACGAACGGGGCGCCGGCCCACACGGCGCGCACCAGCGAGTCCTCGCCGCGCACGAAGTTCAGCTCGCTGGCCCACAGCAGGCGGTCGAAGTCGGGCTGGGTCAGCCAGGGCAGGCCCACCAGGCGCAGTCCGGGCGGCGCCGTGCGGACCTGGCGCTGGGCGTGGCCCGGCGTCAGCAGCAGCAGCGTGGGCTCGCGTGCCAGCTCGGCCACAAGGGCCGGCACGGCGGGGTTGTCATAGCAGAACAGGCTGACCACGCGCTCGCCCGGCTGCGCAGCGATGCCGCGCTCGGCCAGCCAGGCCCGGCCGTCGAAGGCCGCACGCTCATCCATCAGCCGCGGTTCGCGCAGCAACCCGCCGGTGCGCGACGTGAAGCCCGGAAAGTAGAACCACTTGACGAGGCCGTTGCGCTGCGGCGAAGGCAGCCCATGCGAACGTTCGACATAGGCCTCGGCGCTGAGATACTCGAGGTTGATCCACACCGGGGCCGGCGCTTGCCGTGCCATGGCCTCGACGAAGTCCGGCGGCGGGTCGCAACCGAAGGCCTCGATGACCACGTCGCCCGGCACGGCCGGACCGGGCCAGGGGAGCACCTGCACGCCCGGGGCACCGGCGGGGGCCATCCAGGCCAGCGCCGAGGGGTCATCGATGACCAGCCGCACCTGTTCGCCGCGGGACGCCAGGTCGCGGGCCAGGCGCCAGCACACGCCCACGTCACCGAGGTTGTCGACGACGCGACAGAAGAGATCCCACTGTCGGGTGGGCGAGGGTTGCCGGGGTGGCATGGCCGGATTATCGAAGGCGGTCAGAATCGCGCTCGATGAGCGAGTCGGCCGAACCGTCAATGTCGGTGCCACCCCCACAGCCGGCCCCCGAGGCTGCGGCCCGCGAGCGGCTGCTGGCCGAGGTGGCCGCGCTGCCGGGCCTGCCCGGCGTCTACCGCTGGATCGACGCGGCCGGCCAGGTGCTCTACGTGGGCAAGGCGCGCAACCTGAAGAAGCGCGTCTCGAGCTACCTGCACCGCGACCACGACGGCACGCGCATCGGCTCCATGGTGGGCCGCATCGTGCGCCTGGAGACCACCGTCGTGCGCAGCGAGGCCGAGGCGCTGCTGCTCGAGAACAACCTCATCAAGGCGCTGGCGCCGCGCTTCAACATCCTGTTCCGCGACGACAAGAGCTACCCCTACCTGAAGATCGACGGGTCGCGCGAAGGCGGCGCGGCGGCCGACCGCCGCGCCGGATCGACCGTATCTGCGGGGCCCTCGACCTACCCGCGCATGTCTTACTTCCGTGGCTCGGTGGACCGCAAGCACCGCTATTTCGGCCCCTACCCGAATGCCTGGGCGGTGAAGCAGACGATCCAGCTCATGCAGAAGGTCTTCCGCCTGCGCACCTGCGAGGACACCGTCTTCAACCACCGTTCGCGGCCCTGCCTGCTATACCAGATCCAGCGCTGCTCCGGGCCTTGCGTGGGCCTGATCGGCGCCGAAGACTATGCACGCGACGTGCGCGACGCCGAACGCTTCCTGCTCGGCGAGACGCAGGCGGTCATCGACGACCTGCAGGCGCAGATGATGGCTTGGGCCGAGGCGCTGGAATTCGAGAAGGCGGCCGAACTGCGCGACCGCATCGGGTCGCTGTCGCGCGTGCTGCACCAGCAGTCGGTGGAGATGAGCAGCCTGTCGGCGCTGGACAAGGACGTGGACATCCTTGCCGCCAAGGTGGCCGGCGGCCGCGCCTGCGTCAACCTGGCCATGGTGCGCGGCGGCCGCCACCTGGGTGACCGGGCCTATTTCCCGACCCATGTCGACGACGGAGCGGCGATCCGTGCCGACGAAGCAGAGGCGCACCTCGAGGAGGGATTTGCCGGCCCGCCAGCGAGCCACTCGACCGAAGCCGCCGTGCTGGAGGCCTTCATCGCGCAACACTACATCGGCCAGCCGGTGCCGCCCCAGCTGGTCACCAGCCACGCCGTCGGCACCGAACTCATCGACGCGCTGAGCGAGGCCTCGGGCGTGCGCGTGCGCGCCCAGCACCAGCCGCGCGAACAGCGGCGCCTCTGGCTGGAGATGGCGGCCAAGGGTGCAGCGCTGGCGCTGGCGCGACTGCTGGCCGAGGAAGGTTCGCAGCAATACCGCACGCGGGCCCTGATCGAGGCACTGGACCTCGACATCGCCGACCCCGCCGCTCTGCGCATCGAATGCTTCGACATCAGCCATACCGCCGGCGAAGCCACGCAGGCGTCGTGCGTGGTCTTCGAAAATCACCAGATGCAGAGCGCGCAATATCGCCGCTTCAATATCGAGGGCATTACCGGCGGCGACGACTACGCCGCCATGCGCCAGGTGCTGACGCGGCGTTATGCCCGGCTGGCCGAAGCCGTGGCTGCGGGACGGTCGGACGCGCTTGCGGATCCGGCCGGCGGCGAAGTCGCCGCGCCGGCCGCCGCGGTGAAGCCCCGCCACGGGCTGGCGCGCCTGCCCGACCTGGTGCTCGTCGACGGCGGCCGCGGCCAGGTGGCGATGGCGCGTGAGGTCTTCGAGGAACTGGGGCTGGACCTCTCGCTCATCGTCGGCGTCGAGAAGGGCGAGGGGCGCAAAGTCGGGCTGGAGGAACTGGTCTTTGCCGACGGGCGCGAAAAGGTCCGGCTGGGCCACGATTCGGCGGCGCTGATGCTGGTGGCCCAGATCCGGGACGAGGCCCACCGCTTCGCCATCACCGGCATGCGTGCGCGCCGCGCCAGCGTGCGCACGGGCAGCAGCCGGCTGGAAGACATTGCCGGTGTCGGTCCGCGCAAGCGTGCTCGGCTGTTGCAGCGCTTCGGTGGCCTGCGCGGCGTGGCCAGCGCGGGCGTGGACGACCTGGCCAGCGTCGAAGGCATTTCGAAGGAACTGGCCGAGGAGATCTACCGTGCCCTGCATTGACAAGATCGCACCGCCACCGCGACGGCCGCCGCGCCCACCCCGGGGCCGCGCCTTCGACGCCCTGGCCTTGCTGCTGGCCGTGGCCCTGGCGGGATGCGCCGGCGTGTCGCCCCCGCCCGCGACTGCGCCGCCGACGGGGTCCGCGGCGCAGGGATCAGCGCCCGCCACGGCCGCACCGGCCCGCCCGCCGCGCTATGTGCAGTTGCCGCCGCCGCCGGTCTCGCGCAGCTGGGACGAACTCAAGCTGAACGCGGCGCGGCGCCTGGTCGCTGCGCACCCCGACACGAGCTACGTGGGCACGCCGCCCGAGTCCCTGCTGGCCATTCCCGTGCTCGAGGTCGAGCTCAACGCCGACGGCAGCGTGCGCAGGATCCAGATCCTGCGCGAGCCGCACGAGGTGAAGAAGACCATCCAGATGGCCATCGACGCCGTGCACCGTGCCGCGCCCTATGGCGACGTGTCCAAACTGCCGCGGCCGTGGCGCTTCGTCGAGGTCTTCCTGTTCGACGACGACTTTCGCTTCATGCCGGCGACGCTGGACCGTTGAGGCCCGCTCGCGCCGGGGGGCCAGCCTTGGGCACAATCGACGCATGTTCCTGACCATTCCCACGCTGCTGACCTGGGCCCGCATCGCGGCGATCCCGTTCATCGTGGGGGTGTACTACCTGCCGTGGGACATCGCCACGCGCAACCTGGTGGCCACCAGCCTGTTCGTGCTGTTCGCGGCCACCGACTGGCTCGACGGCTGGCTGGCGCGCCGGCTCAACCAGACCTCGGCCTTCGGCGCTTTCCTCGACCCGGTGGCCGACAAGATCCTGATCTGCGCCTCGCTGCTGGTGCTGCTTGAGCATGGTCGCGTGGGCGCCCTGGTGGCGCTGATCATCATCGGCCGCGAGATCGCGATTTCGGCGCTGCGCGAATGGATGGCGCACATCGGCGCCTCGCGCAGCGTGGCGGTGCACATGCTGGGCAAGCTCAAGACCGTGGCGCAGATGGTGGCCATTCCGTTCCTGCTTTACGACGACCGCCTGCTCGGCCTCGTCGATACCCGCTTCTGGGGCACTTGGCTCATGGTTCTGGCGGCGGTGCTCACGGTCTGGTCGATGGTGTATTACCTGCGCAAGGCCATTCCCGAAATCCGGGCCAAGGCGCGATGACGGACGCCGCCCGCGCCGAAGCGGCGGCGGCCGCCGGCGCGGCCCGGCAGGCGGCGCTGGTGGGCGCCATGCCGGTGGTCTTCGTGCTCATCTGGAGCACCGGCTTCGTGGTTGCGCGCTTCGGCATGCCGCATGCGCCGCCAATGGGATTTCTGGCGCTGCGCTACGCGTTTTCAGTAGCGGCCTTCCTGCTGTGGATCCTGTGGGTTCGCGCCACTTGGCCCCGGGGCCGCGCGCAGTGGCTGCACCTGGGCGTGACCGGCGTGTTGATGCACGCCGGCTACCTGGGCGGTGTGTGGGCGGCGGTGAAGGACGGCCTGGGTGCGGGCCTGGCTGCACTCATCGTCGGCCTGCAGCCGATGATCACGGCACTTTGGATCAGCGCCCGTGGCCACCGGCATCACATCAGCAGCCGACAATGGCTGGGCCTCGTGCTCGGCCTGGCGGGGCTGCTTCTGGTGGTATGGCACAAGCTGTATCTGGGCGAGGCGCGCGCCTTCAATGTCGCGCTGGCGGTGCTGGCGCTGGCCAGCATCACCGCCGGAACGCTGTACCAGAAGCGCTGGGTGAAACCGTGCGACGTGCGCACCGCCAACACCGTACAGCTGCTCGCCGCCCTGGCCGTGACGACGCCGCTGGCCTGGCTGGAGACCGAGGTGATCCGGATGCACCCCGAGCTGATCGGCGCCATGGCCTGGTCGGTTCTGGTGCTCACCCTGGGCGGCAGTTCGCTGCTGTACCTGCTGATCCAGCGCGGCGCCGCCACCGCGGTGACGAGCCTGATGTACCTGGTGCCGCCGTGCACGGCGGTGCTGGCCTGGCTGCTGTTCGGCGAGACGCTGAGTGTGCTCGTGCTCGCCGGGCTGGCGCTCACCGCGGTGGGCGTGGCGCTGGTGGTGCGAGACCCGGCACGCCAAGCCCGGCCCGCCGAGCCGGGTTGAGAACGGGCATCGGGAGGGTGCGAGACCTGCCGCGCCCGCCCGGGGGCCTGTTAGGCGGCATGACGGTGCTTGTCAAGCGTGAAATCACGCTGCCGTGCGGCGCCTGGCCACCCCCGGATGCGGGGGACTTGTGCCTAGAATCCTCGGTCTGGCTTGACACTGCAGAAGGCAGGGGGATGTAATGGCTTTGCTCCCCGCCTGCCCTGTCACTGGCGGGCGGCCAGCGGGCAGTCCGACATCGAATCCGAGACAACTACCGAGGGGATCGCGACGTGAACAAGAGTGAACTGATCGAGCATATCGCCAAGCAGGCCGACATTTCCAAGGCCGCGGCGTCGCGTTCCCTGGAGGCCGTGATCGGCGCGGTCAAGACCACGCTCAAGAAGGGCGGCAACGTCACCATCACCGGCTTCGGTACCTTCACCGCCCCCAAGCGCGCGGCGCGCACCGGGCGCAATCCACGCACCGGCGCCGCGATCAAGATCAAGGCTGCCAAAGTGCCCAAGTTCCGCCCCGGCAAGGGGCTGCGCGACGCGCTCTGAGCGCTTGCCACACCGGGTGCTTAGCTCAGCCGGTAGAGCGGCGCCCTTACAAGGCGTAGGTCGGCGGTTCGAACCCG
>Ga0105090_10000965_pt1 | contig 15128 bp, 13 predicted proteins | sample PPLLak3March2015_FD_79110 | JGI IMG/M metagenome (GOLD analysis project Ga0105090, IMG submission 79110) | Freshwater sediment microbial communities from Prairie Pothole Lake near Jamestown, North Dakota, USA - PPLs Lake P7 Core (1) Depth... | ecosystem: Environmental > Aquatic > Freshwater >... | reverse complement strand
GACGGCCACGCCGATCATCCTGGCCAAGAGCTGCCACGACACCGACATCATCCGCTGGCTGGTGAACGACCACGCGCAGGAGGTGCACTGCTTCGGCAACCTGAAGTGGTTCAAGCAGGCCAATGCGCCCGAAGGCAGCACCGAACGCTGCACCGACGGCTGCCTGGTCGAGGGCGAGTGTCCATACTCGGCGCTGCAGATCTACTACCGCGACCGCAAGCGCCTGTACGTCTTCGACCTGCCTCAGGACACCTCGAAATGGGATGCCCTCATCATGCAGGGCCTGAAGACCACCGACTACGGCCGCTGCGTCTACCGCATGGACAACGACCAGCCCGACCACCTGACGGTGAATATCCTGTTCCACAACGGTGTCACCGCGGGCTTTTCGATGGAGGCCTTTGTCTCCTACGAAGGCCGGCGCACGCGCATCATGGGCTCGATGGGCGACATCGTCGGCAACATGGAGAGCTTCACCGTCACCACCTTCAAGGGCGGCCATCGGCGCAGCTGGAGCCTGAAGACAGACGCCCACGGCGGCGGCGACCATCGCATGGTCGCCGACTGGGTGCAGGCGGTGGGCCAGCAGAACCCGATGCTGCTGAGCTCGCCGATCGAGGCCTCGGTGGAGAGCCACCTCATGGCTTTCGCGGCCGAGAAGAGCCGCCTCAGCCGCACGATCGAAGCCGTGCAGGTCTGAGTCGCGATGAAGGGTGCCGCGGTGGCAGCACGGGGCCCGGCCGCATGAGGCACCGATGACGCTGACATGGCCCTACCGGCAGCTGGCCGACACCGTGCTGGTGCTGCACTTCCTGCTCGTGCTTTTCGTCGTCGTCGGCCTCGCCGCGATCGTCGCCGGCAACCTGCTGCGCTGGCGCTGGGTCAACGGCGTGGGCTTTCGCATGGCGCACGGCGGTGCCATCGCGGTGGTTGTGGCGCAAGCCTGGCTCGGCATCGCCTGCCCGCTCACGACCCTGGAGTCCTGGCTGCGCGGCCAGGCCGGCGACGCCGGCTACGACGCCGGCTTCATCGAGCACTGGGTGCAGCGGCTGCTGTACTGGGACGCGCCATCGTGGGTCTTCGTGATCGTCTACACGGTCTTCGGGGTACTGGTGCTGCTCAGCTGGTGGGCCTTTCCACCGCAGGTGCATCAGCGACGCGATGACTCGGCGGTCTGAACGCCCGCGCCTGCGGCACCTGTGCCGGCGCCGTGGCCGGCCGGCTCGCCTGGCAGGACAATGGCTCCGACGCGAAGCGCTTCTGGTTGCCCAGCCTTGCACCGAGCGTCGCGGCGATGAAGCTGTCTGGCGCAGGGCGAGCCTGCCCTGCCGGGGGTCACCTTCGAGTTGGATGAGCGCGCTCGAAGTGACCCGTCCCCACACTGCGCTCAGCCCGGGTTCTGGAGGCAAACCATGACGACACACACTCTTCGTTTCCTGGCTGCAGGCGCCGTAGCGCTGGTCGGCCTCGCGGTGCTCTGGTCACCGACCGCGCGCTCGCAGATCAATGCGGCGCCGAGCTGGTCGCCGATCGGCGTCTCCGCCAGCGGCAATGCCAGCACGGTGTGGTTCCACGAGCCCTCGACACGGCAGACGGTGGCCTGCCAGACGGTGGCTGCGCCGGGGTCCGGCCTCTCGGGCATCCAGTGCGTCACGGCGAAATTGCCGTGAGGGCACGACCATGATCCTGCAGCAGCTCCTCGGCATGGACCTGCCCGTCATCCAGGCGCCGATGGCGGGCGTGCAGGGCAGCGCGCTCGCGGTCGCGGTCTGCCAGGCGGGCGGGCTCGGCTCGCTGCCCTGTGCCATGCTCGGCGCCGACGCGATGCGCCAGGAGCTGGCGGCCCTGCGTGCGCAGACGACAAGGCCGTTCAACGTCAACTTCTTCTGCCACACGCCGCCCGTGCCCAGCGCCGAACGCGAGACGGTCTGGCGGGCCGCGCTGGCGCCGTATTTCGCGGCGTTCGGCATCGACGCCGGCACCATCCCCGCCGGCCCCGGGCGCCGGCCGTTCGGCGCCGAAGAGGCCGAAGTACTGGCGGAATTCCGGCCCGCCGTGGTGAGCTTCCACTTCGGCCTGCCCTCGGCCGAGCTGCTGGCGCGGGTGCGCAGCTGGGGCGCCCGGGTCCTGTCGTCGGCGACCACCGTCGACGAGGCGCGCTGGCTCGAGGCGCACGGCGTCGATGCCGTCATCGCGCAAGGGCTCGAGGCCGGTGGCCACCGCGGCATCTTCCTGTCCGAGGACCTCGCCACCCAGGTCGGCACCTTCGCGCTGGTGCCGCAGATCGTGCGGGCGGTGAAGGTGCCTGTCATCGCTGCCGGAGGCATCGCGGATGCGCAGGGGGTCGCAGCGGCGATGGCGCTGGGCGCGGCTGGCGTGCAGGTCGGCACCGCCTACCTGCTGTGCCCCGAAGCGGTCACGACGGCGGTGCACCGCGCCGCGCTGAAGAGCGACGCCGCCCGCGTCACCGCGCTCACCAACCTGTTCAGCGGCCGGCCCGCCCGCGGCATCGTCAACCGCATCATCCGGGAACTGGGACCGATCAGCGCCGCGGTCCCTGCCTTCCCGCTGGCGACCGCGGCCATCGCGCCGCTGCGCGCCAGTGCCGAAAGCCTCGGCAGCGGAGAATTCTCGCCCCTGTGGTCCGGACAGAATGCCACCGGGTGCAAGGAGATCCCCGCAGGTCAGCTCACGCGGGAGCTCGCGAGGGCCATCTGATCGGCGCTGCGCGCCAGCCTCGCTGGCGTCAGCGTCCCATCGCCGCCATCTCCTCACAAAGCACTTTCATTTCTTCGGCCAAGTGCTTCATTTGGAACGATTTTCCTTTTTTTCTGTTTCGGCTGTAAGTCCTTGATTTGACTGACATTTCGGGGTTCCACGGCATTGACCGGGGTTCGCCGCTCGGTTAGAGTGGGAAATCGTGTCGATTAGTGGGGTTTTGTGTCTTCGATGGTCTTCCGGGGGGGTCCGGTGCTCACGCTGGACGGGAAAGGGCGCATCACCGTGCCCGCCCGCTGGCGTGACATGCTCGAGACCGCCGGGCAGGGCCAGCTGGTGGTGGCGAAGAACCCCGACGGTTGCCTGGCGCTGTACCCGCTGCCGGTGTGGGAGCAGTTCGAGGCCAGCCTGCTGGCGCTGCCGTTGGAAGACGAGGCCTGGCGCCGCTTCTTCGTCGGCAGTGCCACCGAGGTGGAGATCGACAGTGCCTCGCGCGTGCTGATCCCGCCCGAGCTGCGCAGCTGGGCGGGGCTGGAGCGCGAGGTGAAGTTCATGGGGGTGGGCCCGAACTTCGAATTGTGGGATATGGCGCGCTACGAGGCGCGCGAGGCCGAGGCCATCGCGCGCGGCCGGCCCGAGGCCCTGCGCAGCCTGGTCATCCGGTGAGCGCCGCAGGCCCATGGCGCCACACCACCGTGCTGCTCACCGAGGCCGTGCAGGCGCTGGTGACGCAGGACGACGGCACCTATGTCGACGGCACCTTCGGCCGCGGCGGCCATGCGCGCGCGATCCTCGAGCGACTCGCCCCCGCGGGGCGTCTGGTGGCCTTCGACAGGGACCCGCAGGCGGTGGCCGCGGCGGCCGAAGTCATGGATCCGCGATTGCAGATGCGCCACGCCAGCTTCGCCGATATGGCCGGCGAACTGGCCGCGCTGGGCATCGAACGGGTGCAGGGCATCCTGCTCGACCTCGGCGTCAGCTCGCCGCAGATCGACGACCCTCGGCGTGGTTTCAGCTTCCGCTTCGACGCGCCGCTGGACATGCGGATGGACACCAGCCGCGGCGAGACCGCGGCGGAATTCCTGGAACGCGCCGAACTGCGCGAGATCGCGGAGGTGATACGTGACTATGGCGAAGAACGGTTTGCTGTTCCGATTGCAAAGGCGATTGTGGCTCGCCGGGAGGGCGGGTCTCCCGTTCGAAGCACAGGGGAGCTGTCCGCGCTCGTGGCTCGTGCAGTCAAGACCCGCGAACCGGGCCAGGACCCCGCCACGCGCACCTTTCAGGCTCTTCGGATTCACGTCAACGCCGAGCTTGAGGCGCTGCAGCAGGGGCTGAACGCCGCCCTGACGCTGCTGGCACCACAGGGACGACTGGTCGTGATCAGCTTCCACTCGCTGGAGGACCGCATCGTCAAGACCTTCATCGCCCGCGAAAGCCGCGACGAGGTCGACCGCCGCGCGCCCTTCGCGCCGGCACGGCCGATGCGGTTGGTGGCGCTGGGGCGCGTCAAGCCCGACGTCCGCGAGATCGCCGCCAACCCGCGCGCACGCTCGGCGGTGATGCGGGTGGCCGAGCGCACCGAGGTCGCAGTGTGAGCCGGCGCCGGGCCGTCCCAAGCCGGCTCACCCCCCTGGGGGGCGGGCGCGCAGCGCCCTGGGGGTGCACATGACGAAGCTCAACCTGCTGCTGCTCGCCGCCCTGCTGGCCAGCAGCCTGCTGGCGGTGAACAACGCCTACGAGTCGCGCCGCGTCTTCTCGGAGCTCGACCGCGCGCGCCAGCAGCAGGCGCAGCTGGACGCCGAGTTCAAGCGCCTCGACGCCGAGCGCCAGGCCCAGGGCACCCACCTGCTGGTGGAGAGGGCGGCGCGCGAGAAGCTGAGGATGCGCACCGCCAGCCCGGCGGTGACGGCCTATGTCGAGGATCCGGCCGCGTCGGGAGTGGCACGGTGAAGAAGAGCCGCCCGGGCAGCACCAGCGTGCGCAGCGTCAACTACGCCACCAGCCCGCTGCTGGCGAGCAAGACGCCGCCCTGGCGCTCGCGCTTCGTCGTCGTGATGGTCGGCGCGGCCTTCCTGCTGCTGCTCGGACGCGCGGTGCAGGTGCAGATCGTCAGCACCGACTTCTACCAGGCGGAGGGCGCGAAGCGCTTCCTGCACAAGCAGCCGCTGCCGGCCAGCCGCGGCCGCATCTTCGACCGCAACGGACTCGTGCTCGCCACCAGCGTGGCCATGCCCTCGGTGCAGGTCGACACCAAGACCTTTGCCGCCGACACCGCGCAGCGCCGCGCGCTGGCCGGCCTGCTCGGCATGCCGGCGGCCGAGCTGGACCAGCGGCTGCAGGGCAGCGGCACGGTGACGCTGCGCCGCCATGTCGGCGAGGCCGACTGGCAGGAGGTCAAGGCGCTCAGGCTGCGTGGCGTGCAGGAGGTGCGCGAGTACCAGCGCCGCTACCCGGAGGGCGAAGCCGCCGCGCACGTGGTCGGCTTCACCAATGTCGACGACCGCGGCCAGGAAGGCATCGAACTCGGCTTCCAGCAGCAACTGCTGGGCAAGAGCGGCCAGCGCACGGTGGTGCGCGACCGCCTGGGCCGTGTCGTCGAGGAACTCGGCGACCAGGCCGACCCCGTCGACGGCCGCGACATCACCCTGTCGATCGACTCCAAGGTGCAGTTCTTCGCCTGGCAGCGGCTGCGCGACGCCGTGCATCAGCACGGCGCGCGCGCCGGCAGCGTGGTCGTGCTCGACGTCGTCACCGGCGAGGTGCTGGCGCTGGCCAACTACCCGAGCTTCGATCCCGCGCAGCGCCGGAACCTGAGCGGCGCTCAGCTGCGCAACCGCGCGCTCACCGACATCTTCGAGCCCGGCTCGACGATGAAGCCCTTCACCGTCGCGCTGGCGCTGGAGACCGGCCGCGTCACGCCGGCGACGCAGATCCAGACCGCGCCCGGCCGCATCACCATCACCGGCTCGACGATCAGCGACGCCCACCCGCACGGCGTGCTGACGGTGGCCGAGGTGATCCAGAAGTCCAGCAATGTCGGCACCGTGAAGATGGCGATGCAGATACCGGCGCGCGAAATGTGGGAGCTGTATGCGCAGATCGGTCTCGGCCAGAAGCCGCGCATCGACTTCCCCGGCGCCGTCACCGGCCGGCTGCGGCCGTACAAGAGCTGGCGGCCGATCGAGCAGGCGACCATGAGCTATGGCTACGGGCTGTCGGCAAGCCTGTTCCAGCTCGCGCGCGCCTACACCGTCTTCGCGCGCGACGGCGAGCTGATCCCGGTGACGATCCAGCGCCAGGATGCACCGGCGGTGGGCCAACGCGTGATCTCGGCGCGCACCGCGCAGCAGGTGCGCGAGATGCTGCGCCTGGCTGCCGGTCCCGGAGGCACCGCGCCGCAGGCGCAGGCGATCGGGTATTCGGTGGGCGGCAAGACCGGCACCGCGCGCAAGCAGGAGGGCCGCAGCTACACCAACAAGTACCGCGCCTGGTTCGTCGGGCTGGCGCCGATCGGCACGCCGCGCATCGTCGTCGCGGTGATGGTGGACGAACCGAGCAAGGGCGGCTACTACGGCGGTGTGGTTGCGGCACCGGTGTTCAGCCAGGTCGTGCAGCAGACGCTGCGCATGATGAACGTGGCGCCGGACCTCGACGTCACGGCGCAGATCAATACCCGGCCGGTGGCGCCCGAACTGGAGAGCTTCTAGCGTGCTGGCCCGCCTCCACACCCCGGCCGACGCTGCAAGCTGGCTCGCCGCACGCGTGACCGGCACGCTGCGGTGCGACAGCCGCGCCGTGCAGCCGGGCGACGGCTTCGTCGCCTGGCCCGGCGCGGCCACCGACGGCCGCCGCCACGTGGCAGCGGCGCTGGCGGCGGGTGCGGCCGCCTGCCTGGTGGAAGACGCGGGTGCGGCGTCCTACGGCTTCGCCGATCCCCGCATCGCCTCGCTGCCTGCGCTGAAGGCGGCCGCCGGCGCGGTGGCCGATGCCTTCTTCGGCGCACCGAGCCAACGCCTCAGCGTGCTGGCCAGCACCGGCACCAATGGCAAGACGAGCACCGCCTGGTGGACGGCGCAGGCGCTGACGGCGCTGGGCCGGCGCTGCGGCGTCATCGGCACGCTGGGGATCGGTGAACCGCCGCGGGTCGGCCCCGAAGGCGGAAGCGGCGACATCGTCGCCGGTGGCCTGACGACGCCGGACCCGGTGACGCTGCACGCCGCGCTGCGCCGCTTCGTCGACCGTGGCTTTGCCGCCTGTGCGCTCGAGGCCTCGTCGATCGGGCTGGCCGAGCACCGCCTGGACGGCACGCACATCGAGGTCGCGCTGTTCACCAACTTCACGCGCGACCACCTCGACTACCACGCCGGCATGGACGCGTACTGGGCGGCCAAGCGCCACCTGTTCGACTGGCCCGGCCTGCGCGCGGCCGTGGTCAATGTCGACGACGAACGCGGCCGGACCCTGGCCGACGAGCTGTGCGCGGCGGGGCGCGAGACCTGGTCCGTGTCCCTGAGCCAGCCGGCCCGGCTGCAGGCGCGTGATCTCGGTTATGCCGGCGGCGGACTGGCGTTCGCGGTCGCCGAAGGCGCGGCCACGGCGGCGGTGCGCAGCACGCTGGTGGGCGAGTACAACGCCAGCAACCTGCTCGTCGTCATCGCCGGCCTGCGTGCGCTGGGCGTGCCGCTGGCCGATGCCGCGGCGGCGGTTTCCGCGGTGACGCCCGTGCCGGGGCGGCTGCAGCGCGAGGCGGGTGCCGAGGTCGAGGTGGTGGTGGACTATGCCCATACCCCCGATGCGCTGGAAAAGGTGCTGCAGGCGCTGCGCCCGCTGGCCGCCAGCCGCGGCGGCCGGCTCTGGTGCGTCTTCGGCTGCGGCGGCGACCGCGACCACACCAAGCGGCCGCTGATGGGCGCCATCGCCGCGCGCGGCGCCGACCGCGTCGTCATCACCAGCGACAACCCGCGCGCCGAGGCGCCGGCGGCGATCCTGGCGCAGATCCTGGCCGGTGTCCCCGGGCACGACGAGGTGGCGGTGATCGAGGACCGCCGCGAGGCGATCGGCCACGCCGTGCGCAGCGCCGCCGCCGGCGACGTGGTGCTGATCGCCGGCAAGGGGCACGAGGACTACCAGGAGATCGCGGGCGTGCGGCGCCCGTTTTCGGACCTGGCCGAGGCTCGCGCGGCCCTGCAGGCACGCGACGGTGGTGTGCCGGGATGATGACGCTGGCGCAAGCCCATGCCCTGCTGCCCGGCAGCGTGCTCGTCGGCGACGGTGCGACCGGCTTCGAGCGCGTGCACAGCGACACGCGCACGCTGCGTCCGGGTGACCTGTTCGTGGCGCTGCGCGGCGAGCGTTTCGACGGCCACGCCTTCCTCGCCCAGGCGCAGGCCGCCGGCGCCGTGGCCGCGCTGGCGGAGACGGGACTGGGCGCGGCGACGCTGCCCGGGCTGCAGGTCGGCGATACGCTGGCGGCGCTGCAGCAGCTGGCGGCGGCCTGGCGCGCCAGGTTCCAGCTGCCGCTGATCGCCGTCACCGGCAGCAACGGCAAGACGACGGTGACGCAGATGATCGCCGCCATCCTGGGTGCGTGGCACGGCAAGGGCATGCTGGCCACCGTCGGCAACCTGAACAACCACATCGGCGTGCCGCTGACGCTGCTGCGGCTGCGCCAGGACGACGAGACCTGGCACCGCGCCGCGGTGCTGGAGCTCGGCATGAACCACCCCGGCGAGATCGCGCTGCTGGCGCGCCTGGCGGCGCCGACGGTGGCGCTGGTCAACAATGCGCAGCGCGAGCACCAGGAATTCATGGCCAGCGTCGAGTCGGTCGCGCGCGAGAACGGCTGCGTGATCCAGGCGCTGGGTGCCGGCGGCACGGTGGTGATTCCGGCCGACGACGCCCACACGCCGCTGTGGCGCCATCTGGCCGGGCAGCGCAAGGTGCTCAGCTTCTCGGCCACCGGCCCCGCAGATGTCACGGCCAGTGCCGCCTGGCAGGCGCGCAGCGCCTGCTGGGCGATGACGCTGCACACGCCGGCCGGCGACGCCGAGACCATGCTCTACCAGGCCGGCCGCCACAACCTGCACAACGCCCTGGCGGCCACCGCCGGCGCGCTGGCCGCCGGTGCGCCGCTGGCGGCGGTGGCGCAGGGGCTGGCGGGTTTCCTGCCCGTGGCCGGACGTTCGCAGACGCTGGCGCTGCGCCTGGGTGGGCGCGAGGTGACGCTGATCGACGACAGCTACAACGCCAACCCCGATTCGGTGCTCGCCGCCATCGACGTGCTGGCCTCGCTGCCGGCGCCGCGCTGGCTGGTGCTGGGCGACATGGGCGAGGTCGGTGCGATGGGGCCGGCCTTCCACGCCGAGGTCGGCGCGCACGCGCGGCAGCAGGGCATCGAACAGGTGTGGGCAGCGGGCGCGCTGTGTGCGCACGTCGGCGCCGACCGGCACTTCGCCACCGTCGCGGCGCTGCTGGAAGCGCTGGGCGACGCGCCGCCGGCGGCATCGGTGCTCGTCAAGGGTTCGCGCTTCATGCAGATGGAGCAGGTCGTGCACGCGCTCAAGGCGGCGCACGAGCGGGAGGCGGGTGATGCTGCTTAGCCTTTCGCAGTGGTTGCTGGCGCTGTACCCGGAAGACCTGGGCTTCCTGCGTGTCTTCCAGTACCTCACCTTTCGCGCCGTGCTGGCGGCGATGACCTCGCTGCTCATCGGGCTGGCCTTCGGCCCCTGGGTCATCCGGCGCCTGGCAGAGATGAAGATCGGCCAGCCGATCCGCGAATACGGCGTGCAGTCGCACCTCGGCAAGCGCGGCACGCCCACCATGGGTGGCGTGCTGGTGCTGATCGGCATCGGCGTGTCGACGCTGCTCTGGTTCGACTGGACCAACCGCTTCGTCTGGGTGGTGATGCTGGTGACCTTCGGCTTCGGCGCCATCGGCTGGATCGACGATTGGCGCAAGGTCGTGCGCAAGGACCCGGAAGGGATGCGCTCGCGCGAGAAATTCTTCTGGCAGAGCGTGATCGGCGTCGTCGCCGCGCTCTACCTCGCATTCAGCGTCGCCGAGACTTCCAACCTGCGCGTGCTGGAACTCTTCGTGCGCTGGGTGACGAGCGGCTTCGCGACCGAGCTGCCACCGCGCGCCGATCTGATGGTGCCCTTCTTCAAGAGCATCAGCTACCCGCTCGGGGTCTACGGCTTCATCATCCTGACCTGGTTCGTCATCGTCGGCGCCAGCAATGCCGTCAATTTCACCGACGGCCTCGACGGCCTGGCCATCATGCCGGTGGTGCTCGTCGGCTCGGCGCTCGGCATCTTCGCCTATGTCACCGGCAACGCGGTGTTCTCGCGCTACCTGCTGTTTCCACACATCCCGGGCGCCGGCGAGCTCCTGGTGTTCTGCTCGGCGATGGCCGGTGCCGGACTGGCCTTCCTGTGGTTCAACGCCAATCCGGCACAGGTCTTCATGGGCGACGTCGGCGCGCTCGCGCTGGGCGGGGCGCTGGGCACGATCGCCGTCATCACGCGCCAGGAGATCGTGCTCGGCATCATGGGCGGCATCTTCGTTGCCGAGGCGCTGAGCGTGATGATCCAGGTCGCCTGGTTCAAATACACCAAGCGCCGCTACGGCGAGGGCCGGCGCATCTTCCTGATGGCGCCGCTGCACCACCATTTCGAGAAGAAGGGCTGGACCGAGACCCAGGTCGTGGTGCGCTTCTGGATCATCACCATGCTGCTGTGCCTGGTCGGGCTGGCGAGCCTGAAGCTGCGCTGAGGCTGATGTGCGGTTCCTGAACGAACTCCCCGTGCTCATCCTCGGCCTCGGTGCCAGCGGCCTGGCGATGGCGCGCTGGTGCGCGCGCCACGGCGCTCGCGTGACGGTCTGGGATTCGCGCCAGGATCCGCCGCAAGCCGCCGCGCTGGCGGCCGAAGTGCCCGGCGCGCTCCGCATCGCTGCACTGCCCCTCCCGCTGACGGAAGAGGGTGCAGCCCCCCGCCTCATCCTCAAGAGTCCCGGCCTCGCCCCGCACGATCCGCTCATCGCCCCGCTGCTGGAACAGGCGCGTGCCGGCGGCATCGCGGTGCTCGGAGAACTCGACCTCTTCGTGCACGCGCTGGCCGACCTGAAGGCCGAGCGCGGCTATGCACCGCGGATCCTCGCTGTCACCGGCACCAACGGCAAGACCACGACCACGGCAATGACGGCACTGCTGGTGGAGCGCGCCGGCCGCCGTGTCGTCGCAGCCGGCAATATCGGCCCGACGCTGCTCGATACGCTGGCCGCGCAGCTGGACGACCTGCCCGAGGTCTGGGTGCTGGAGCTGTCGAGCTTCCAGCTCGAGGGTGGCGGCAGCGGCGTGCGCAGCTTCGAGCCCGATGCCGCCGCGGTGCTGAACCTGACCCAGGACCATCTCGACTGGCACGGCTCGATGGCCTCCTACGGCGCGGCCAAGGCGCGCATCTTCGGCAGCCGCGCCGTGATGGTCGTCAATGCCGACGATCCGCTGGTGCTGGGCATGGTGCCGGCGCCGGTCGAGCCCACGGGCAAGGGCAAGAGCAAGGGGCGGCCGGTCGAACGCAGCGTGCTGCGTTTCGGCCTCGACGCGCCGCGCCGGCCGGGCGACTTCGGCATCGTGGTCGAGAACGGCATGGCCTGGCTGGTGCGGGCGCTGCCCGCCGAAGAGACGGTGAAGCGCGCGCGCAGGGGCGGCGCCGCGGCCGACGAAGAGATCCACCTGCAGCGCCTGATGCCGGCCGATGCGCTGCGGTTGCGGGGACGTCACAACGCCGCCAACGCGCTGGCTGCGCTGGCGCTGGCCAGCGCCATCGGCTGCCCGCTGGCGCCGATGCTGCACGGCCTGCGCGAATACGCCGGCGAGCCGCACCGCGTGCAGTGGGTGGCCACCGTGGGCGAGATCGAGGCCTACGACGACAGCAAGGGCACCAACGTCGGCGCCACCGTGGCGGCACTCGACGGCCTGGGGGCCGACAAGGCGCCGGGCAAGCTGGCGGTGATCCTGGGCGGCGACGGCAAGGGCCAGGACTTCACGCCGCTGGCCGCGCCGCTGCAGCGACACGCGCGCGCCGTGGCGACGCTCGGCCGTGATGCCGCGTCCATCGAGGCCGTCATCGAAGGCGTGCCCTTCCAGCGTCACGCCACGCTGGAGGCGGCAGTGGGCTGGTGCTTCGAGCGGGCGCGGCCCGGTGACGCAGTGCTGCTGAGCCCGGCCTGCGCCAGCCTGGACATGTTCCGCAACTACGGCCACCGCGCCGAGGTCTTCGTGCAGGCGGTGCAGGCGCTGGCGCACGAGCGGGGGCAGGCATGAAGCTGTCGGCGGTGTTGCCGCGGTGGCCGTGGCGCCGTGCAGCGCGCGCGGGCGACGGCGTGCTGCCGGTGCGCGACCGCGTCGACATCGGGCCGAGCCGGCCGGTGCAGCTGTCGGCCTTCGACCAGCCGCTGGTGGCGGTGGTCGGCGTGCTCGTGCTGCTCGGAGTGGTGATGGTCTATTCGGCGTCGGTGGCGCTGCCCGACAACCCGAAATTCGCCGCCTACACGCAGACCTTCTTCCTGCAGCGCCACCTGCTGGCGTTGGCCATTGCCTTCGTCGCCGCTCTGCTGGCAGTGCAGGTGCCGATGTCGGTCTGGGAGAAGCACGCGCCGTGGATCTTCGTCGTCACGCTGATCCTGCTCGTGCTGGTCCTGCTGCCCTTCATCGGCAAGGTCGTGAACCAGTCGCGGCGCTGGATCCCGCTCGGCATCATGAATTTCCAGCCCTCGGAACTGGCCAAGCTGGCGATCGCGCTGTATGCCGCCAACTACATGGTGCGGCGCATGGATGCGCGCGAGAAGTTCTTTCGAGCCGTCTCGCCGATGGTCGTCGCGGTCGCCTTCGTCGGCCTGCTGCTGCTGCGCCAGCCCGACATGGGCGCCTTCATCGTCATCGCCACCATCGCGATGGGCATCCTGTTCCTGGGCGGCGTCAATGCGCGCATGTTCTTGCTCATCGCGCTGGTGCTGATCGCTGTGCTGGGTGTGATGCTGGCCTTCGACGACCTGCGCCGCGAGCGCATCCTGGCCTATCTGGACCCCTGGAATCCGAAATATGCGCAGGGCAAGGGCTACCAGCTCACGCATTCGCTGATCGCGCTGGGGCGGGGCGAGATCTTCGGCCAGGGCCTGGGCGCCAGCGTGGAGAAGCTGCACTACCTGCCCGAGGCGCACACCGACTTCCTGCTCGCGGTGATCGGCGAGGAGCTCGGCTTCGTCGGCGTGGCCACCGTCATCGTGCTCTTCTTCTGGCTGACGCGGCGCGTGTTCGCCATCGGCCGCCAGGCGATCGCGCTCGACCGCGTCTTCGCCGGCCTGCTGTGCCAGGGCATCGGCATCTGGGTCGGTTTTCAGGCCTTCATCAATATGGGCGTCAATCTCGGCGTGCTGCCGACCAAGGGGCTGACGCTGCCGCTGATGAGCTACGGCGGCTCGGCGATCCTGATGAATCTGGTGGCGCTCGCACTCGTTCTCAGGGTCGACATGGAGAACCGAGCCCTCATGCGCGGAGGCCGCGCATGAGTCATCTGGTGATCATGGCCGCCGGCACCGGTGGCCACATCATCCCGGGGCTGGCGGTGGCGCGCGAGATGCTGGGCCGCGGCTGGAGCGTCAGCTGGCTGGGCACCACACACGGCATGGAGAACAGGCTCGTGCCGCCGGCGGGCATCGCGCTCGACACGATCAGCTTCTCCGGCCTGCGCGGCAAGGGCCTGCTGCATACGCTGACCGGCAGCGTGCGCCTGCTCAAGGCCTTCTGGGACTGCCTGCAGCACCTGCGCCGGCGTGGCGCCGATGTCGTGCTGGGCATGGGCGGCTACGTCTGCTTCCCGGGAGGCCTGATGGCGGCGCTGCTGAACAAGCCGCTGCTGCTGGTCAATGCCGATGCGGCGCTGCTGATGAGCAACAAGGCCCTGTTGCCGGTGGCCGACCGCATTGCCTTCGGCTTCGCCGGCACGGCGGCAGCGAAGACGAAGCACGCCGTCGTCACCGGCAACCCGGTGCGCCCCGAGATCGAGACCCTGCCCGAACCGGCCGCGCGCTATGCAGGACGCAACGGGCCACTGCGCCTGCTGGTGGTCGGCGGCAGCCTCGGCGCCCGCGTGCTCAACCAGCTGCTGCCGCCGGCGCTGGCGCTGCTGGCGGGCGCGCAGCGTCCGCAGGTCGTCCACCAGGCCGGCGCGGCCGAGGCCGACGCGGTGCGTGCCGCCTATGCCGCCGCAGGCATCGACGCCGAGGTGCTGCCCTTCATCGACGACATGCCGCAGCGGCTGGCGGCGTGCGACCTGATGGTCTGCCGCGCCGGTGCCATCACGGTCAGCGAGCTGTGCGCCGCCGGCGTGCCCGCCATCCTGGTGCCGCTGGTCGTCAGCACGACGGCGCACCAGCGCGACAACGCGGCGTGGATGGCGCAGCACGGTGCGGCGCTGCACCTGCCGCAGGCCGAGCTGACGCCGACGCGGCTGGCCGAGATGCTGCGCAGCCTGGATCGCCCGCGGCTGCTGGAGATGGCCACGCAGGCGCGCCGCCTGGCCCGGCCGCACGCCGCGTCACGCGTCGCCGACGAGATCGAGGGGCTCGTCCGCACATGAAACACGCCGTCAAGCACATCCACTTCGTCGGCATCGGCGGCGCCGGCATGAGTGCCATCGCCGAGATCCTGCACCGGCAGGGCTACCGCGTCTCCGGCTCCGACCTGTCCGCCAGCGCCGTCACGCGGCGCCTGGCCGGGCTCGGCGTGCAGGTCTTCATCGGCCACGACGCCGCGCACATCGCCAGCGCGCAGGCGGTCGTCACCTCCAGCGCCGTGGCAGCCGACAACCCCGAGGTGCAGGCGGCGCGCGCGCGGCGCATCCCGGTGGTGGCGCGCGCCGTGCTGCTGGCCGAATTGATGCGGCTCAGGCAGGGCATCGCCGTCGCCGGCACGCATGGCAAGACCACCACCACTTCGCTGGTGGCCAGCGTGCTGGCCGCCGGCGGTCTGGACCCGACCTTCGTCATCGGCGGTCGGCTGCAGAGCGCGGGCGCCAACGCCCACTTGGGCACCGGCGAACACATCGTCGTCGAGGCCGACGAGAGCGACGCCTCCTTCCTGCACCTCAACCCGGTGCTCGCCGTCGTTACCAATATCGACGCCGACCACATGGAGACCTACGGCCACGACCTGTCGCGGCTGCACGGTGCCTTCCTCGACTTCATCCACCGCCTGCCGTTCTACGGCCGCGCCGTGGTGTGCGCCGACGACGCCGGCGTCACGGCCATCCTGCCGCGCATCGAGCGCCCCGTCACCACCTACGGGCTGAACCCGGGCGTCGACCTGCGCGCCGTGCAGGTGCAGGCACTGGCGGGCGGGCGCATGCGCT